>Ga0187888_1002875_pt1 | contig 14104 bp, 14 predicted proteins | sample June2016WEW_7_40_FD_132987 | JGI IMG/M metagenome (GOLD analysis project Ga0187888, IMG submission 132987) | Peatland microbial communities from SPRUCE experiment site at the Marcell Experimental Forest, Minnesota, USA - June2016WEW_7_40 | ecosystem: Environmental > Terrestrial > Soil > Wetlands... | reverse complement strand
TTCCCCACGCGCATGCCATCGGACGGGCAATTGGGATACGAAGAGAACGTGGCGCTGATCCGGATCCTCCGCGAAACCGTCGGGGAGAATTACGATATCATGATCGACGCGTTGCTGAGATGGAACCTTCCCTACGCGATGAAATGGTGTAAAGATGCGGAACAATACCGCCCGCGGTGGCTCGAGGAGCCGGTTCCGACAGCGGGCCAGGTTGAGAGTCTCGCCCGCCTGCGACAGATGACTTTTATTCCGATCGCAACCGGCGAGCATTCCTACGGCCGCTGGGATGCCCAGGAGCTCATCGAGCACCATGCCGTCGATGTCATTCAGATCGACCCGGAATGGGGCGGCGGCATCAGCGAGCTGGTGAGAATCTGCACGCTCGCCTCCGTGCATGGTCTGATTGTCTGTCCCCATAACCAGAGATCGACCGCGCTGGCTCACATAATAGCGAGCCAGCCGCCGGCGGTGTGCCCTATTATGGAATATCAGATTGACATACAGCCGGTTCTCTACTATTTCGACAAAAATCAGCTCATTCCGAAAAACAGCCAGATCACACTTCCGGATCTGCCCGGCCTCGGAATCGAGCTTGATGAATCCAAGATTGTAAAAAGGGAAAAGATATATCCTATTTGAAAACCCTGGCTATCGCCGTTGTCATCACCCTGGGATTGGCGTTCAACATTTGGGTTGCAGCGCTCAACCGGACAGGCTGGGGTGTCGACTTCAACCAGTTCTACGCCGCCAGCCGTCTTGCCGGCACCGGCCATCTTTACGATTGGGACGCCTTGCGGAAGATCGAGGCCGAGAATGGCATCGAAGTGCCGACTGGCCGTCTGCCCGTGGTGCTTTACGGATACAAGATTCTCGGCAGTCTCCCCTACGCCGTGGCGCGGTCCATATGGATGGCCGGCAGTATCGCGGCCCTGGTGATTTTCGCCGCCGCCTGGCCCGGCGCCCGACGACTGCTCATGCTGGTTGCGCTGGCATGGTCCATGCCCGCAACCCTGGGTATTCTGTACGGCCAGGATGTCCCCTTTTGGTTGCTGTTCTTCACCGCCGGTCTGGTGTTGATGGAGAAGAAGAGACCCTGGAGCGCGGGCGTTGCGTTCTCGCTCTGCCTCTCGAAGTTCCACCTCGCATTGGGGATTCCCGTCATGCTGGCGGCTCAGAAGCGTTGGAAAACGCTGATCGCCGGGGCCATAGCTGTTTCGGCGCTGATCGCATGCTGCTTTCTGATCGAAGGGTCCGGATGGCCGCTCCAGTACGCGAAGATGTCGCAAATGCCGGAATTCTCGCCCGCGGCCCAGCGGATGCCCAGCGTCTACGGCATAGCTTCCTGGCTCCCATGGCCGGTAGCAGCGGGGATAGCCGGCGCGGTTGCCGTCGTACTGCTCCTTTGGGCGGCGTGCCGCGCCAGCGCCGATGTGGGGATGTCCGGCGCGGCGGCGGCCGCGTGCGGTCTCCTCCTCGGGCCCCATGCCTATGCGGGCGATTGCGCGCTCCTGATTCCGCTCTCGGTTCTCACCATTCAGCGGCCAGGTGTGCCGGCCTGGCTGAAGGTCTGGGCTGTTCTGCTGCTCTCATCCGCGCCGGTGCTGCTGCTGGTCTTAGACAGACCTTTCCTGGGGCAGGTGTCGATTGTAGCGTTTGTTGTTGCCGCGATGGTTGCCGGGAGGGCTAATCGAAGATGACGGTCTTGCCGGCATAGTGCAGAATCCGGTGCTCCAGGTGCCATCGCACGGCGCGGGAGAGCACCATGCGCTCCAGGTCGCGCCCCTTCTGGACCAGGTCGCTTACCTGGTCGCGGTGTGACACGCGGACGACGTCCTGCTCGATGATCGGACCGTCGTCGAGGACCTCCGTCACGTAATGGCTGGTCGCTCCGATCAGCTTGACGCCCCGGTGATACGCCGCCTGGTAGGGGCGCGCCCCGCTGAACGCGGGAAGAAACGAATGGTGCACGTTGATGATGCGCTGCCGGTACCGCGCCACGAACACCGGCGAGAGCACTTGCATGTAACGTGCCAGCACGATCAACTCGATTCCATGCTCTTCCAGCAGCGCCAGTTGGGCTTGCTCCGCCTGCACCTTGTTGGCCGCATCCATGGGCACGTGATGGAACGGGATACCGTAGAAACCGGCCAGTTCCCGCGCGGTGGCGTGGTTGCCGATGACGATGGAGATGTTGCATTGCAACTCTCCGATCGCCTGCCGGTACAGCAGGTCTAGCAGGCAATGCTGGTGCTGAGAAACGAAAATGGCCATGGCCGGCCGGGCCGCCGAATACGCCAGCCGCCAATCCAACTGAAACTGATCGGCCAGCGGTCGAAAATTCCTGCGGAATTCCGCGTCGTCCAAGGCGAAATCCGCCAGGTCCCACTCCACGCGCATGAAGAACAGGCCCAGATCGTTGTCCCGATGCTGATCGGCGTGGAGAATATTCGCTCCGTGAGCGTACAGAAAACCGGAGACCCCGGCGACAATTCCTTTGCGGTCGGGACAATGAATCAAGAGTATGGCGGAATCCGGCATCTCCCAGAAGACCCTATTTGCGGCACACCGCCGTCAGAAACCGCGAGTCGGGGCTGCGGTATTCCTTCAGAATCTCGAGGCCCCCCTGCTCGTGCAGCAGCCAGCGGAAGGCTTGCGGCGTGTAGGCGTACGCGAAGTTCATTCCGATGCGCTCGCCGCGCTCCATGGGAATCTCCTCGCCCGCGACGGTCGCCGAAAGATCCCGGCCCGCGCGGAAGTGCCGCGTGATGAGGTGCAGTCCCTCGTGACGTTCGTCGCGCTTGTGGTTGAACCGGAATTCGCCATCGTCGCGGCCGATCCCCAAGTTGGCGAACAGTGCCGATGCGAAATCCCGCGTCGCCGGTTTGTCGCGGTAGCCCAGAGTCTTCTGCTCGTCGTACAGCTCGCCATCGATAATCAGCCGGTCCCCCGGCTTCATGCACTGCGCCAGGTAGCGGATTTCCCCCAGCGGATCGAACGCGCCCATCGTGTTGCCCGCCATGATGAACAGGCGCGGCGGCTCGGCGGCGTCGGCCGCGTAGACCAGGTGCACAGGGCTCGAGATATCGGCCTTGATCCCCACGGTTTCAATATCCTCGTCGTCGGCTCCGGCGCAGGCCATTTCGAGCAACGCCTGGCTGGCATCGACGGGGAAATACAGGCACTCGAATCCGGCGTCCTTCAAAGCGCCCATCAGCACGCGGTCGCGGGTGCCATCTCCGGCGCCGAAGCTGATCACCGGAACCCGCGTGCCGAATGGCTTGACCATGGCGGCAATGTCCGCCGAGAGCTCCTGCCAGGTCTCCCGCAGCCCGCCATACAGGTTGGCGTCCTGGCTCAAAGTTGCCCACGCCATGGCTGAACGTGGAAACCAGAAGAAAAACTTCTCCGGCAGGTCGCGAGCCTGGATGGCCTCCGCGAATTCCTCTGCGATGTCAGTCTCCGAGAGGACGACTTCTACTTTCATAGTGAACCACCACTATTATGACAGGGTTATGACAGGCTACAGCCCCATTACTTGCATGCCCGCGTCCACGAAGAGAATATTGCCGGTGACGCCGCGTCCCAGGTGGCTGGCCAGAAACACCGCGGCATCGGCGACTTCCGCCGGTTCCGTGTTGCGCCGCAGCGGCGCGCGGCTCGGGACGGCGTCGAGGATGGTCGAGAAATCCTTGACAGCGCGCGCCGAGACCGTCTTGATGGGCCCCGCCGAAATCGCATTCACGCGAATCTTCCGCGCCCCCAGCTCGCTTGCCAGGTACCGCATGGCCGCTTCGAGCGAAGCTTTTGCCACGCCCATCACGTTGTAACCGGCAAACACGCGCGTCGACCCCAGGTAGGTCAGCGTGCTCAGCGAGCCGCCGTTTTTCATGAGCGGCGCGGTGGAGCGCGCCACCGCCACCAACGAATAGGCGCTCACGTCCTGCGCCAGCAGAAAGCCCGCGCGTCCGGTTTCCAGAAACGGCCGCGTCAGGTCCTCGCGGTTAGCGAATGCCAGGCTGTGCACCACGGCGTCGAGCGGGCGCCCGAGCGCGCCCAGCGAATCCGTAAGCGCTGCCAACTCCTCATCCCGAGTGACATCGCACGGCAGAATGGCCGCCACGTTCAAGTCCGCAGATAACTCTTCGATGGCCGCCTTCTGGCGGTCGCCCAGATAAGTCAGCGCCAGGGTGGCGCCTTCCCTCGAAAACGCCTGGGCGATGGAATACGCCAGGCTCCACTTGTTCGCAATACCCAGAATGAGGGCGAGTTTGCCCTCCAACAGCTTGGACATGAATCTCTCAGTCTACCCCACCGGCGCATTGTACACTGGGTTCGAGACCGCATGGACCTCACCACCCCGCTCACTTATGTGAAAGGAATCGGCCCGGCCCGCGCGGCCATGCTTCAGGCCAAGGGTCTCGTCACCGTCGAAGACCTGCTGGGCTACGTCCCCTTCCGCTACGAGGACCGCAGCAACATGAAGACCATCGCCCAGCTCGCTCCGGGCGAAATGGCCACGGTCATCGCGGATGTCAGCTCGGCCAGGCTCTCCGGCTTCCGCCGGCGCAACCTGGGCCTGTTCGAGGTCCGCTTCACCGATCGCTCGCGCGCCACGCTGGCGGGCAAGTGGTTTCACGGCGGCTACCTGGCCAACGTGTTCGGCGCCGGCATGAAGGTGGCGCTCTACGGCAAGGTCGAATTCGACAGCTACTCGGGAGATCTGACCATGCTGCACCCGGAGTTCGAAATCCTCTCGGGCGACGATGAGGACGGCGAAGCCACGCTCCACGTGGGCCGCATCGTTCCCATCTACGAAGGCGTTTCGAAGCTCACCACACGTATCCTGCGGGTCTTCACGCACCGCGTGCTGGAGTCGCTTGCGCCTTTGGAAGACCAGCTCCCCGAGTATCTGCGCCAGCGCCTCAGAATGCCCGACCGCTGGACCGCCATCCGGCAAATTCACTTTCCGCCGCCCGACTCCGACCTGCGCCTGTACAACGCTTTCCGCTCGCCCGCCCAGTTCCGCCTCATTTTCGAAGAGTTCTTCTGGCTGGAGTGCGGCGTGGCGCTCAAGCGCGGCAAGGCTCGCGCGCTGCCCGGCATCGCCTTCGAAATCGACCACCGCGTGCGCGAACGGGTCAAGGCCATGCTGCCTTTCAAACCCACCGGCGCGCAGAAGCGGGTCATCAAAGAAATCGCGGACGACATGAAGGAGCCGCACCCCATGAACCGCCTGCTGCAAGGCGATGTGGGCAGCGGCAAGACCATCGTGGCCGCGGAAGCCGCGGTGATCGCCATCGAGAATGGCTACCAGGTGGCGGTCCTGGCCCCCACCGAAATCCTGGCCGCGCAGCACGGCTACTACTTCAAACAGATCCTCTCCAGGCTGGGCTATGTGGCGGTGCTGCTCACCGGCTCGTTCACCAGCCGCGAGAAGGCGCAGCTCAAGAAACTGGTGGCGGAGGGCCTGGCGCACGTGGTCATCGGCACGCACGCGCTGCTCGAAAAAGACGTCGAGTTCCACAAGCTGGGCCTCGCCATCATCGACGAGCAGCACCGTTTCGGCGTCCTGCAACGCCTTGGCCTGGTGCAAAAGGGCATCCATCCCGACGTGCTGGTGATGACCGCGACGCCCATCCCCCGCACCCTCGCCATGACCATCTATGGCGACCTGGACGTCTCCGTCATCGACGAAATGCCTCCCGGCAGAAAGCCCATCGTCACCAAACACGCCACCGCCGACCGCGTCGAGCAGGTTTACAGCTTCATGAAACGCCAGATCGACCAAGGCCGCCAGGCGTACGTGGTCTACCCCGTGATCGAAGAATCCGAAACCCAGGCCATGAAAGCCGCGCAGAAGATGTACGAGCACCTCTCGCGCGAAGTGTTCCCCGATATCCCCGTGGGCCTCATGCACGGACGTCTCGGCGGCGATGAAAAAGAGGCCGTCATGCAGCGCTTCAAAGAGGGCCTTATCAAGATCCTGGTTTCGACCACCGTGATCGAAGTGGGCATGGATGTCTCGAACGCCAGCGTCATGGTGGTGGAGCAGGCCGAGCGCTTCGGCCTGGCCCAGTTGCACCAGCTTCGCGGCCGCGTGGGCCGGGGCGCCGCGCAGAGCTATTGCATCCTGGTGACCGAGAAAATGAACGACGCCGCGCGCGAGCGCATACGCACCCTGGTGGACTCCACCGACGGCTTCTACATCTCCGAAATGGACCTCAAACTGCGCGGCCCCGGCGAGTTCTTCGGGACCAAACAATCGGGCCTTCCCTCGCTGCGCGTGGCCAACATCCTGCGCGACGCCGAAATTCTGGAGGTGGCGCGCCGCGAGGCGGTGGATTTCATCGCCCGGCCGCCTTCCGAGGACGATCTCCGCCGCGCCGTCGCCTACATCCGCGACCACTGGCAGCGCCGCTACGGCCTGGTGACGGTGGGCTGATGCGGATCATCGCGGGAGAGTTCCGTTCACGCCGCCTGAAGAGCATCCCCGGCGCCGCCACGCGGCCTACGCCCGACCGGCTGCGCGAGACCCTGTTCGACATCCTTGCGCCGAGCATCGCAGGCGCGACCTTTCTCGACGCCTACGCAGGAACCGGCGCGGTCGGCATCGAAGCCCTCAGCCGCGGCGCCGCCCACGCTTTTTTTCTGGAGCGCCATCGCGGGGCGCTGGAAGCGATCCGGCAGAATCTGGCGTCGCTGGGATTGGAGGCGCGCTCCACGGTGGTCGCCGGCCCGGTGCTTCTGACACTCCCGAAGCACCACGCCGATATCGTCTTCCTCGATCCGCCCTACGACCTGGAGCGCGAGTACGCCGCGGTGCTGGAGGTGCTCGCCGAAGCTCCGCCGCAGATCGCGGTGGTGCAGCACTCCAGCCGGCACGCGCTGGGCGACGTCCATGGCGTGCTGCGGCGGACGCGCATCGTAAAACAGGGGGACAACGCGCTGAGTTTTTACGCGGCGGCGGCAGTTGTTGAGAGCTAATGTACTACTACACTCTCAGGCCTTCGCAGCCTACGACGATTTCGTTGGGCGAGCCCATGCTCGCCATAGGTGTTGAAGTGACCCTCTCGACGAGCATTTTCGCAGCCTCTCTGGTGGAGCGTAGTTTCTCAGGTGGGGACTTACCAAGATGTATCCACCAGACGACATGTGAAGGATGGCGAATCAGCAGGTTGAGCGGAAGTAGCCCGGTTGGGTGCAGCCTCAGCGACGGCCAGATCGGGCGCGTCTCGCCCCGCTGCGTGGACAGCCTCTAGCAGCTATTTTCCTGGCGCAGAAACTGCGTTGGTCAGGTTTTGGGTTGGTGGCCTCAAGACCGATTGGACCAGGAGTGTGAGGCCGGCACCGACTATGGCGGAAAGCAGGATAAGCAGGAGTTCATCCTTCTTCCGCCGAAAGAAGCTGCGGCTCTCCCCCCGCTTCTCAAGCCTCAAAACTGGCCGCCTCTGGTTCCCAAACACCCACATCGGAGAGAAGATCATCAATAGACCGGGGATCGTCAATAGACCGATTCCAACAACAACGGGACTGAAATGGCCGAACCCATGGATGAGCTGCATGAGCACGAGTGATGCCAAGCAGACGAGTGCGCCACCGAATTGATAAAGCAACGGATGAGCGCGTATGGAGCGCCCTAATTTGCGGTACGGCAGGGATTGTAAAATGCAGGTACTCAATCCTACAGCGCGAAGATTGTCGGCGTCATAGTCGAGCGTTCCATCGCCGCCATCGAGCCGAAGTTTCGCTACAGCCGGGTATTTTGGGCGTTTTTGGCTTCGCAGCTCTTCAACCCTCTTAAGATCACCGGCCGGTATTCCCGTCAGGTCTATCAATTCCTGCGTGGAGCAGAAATCTCACCCGCGCAGAGACGCCCGGACGGCGCGCTCGAACGCCCAGGCCCGGATGTGATTGATCTGCTCGTTCACGGTGCGAGAGCGGCACAATCTTCACAGCTCCCCTTGACCGTCATATTCATAATCATCTATATTCATAATATGGAATGTTCGGTGCTCTTCACCGATGAATTCGAGTGCTGGTGGAATAGCTTGAGCATCGAAGAGCAGGAGAGTGTGACCTATTCCGTGGATCTGCTTGCGCGGTTGGGTATCGAGTTGAAGTTTCCCCATTCTTCCGGCGTCTCCGGAAGCCGCTACGCCCACATGCGCGAGTTGCGCATACAGCACCAGGGCCGGCCCTATCGGGTCCTGTATGCCTTCGACCCCCAGCGGAACGCCGTGCTGCTGATCGGCGGCGACAAGACGGGAAACGAACAGTGGTATGAAACTTCCGTGCCCCTGGCGGACCGCCTCTACGAACGGCACCTGATCGAACTGGAAGAGAGTGAAGACCATGGCAAAAGCAAGAAACTTTAGCGAACTCCGAAATCGACTACCGGCGGAATCTCTCGCACGCGTCGAGGCCCGCGTCAAAGTCACCCTGCATGACATGGCTCTCGATGAACTACGCACCGCTCGTGAATTGACCCAGGAGCGTCTGGCGGAAACCTTGGGCATCAAGCAAGCCACCGTCTCGAAGATTGAGCGCCAGTCCGACATGTACGTCAGCACGTTAACCAAGTTTATCGAGGCCATGGGGGGCACACTGGAAATCCGCGCCTGCTTCCCGGAAGGCTCCGTGCGCATCAAGCAGTTCTCAGAGGCACGGTCTCCGAGCGCCGGATGACCGTCGGCGGCCCGGCCTCACCCGCGCAGGGACGCCCGGACCGCGCGCTCGAACGCCCAGGCTCGGATGTGATTGATCTGCTCGTTCATGGTGCGCGAGAGCGGCACAATCTTCACGGCTGTGCGGATCAGATCCTCCTCGCTCACCGGCCGGCCCGCCAGCCGCGCCTTGGTGATAGCCGATACCACACACTGCTCGATCTCGGCGCCAGCCCACCCACCCGTGAACTGCGTCAATTTTCCGAGGTCGAATCCGGCCACATCCACGCCGCGGCGGATGAGGTGAATCTTGAAAATCTCGATCCGTTCGTCGTCGAGCGGCAGATCCACGAAAAACACCTCGTCGAAACGTCCCTTGCGAATCATTTCCGCGGGGAGGAGGTCGATTCGGTTGGCGGTGGCGGCGACGAACAGCCCGTGGGCCTTCTCCTGCATCCAGGTGAGAAAGAACGCGAAGATCCTGCCCTGTTCGCCGCCGGAATCGGTGGTCGAGAGCCCCGACTCGATCTCGTCGAACCAAAGAACCGCCGGCGCCATATCCTCCATCAATCGGCACGCTTCCACGAATGCGCCTTCGGGCTTGCCATGTCTGCCGGAGAAGACTTCGACCATGTCGATCCGATATAGCGGGAGACTGAACGCAGACGCAATGGCTTTGACCGCCAGACTCTTGCCGCAGCCTGGGATACCCATGAGGAGGACCCCCTTGGGCACGATTTCGTTGGTCAGGCTGTCGCGCATCCGAAAGAGTTCCCGGCGCTCGAGCAGCCATTTCTTCAGCTCCTCGAGGCCGCCAATGTCGCCGATGCCCGCACCCTCGGCAATGTACTCGATCACGCCGCCCCGGCTCACCAGGAGGCGTTTTTCTTCCAGTAAAACTGGCAGCGACTCAGGTCCAAGATGTCCGCTCGCGGCGAGGGCCCGGCGCAACGCGAAACGAGCTTCGTCGAGCGTCAGTCCCAGCAATGTGCCCGCTATCTGCTCGAGTGCCGCCTCGGTAACAGAGCCACGCGCCTCTTCCCGCAGCACCTCGACTAACTCGATCTGGTCGGGCGGCCGGAGTTCCAGAAACACCACACTTCTCTCGATTTCCTCCGGAATGAATGCCACCGGGGAGGTAATCACGACAAACTTCCGCTGGTCCAGACAGTTTTCGTAGACGTCCCGAAGACGGCGCCGGACCTCGGGAGATTCCCGCAGCGGTTCATGGAAGTCCTTGAGGTGGAAGATAGCGGCGCCGTTGTGCGCGGCGATGAAGTCCAGCGCCTGGCGAGGAGCCTCGGTGCCGGCCTCGGCTGCTTCGCGATCGCGGCGGAGGCCATCCGTGAGACTCCAGGTCCAAACGGGAACCGGCGCGGCGAATAGCCCCACGGCTACTTCCCGCAGCACCCTTGCGACCCGCTGTTCTTCGACGGTGCGGATATACGTGAGTGGCCGGCCGGACTGGAAGGCCCCCCAAATCGCCCGCGCCGCCCGGCTCTCGGATGCTGTCTGGGTAGTCACCTTCATCATTATGGACGAACGGCCGCGCGATATGGACGAACCGCGCCGGAATTTTGGTTTAAGATAGTTCCGAACCACTATGCTGAGCCGAACCTTGCTGCTGGCCTTCGCCGTGGTTCTGACGGCTAAGGCCCAAAAGTACACTGGCCCGCGCCCTCCCAAGGCGGACCTCCCATATCTGAAGCACGCCGACAACCTCGTCCCCACCGAAGCCGCCGAGGCCAAGGAGGAGAAGAAGAAGGACGATATCCTCTACGTCGTCGATGGCGCCAACTCCTCCGCCAAGACGCCGCTGGCGTCGCCCATATTCCTGTTGCAGGCCGCCAAGCTGGCCCCGGAACGCCTCCAACTTTTCAAGCTCGATTCCAAGAGTGACCGCCGCGAGATCCTTTTCTCGCCCAAGCACCCGCCCAAGGCCATTCGCGTCGAGGTCACGCGCCTTGGCTCCGACCTTTATCGAATCGAGGTGAACGAAAGCCTGGATCCCGGCGAATACTCGTTCAGTCCGGAAGGCTCCAACACGGTGTTCTGCTTTCAGGTGTTCTAGCGGGGCAGGGCGAAGTGCTCTAGTTCATGCAATTAGACACTAGGGGTACTTGAGAGGGGAGAAAGCGTCGAAGAGAAACTGGTTGAGCCAGTCGCGGAAAGCCGGCGATCCCAGGTAGAGTATCAGGCCTCCGGCCAGCAGGACGACGCCAATGAACGCGGTCAGGCGGTGCGCCTCTTCGGGTCCGGGGGTGTCGTCGGAAATGGGAGTGCTTTCCAGGTCCATCACTGGCGCGGAGAGGGACGGGCCGGCGGAACCAAGAGGCATAGCAAGGTCAGGCGGCAGGCCGGGATCGTTGAACTCGCTTGAGAGCGCCATGCTGTAAGGAAGCTCAAACGATGTTGGGACCATCGGCTGAGGAAAGATCTCGGTCTGGCCGGTTCCGGCGATGTCGAATACGGAAGCCGCAAAAGCCAACGTGGAAGCCACCAGGAGCAGTGAGACAAGGCTGAGGGGTGTGCGCAGCGCCCCATGCTTGGATTGCAAACACCTCGAAGCACTCCTGAGGTGTGAAAGGATGCCCCTGTCTGGGAACCGGATTTCCATCTTGCTCCCCCAATCCGACTTAGTATACACCCAATTGCCTCAGCTCGATCCTCGAGGAGACGAGACGCAGACTGCCGGCATCGTCCGCGACGTGTTCGAACTGCGCCTCGCGCCGGATCGCACCATCGTCAGTCCGCCGAGCCGGTACGACTTTTTCGAACTTATTCCCAGTTCTTCGCACTTCATTCCTAATTCGTGGTATACCCACGCCTGTAGCGCAGAGCTGCGTCCGGCGCAACCTATTGTTTTTCAGTCACCTATCGACGACGAACCGTTTGGCGACTGACTTGCCTGTACGAAGCCGGTGCCAAGGCTGATTTGTGCGCGACCATACAGAATGACCGCCGCCGGAGGCCCGGTACTAACGGTACTAAAGAGGAGACAAGAGATGAAGAGAATACAATCGGTAGTTCTTTTGGTGGCGCTAGGTTTGGTCTTGGCGGTAAGCCCGGTCTTCGCCGACTCACCCGCCGTCACCTTCGACAATTTAACAGGCGAAATGCTGGGGAACGGACCGTTCACCCTAGGGTGGGAATTCACTGTGAATACGCCCATTATGGTTTCGGCGCTGGGCGTGTTCGACGACAACCAGGACGGACTGGTTGAGAGCCACGACGTCGGAATTTGGAACAGTACCGGGGCCCTGGTAGTGTCGGGCACGGTTGCCAGCGGAACTGTCGACCCCTTGACGGATCAGTTCCGTTACGTGTCCGCGTCGGCCCTGCTGACCCCCGGCAACTACGACATTGGTGCGGTGTGGGTGGACGGCGCCGATCCGAATTTGTTTCCTGGGGATGTAACTGGTTTTGCGACGATTCCACAAATCACGTTTCTTCAAAATGGATTTGCCGCGGGTGCAACTTTGACTAATCCGGTAAACACCGACAGTCCCATGCCGTCCTATTTCGGCCCAAATTTCCAAGCGGGCGCCGTCGTGCCGGAGCCGAGCTCGATTCTGCTCATGGGCACGCTGCTTTTGGGCGTATCCGGCTTGCTCAAACGGAAGCTCCGCTAGCATTGACGTGTGTGTGTTTTCCGTTCAGGCTGGGGAACAAGGTCCCTCCGAGTTCTCCAGCCTGAGGTTTTTTTGGCCGGGGTGAAACCCGCCTAGCCTTTCAAACCGCCCTCAGGTTTGCCTCCGAATCAATCCCCAGCGTGACGAATTAGCGTAATCCCGAAGGTAGGAGTGGTAGTGTGTGGGCGCACGCCAGCAAGCAGATGCGCCCCGCGGGACGGAACACCGGAAACTCCCGCCGCCACCTGCCTGGGCTGTGGCCGGTCCTGGCGAGGAATTCAGTTAAGGCGCACGCCGCGCCGCGAGGAGGGAAAAAAGCAAACAGGCCAGGGAGCGCCTCCCTGGCCTGTCGGTTACCTACAACTTGGTATATGTCTTGGCTCTTACCGCATTGCGCGCTTGCGGCGGCGAAGAGCGGTCCCGGCGATTCCCACCAGCGTGGTGGCAAACAGCATCAGAGCGCCCGGTTCGGGGACCGGAGCAGGCGGCTCGTAGGCGCCGCCCACGACTACGCTGCCCCCCGCATTCGCGTTAAGCCAAGCCAAGCCTGCGCCATTCAGGCCGACGGTGATATCGGTGTAACTGTTTCCTGGCCCGATCATCAGCGACCCAATCACCGGGGCGTCCACGATGCCATTGTAAATAGCAGGGTTCGTGTAGCTGAAGGCCGAGTCCACTTCCGCCGGGGTCAGAGCCGTTCCGTAGATGTCGAAAGTACCAGGATTGGTGACGCTGTACGCGTCGAGAGTGAACGACGCCGAGGTAACACCCGGGTCCAAGGTGGCGAGGTTGAATGAGAAGAAGTTGGCGCAGTACACCCCGCACTGGCCGTACCCGGAATAGTAGTTTTGGTTGCCGCCGTCGTGAACGCCGGTGTTCGTCACCCAACCGGAATCCGTGTTGTAGTACGGAGTCCCGTTGATGTCGAGGTAGTTGCCAGAGGTGAAATTGCTGAAACCAAAGGCATATGGCTGAGCAGAGGCGGTGTGGGTCAAAAGCACCAGGCACAGCACCCCAAGATAAACAACAGATTTACGCATAGGTTCGTCGCTCCTCGTGTGATATTGGCACCTACCTGGGTTACTCACCAGGATTAGCAATCCATACTTGTGAGGTCAGCAATGAGCAATTTCAGAGCCAATCCCAATCCGGCAATCTACTGGTTCGGCAGAAACAAACCGAGAGTCTGCGGCGGTGCCGGGATACCTTTCAGTATGAGTAATTTAGAACCCTTGTCACCAAGATCGACTGGGAAGGGCTTCATCTGTTCAGCGCCCATGGGAGTTCGCAAGATTCCCAAAAACTGGCACTGCAATCCAAAACCTGGGCAATGGAGGTGGTCGAATGCCCGGCCTGCCACTCAATTTCGACCGGCATCATATTATAAGGTGATTCTCGCTACTCGCATCGGTTTCGAGGGATGGCGAATCGAGGCCTATCAGGTGAATCCCTGAGCCGTCATGTCGGATGTCAGGGTCGCGCTGCACGCCCCAGGCGCTGCGGGTAGACCCGCGGCTATCGAGCCGGCAACCTTGTCGAATTCGACTTCCCAATAATTTGGTTCGAATTGAAAAAAATCCTCCTGTCCAATAACCTCATCGCAGCGAGAATCTGCTGATTCTATTGGGCTTGGTTTTTGGACCGTCAATTGCTACATACGTGTCTTCATGCCAAGGGAGGATTTGGCAAGAGAGGAAATTGGGGTAAACTATCATGAAAACGTCGAAACTGTGCAGCGTGATTTTTCTGGCTTTGGTGTTGGTCCTGTTCGTCGCACCCGCGCGAGCGACCATAACTCTCAGTGACAGC
>Ga0187888_1002851_pt1 | contig 14178 bp, 12 predicted proteins | sample June2016WEW_7_40_FD_132987 | JGI IMG/M metagenome (GOLD analysis project Ga0187888, IMG submission 132987) | Peatland microbial communities from SPRUCE experiment site at the Marcell Experimental Forest, Minnesota, USA - June2016WEW_7_40 | ecosystem: Environmental > Terrestrial > Soil > Wetlands... | reverse complement strand
TGAATCATTCGGCGCGCCGCCACCCACCGCCTACGAGACCCTGCTGCTGGACTGCATGTTGGGTGACGCTACGCTGTTCAACCGCAGCGATGCGGTGGAGCTTTCCTGGGAATTGGTGGACCCAATCCTCGGCCATTGGCGAGAGCAAGGACCAAAGGGACTCGCTCCCTACCAGGCCGGGTCATGGGGACCGGCCGAAGCTGATGCCTTGATCGAGCGCGACGGCCGCAATTGGCACAGGCTGTGAAGAAGGCAGAAATCAGAAAGTAGAAAGCAGAAGGCAGAAAGTAGAAAGCAGAAGGCGGAAAGCGGAAACCAGATGGCAGCCGGCAGGGAGGTAGGGGGATTGGACTGGCCTTTTAGCTATTCGGCTCTGAGTTACGGTGTTGATGGTGAGCCGCCAGTTTCCAATTTCCAGTTTCTAGTTTCTAATTTCTAATTTCTGATTTCTGATTTTTAGGAGTGTCGCTTGGCAGGAACAATCGAACCGATTGGGTTGGGCGAGCCTCGGCCGGCAGACGTAGCTGACCTGGAAGCCGAGCTCTCGGCTCTGTGGCGGTCGGCTGCTGAAGATCCCGCTGCCAAGAATGCGGTGACTCGTGCCTGCACGTTGACTCTGCTCATTTACGTGGAGAGCAATGAGGCGGCGGACGAGGTGAACAACCTGGTTGCCGAGGTGACGCGCCAGAACCCTTGCCGGGCGATTATCATGATGCTGGAACCGGAGGCCTCTCCCTCGGGGCTTGAGGCCTGGGTTTCCGCGCATTGCCACCTGCCGGTGGCGGGCGAAAAACAGGTGTGCAGCGAGCAGATTACCATTCGCGCTCGGGGTGAGGCGGGGCAGGGGTTGGCCAGTGTGGTTCTGCCTTTGACGGTCTCCGGATTGCCGATTTTCCTTTGGTGGCGGGCCGGCGATTTTTCGCCGCCTCCCTATTTCGACCCGATCCTCCGCCTTACGCAGCACGTCATCGTGGACACGGCGCGGTTTTCGCCCGGCGGGACGCATTTGCAGGACCTGGCCGCGTCGCTTCATAAGTCCGCGGGGAAAATTCAGTTGACTGACCTGAACTGGAGCCGCATCACTCCCTGGCGCGAGCTCATTGCCCAATGTTTCGATTCGCCCGACAGACGGCCCTACCTGGACCGCCTCTCGGAGGTAAGGATTGAATACGAGCAGGATTCCGCGCGCCTGGTGACGCAGCGCGCGCAGGCCCTGTTGCTGACGGGCTGGCTGGCCAGCCGCTTGGGATGGGAATTTCTGATGTCCGAAAGGCGGGAAGAGGCCCAGCCTCGCACTTTTTATTTCAAGTCCGCGGGCGGTATGGTGAAAGTGGAGCGAAACCTGAAAAGAGTTGACAGCGCCTGTGGTGTTTGTTTCACCATGGAGTTGAAATCTGAAGGGCCTTCTGCCGCCAGATTCTCCTTCTTGCGCGGGCCGGATGGGAAAGTGGTGAAGACGTCGGCCGAAGTGCCAGGCGCGCTGCCCATTGGGCGCTCGGTGCGTTTGGAAGTTCTGGATGAAGTCGAGATTTTGAATGAAGAATTAAAGTTGGGAGTTCGGGACCGGGGTTACGAAGAGGCCCTGAGTGTAGTGGCGCGCATAATCGCCTCGTGATGCCGGCCCGACGTTGCAAGAGGATGGACAATTGGGGGAGAAGGGGTATCCCGGCCATGGCCAAACACGAAGTGAAGGTTTTTTCCAGCCTTGAGGAGATGAGCTGGGCGGCGGTGTGTGCTTTTGAAGACCTGTCGCGCCTCAAGGCCGTCGAGAACAAAACGTTCTCCGCCGCGCTTTCCGGCGGATTGACGCCTCGGATGCTCTATCAAATTCTCGGAAGCCCGGCCCTCGCCGGACGCATTCGATGGAAGAATATTCATCTGTTCCAGGTGGATGAACGCTGCGTTCCACCCGACCACCCTGACAGCAACTATCGGATGATCCGTGAAGCCCTGCTTGATAACGCTGATATTCCGGCCGAGAACTTTCATCGCATGCAGGCCGAGCAGGCGGACCTCGACCAGGCCGCGCGAGACTATGCCCATGAACTGGCCCGCGTCCTCCAACCCCAAGACGGCGACTGGCCGCGTTTGGATATGGTATTTCTTGGCATGGGCCCGGATGGGCACACCGCTTCGCTTTTCCCTGGAACTGCGGCCTTGGAGGAGCAAACCCTGTGGGTTCGGCCCAATCATGTTGAGAGACTGGGATTGCGCCGTCTGACCATGACTTTTCCCGCGCTGAATGCCGCAGCACAGGTGATTTTCATGGTGGCGGGCGCGGACAAAGCAGAAGCCCTGCGCAAGGTGCTGGAAGGACCTCCGGGGCAGTTCCCGGCCCAAAGAGTCCAGCCGTTAAGCGGGAGCTTGAGCTGGTTCCTGGACGAAGCGGCGGCGAGGAAGCTCAGTCCTGCCACAAGGGGTGAATAGTGACCAAGATAGTGCCTTCCATACTTTCTGCGGATTTCACGCGACTGGGCGAGCAGGTCCAGGCGATGGAGGCCGCAGGAGTAGACCGATTTCAGGTGGACGTGATGGACGGCCGCTTTGTGCCCAATATCACCTTCGGCGCGCTGGCCATTGAAAGCCTGCGCCCCCTGACGCGCCTGACGATCGAGGCCCACCTGATGGTCGAGCCGCCGGAAGATTTTATCGAGCGGTTCGCCAAAGCCGGGGCGGATACCATCATCGTCCACCAGGAGGCGACGCCGCACCTGCACCGCGCCATCCAGCAAATCCACCACTTGGGGAAGAAAGCCGGCGTGGCCATCAACCCATCAACTCCGGCGAGCACGCTCTCTGAAATCCTGGGGAGCGTGCAACTGGTTTTGGTCATGACGGTCAATCCGGGCTTCGGCGGCCAGGATTTCATCCCCGAAACGCTCAACAAAATCCGTCAAATCCGCAACGCCATCCAGGAACGTGGTCTTGATTGCGAGATCGAAGCGGATGGCGGCATCAACCACCAGACCGCGCGCTTGGTGGTGGAGGCTGGCGCCAACGTGTTGGTGTCCGGCACGGCGGTTTTTGATTCGAAGGAAGGCGTTTCCGCCGCTATCCAGGGCCTGCTCGAAAGCTGCGCGTAGGGCAGTGACAAGTGACAAGTGATGAGTGACGAGTGACGTGTGATGTGTGACGAGCAAAAAGGCCGCGTCGTTTGTTCTTGCTCGTCACTCGTCACTCTTCGCTCGTCACTGAACTGGTCTTTGCCCTCTCCCCTGGGGAGAGGGTGGCCCGCGATCCCGATGCACTTCATCGGGACGCGGGCCGGGCCTTCGCCCGCCGAAGGGTTATTGGCGCTCAAGGCGCGCAGCCCGCTACGGCCCGCAGGCGGGTGAGGGGTCGGTTGCACGCTGAATAGGGATCAGACGGGTGACGGGACGCATGCGTCACCGGCCGCTGGCTGTTACATGGCGGCGCTTCTACCTGAGCATTTATTCCACAACAGAAAATGTGTAAATTTTACGGTTTAGCCGTGTGTTGGCTGGTGGCAAGAACCCAAACTCTCCCGCCTCAAGGTTTGTCAGATGCACCACGTATGTTTGCTCTGATACTTTCTTGAAATCGAAAGGCACAAGGTCCCGCCGCGGTCCGGCGGACTTGTGGAAGACCCCGCCCGTCATGGTCCGGAATTCGCGACCGTCCTCTTTCTCGTGCAAGCGTACTAGCTGGTACTCGGTTATGTATGTTTGCTCGGGCAGACGAATAAGGAATTCTATGTTAGTCCCTACGCGGGTGTGACTGTGCCGTCCATAAATGTACCCGTTGACGTCTGGTTTGACCACACCCTGGCTCGCCACGTGTTTGAGCACTCCCCCCGTCTTCCAGTAGGCAATCTCCGGCAGAACCTGAATCCACTTATCGCCCTTCTTCCAGAAAACGCCCAACCCTATGGGCGAGTCAGGTGCCGGCGTTTCCTTCTCCAGCATTGCAGCTATGATTCTATCTGAAACTCCCGCTTTCCTCAGGTTGCTAATCTCTTCCGTACCCAATGAATACTTGCCCGGTTGAGTCTGAACGATATTGGCGACCGCATCTTCACTCAATCCCGACTTCACTAACTTGATGACGGAATCATTATTGAGGGTTTCTTGGGCGAACAATGTGGCGAGAATTAGCACGGAGAACAGAAACAGGAAAGAAATCTGACGCACGCTCCCTCCCCCGAACTTAATCTGGCTGGCGACCGGTCGACAATCCCTCCCACTTGCCAGTTTCCCGACAATTCTGTTGGCCTACGTCTCCCACTAGTCTGCCACCTGAAGCTAGCGGCGTCAATCTCCGTTCAAGCAGATTGAATGAAGTCCTATTGCTTTTCCTTACCCATTGGCCTATAACACCCCCTCTCAAAAGCTCGTGCGAAGAATGCAACCTGAATCAGTGTGGAGGAGGCGATGGTGGCCACGAAAAAGAAGAACGGGAAGCTGCAAAGGCGCGAATTCCTGAAGAAGGTCAGTGTGGGCGGAGCGTTGGCCGGGAGCGTTCGAGGGCTGGCAGGGGAAGAGCCACATCCTTCCGCGCGCCGGGCAGCGGCCGCTGAGAAGCCAGCTTCGGGGCCGCCCAGTGCGGGCAATCGCATCACCTTTCCACGCACTTTCAGCGGCCGTAATCTGAAGATGATCGCCTTCCCACTGGGTGGAATCGGCACAGGCACGATCTCGCTCGGTGGCCGGGGGCAGTTGCGCGATTGGGAGATCTTCAACCGGCCGGACAAGGGAAATACGCCTGACTACTGTTTCCCTGCCATCTGGGCACAGGCGGAAGGAAAGAAGCCGGTGGCTCGGGTCCTGGAAGCGCGGATCGAGCCGCCCTACGAAGGGCCGAGTGGGCTGGGGTCGAACAACGTGCCCGGCCTGCCGCGCCTTGCTTCCGCGAAGTTCACCGGCGCCTACCCATTTGCGCGCCTCGAATTCGAGGACAAGAAGCTGCCTATCCTCGTCAACCTGGAAGCGTTCAATCCTCTTGTGCCTTTGGATGTTGAGGCGTCCGGTTTGCCCATCGCCGTGCTTCGTTACCACCTCAAGAATCCGGCCACTACACCTGTGAAAGTGGGTATCGCGTTCAGCCTTCAAAACCCTGTGGGAAATGAAGGGAAACAGGCCAGCTTTCGCCAGGACGAAGGCGTCGCGGGCTTGTTCATGGATAACCCCTTCTTGCCCGCGACTAATCCGTTGAAAGGCTCGATGTTCCTGGGCGTGCTGGGCGCGCCGGAAGCAAGCGTTTCGTACCTTCGGGGGTGGAAACGGACGCAGTGGTGGGATGGGCCGTTGACCTTCTGGGACGACTTCACGGATGACGGCGCTCTGACCAGCGACTCGCCCGCTGTGAGCCCGGTGGGTTCGCTTGCCGTCACGCAATCGCTGCCTGCGGGCAGCGAGACCTCCGTGACCTTTCTCCTTGCCTGGCATTTCCCCAACCGCACGCCCGATCGTTGCGGATGGGAGGCCCCGGCGGCAGAGGACAAGACCACGGTGGTAGGCAACTATTATTGCCAGCGATTCACGGACGCCTGGGAAGTGGCTCGGCACGTGGCGCGCGAGCTCCCTTCGCTCGAGGAGCGCAGCCGCCGCTTCGCTACTACGGTGGAATTTTCCACCTTGCCTCCGGCGGCGCTGGACGCGGCGCTGAGCAACCTCTCGACCTTGCGGACCAACACGGCTTTCCGCACCGCTGACGGCGAATTCCACGGGTTCGAGGGGTGCAACAATCAATCGGGATGCTGCCACGGGACGTGTACCCACGTGTGGAACTACGAGCAAGCGACGGCCTTCGTCTTCCCTTCGCTGGCGCATTCCATCCGGGAATCCGAATTCCTGCGTAACACCCGCGAAGACGGCCTGATGGGTTTCCGCTCCTACCTGCCGGATGGAAAAAAGATCTGGAATAAGGCGGCAGCGGACGGCCAAATGGGTTGCCTGATGAAGCTCTACCGCGACTGGCAGCTTTCCGGTGACAAGGAATGGTTGCGGGGCCTGTGGCCAAATGCCAAACGCGCACTCGAATTCGCCTGGATCAAAGTCGGCTGGGACGCCAACCGCGACGGCGTGGCGGAGGGCGTTCAGCACAACACCTACGACGTCGAGTTCTACGGCCCGAATCCTCTCTGCGGTGTCTGGTACCTGGGGGCGTTGCGGGCCGGAGAAGAGATGGCGCGCGCCCTCGGCGACCAGGCTGCGGCGGCGGAATACCGGCGGCTCTTCGAGAACGGCAGCAAGTGGATCGACGCCAACCTGTTTAGCGGCGAGTATTACATCCAGAAGGTCGAGGGCCGGCCGAAGGAAGAAGTGTTTGAGGGAGTGATGGTCGGTATGGGCGCAGCCAACCCCCAGAAACCTGACTACCAAATGGGCGAGGCGTGCTTGGTGGACCAATTGCTCGGCCAATACATGGCACATGTGGCGGGACTGGGGTATCTGCTTGATGAGGAACACGTCCACAAGACTTTGAAATCCGTTTTCCACTACAACTATATCCCCGACTTGAGCGAGCACGAGGCCGTCCAGCGCACCTACGCACTGAATGATGAGGGAGGTGTGTTGGTGGCGAGCTATGCCTCCGGCAAACGGCCGGAAATCCCATTTCCCTATTTCGCTGAGGTTTGGACCGGGGAGGAGTACCAGTTCGCCGCCCACTTGGTGTTTGAGGGCATGACCACGGAGGCGCAAGCTGTAGTGGAAAGCGCGCGCCTTCGTCACGACGGGGAGCGCCGCAATCCCTGGAACGAGCCGGAATGCGGTCATCACTACGCGCGCGCCATGTCCGCGTGGACGCTGATTGTTGCTCTGAGCGGGTTTCACTACTCCGGCGTTGACCGCAAGCTGACGCTCACGCCACGGGTGCGCGCTCAGAACTTCCGCTGCTTCTGGTCGGTCCCCAGCGGGTGGGGGAGATTCTCTCAAACCGTGACAGCGGCCAGCCATACCGTCGAAGTCGAGACGCTCGAAGGCTCAATGGCCGTGGCGAGCCTTGCGCTGGAAGGGAATGGCAAGGCGGCGCGCAAGAAAGTCTCCGCCCGGCTCGGTAAAGAACCCCTGGCCGCGACTTTGCGTGAAGAGGGAAAACTGCGCCTGGTCGCGTTTGATCGGGAAGTCCGCATCGTGCCCGGACTATCGCTCGCCGTCAGCCTGCGGGCGTAAAGCTCCAGTTCGAGCTTTGGCAAGGTTGTGGGAGGGCCGATGCGACGCAGCAGGTTCTGGTGCCGTGGAGTGTTCTCCAGAGGGCATCGGTATCGCAGTTATTTGAGCTTTGCATACTCAGCCTTGGCCTGTTTGAGGATGGGGATGTCAGGGTCCGCGTCCTTCCAAAGGGCGAAGAAGTCCTGGTAGGCGGTGCGGGCTTTGGCGGGGGCGTCCTGTTGTAAGGGTGCCGCTTGCGGGCGCTCTGTTTGGGCGGGCGCAACGCCAGCCCCTACACTCGCGTGGAGGGCGTAGGCCCGGCCCAAGCCGAGGCGAGCCAGCGCGCCAAGCGGAGACTTCCCCACGATGTCGGGATTGTCGATGATCTTCTGGAACTCTGCCGCAGCTTGGCTGCCTTGGCGCGCACGGAGATAAGCCTCGCCGCGCACACAGACGGGATAGAGCACCACAGTCAGCGAGGCTATTGGCGTCCCTAGTTCATACGGTGCTGCCGGTTGCAGGAGCCCGATGGCCTTGGAAGGGTCGTTGCGCCCGATTTCCACCGCAGCGCGAATCGTCGGCAACCAATAGCCGTTCAATAGCGTGTCCAAGGGGTGCTCTTTGTTCAGGTCATCGGCCATGGCAAGCGCCCGCGCCGAGTCACCCGCCCGTGCCAATTCCTCAAACCTCCGCTTCACCTCCTCTAACACTGTTCCTCGCGACTCCTCCCAAGCTTGCGCGATCAAGCTGGAGAGTGGTACCTTCTCGATACTCATCGGGGTATCTCCTTTCTGCTGCCTCAACAGCAGGTTTTTTCGACCTGGAGATACCCTTTTCTCTTTTCAACCCATTTTCAACACGAAATGTTACAGCCTAGGGGTTGAGTCTGTGGTCGGTGGACTGTAGTCCGTTGTCCGTTGTCCGTGGTCGGTTGAAGAAACGGGCCTGGAGACTGGAGTTCTTATCCAATCTACCACCTGCTGCCCGCCGCCTTCTGCTTTCTGCCTTCTGCCTATTGCCGGCCAACGATTCGCTTCCACAGCAATACCGCTCTCTCGGAAGACGCCGCGAAATACTCACCGTCGGGAGAAAAACTTACCGTAAGCAAGGGGTCCTTACTATCCTCCATGGTCTGCTGCAATGTGCCATCTTCTACTGACCACATCCGAGCTGTCTTGTCCTCACCAGCAGAAACCAGCCATTTGCCGTCGGGGGAGAACTCCGCCCAATGGACCGGCCCATGGTGTCCCGTGAGTGTCTTCAGCAGCTTCCATTCGGGCGCCGAGAAAATTCGAATTTTGCCATCTTCGCAGGCGGTTGCCACCTTACTGCTGTCAGGCGAAAAGGAGATGTTGAGCACGGTCCCCTCGTGTCCACGCAAGCTGTCAACAAATCGGTGCTGCTTGGCTTGGACCACTACGGGATCCGGGGTAGAACTCATGGCGATTTGTGCCAGGAGAACCCAATGACCATCCGGAGAAAACGCAAACACATTGGGCGATTGAGTCAAGTCCGGGATAGTGAGTCTGGTCATACGGCCGGAGCGAGGATCCCAAAGATCGAAACTGCTGGCCTTGTAAAGAATCAGGTATCCCAGACGAGGGACATAGAGAATGGGCCCAAATCCCCCGCCTCCCCCCACTACGTCTACCTTGCCGGAAAGCCGGTCTTCAACCGCGTCCCATTGAAACGCGAGGAGGGGTGTTGATCCGCCGGGTCCCTTGCCTTTGGCGGAGATCACTCCGTTCCCTAACAACAACAGTTGGTTCATGGCCAGAAAATTTGCGGATTGAATGTTCAGGTCGGCGATATCCGGTATGCGGGGCTTGAGAACTTTTTGAATGCTCCCCTCACGCACCCCCATCAAAACGATCTTGTCTTCGCTTGCGACCGCCAGAATTGAACCATCCGGCGAAAAAGCTCCGGCAGGGGAGTAGCTCAAAGCAAGGTGTCCTTCAATGCGCCCGTGGCTGAGCCATAGGTAATGCGTTGGCTCGGTGCTTTCAACGCTTTCAACTTGGGCTCGTGCAGGCAGAAGGCAGAAGGCAGAAAGCAGAAACCAGAAGGCAGAAAGCAGAAGGCGGAAAGCAGAAGACCGTGACCATGACCCATCTGCCCACGATGCCACAGTGGGGGCTGACATATTCCTAGCCCTCTCCCCCTCGGGGGAGAGGGTGGCCCGCGCCGGTGCTTTCTTCAGCCGGAGCGGGACGGGTGAGGGGGTGCCCCCGGTCGTTTGCAGATCACAAATCGATTTCAGCATTTGAGATTCGATGCACCAATTCGCGGTCCGCCTCAAGGAAGTTAAATTCAGTGAGTTGGGCTCGCCGCACCCACTCGACGGCCTCGAACACCTGATTGCGAATCGTCCCACGAAAGCTTCGGACCGCGAAGAAAACTACTTCGACATACCGATCCGGGTACCGGTGACGTATGCGAAAGACTTCCTCCCCTATTTCGGCCTCGATCATCAGTTCCTCAGCCAGCTCGCGGCGCAGCGAGGCTTTCAAGTCTTCACCGTCTTTCACCTTGCCTCCGGGAAATTCCCATTGCATTCCATAAGCGTCAGTGTGATGACGCTGGCAGATCAGGATAAGGTCGCCATCTACTACGATGCCGGCGCTGACGAGGATGGATTTCTGTTCAGTCATAAGGGAACGGTATTCTAACAGAGGATGAGGTGGGTTCGTTGCCAGGCTCATGCTCAGTGTTCAATGAACCCGAATTCGGAACTTGGAGTTGTGGGCACACGGCCCACAACCTTGTCACTCTGAGCCCGGCAGCCTTCCCGGTTGTTCCCGCGCTTTGATGGGAAAAATCGTAGAGCATGTTTCCGGTTAGCTGCAACTCGCGCTCGGTAGCGGTTCGCTCCATCAAATCGCTGTCTAACTCGCCCTGTTCGCAGAAGTGGACGCCCTAGGTCTCTCGAAGTCCCGATCTGAGAAATGTGCGCTGGCGTACGCTGGCCGCCGCCACATGTCGCCGGACGCCGTTTCCGGACAGCGTCCCAGTTTCTAGAGCAGTACCCCGCCTCAGAAGGGTCCGGACGAGGCATGACCCGCTTCGTGCCTCAAGGAGATGCCCAAGCACCTACTCAGCCACCGCGAGGATGAGCTTCTTGGCGCGGATGTCGATCGTGACTATGAAGCGGGATAGAACGTCGCTGCCGAGCGCCAGTGCGACGGGCAAGTCAAAGCCGGTTCCGCGACGGACCTGGGATTCGCGGAGGTCATCAAGAATGAATGTGTGCCCGCCCAGTTCCATCGGAACTCGCTCACGGAAAGCCTTGAATTTTCCAGGCCGCTCGACACGAGCGAGGCCTTCGGCAAAGGCGGGGTCGATGAAGGACACGTTGTAGCCTGTATCGAAATAGACGATCGCCTCACGCCCGTTCACCCTGGCTCGTGCATACAGAATGTGACCCTGCGATTTCGGAGGCTCGACCAGATCGACGCAAAGATAACGCTTGCGGTCGAGTTCCTCCGGGAGAGGTGAGGCGGTCACGCCGACTCTGCGTGATCGGTAATCCAAAGTCAGGCGCCGATCCAGGAAGAAGTCAAGCCCCACGGTTCCATTGAAGGGTTCGGAGGAGAACATTTGCCAATCGGACAGGCTTGCCGCGACATTCTTGAAAACTTCCCCGAGGACGGAGACCGTTTCGACGCGAATGCCAGACGATTCGCCACGGTGGCTGCCGTCGGCGTTGAGTTCCTCGATGCGTTCCTCAACGCGATGCGGAATCGAAGGGGCCTGGTTGGTAATCACAAAGCCACTGGCGGTTCCTGAATCGAGCATCAGGGGCAGTTTGATGCCGGAAACATCCACTTCTACGAAGGGACAGCCTGAGGCGCCAAGAGTCAGCGGATAGAGTTGGGCTTCCCGGTAGCCAAGGTCCTGCGACCACCGCCGCAATGAGGCAGACTCAAGCGTGGTCGAGACCACTGCCGCTTTGATCATTTGACCCGCCGCAAAAGACGCGCAACTCAAGACAGCCGCGACGGAGAATAAGACGGAGAATAATATGAAAGCGGTTGACGTCCACGCTGCGGCGGAACCTGATCGGACCGAGAGAAACCGCCGTGCCGTTTTCCTGAACATTGTGGCTCGCTCCATCTGCTTGAACGAGCCTATCTTACAACAGTTGCAGCGGGGCTAACAGTGCCGAGCAGAAAGCCAGCAGAAGGCGTCATCGCCGTAATCATCGCCTTGCTCGCACGCGACGTGGTAGCGCTGCCCAGCTACGCATCTTCCGAGGGTTTCAGCAATGGCGTCCGGCGTTTCACCAAGCGTTGCGAGCAGGAAGGGCGGGGCGGCGCGACGCTTGCTCGTAACCGATCGACCTTGAATCGCGTCCATCTCATTAGCGCCTCGCACGCTCCAAACCAGCCACGTGCTCCGGCGGAGACCCGTGCGCCTGCGCTTGGACGGAGGGAACACATGTTCATCAACGCGCGTATCGGCCTTTTTCTTCTCGTGCCTCTGCTATTCACCGCTGCGGCTTCAGCCCAACAAAACAGTCCGCTAACCCAACCTGGCAACGGTAGGATCTACCTTGACGTCGTCGTCACTCCGAAGTCCGGGGCGCCAGTTACCGGTCTTCAGCAGCAAGACTTCACCCTGCTAGATAACAAAACCCCGCAGACCGTCACCTCCTTCCAGGCCCTCGGCGGCAGTCAGGCTCCCATTGAGGTCATCCTGCTTGTTGATGCGGTCAACACGGGTATCCTGAACGTCGCCCGCGAACGTGAACAGATCGACAAATTCCTCCGTGCCAATGGAGGTCACCTTGCACACCCCACCGCCATTGCCGTCTTTACAGATACAGGCCTCCAGTTTGACGAGGGCTTCTCGAGCGACGGCAACGCGCTCAGTGCCTCATTGGATCACACCACCGTCGGCCTCCGTAGCATCCGCAGGTCAGCCGGCTTCTACAGCGCGACCGCACGCTTGCAGCTCTCCATCGAGGCCCTGCGTCTGCTGGTGGCGCGCGAGGCCCCCCGCCCGGGGCGCAAGCTTATCCTCTGGGTCTCTCCCGGTTGGCCTCTCCTCCCCGGCTCCAACGAGCTCGGCTCGCAGCAACAGCAGATCTTCGCGACTATCGTCAGTCTCTCGACTCAGCTCATACAGGCCCGCATCACCCTCTACAGCATCGATCCTCTAAACTTCGCCCAAACCGGCGGCTCACGCGCCTTCTACTATAAGGAGTTCCTCAAAGGTATTAGCAAACCCAGCCAAGTCAGCATCGCGGACCTTGGGCTCCAGGTACTCGCCACCCAGAGTGGCGGTCTTGTTCTCAACTTCGGCCACGACGTCGCCTACCTCCTGCAAGAATGCCTCGCCGATACGGAGGCCTACTACGAGCTCTCCTTCGATCCACCCCCAGCCGACCAGCGAGACCAATACCACCACCTAGAAATCAAACTCGCAAAGCCCGGCCTAACCGCGCGCACTCGTCAGGGCTATTACGCGCAACCTTTGCGCCGCACCTGACGCCATATCGGTCGACACTCGCCAAATTATACAGAGCGACCTCACTTGTAGCGGCGCTCGGCGCCTGCCCCGGCTTGGCGGGGAGCGCCGACCGGCGGTCATAGACCGCCGCTACAGCTGATGTTCACCCCTGAGCAGGCGTAGCGAACACCTGTCTAATAGGCCCCCGGCTTTTCCACCCGCCCGCGCTCGCAGGTTGGCGACGGCGGCAAGGCGGGGCAGACCGATTAGGACGATCTCAATGATTCAATGACTCATTGTGCAATCTTCTATAAAGCCCTTGTTTTGTGTGCAGGGATAGCCTTTCGTGATAGACTGCGGCTGTTCAGGTGGACCTCGGGTAGCCTCGCCTTACCCCGGGAAATCTTTGAGGAGGAAAACGCATGAAGAGACTCGGTGCAGGTGGATTGATTCTGGTCGCCATGGCCATACTCATGGGCATGCCTGGGAGCGCGTGTGCCCAGGGCGCCTTCGAACAGATCTCTGGCAAGGCCTTTGAATCTGCGATACCCAATGATTTTTACCTGGAGGGGAATAGGATCCCCGTGGAAAAGCGCAACGCCGCACTGCTAAAGACCCCGGCGGGTGCGCGATTAGTGTTGGCCTTGATCGACACCGCTGGGTACAGCTCTCAGATTCAACAGAAGTACATGGGGATGGTCATTACCGAAGGGAAGGTGTCGGTCTGCGATGTTCCGTTGAGTGTGGGGAGCTATGGCTTCGGCTTGGAAAAGCCCGCCGGCAAGTTCTTTCTTTACAACCAGGCTGGCGAAAAGGTCGGTGATTGTGGCGCCAAGAAAGACAGTGCGGTGAAACAGCCCAAACCGCTCAATATCGTCTTGAGTAAAGAAACTGGCGCGCGGCTCTACTTGGGTCGATACTTTGTCGAGCTGAAGTAACGACCCGGACACAGGTGTTAGGTCCCAGGTGTCAGGTGTCGGGTGCCGGGTGTCAGGCGCCGAGTGTTAGGCGCCAGGGAGCCACAAGTTTGCAGCAACCAGCCACGGACCCGCCGCGGCGGGACGACTTCGCGCAGAATGACATGCCAGTAGCCTCTTCCACCAACCACTAAGACTTCGAGGCGCAAGGGCTCTGGGCCTGCGGGGCGCGGTGGCTGAACATTTCTTCGATCTGTGCCCGGTATTTTTCTTCCACGACGCGGCGCTTGACTTTGAGGGTGAGCGAAAGCTCTCCTGAGGCGATGGTGAATTCCTGGGGGAGCAAAATAAAGCGGCGAATCTTCTCATGGCGCGGGAGCCAGCAGGTGGCTTCGTCCACTTGCTGCCGTATAAGCGCTTGAATATCAGGGTGGGCAACGAGTTCCTGGCGATTCTGGAAAGCGATCCCCTGGCTGCGAGCGTAGGCCATCAAACGGGTGAACTCAGGCACAATCAACGCCCCGACGAATTTCCGCCCGTCCCCCAGCACCGCAATCTGATAAACGTAGGGATGGCCTTGGAAGAGGTTCTCGAGCTTTTCCGGCGCCACGTATTTGCCCCCGGAAGTCTTGAACAGGTTCTTCTTGCGCCCCGTAATCTTCAAGTAGCCATCGGAGTCGAAGGCCCCGAGGTCGCCG
>Ga0187888_1002848_pt1 | contig 14188 bp, 9 predicted proteins | sample June2016WEW_7_40_FD_132987 | JGI IMG/M metagenome (GOLD analysis project Ga0187888, IMG submission 132987) | Peatland microbial communities from SPRUCE experiment site at the Marcell Experimental Forest, Minnesota, USA - June2016WEW_7_40 | ecosystem: Environmental > Terrestrial > Soil > Wetlands... | reverse complement strand
TCCGCCCGGCTGGCGGCATGGGCCAGGGCGGTAAACACGAAGGCGCGTGAGAAATCCGTGCCGCCGGTGATGATGGTCAGACCCGCCTTCTGATTCAGCAACTCCAGCAATTTGGCTGTTTTTCCAGGGGCATGGGCCAGACGCGGGTCATCCAAAGTCGGGTAAGCTCGACAGTGGGCCTCGATGAAAGATTGGCGTTCTGCCGGCGGCAACCGCTCCAACAGGCATAGAAAGCCAAGCACATGCGGGTGGTGGAAGATGTCGAACCAGTTGTAAGTAGTGCTTTTGGACCGGCCGAGCATTTTTGCCAATCGCTCGAAGCTCATCGGGCGCCTGTGCTCCTTGGAAAGCCTGGAACGCAAATCGCCGAAGATGTCGCGGGCCGAAAACGGATAGCCCGGAGCGGTCATAAATCCGTCATCGGGAAGTTTTGTTTTCCGAGTTTGCTTGTTCATGCCTTTTGGTTTGCCAGCAAACTCGCGGTGGCGGCCCCTGTTCTCCGCCCGTAGCTCTAGCGGAGGAGGATAGTCTTTTAAGGGGAAGCCAAAGCCGGCAAGTCTTGGCGATTGGGTGCGGCAATGGGGACATACAAGGGGATGCACGGGGCCGCGCTCTCGTCTCTCTCAGAATGAAAGGCTGGCACTGACTCGCCAGAAACTTCAACTTTGTGATTGAAGAAACCGCAGCACAGTATTTCGATCAAGCGCGTCGTGGTATTGCTGATTCCCAAAATCTTTCAGGCAATCATAACAAGCGGCATCGCACTGGTGGCTCGTGGAGGTTTCGCAAAGCGAGCGCGCTGCGGCAATAACTTCATGCCAGCGGTTCATGCCTTCTTCCACGAAGCCCGCACCGCCCGGCGTTCGGTCGTAGAGAACGATTTCGATGCCCGCGTTTTCTGCCGTCCTCTTGTTGAGCCAGCGCCGTGAAACACCAATGTCCGAGATGTCGAGTTCCAAGACTTGGCAGAGTCCTTTTTGCAGCGCATACATCAAGGACTCGACTGACTCCGGCTGCTTCAACGGGCGAACGATCAAGCAGAAGCTATGAAACTCATGGCCGTAGGCAACTCCTACGCCTGCAACACCGTATAAATTCGGGTTCGTGCAATTCATGTTTCGCGCGTATGGCCGCAACCGCTTGTGTTGTTGCCCAGGACGAAATTCGCGTTTCGGTTTGCTGCAACCACACGCAGGACACAAAACGAAACCTTCATTGCGTGGGCCAAGATTATAGCGGAAAAGAGAGCCGTCTTTCTTAAGCGCAAGCATGAATAGTCCGTGCGGAGCGAATTGCGAATCCTCGATCCGGTCAGTGAAATGAGTCAGCGGCTGTCGTTGTCGCAGGAGGACGGCTTTGCGAAACAACGGGCGTTTGGTTTTATCCAATCGTATGCTGAAGGCGCTCGGCTCGACGAATGGAGCTATGCGGACGTGAGCCTTTGGCTCTTGGCAAACCGGACACGGCGTTTCTAGCGGCTCCTTGGTTGGCGAAGTGCGAACTTGGTCACAGCTTTCGCAGCGGGCGTAATATTTTCGATCCGGCTTGTCGCTCTTGCCGACAATGTAGAGACCTTCACTGGTGAAGACCTGCTTGCGCGCGACAACTTGCGCGCCCGGCGCAAATTCCGATATGGCGATGCCTCGGTCGCGGCTCAATTCAACATCGGAATCTTTTTGCCATCGGGACAAGCTGGTTTCCAGCGTTGTCACGTCGAGTGGAAAAGCGTAACGCGGCAGGAAACCTCGGAGCGCGAGTTCAGCGATGACGTCGGCCCGCAGTAGGTTTGTTATCGCATCCTCAATCGGAACGGCGGCATTTGCGCCATAGGTTTTGAGAACTTTGTTGTATTCTTCGAGGAGAGCTTCAAGTTCGTCGGTGATCTTTTTCAAGGCGGCTTCAAACCTTTCCCGGCAGTTTTGCTTCGCTGACTCAAATCCGCCAGTGGCCGTGAGAATATGTTCGCAATGATTCGTGGCAAAGAATTCCGCCGCCGACTTATCCACCAACCAATCGGTGAATCCCAAACTCACGTTCGCGTCATACTTGCGAGACGCCGGAGTAATGCGCTCGCGGAGCGAGCTTGGTAACAAAGGTTCTAAAGGCACCTTTTGTCCCGTCAGAGCGCCAAGCACAACTTCATCGCACAACTTCACGCGAAGAAAGCGGGCGAACACTACCGCGTTGAAATGGCGTTGGGCGATGAGCTGATTTTTTAGAAACACCTTTGGCGGTCGAATCGCGCCGCTCATTAACCGTTCCGGTTCACGCCACGCATCCGCGTCATATTTCGTGCGGCGGCAAACCGTGACGCAAACCGAGTTTTTGTCTTTGCCACGACCAGCGCGGCCTACCCGCTGCACATAACTCGCGTTCACGGGCGGTGCGTTTCGCAACAATACTTTTTGCAAGTCACCGATGTTGATACCCATCTCAAAGGTCGTGGTGCTGCTTAACACGTTGATGCCATCCGCACGAAAATCATCTTCAACGCGCCTTGCAACTTCCTTGTTGATTTGTGCTGTGTGTTCTTCCGATTTAAGCGTGGTGAAAGCCGGGGTTGCTGTTCCTGCGACCCAACGCGCCACGAGGTTCGCGGTTTCCGATTGAAAGGGCTTTGCTTCCAATTGGCCATCACAGTTTTTGCGATGGCAACACTTGTTCGCCGAGTATTCGGTGACGAAGCCGCAACGAGAACATTCGTTTCTCGCGTTGGCTTTCCGAACGATGAGGCGTTCATGGTCAAGTTGCCACGCATCACCTTGATCCAAGTGGAAGAGCAACCCTTTGCTTGTGAGAAGCGCCCACACCTCGCGCGCCAATTCCAGAACGGCTTTGTCATCCAGGCCAGTCAAACGCGAGAGAAAACTTGTAATCGCATTGTGACGGTAGCCACCGTCAGCGCGCGTTTGTGGCAGCCAGCCGCGAATGTTGTTAATCGAGTCAGCCTTCTCGCCAAAAGAAATCACCGCGCGGACTCTGCCGAAAGCGGGGTCGTCAGGATTTACGCCGTCAGGCAATGTGAACGCTTTGATTTTTCGGATGAAGCTCAACAGAACTTGGAGGGCAGCATCCGCTGCGGAGGCGTCAACCTTGTGTCGCGCCATGAAATTTTGAAACGGCACACGCTCACTGTCGCCCACGCGATACGAAACCGTCACCAGCCCCAAATCCTCTGCTGATTCACGAGCCGAATCGGGAATCCCAAAGTAGCTCAATGCCTCGCCAACCCAAAGATTGTGCAGAGTGGTTTCACGTTCTCTGGATGCGCTTGGCAAATCATCGGGTAAGCGCGAAACGGGAAGAAAAAAGTCTGGGTCGAAATCTGGATTCTGCCTGCCGTGAATGTCTGGTTGCGTGCAACGAAACAACCGACTGCCGAGGTCGGCTAGTTTGAGGCCGTCGTTTCCGGCGGGCTGAACGAGTCTTACGATTTTCCTGCCGCAGTCATGGGTGAAAGTTTCTTCTTCGAGCAACGAGGGAAACGCTGCTGCTCGCTGGCGATGATCGGCAAAGCAAAGCAACTTGCGGACAGGTTTTTTCTGGCCTGCTTGCGGCGTGACTTGGAAGTGAGCCAGTGGAATGGCGATGGCCATGCCCGTTTCATCCTCTGACTCTTGAAACCGTTGAAGCGGTTCGATGCCGGACGAATTTCGCGCGCCGCAATTCGGACAGCACGAAAGCAGCTTCTTGGTTTGCGAGTAGAGGTTTGCTGTTTCGTTGGCTTCGCATTGCCGGTGGAAAATTTTCAGCGAGCGCAAAGGCGGCTGCGGGCAGGCACAGCTATTCGCACCCGTTCCGCGTTTGCGCCCACAGGAGACGCACCATTGGATTTCCTGGGGAACGTCGAGCAAGGTCAGTTGTTCGGCATCCTCGTCTTCGGCGCTGGACCGGCTGGGAAATGGCAAATCGCCGTCAACGCTGAAATAAGACCAGAACGAATCAGCGGCCCAGCCAAGTTCCGTGCTGAAAGTATCAAAAGCCGCGTCCGGCTCGCCCGGCTTGCGATCTTGCCGTTGCGCGTGGCGCGGTCCTAAATCTTGCAGCGCGCCGAACAAGTATCCGCACTTGCGACACGACACAACTTCAACGAGTAAAGATTTCCGACCAACCGCATGGCAGTCGGGACAGCAACCGTCCGGGCATTCGTCTATCGGCTGGCGTTTCGAGGTTTGTTCGTTCTTACGACTGACAAAAAAAGCCGGCCCTTGGTTTTCACGCCCCGGACATTGAGGATGCAGACACACATGCAGACCAGCTTGCGCGCGCAAGAAGTAGTGAAGGCGGGAAGGCAAAAAGTCGTCAAGTTGTTCCTCATCGCTGGTTGCTGCGACGAGTTCCAAAAGCGCCTGCAAGGCTGTGATTGAATTCTCCTTTTCTTCATTCGGAAAAAGTCTTTGCACCGCGTCATCCAGTCGCGTCGGCTTGATGAGAATTTCGGTTCGCAGCCGATAAAGATTTTCATCCGCTGCCAACCACTCACGCAACGACGCCGACTGCACGCCTGAATCAAACAGTTCGCCAACGCTTGCGGAAGGTTTCTCGTGCAGACGAGTTGCCGCTCGAACATAGTCATCAGGCTTTGGGCGATGCGCTGGCTCGTTGAGCGTCAACTTCGCCGGAGTGCCGCGAATTGGATTCGGTTCGTCAAATGGAGCACCAAAAATGTCTCTGGCAAATGCCCTGACCTTCTTCTTGCTGGCATCATCGTTACCGCCGAGCGTCGCGGATGTGCCGATGCAGCAGAGATCATCCACGCGTAGCCTGTCTTTCAGTCGCCGAATCAGGAAAGCGATTTCGGTGGACTGGACGCCGCGATAAGCATGGATTTCGTCGAGAACAAGAAACTTGAGCCGCGCGGCATCGAAGATGGATGCGTCCACCGGACGTTCCAGCAGATATTCCAGCATGGAAAAGTTCGTGATGAGAATGTTCGGCGGATTGCGACGAATCGCCTCACGGTGGTTGAGGCGATTCTGCGGCGCTCCGTTGAGATGACGATCCAACTCCTTCTTCTCCCACTGTTGCCGCTCCGCTTGTGTGATCTGCGGATGCTTTTCAAGAGATTCTTGATGAATCTGCATCTTCAACGACTTCTCGTAATCTTCCTGTTTGTTGGGCGTCTGGCCGGTGAAGCGGGCAAATGTGATTTTCGGATGAGCGCGAAGAATTTGCTCCCACTCTTTCAACTGGTCGTTCACCAGCGCGTTAAGCGGATAGATGATCACGGCGCGCAAACCGGGCGCGGACTCGCGCACAAGATCATCAAGGATCGGAATCTGATAGCACAAAGTTTTTCCGCTGCTTGTTCCGGTGGCGATGATCGCGTTTTTATTTTGAAGAACCAACTGAAGCGCGGTAGTTTGGTGCAAATACAGGCCGCGCCCGCCGAGACGCTTCCGAATGGTCTCCGCAGACCGAGCATCCAGTGCAAGTTCTTCCAACGACTCGCCGGGAGCGTAAGTCAAAGCCCGTTCAAGAAACGGGCCGTTGACCAGCTCGGAATGAGTCAGCCCTTGCGACCAACACAGGCGCGCATGGTCAAAGGCTCGGTGAAAGCGATAGCCTGATTTCAGGAGTTCGAGGTAAGGTTGGAACACCTCGCCGTCAAAGCGTTTGGTCAGCGATTCCATAATTTATCAACCATGGTGATTCCCGCTTGCGGACTAATACTGCGGAGAAATTGGCGCTGGCTCGCGGGCCACACGATTTCGAGACAAGGCGGCAGTCCACGTTCCTCCACGACCTCGATTGGTTTAAGCGGCTTAACTTTTTGAACCAACGAATAAAGGCGATTAGGCAAACCGGCGAACCGCGCAACGATCTCATTTGGGCCGCCCAGTGCGAATACGAGCGCGCTTTTCTGAATGACGAACTGCCTGCGAAGCCTGACGTAGCCATATTCCTCAAGTTTTTTCCAATCGTTCTGGTTGATTTTCAAATCTTGAAATCCCGCGATTGCTTGGCGGGCGATCCAGAATTCTTCCCAAGTCGGCTCGTCTTGAATTTGCGCGAGCAGTGCCCAAATCCAAAATTTTCCAAGCTGCGACGGACGCGGCCACAACGCATCGTCGGTCGGGCTGGCGATGGTAACACGCTGGCTGCGACGCAGACCAAAAGGAAGTTCGCCTGCTTTTTTGGAGCGCACCTTCACCTCGTAACTCCGCTGCGGAACTTGTGCATTGTCCCAACGCCACTCGTAATAATCCCACTCCGGTGAGGTTTCTGGATAATTTTGAAACCATACCCAACGCCCATTGGTTGCTTGACCGTCGAGCAGAACCGCAAACTCCACCCGCATTTCTTCGTCGGAAACATCTTCGTCTGACAGAAAGCCGCAAGGGATTTCCAAGACCAAGTGCGGCAGTCTTTCGGCGACCAAATTTTCGTCATGCCAACCAAAACGGAGAACGTGGGAGTTTTCGCTCCCGGAATAGATTCGGAGATTAACCCGCTCTACACGACCAAACCGCAAAGGCTGGCAACCGTTGATGACGAGTTGAGGACGATCTGAAACCGGCCAGAGATAAGTCACGAAGCACTGCGTTGCGTCTTCCAATTCTACCACTTCGTTTTCTTCAACCGTCCAGTCCTTCGCTTTCGCATCTATGTAAATGTGCTCCTTTGAAATCAGACGATACGCCGCCGTTGGCAGACGACTGCGCTTCAGATTGGCGAAACGCTGATGCTGCTCATCAAACAAACCGTAAGGATAAAGGCCGGACATTTCCATGCTGCAACTCTGCCCACCACTTTGCAGTTTCACACACAACCCCGACGCAAACGCTTTTCCATTCAGCGGCATTTCGCCCGCGACGACAGCGGCGGCAGCATGCTGCCCAAGACATTCCCATTCACCCGTGCTGTCCGACACCGGCGGAAGGTGAACTCCAACACGCTTCTCTCGCCACAGCAGACGCGGCTTATCATCCAGCAATGAGTCCGGGTCTTGCGGGCGGAGAAAATCGGCAGTCTCCGGCACTTCTTCAAAATACTCACGGCGCAGAATACTAGCCTGCGCTAAAGAGGAAATCTTCACCGTGTTGTCTTCTGTAAGAATCTTCCGCGCGTCGAGCATCTCGCGGATAAAATCGGAAGCCGTGGGCTTGCGGTTCTCGGTCAGAAAACGAATCAGCCGTTTGTGTCCTCCAAGTCTGCGTTGCATGGTTTCTTGCCAAGCCTGATCGGAAAGGCTCGCCCAATCCGTTTTCCATAACGCCCACTCGCAAATCGTCAGAAAGCCTTCCCACATCGAAAGAGGAATCCCGGCGAGATAAACCGCAGAACCAACATAGTTCTGGTCGAAGAATCGAAACCCTGCTCGTAGCATGGCTTTTTCAAATGCTGAGTTCCAAACATGTTGTTGGTTGCCGGGTAACGGCGGCAATTGCAGGCAACGGCTGAACCCAGGCCAGAACACGTTGTCGTCGTATTCGTAAAATGCCAGTCCGGCGTAGAGAAACAAAAGGGCGTTTGGAAATACGTCCGGGTGGATGGCCCAAAACTTCGCGTGCGCGTGCGCGGTCGTCAGGAACTGATTCCATATTAACCTTTCTGGGATTACCGAGAGGAATGCACCAGCCCGATTGCGTTCTGACCGCGGACAGTTCTTTTGAAGTGCGCGCGCAAACTCTTCATCCCATTGTGCGAGACGATCCATAGACTCGCTCGCGGCAAATAGAGTGGCCGTTTGACAGTGTTCTGTCATAAATTCCTCTTGAGGCCGATATTCTGGAGGAAACGGACTGTTTTGGCAACATGCAACGCCTGGCAACCGCTGGCATGTTGGCGGTGGTGCGACGGGTGTTTGGGCGCGACTCGGGCGATTTGCCCATAATGTAGCATAGCGAAATGACCCAAAAACCCCGCCACTGATTTCTTTAAGGTGCGGAGCGTCCGACATGGCACAGGGAATGCGGCGGGACGTGCCTGGCGAGCGCGGGTTCTTGGGGCGCAGGTCTGGCGCTCGGCTGGACTCGCCCGCCCAACCGTCGCACAATGCCCCGTTTGCTTCGGTTGCCGGGCCGTCTGGACATGTTGGCTCGCGTCGGGCCTTCATGCCTGGCCGGGGTGCGGGGGCATGTGACCGAGGGCGATTTCAAGGACAAGACCTGCGCTGCAATTCAGAATTGAGACACCAGGGAAGAAGCCCAACCGGGAAATGACTGCCGCAGCACGAGTAAAGATGGCGGCTGCGGCCAGGGCCAGATAGAAAAAGGCAAAAGCGGCCGGCAAAAACACACTTTGCGCGGCGCCGGGTTGGACTAAGTTGTCCAGATTCTGGTCCTGCATTCACTTGGATCGTAATCGGTGCGCTTCCAGCACGTTCAGAACGGCGGGGCCTGCCTTACCACGCACACATAGGGGCGGCTGCCGTCGCAAGGGCCAAGCACAGCCCGAAGGTTCAGAACTTCCTCACTTGATGTCCGGCGGCGTCGCGCCAGGAATGTGAAATCAAGGGCAAGGAACTTCCCGTAGCTCACAAGCCGGCTCTGCAGTCGTCCGTCGAGTGCAGCATCAATCTCCTGCACCAAAGCGCCCACCAGATAATATCCCTCATCATCATCGGCCACGTTCGGCGCAGCATATTTTCCAAGGAGCTCCGGATGAACACGCATGGCGAAGACGGCGTCCCACTGCCGGGCGGTTTTAGTGACGTCCGTCAATGATGCTGATAAAGAACGGCGCCGGCATTCCGGGCGCTGGAAGATTCGATTTTGGGGCATAAACTCGGGAATCGTGGTTGAGAGGTACTGTTGAAGGCTGGTGGGGCCGGATTTGTGCGGTGACTTGTTCCGCTTGCCAACCTGGCCGGCAGTACAAATATGCGTGTCAGAGTTCGGTCTCCAGGTGAGGGGGTAGCCGCGTTGGACTCGCACGAATTGGCTGTGCCGCCGGTTGGTTCGGTGTTCAAAACGGCGGCCTGCCGTCGGCTTCCCCGCCGGCAGGAGCCGTCGCGTGTTCGTGCTCGTCGCCGTCGTTGGGTTTCGACGGATTCTGCGGTCGCGGTTCCGGGACAACAAACTGCACGGAATCGCAAACCAGAATGAGTTGCGAGCGCGATGTGCCCTCATTATTCCAGGTCTCGGTGCGCAGGCGGCCCTCCACCATGACCATGTCTCCTTTCTGGTGACGCGCCAGCGCGTCGGTCCAGCCTCCAAAACACTTGCACGCGACAAACGCGGTTTCTTCTTGGGCGACCTCCGCTTTGTCGCGGTAGCGACGATTGCTCGCGATGTAAAAGAAACCCATCTTGGAGCCGTTGTTTCGAATAATGGGGGCGCGAACAAGGCGCCCCATCAGCACAGTGACGTTCAGATTCGACATGCTTTTTCTTTCTGGTTTATTGTGTTGCTTTAATGCCCGGCCCTTTCCTGGGCCGGCTTTGAATCTGTGTTCGGCAGCGTTTTCGAGAGGATGAGAAGCCGCCAATCGAAGAAAAATCACCAAACTCGCATTTTCCGTCCGACAAATTGCCATCCTATTCAGCAGTACATGGGTGGAAGGACAAATTATTATGAAACCAGGCGAAGACTTATATCCGAAGGCGAGAGAGATTCTCCGAGGCGAACCCACCATGGGAAAGAAGCGACTGGCTGTAAAGCTCGGTGTTAAAACTCCGACGTCGAGGCGGTTGATGGAACGGTTTCGCGGCGAGACTCAAGGCCACAACAACGACCTGGTGTATCAGAGAGTCCGAAAACTAAAGGAAGCGCAACCGGACTGGGGTGCTGGACGAATCTCCCAGGAATTGAACATCAGCGAGGATCATGCCAAGCTGCATCTGGCGCGCTGGATCGGCGCGCAAGGATTTCAATCGAAGGGCGGAACCCCTGGGGCAGAGCCAATGGCTTCGGCTGCACCGGAGGCGCCGAATGCCGGCAGCACCTTGCAAGACGCGGTGGGGCAGACCACGCGTGACCTGTGTTACCGGGGATCGCAGATCAAAACGCTCGAAGATTTACTACGTCACGCGGAAGTGGACACATCCGTCTGGCAGGTTGAGCGCTGGGTGGCCAACAAATGGGACGTGGGTGCGCGCAACCCCGCTACCGGTGAAATCCTGACAGCCCCCTTATTTCAGGTCAAAGTCTGGCTGCATCGCAAGATCGTTGAAAACTCACTCAAAGAATTCACCGAAGCCTTGAAGGAGGAATTCAAAAAGGACGCTCCCACACGTCCGGCAATTCGTCGCGCCTCACCCGGGCAGGGAATGTTGGAGATCGCATTGATGGATTTGCATTTCGGCAAGCTTTGCTGGGGTGAGGAGTGCGGTCGCGACTACAATCCGGAAATTGCGAAGAGGATGTTTTGGGATGCGATCGAGGATTTGCTGGCGAAATCCGCCGGCCTGAAGCCGGAGAAGATTCTATTTCCCGTCGGCAACGATTTTTATCACACGGATATTTTAGGCCGCACTACCACGGCGGGGACTCCGGTCGACTCCTCGATCGTCTGGAAGCAGGCGTTTGTTCAAGGTTGGCGGTTGCTGGCCCAAGGGATCGAGCGGTTGCGCGCGGTCGCTCCTGTTGATGTGGTCGTGGTCAACGGCAACCATGATGTGCAAACCGCCTTTCACGTTGGCGAGGTTTTGTGGGCAAATTTTTGCCGGACCGAAGGCGTCACCGTGGACAACAGCCCCACGCAGAGGAAATACGTGGCGTTTCACAAATGTCTGCTGGGCCTGACCCATGGTTCGGAAGAAAAGCACTCCAACCTCCCCATGTTGATGGCGACCGAACGCCAGGATGATTGGGCCAAAAGCACTCCGGCCGGACGCGAGTATCACATCGGGCATTTTCACCACAAGAAGAGCCTGAAGCTCCTGCCGGCGGAGGATGTTTCCGGTGTTTTGATCCGGGTGATTCCCAGTCTCACGCCTTTGGACGCCTGGCATTCGTCGAAAGGTTACGGCAGCAAGCTGGCCGCGGAAGCCTACTATTGGGACCCCGAATGCGGAGTCACCGCAACACTAACCCACAGCCCGGGGTGAACATGCCCGCCAAGGAAGAGCCGCTCATTGTTTGGGCGTGTTACGAGCCCGCGGGTTACTCTGTATCATTGACAGCGGAAGACCTTGTGCAGCACATGCTCGTCCTCGGCAGCACCGGCAGCGGCAAAACCACGTTGCTGATGGGCGCCATTCAACAGCTTCTGCGACACCCCATCGGGTTGCTGATTCTCGACGCAAAACAGGACGGCGCGGTCGAGCACATCACGCAGATGGCGGGGAGAGCGGGACGCGCACGCGATCTGGCCATTCTCGGGCCGGCTGGAACGCATGCCCTGGATTTCTTCGGACCACTGCGGACCTTTGATGATGTGGAGACGCTGGCACAGTGGTTGATGTTGGCGACGGAACGGATCGGCGGGGACAACCCGTACTGGCAGAACGCAACAGCGGCGCTGATTGCCGCGGCGTTGACTTTGTTGGTGGCTCAACGCAACCCGATCAGTTTCACCGAAGCAGTTGACTTCATGAGGAGTTGGTTCGTCGGGGTGGAGGATTTTGCGACACTGCCCAAGCGGGTGGCGGAAGTAGTGGAACGAGCCAGGCGCAACGCTGCGCAACCCGGCGCCTGCCCGCAGTTGCTTGGGGCGCTCGACCACGTCGAGGTGTGGAAGCGTTTGGATGGGCGGACACGCAGCAACCTCCAAAGCTGCTTGTTGAACGTGCTGCGCCCGTTGCTGAGTTCGGCCGCGACGCGGTGTTTCGACGCAAAGGACCGGCCCACTTTTAGTCCGGCCCAAGTCGCCGCCGAAGGCAAACTGTGCGTGGTCAGCGTCAATGCGCTGACGCAGCCGGAACTGGCAAAATTCATTTTCCGGTTGGCGCGAAAACAATTTTTTGATGCGGCGCAAACGCGAGGCACCGGCGCGCACCCGCTCTGCGGATTGATCGCCGATGAATTCCCCTTGATTGTGCAGCGTGAGGATGCCGATCAACTCGCGACATTGCGAAGCAAACAATGCTTTGTGCTGGCGGCCGCTCAGGGATTGTCGGGACTGGATGAGAAGATCGGCTGGCGTTTGCGCCGATCGGTCTTGCTCAATTTCAATACGATTGCCTTTCTGCGAACACGCGAGGAGGAAGCGGGCGAGTTTGCAGCCTTGAGTCTGGGCGCTCGCGAGGCGCAGCCGCCTGCCAAGGCAGAGCCGGCGTGGGAGGACGGCGTCGTGGCCACATTATCGCGATCTTGGCGGTCCGAGAAACCACCTGAGCCGGTGTGTCCTCCGGGGACGCTGGGACGGTTGCGGCCACATCAAGGTTATGTCGTGCATAGTGATGGAAGTCGGACGTCCTGGCCGGTGTGGTTCGCGCCGTGGTTTGAATTGTCAGAGGAGACTTCAGGGAATCAGAATGCCCCGCTGGATAATCACACTTCATTCACCGCCCAATACGTCTGCCGGTTGATGGAACGGTGCGGCATGAAACCCTTACTGTCCTCAGAAATGTTAAGCGCAGCAGTCCAACTTGATGCCGCCTTGGTTGAGCGCGCGTTGGAAAGGGCGCAAGATTTCTTCCGCAGCAAGGCCGGCCTGGTTCCGAAAGGACTCGAATCGCTGCCAGCAAGTTGGTTGGCGGGGTTGCCGGGTATTCTTTGGGCAATGCGGAAGCCGCATTGGATGAATCTGCCTTGCATGATTTGGCGGGTCGCGTGTGAGGATGGGGTGCTGCTTCTCCGCTTCGCCCAAGAAATGGATCCGCGCGATGCTCCTGTGACGGCGTGGGATCGGATCCGCGTGAGAGTGAATTGCTGCGTTTACCCGAGTCGGTGGCGACCGCTATTGCGGCGCCACCGGCTGCAACTCTCGCTCAAATGGCCAAACCTGCCAACGGAGGCCCGGGCCGCCGGACAGGATCTCGCCTGAGTTCCATCCTCATTACGCGAGATAACCCTGGCAGATCGCCTCTTGTCGCCTGCAGCGGAAGATTTCGCTCCCGAAAGGATTTTCGTCGGGACCATGATCGAATATATTTACAGCAGCATTTCCTTTCCGGCGTGGATCGCCGGCCGGAGCTCGCCGAAATCGGCGATGACCTCGCGGGCGAGTTGACGCACGCGGTACACAAGATCACGATTGATGCCTGTGCTGCCGATGCGGTCATCGTCGTAAAAGCGCTGCTCCCAGTCCTGCACAACAGCTAACAATGCGGGTTGATTCTTGATCCGTTGATATAGCCTTTTGAAAAACACCCGATGCAGGTCTCGGCGGGACAACAGATCCTGTGCGTCCTGCGATTCTGCCGGTTCGACAGCGCCTGGTTCTTGTTCCGGGTCGCCCACGAACGCGTGCTCGTGCCTATGGCGCGCCTCGTTGACCAGGTTGTAGACATCACTGCTGATGACACCTATCACACAAGCGATGAACGCCTTCATGCTCACTCGATTGCGTGCCTTAAGGTGCCGGCCCAGCGACGGATTGTCTTCACCCAGGTGCAGTTTGAGGAGTGCTTGATGCACCAGATCCTCAGCGTCTGTCGCCCCCAGGCACTGCTGCAACCATCGGGAGTTGGTCGCGGCGCGCAGACGAAAGCGGGCAAAGCCGATGAGGCGGTGATATTGCTCTTCCGATAATGCGGACAGGAGTTCCTCGACGGAATAGCTGTAGCTGTTGTCCCCCAGCCTGATAATTTGCGAACTGATTTGTTTCATGAAATTCTGTTTGACTATTATTTCGTGGAACAGCGCAGTTTCCGAAGGGACAGGTTTGGGGTGGCGGCGATCTCGTCAAACCGTGGCAGACCGAGCTTGTTGGCCTTGGTGGCTAGACTTCGATTCTGGTCGTTGTTGAAGCTGGGCTTTTGGCCCGGTTGCTCATTGAGGGCTTTGACCTCCTCCTGGAGATAGGGCGAAACTGGAAGCGACCATCGGCAGGTTCAAAAGCCCCTCGCGTGAGATTAGCGAATCGTTCTTCTGGAGCCAGCCGCGAAACTGAGCTTCAATCAAGGACGGGACCAGCGGGGGGGCGTATGACTGGTCCCTGAATTTAAGGTTTGCCTTCCTCGCATCAACAGCGCAGATGAAGGCATGGCTAAAACACCAAAAAAAGCAAAAAGAACTGTCTTGGTTCAGCGTGAAATGGACTTTCCCAGTTCACGTTTAAGCAATTAACAGCTTGGAGGTTCCAGCCCCCTAGCCCAAGTTTTTGAAGGCATATGGAGGCTCAAAAATAAAGGTCTCCC
>Ga0187888_1002833_pt1 | contig 14251 bp, 10 predicted proteins | sample June2016WEW_7_40_FD_132987 | JGI IMG/M metagenome (GOLD analysis project Ga0187888, IMG submission 132987) | Peatland microbial communities from SPRUCE experiment site at the Marcell Experimental Forest, Minnesota, USA - June2016WEW_7_40 | ecosystem: Environmental > Terrestrial > Soil > Wetlands... | reverse complement strand
GCGGAGCCCAGTGTCGAGCAGGGTCCAGACGACGAGCCGCTCGATGGGTGTCTCGCAGGCGTTGCACAGGCGATCAGACTCGTCGGCGGTATGCGGTTCTCTCACGTATTGATACGGCATCTCCCACCCCCAAATTTGTGCGTCCTTGGGGTTGGAACACGCAGCCACTGCGCTTTCCAACTGCCAGGCTACCCGCACCGTTTGGGGCGCGAAAGGGGCCCTCGCCCGAGAAAACAAGGGAGATCGCCTCTCCGATCCGTTTCAGGGGTTGGGAGCCTGAGTGCGTGATCCGTAGCGGAAGACGAACCTGGTAAGTAGCGCAACACGCCGGTAACTGAGGCTTTACCTTCCACCCCTGTTAGTTAACTCTCGTTGAGCTATCTTCTTGACTTCGGTACATCCAATTACATCATACCAATAGTCATATTGAAGACTTAATGGATCGCCCTTGAATAAGTCTTCGCCTTCGACGGTTTCTGGGAAGCTCGCAATAAGTTTGAGATCATCGTCACGTATCCGGGATCCCTCTGTTAAGAGTAGTCGTTTCAAGGAGGATATCGCTGCTTTAGCGTAATCTCCGCCTCGTGCAAGGAAGATAAGGCCAGAGGCTCCCGCGACCCCGCTTCGTTCCAGCGCTGCAACGTCTCCTAAGGCGGTTGCCCATAGAAGCAGTTCTTTATCATTCCGCGGCCGATATCCCAAGCTGCGGAGTCAATTGGCTGCGTATTCTCGTTGCCCACGCGCCGGATCGGCCAGTTGCTCGACCAGACGATCAATCAGGACTGAAGAATTTCGCCTCAGCAGGCCGGTCGGATCAACGCTTTGGAGCACTCGGGTGACCAACTTTGTCTGCCATGGGTCGCCGCTGGGCGACGATCGGAACATCCGGATCGCAATTGCTTCATCATTCACGCCGAGCTTTCTTAGCGCGCAAAGCACCGCATTGACATGGATCGGGTCTGCAGCGTAGGCGGAGGAAACGGTCTCGACGCTATTGAACAGACTGTTAATCGCACGCAAATCCCCGAAGTCACCTAGCAGGACTGCCGCCTGTTCTCTCACGTAGTACGAGTTGTGGCCTTCCGCGCAGGCACAAGCGAACGCGAACAAGCGTGCGTCGTCCAAGCCGAATCTCCCAATCGCCGCAAGGAAAGCGCCCCCCATTTCGTGAAAAGGCCCACCAAAATGATAAACAGCGCGCGGCATCAGGCGCACGATCGGTTCGAGAGCGGCGCGGTCTCCGATTTTCCCCAAACATTCCACCACGATGCCTACGAACTTACTATGATGCCGCATCAGATCTCCCGATGCAGAGCTACACTTGTAGTCATAATTTGCCTCAAGGATCGCAATTAGCACTGGGATCGCCCGTTTGTCCGCAATCTTGCCCAAGGCTTCAACCACGGCTTCCTCGACCAAACCCGCCTGCGTTCCAGCCGCAAGCCATCGCCTCAGGACGTCTGTCAATGCGCCAGTGGCGCGGGCATCCCTTAGCTCTCCGAGGGCTTTTGCAGCCCGCAGCCGGTGTTCCCATTTCGCCGAGGCCAGTCGATGTATGTGGTATGCAGGATCCTTAAATAGGAAGAGTTTTATCAGAGGCAACGTGGCGCGCAGGTTCTCCTTCTTCTCCCTGTCCAAGCGAGTCAGTGAATTGCCGCGATCATGTGACCAGAGTCTTGATTGGCACCCTTGACATACGGGAACATGGAATAAGTCTCGATTTCCGCATGATGACGGCCCTGGAGCTCGATCGCCAGACCCAGTGCGTCGGATTGAGTCTGTAGGCAACAACGTCAATGTCTCTCACTGGGCTGGTCTGAAGCAAGAGCTTCTGCGACTTTGATCTTCGCCGGAGTTCTGAAAACTGTCGGCCAGCTATCCTTGTTGACCTGGACAGAGAGGCAGTTCGCATTCCCAGGCAGCAGACGCACTCAGGCGCGGACCGGCCTTGGCGGCTGGTGGGTGGCGGGGCCCCTCGGAGCGCCGGTACTGTGAAGGGACCTGGAAGCAGGCTGCGAAGCGTGCGCAGGGGTTCCCGTGCGACGGCTTTGCGCCACGGTCACGGCTTTTTTTTCATGCTTGACTTCAGCCGGTTCTCCCTGAGCAACATGGTCGAGTGTGGGAACGCCCTGCGCTCGCTGGGGGATCGTGCCGGCAGCATGGAGGAGGTGGCCGGACGGATCGTCGCGCGACTCGACGACTGGTTTCGCGTTCCCGAGACCGGTGAGCCGGCTTGCGTGCTGGTTCGCCTGTTCAAGACCCACGTGTACCAGCACCTGCCCGTCGAGTTGCAGACGATCGCACGCGAGCAGATGGCGCCCGCCTCGCCCGACCCGGAGACCCGATGCTTGACGCTGCTGGGTACGACCGGCCTGCTGCCCGAATGGCAGACGCGGTCGCGATCGAAGGGGCACCGGGTGATCCCCCTGCCCAGCGTCGAGGTGATGACGCGGTTCCCGATGATCATCCAACTGGTCCGGCAGCTCGGCCTGGAGGTCGGCTCGATGGTGCACCGATCGCCGACGTTGCTGGTGGACTGGGAGCAGCGGACGTTCAATGTGTTCCACGTCCCGGAGGCGGTCGGCAGTCCCGACATCCCGGCCCAGGCGGAGTTCGTCATCCCCCACGGCGTCCGGTCGGTGCTCGGTTTCGGCGGCATGCTCCCCGGCCGCGACCTGTTCGCGGTGATCCTGTTCTCGCGGGTGCCGATCCCGCGGAGCACGGCCGAGCTATTCCAGCCGCTGGCCCTCTGCGTGAAGATCGCCCTGTTGCCATTCGTCAACGGCCCGGTTTTCACGGCGAACGCCGCAACGCCCGTGGCGGCCGCGTCGATCGTCGGCGAGGCCGAGACCCAGGCCTCACGGATCGCGGCGCTGGAGCAACTGCTGGAGGTGGCCGAGCCGACGATCCTGGAACAGTCCACCCAGCTCGAACAGGCTCTGGCCGAGGCACGGAACCTGCTCGAATCGGCGGCCGACGCCATCGTGATCGCCGGCGGCGACGGGCGCATCGTCCGGCTCAATCGGCAGGCCGAGCGGATGTTCGGCTATACCCGCGAGACGTTGCTCGGGCAACCGGTGGAAGTGCTGATCCCCGAGCCGCTACGTGCGCGCCATGAGCTCATGCGCCGGGCATACGTCGAGCAACCGCCCCCCCGCAAGGCACTCGTTGGCCTGGAGGTCGCCACCCGGCATCAGAGCGGTGCGGAAATCCCCACCGAGCTGACCCTCAGCCCCCTGGAGACCGCCCGGGGATTGCTCCTGATCGTGATCCTCCGCGACATCACCGAGCGGAGGCGTGCCGAGGAACGCCTGAGGCGGCAGAACATCCTCCTGGAAGAAATCGCCCGTTCCGAGCGTGCCGCCCACGAGGCACTCAAGCAGTTGGAGAGCCAGATGGTGCAGTCCGAGAAGCTGGCCGCCCTCGGGCGCATGGTCGCGGGCGTGGCCCACGAGATCAACAATCCACTGGCCTTTGTCCGCAACAACCTGGCGATCTTGCAACGCGATCTGGGCCACCTGCGCGACCTGATCCAGCTCTACCAGGAAGCGGACAAATCGCTCGACCAATCGCGGCCCGAGCTGCTGGCTCGGATCCGAGCCCTGGCCGAGCACATGGACTTGGCCTACACCCTGATGAACGTCGAGAGCCTGGCCGCACGTTCCACCGAGGGTCTGAAGCGGATCGAGCAGATCGTCAAAGATCTACGCGACTTCGCCCGGTTGCACGAGGCCGAACGGAAGGAGATCGACCTCAACGAGAGCATCGCGACTACCGTGGAGATCGCGTGGGTGGCCGCCCGGCAGAAGCAGGTGGAGATTGTGACCGATCTGGAACCGTTGCGCCACATCACCTGCTATCCGGCCAAGCTCAACCAGGTCGTCCTCAACTTGCTGACCAACGCCATCGATGCCAGCCCACAAGGCGGCACGGTCACGATCCGCACCCGGTTGGACCCTGAAGGGGGAGTGACGCTGGCGGTGATCGACGCCGGAAAGGGGATCGATCCCTCTATCCGCGACAGGATCTTCGAGCCGTTCTTCACGACCAAGCAGGTCGGCCAGGGGACGGGTCTGGGGCTGTCGATCGTCTACGGGATCGTGCAATTGCACGGTGGCCGGATCGAGTTCGAATCCGAGCCCGACCGGGGGACGCAGTTCACGGTCCACCTCCCTCTGGTGTCCCCCGACCCCACGCCGGAGCGGCCGGATGGTTCGGGTGGGATCACAATGTCCTGAAGCGCCGACCTCCGGCCATGCGCCCCGGCGGGCTTCGAGCGATCCGGCATGCCTACAGACCCTGTCCCTCGCTTCTTGAGCCTTGTCCTGCAGGGCCTCCGGTCCCCCGGGAAGCCGGGTGATGACCAGCCACGGGCCGCTCGACTGGCCAACCCGGGATGACGACGGGCACGGGACCGGGGAAGCCCAAAGGGGACATTGGGAAGCCCAAAGGGGGCATTGCTATTCGCGGCGGAAGGCTAGAGAATCTAGGACAAATGCAAATCTGCCCAGACCACCTATTCAACCGCGGGCAATAGCAATGTCCGCTTTGGCTTCCCCCCAATGTCCCCTTTGGCTTCCCCTTCTCAGTATGTCGTGAGATCTCGAGAGCCATTTGGTGGTTCTCGATTCCCGTCGCACCACTTCGTGGCCAACGCTCGGAGAAACAGCCTGCCTAGACGCTCGACATGGGTCCTTCATGCGTTATGATGAATGGAAATGCACTGCACGCGAGGAGCGAATCTCATGACTCTGAAATGGCAAGATTACATTGAGGAACGTCAGGACGTGATGGTGGGCAAGCCCGTTTTCAAAGGGACTCGCCTTACTGTCGAGTTCATCTTGAAGCAAATCGGGGCCGGCATGACCCACGAAGCGCTGCTCGATCAGTACCCGACTCTCAAACCCGAACATCTTCGCTCCGCCATGCTTTATGCGGCCGACGTCGTGTCGATGGATCAATCGATTTATCAGTGATACGCAGGAAGCATGCGAATCCTTGCGGACGAAAATGTTGCGCGAGACATCGTGGCTTGGCTGCGAAGCAGCGGGCACGACGTGCTGTTCGCCGCAGAGATCGAGCCTGGCGCGGCCGACATCCGCTGGGCGGAACGTGCCGAACGGGAACAACGTGTCATCCTGACCTTCGACAAGGACTTTGGCGAGTTGGTGTTTCGAAGCGGACTTACCAGGCACGGCGTCGTGCTGCTGCGCCTCGACAACCTGCCAGTCACGGCAATCCTGGCACGTCTTCAAGACGTCTGGTCCGTCGTTGAGGCCAATCCGGCCCGCCGGTTCATCGTGATCACGGAAAAGAGAGTCAGAGTTCGTGCCATGCCTACCACGCGGTAGCCGGGACGTAACCCGCTCGATCGCCGCGCCGCACGCTATTCCGCCCGCTGTTTTCATCCTCCATCACCCAGGCGTCAGCCAATCCGCCTTCTCAGACTTGACCGGTTTTGCTAGGTTTCGTCATGTCACAGTAAAACGTCGAAATAGGTTCGGGGCTGGTTGGGTCGTGACCGATCAGCTCTGAGCCCCGCGCAGTTCAGTCAGGCACGGAAGCGAGACTCGACCATGCGGATCTTCATCTCGGCCGGCGAGCCCAGCGGCGACTTGCACGGCGCAAATCTGATCGAAGCCCTCCGCGCGCGGCTGCCAGAGGCCGAGTTTGTCGGCTTCGGCGGCCCGAAGATGAGCGCGACCGGGGCGAAGCTGCTCTATCCCCTGGTCAACCTGGCGATCATGTGGTTCCTCAACGTGTTTCTCAACATCCTCACGTTCATCCGCCTGATCTTCCGCGCCGATCGCTACTTCCGCGACCAGAAGCCGGACGCCGTGATCCTCATCGATTACCCCGGGCTGCACTGGTGGATCGCCAAGCGCGCCAGGGCGCGGGGGATCCCGGTGTTTTACTACGTCCCACCGCAGCTCTGGGCCTGGGCCGGCTGGCGCGTCAAGAAGGTGCAGCGGACCGTGGACCTGGTGCTTTGCAGCCTGCCATTCGAGCCCGACTGGTACAGAGCACGCGGCGTCAGTCAGGCCGAGTACGTCGGCCACCCGTTCTTCGACGAGCTCACCGAGCGGGAGCTCGATGAGGCCTTTCTAACCCAGGTGAAAGCCAACGCTCATCTGGGCCCGCTGGTGGCGATCCTGCCTGGCTCGCGGACCCAGGAACTGACCCGCAACCTGCCGATTCTGGTCCGCGCCGCCGCGAAGCTGGCGCGGCAGCGACCTGCGACGAGGTTCGCCGTGGCCTGTCTGCACGAACGCCACCGGGCGCTCGCCGAGCAGATCATCAGGGCCAATACCCGCGGAGCGGAGGGTCAGTCCGCGCTCCGGATCGAGGTGTTCGCCGCGCGGACCCCTGAGCTGATCCGGATCGCCGACGTGGCCTGGGCCGTTTCCGGCTCGGTCAGCCTGGAACTGATGGTGGAAGCCCTGCCCACGGTGATCCTCTACAAGCTCAACCGGTTCGACCTCTGGATCGCCCGCCCGTTCATCAAGGCAAAGTACATCACTCTGGTCAACTTGCTGGCCGACGAAGAGCTGATGCCCGAATACCTCACCGAGCGGGATGTCTCGGATGAGCTGTCCGGCTGGGCCCGCACCTGGCTCGACGACCCGGTTGCCCGGGCCCGGGCAACCGCCAATCTCGCCGCGTTGCGGCATCGGGTCGCCCGGCCGGGCGCCTCCCAGCGCGCCGCCGACCGCATCGTCGCGTGGCTGCGCGAGCATGCCCCTGGCACCTCGACCGGTGCTTCCATGTATCGCGGGCCACATGAATCGGCCTCACGCACGGGTCACATCGTGGAACTTCCGGACCTCATGGAATGAGACCTCTCGCTCGACTCAATCATCGCGTCGAGAGTCCCGCCCTGGGCTGGTGAGAAGTTGGTGTTGACCGAGCTGGAGGGACGGTTTCGAGACGCGTGTTTTTGTTGCGCGCGATGGAATGGCGTCGCGAGCGAGCGATCCCTTTCCCCCCCTTGCGAAGGGAGATCACGGTGTCGTGCTGGTGCATCTCGCGGCTGGCGAGCTTGTAAGGCTTGGTCACCCGGATCAACTCGAGGACGCCGGGAAGCACCTCGAGGTTGCGGGAATCGATCGTCCCGGTATTGCCCGTGATGCCGATCGCCGTCCGCGTGGGTCCGGGCATCGCATGCGGCGTCAGGCCCATCTCGAGAATTGCTTCCAGAACCCGATCGATCTGGACCGGCGTGGCATGGCTCTGCATCACAACAAGCATGGTCCTATTACCCGGAGACTGCGGCCTGGTTTTCAAGGACCATTCTAAGGTAGGACCTTGGTTCCACTGCCGTCAAACCGAGCGTGCCGGCGAGGGTGAGGACGGCCTGCTGGGCGGCAGGGAGATCGGCCTCGCCGCTGGCGATCGCTTCGATCTCGGCGAATGGACCCAGGCCCTCGGCCGTGTCGAGGGCAATTTCCAGCTCGTGCTCGTGGAATGTCAGGTGGAAGCTCTCGCGTCGCTTGCGGACTGTGGCGACCGGGCGGAATCCGAGGTTCTCGAGCAGTTTGAGCAGCCGGCGGAACTCGTCGGGGCCCTCCGCCACGGCGATCTCGATCTCCTCGCGGGTCTTGGTTGGCCCGGAGCGGCGCGGTCCTTTGTAAGTGAGCCGATTTTCCTGTCCGAGCCGGCGGATGCGAAAGGCCTCACCGGTCTGGGCGAAGTCGCGCGCCGGGTGGTTCAGGTAAATGTCTTCGTGGTCGACCGCCTCGCCAGCGACGGCCCCCATCTGTACCAGACGTTGCACCAGGTGGTCGTGATCGACCGCCCGATACTTCACCTCCACTTCAAAGCTCATGGGTGCAGCCTAAATCGACGATTGCCCGACGTCAACGTTGTGACCCTGGCGGCGAGGTGTCGATGCGGATTCCCCTGAATATTCCCCTTCGCCGGCGAATACACGTCAAATACCGGGGGCCGAACGACCCTCACGAGCCTGGCGATCAGGTAAACTGCGAGAGACTGACACACTCTGCGGATTGTTTCGATCCGAGCAGTCTTCACGCGTTCGTTCACCGAAGGAGCTGAGTCGTGGGATCGCCACTGATTGCGAATGTGACAACGTTCCTGCCGTGGTTCGATTCGTCGGGGATCGCGCCGGTCCTCGCGGCCCTGGCGGACCTTCCTGCCGGCATTTTGTGGATCGTTGGCCTGGTCGTGGGTGTGGTCGTGCTCAGCGAACTGACCGGCCTGCGGTACATCGCCAACAACCGGGTCGGTATCGTCGAGAAGCTGTGGTCGATCAAGGGTTCCGTCCCCGAAGGAGGGATCATCGCCCTGCATGGAGAGGCCGGTTTCCAGGCCGAGGTGCTGCGCGGCGGGCTCCATTTTGGCCGCTGGCGGTGGCAGTACCGGATTCATCGCGTCCCCCTGGTGACCGTGCCCCAGGGTAAGGTCGGTTACATCTATGCCAGAGACGGCGAGCCCCTGGCACCCAGCCAGACCCTCGGCTGCGTGGTTTCTTGCAACTACTTCCAGGACGCCCGCGGTTTCCTGGTGGGTGAGCAGGTCAGTCCCGATCAGGAGGCGATCACCGGCCAGCGCGGTCGGCAGCGGGCGATCCTCCGCGAAGGCGTGTACGCCCTGAACCTCGCGCTCTTCTACGTGCTCACCGAAGACATGGTCTACCGTCTGGACACCGGCGGGCCGAAGGAGTTCAAGACCCTGGTCAACTGGCAGACCGAGCTGGCCGATCTGGACGGCTTCAACCCGGTGGTGATCGGCGGACCGATCGAGACGATGGACCCGCTCAATCCCGACAAGAAAATGCTGGTTGACAGCATGGGCATCGTCACGGTCCATGACGGGCCGTCGTTGCCTCCGGGCGAGATCATCGCCCCGGCAGTCGGCACCGACCGCAACGACAAGTTCTTCCACAACAACTATCAGGACACCGAGGCGTTCCTCCTGGCCGGCGGCCGCAGGGGATTGCAGTATGTAGCCCTTACCGACGGCACGTATTTCATCAACCGCTGGTTCGCCACCCTGGAATCGATCCCCAAGACGATCGTGCCGATCGGCTACGTGGGCGTGATCGTCAGCTACTATGGCCGGACCGGTCAGGACGTTTCTGGCCAGGGTTTCCGGCACGGCGAGCGCGTGGGCGAGGGCGAACGCGGTGTGCTGGAGAAACCGCTGGGACCTGGCAAGTACGCCTTCAACACCTACGCGGGCAATATCGTCCTGGTGCCGACCACCAACTTCGTGCTCCACTGGGTCACGGGCCGGACAGAGACGCACCGGTATGACGAGAGTCTGCGGTCGATCGACCTGGTCACCAAGGACGCGTACGAGCCGACCTTGCCGCTGTCGGTCGTCGTCCACATCGACTACCAGAAGGCCCCGAGCGTCATCCAGCGCTTCGGCGACGTCAAGAAGCTGATCACCCAGACTCTTGACCCGATGCTCTCCGCGTACTTCCGCGACGTCGCCCATAAACGGACGATGCTCGAGCTCTTGCAGGAGCGCGACGCAATCCAGCACGAGTCGAGCCAGGAGCTGGGTCGCAAGTTCCACAATTTCGACATCGAGTGCGTGGACGTGCTGATCGGCAAGCCCGACACGGCCGAGGCCGGCGGCAAGATCGAGACGCTGCTCGAACAGCTTCGCTTGCGGCAACTGTCGCTCGAGCAAGTCGAGACCTACGCGAAGCAGGTCACCGCGTCCGAGAAGCTGCGGGCCCTCAACGAGGCCCAGGCCACGGCCGCAATGCAAACCAAGCTGACCAATTCGCTGGTCCAGGTGCAGATCGTCGAGAACGAGGCCGAGGCCCAGCTCGCCAAGGCTCGCAAGGAGGCCGAACAGAAGATCATCACCGCCCAGGCCGAGAGCCAGCAACGGATCCTCGCCGGCCGCGGTGAAGGCGCGAGGATCCTCCAGGAGGGTCTGTCCGAAGCGTCGGTCATGGTCCGCAAGATCCAGTCGTTCACCGACCCGAGGCTGTACGCGCTGTCGATCGTCGCCCAGAACCTGGCCCGGAGCAGTCAGCCGCTGGTCCCCGAGCGCGTCTTCATCGCCGGCGGCGGCAACGGTCATGCGACAGATGGCTTGCCCGTGGGTGCCGGAGCGACGGCCGGCACGGGCCTCCTGGGCATGCTGCTGAGCCTGCTCGTTGCCGAGAAGTCCGGCTTCGACGTCGCGGGGCTGCCCGGCGGCAACGTCCTTCAGGAGTTCTCCGACAAGATCTCCAAGCAGGCCATGGAGAACATCGAGGAGGCCATGAAGGCCAACGTGGGTTCGGTGGCCAATGGCAACGTCGATCTGAACCTGGAAGTGGCCGATCCCTCGAAGACCGTTGCGTCCAGGCCGCGGCCGCAACCGCAACCGGTCGAGGCGGCCACAACAACCGCCAGCAAGTCTTGATCACCGCCGACCGGGCGAACTCAAACCTCATTTTGGATCTCTTCGCGAACTTGCCCGTCGCTAACCGACGACTCTCGGAACGGGCCCCAGGAAGTTCCGTGGCGCGCCAACTTCTTCGTCAACACCTTGGTGTAGGTCTCTGGAAAAAATATGAGATAACATAATCATATCAGTTGTTCACATGAACTACAGTTGCAGGAGGGAAGCCGTTGAAGTGGGTGCTGCTCGCAGCGGAATAGGCGCCGATGTTCTCGGAGTAGACCAAATCGCCCACGTCGAGGTCGGGTAGTTCCTCGGCGAGGCTGATCGTGTCGAGTGCGTCGCACGTCGGCCCGAAGACAGAACAAATCTGCGTCGGCCCCTTCTTGAAGCTCTTGAGGTGATACTGGCAATGGTCGAATATCACGCCGCTGAAGGTGTGGTAGACTCCGTCATCCAGATAGTAGCAAGGCTTGCCCCCACGGACGGCTTTGCCAATGATTTTCGCTACCGCCGTCGCGGCGGAAGCGACGAGGAACCGACCTGGCTCGGCAAGGATTTCGATCGGCTCGGGGAAAAGTCGACCGATCTCGGTGTTGATCGTGGCCGCCAGCCTTCGGAAGGCAGGCACGGCGTCGTCATAGTGTGCGGGGAAGCCGCCACCTATGTCGAGCAACTTGAGGTCAAACCCGCGCAGCTTCGCCTCGGCAAAGATGCCGGCGGCGAGGTGCAACGCCTGCACGTAATTCTGGGCGTTAGTGCACTGGCTGCCGACATGAAAGCTCACTCCCTCGACCTCGAGTTTGCTAAAATGCGCGAAACTCATGAGGTCGACCGCCTCCCCAGGCAACGCACCGAATTTGCTGGAAAGCTCGACCATCGACCCGGTGTTGGGTACGCGCAACCGCAGAACCAGCCCCGAGTGGGGCGCATATCGGGCGATCTTGATCACCTCTTCGTGATTGTCATAGGTCACCAAGGGCTTGTATTGGTCCAACTGCTCGAGGGTCTCGATTGCCTTGATCGGATTCGCGTAGATCACACGGTCCCAGATGAAGTCTTGCCGCTCCTTCGCCGAAAGCTGCGCGAGCTTTTCGTGCACGTTCAAGAACTCTGCCATGCTGGCGACGTCGAAGCTGGCCCCCGCGTCATAAAAGGTCTGCACGATGACTGAGTCGCTGTTCGCTTTCACCGCATAGTAGGCCTGCACGCGCGGCATGAATCGCCGAAACTGCGCATAATTCTCGCGCAGCACCTTATGATCCACCACTACAATCGGCGTGCCGTGGCTCTTGGCCAAACGAATCAGCGTCTTTTGGTCCATGGATTGTCCGCTCGGGGCGATCACGAGGGGTGTGAAAAATGAGTCAGGACGGCCAACTCTAAAATCATGACTCACAGACTGCGCGTGCCTGCACTTCGTCAGGCCGGCAGTCGGGCTGCAATCCCTCGTGTCAGTCTCCGTCCGTGATCAGAAAGTTCTTGAACTGCCATGGATCGGAAGTGTCGAGTTCAGGTTGATTGTAGCCGCGAAAGTAGTTCGAGTAGTGCTTCAGCGGGTTCCAGTCCGAGGCCGCGGAAAGAAACTTGCCCAGGTAGGGTTTACTTATCTCCAGCACCTTGTCATGGGGCAAGTCATCGGGCACGCACAGTCCCCGGCGCGGGTTCTCCAGCATCCACATGCAGGCGACGACGACGGAAATCGCCACCTGCATCGTGGTGGCATTCTGGTGCGGCACGAGTCGACGTGATTCCTCGATGCTCAGGTCGGAACCACACCACCACGATTGATACGGGTGCCCCATCACGAGCGCGCCCAGGATGTCCGCGCCGCTGATGATCTCGTCCGTCATAATGCGGATCCGCGACTGCAACCGGTAATCGCGACCGCGGAGCTCGTGGAGTGACGCGATGGCGGAGTCGCACGGGCAATACGCGTAATGGACGGTCGGGCGATAGATAGCGTTCCCTCCCTCCCATACCGTCAGTCGCTCGGTAATGGTGAACGCCTCGCCATGGCGGACGACCATGCCAACGATGTGGTGGTCAGGCGGCACCCAGCTCGCCACGAAACAGTTCATACCCATCCGCGCGAGGCAGATTTGGCTCTTGGGGCCTTTCTCATGCTCGAAGGCAAACGCGGGTGGCTGTTTCTCATGCGTTCCCCAGCCCATCTCGGCCGTCGTTGTCCCCTCCTCGCGGAAACCCTCGACGCTCCAAGTGTTCACAAATTCGTCGACTTGTTTGGGCTGATTTGTGATCTGCGTGTCTCGCTCGCTGCAATGAATGACTTTGACGCCGAGTTCATGGGCGAGATGGTTGAATTCGAGTGATCGGGCGTGGCCAGCGATCTTCTCCGCCCGAGCGCCACTGAACTTCTTGTCCTCCAGTGCTTGCTGAGCGATGTCCAGCAGAGCCTGCTTCGTGAAGTGGCTGATCAAGCCCGGATTCGCCCCATGTTCGAGCACGGCCGTCGGTCCCGGATCGCTCCAACCCGTGATCATTCGCCGCAAGTTCATATGCCGCCAGTAGAGCGTCCGCTCGGTCGGGTGCTTATCGTGCGAACTTTCGTACGGATCCCAGAGTTCCACCGATGTGTTGATGTAAAGCACGCCGTGGTCGTGACACCATTGCACGATCTCGCAGCAATCGATGTTCCATGCCAAGTCGATGAGTAGGTCTCCGGCCGAAAGATGCTGGCCCAGCAATGTGCCCAGGTTCTCCGGCGCCACGCGATCTTTGACGAAGGTCACTCCTTGCTCGATCCAAGGTTCCAGTGCCCCCATGTTCGGCTCGAAGTCCATGATCGTCAGCTTGTTTGGATCAACGCTGATCTGCCTGAGCAGAATGGGCAAAGTACACCGCGCCACTGCCCCAAAACCGACCATGAGAATTCGATTCGTAAAAGTGAGCATCACCTGGCTCTCCCGAACTTGCTGACCGGACCGAGCCGGCGAGCACAAAAGTCTTGCTGAGATTCATGTTGGGTTCGACGAACAGACGGTCTTCGGAACGATCGCTGTACATCGATCAATGCAGGTCTTGACTCAATGCACGTTTTGACTGTCATGCCTGCCACGGTTCGCTTCTCGGCGCCCTGCTGACCCTTGGCCGCATCAGGGAACAGTGTTGTGAAGCAGAGTGAAGTGCTGTCATGCGGTTCTGGCCGGAGATTCTCCCTGAGGATTGTCAGGCTATCCTCGACATCGAGCGCTGCCTGTGCGGATGGAAATAGCATGAGGTTCCAGACGAGCGCTGTCAACCGCCGAAGAATCGTGCTCCGGAAAAAGCGCCGTCTGCGCTAGAACGCGTTGTGGAGCAAGCGATTGCGGGAAGGCTCTGAATCCAGGATTCGAAATCGATTGACAGCTCCTCCGGTATCTTGTATACATTTCTAGCGTTCGACACCCGGGTTATCCACCAGTCAGGGGCCTCACGTCGAACACCAGTCGGCAATCATGCCCACTGCAACGGATGGCACCTTGGACGCCCCTTCGTTTCTCCGGGGCCAGGCAACTCAGGCAGGGGTAACTGCATGGACGTGTCAACTCAGATTGGACGAGACCACCCCATCGATCTCAAACGGGTGGTGACAAATCCCGATGGCTCGGCGACCCACGAGCACCTCCTGACATTCATCCCCGTTCAGTTCAGTGGCGGGAACGTGAAGTTCTGCTTCGTGGGTCGATCCGACGTGAACATCCTCCGCGAAGGTGCCCGCAACTGGAACCCGCCCGCATCCAACATAAGGCCGGCGGGGCGGTTCTCGAACCTGGCGATGACGCTCAAGACGGGCGATCTGATCAGGGTGGGCACGGGCCTCCTCGACCTCCGCCTGATGTCCGTGTGCCGGGGTCGAGCCACGATCAGGGCGACGATCCTG
>Ga0187888_1002832_pt1 | contig 14251 bp, 14 predicted proteins | sample June2016WEW_7_40_FD_132987 | JGI IMG/M metagenome (GOLD analysis project Ga0187888, IMG submission 132987) | Peatland microbial communities from SPRUCE experiment site at the Marcell Experimental Forest, Minnesota, USA - June2016WEW_7_40 | ecosystem: Environmental > Terrestrial > Soil > Wetlands... | reverse complement strand
GTTCAACATTGGATTGCTGCTCCGCAAGTTGAGCGGCTGGGGCAAGCCGCGGCAAGCCCAGGGGCGGAGAAACGCCTTAATTGCGCTCGTGTTCGCCGGATACCCAATCCAGAGCGCGTTCCGAGCGGTTTGGAACTGGCATAAGCGCCTCTGCTCCCAATTTGTCTCCGGAAATCATGCCTATCCAGTGGGCGAGTCGTCTTCCAATAGCGGGGGATTCTGCCACGGCCTGCTAGCCGTTGGCGACAACTTCCTCATAATACTTTTCGTATTGGGGAATAATGATCGAACTCGCGAAGCGCTCCACGGCCGTCCTGCGAGCGGCTTCCGCCATGGACCGATGGCGCTCTTCATTGGTGAGCAGCTCGATGACGCGCCGTGATTGCGCCGCGATATCGCCCACTGGTTCCAGAAACCCGTCCACGCCGTCGGTCACCAACTCCGGCAATCCGCCCACGCGGGTTGCGACCGGCGGAACGCCGCACGCCATCCCTTCCAGCGCGCCCAGCCCGAACGACTCCATCTCGCTCGGCATCAGCAGCACGTGCATCCGCGGAAACAAGCGTTCCACATGATCCTGCTTGCCCAGGAACGTGACTTGCCGCTCAATACCCAACTCCCGTGCCAGCCGATGCGCTTCCGGCCGATCTGGCCCGTCGCCCACCATGTATAGGTGCGCGGGTGTCTGCCTCACCACCTCGGCCAGGATGCGGATGCAATCGGTAACGCGCTTCACCGGCCGGAAGTTCGAAATGTGCATCAGGCGTTTTTCGCCATTAGGCCGATTTTCCAGAGGCTGATAGATTTCGGTGTTCACGAAATTGTAGATCACGCGAATTTCGTTCGGCACGCCGAACACTTCATAGGTGTCGCGCCGCACGTCCTGGCTGACGCTGGTGATCCCATCCGATTTCTCGATGGAGAATTTGGTGATGGGGAAATAGGAACGGTCCAGGCCGACGATGGTGATATCGGTGCCATGCAGAGTGGTGATGAAGGGAAGGCGGCGGCGCGGAGCCACCATCTGTTGCGCCAGCATCGCCGCGGTGGAATGAGGAATTGCGTAGTGCACGTGCAGCAAGTCGAGTTCGTAATCCTCTGCCACCTCGGCCATGCGCGACGCCAGCGCCATGCAATACGGGGGGTATTGGAACAGCGGGTAGTTCGATACTTCCACTTCGTGATAGTGGATGCGCGGGGTTCCAGGATCGAGGCGAATCGGATTGGCGTAGGTAATGAAATGGATTTCGTGGCCGCGTGTGGCCAGCTCCAGGCCAAGCTCCGTCGCAACGATGCCGCTGCCGCCGTAGGTGGGATAGCAGGTGATTCCGATCCGCATGCTTGCTAGATTCCGCTCCAGAGCCGATAGGCTCTAGTTTTTCTCCGGGCTCAACATCCCCAAACCAATCTGGCCGTCGATGTTCTGATCCGGATGCGCCGCGTCGCCTCCGCCGAACCATACTGTAACGCGATCGCCATTCACCATGACAGCCGGGTCGCAGATTACCTTCGAATCCCACGGCTCGGCTCCCGCGATCACCAGCGGAAGCTTTTCCCATCGCGCGCCATCGCGCGAACGCGCCAGACCCAGCCGCCGCACTTCGTTGCGATCGCGCCCCGTGTAAAGCATCCAGTAATATCCGCGCAAGGCCCACACCGCCGGCTCGCCCAAGCCGTTCTCGTCGAACGCGCCGTACTCTCCCAATTCCAGGATCGGATTCCGGCGCAGCTTGTACCAACTCACGCCGTCGTCCGACATCGCGACGCCCAGCCGCTGCCGCCGCGCGCGATCCATTCCCAGATAGAACATGTAATAGCTGCGTCCGGAGCGGATTACATACGGATCGGCCACACCGCGCTCATCCCAACTTCCGTACGGCCCGGCGCTCAGCACCGGCGGTCCGTTTTTCGCCCATTGATGGCCGTTCCTGGAACGCGCAAGGCCGATCTGAACCGGATCGCCAGCCTGGTAGTAATACAGGATGCCGCTGTCGTCACTGATCGCTGAACCATTAGCTGCGATCAGATTGCCCTCCCACGTGGCCGGATCCGGCGACAGGATCTTGCCCTCTTTGCGCCACGTGACGCCGTCGCCTGAGACCGCTAGGCCCGTATGCCAAGTCTTGCCGTCGTAACCGGAGAAGAAGTTGTAAAAGGCGTCACCCTGCCGGATCACGGAGGGATTGAGAACATCGACGGCGTCCCACTCGCCCTGAGCGCCGCGCGTGATCACCGGCTGCGTCCGGGCCTGCCATTGCCACGCGACGGATGGCCCGCCAGGCTGTAGAGGCAACGCGAAATCGCGGTACTTCCCGCACCCGCTGATCACGACGGCTAGCACTAGCCACCAGCCGCCAGCCACCAGCCGCCGCCTCACGTGGCGAGCCGGATTTTCAGTCCCGCTCCTTGCCCCGGCTTGGAGTCCAACACCATCTCGCCGCCCAGCGTGCGGACGCGGCGTTTGATGCTCATCGGTCCCAGGCGCAGCAGCTCTAATTCGTCGAGTGTGTACCGGCCGCTGAACGGAAAGCCGTTGCCGTTGTCTTCCACCAGGATCTCGAGCACGGTGTCCGATTTTGCGACGCTCACGGCCACACGCGAGGCGGAGGAATGCTTCTGCACGTTGTAGAGCGCCTCGCGGACGATCTGCAGCAGCTCAAGCGAAATCTCGGGCTCGGCCGGCTCCAGAAACTCGGCGCTGACAAATGTCGCCGGAATCCCGCTGTCCTTTTGGAATTGCTCCACCACCCGGCGCAGCGTCGCATTCAGACTGCCCTCCACGTCCACCGGCCGCATGCTGCGCACAAACGCCCGCAGCTCGTTGACCTGCGATTTGCACAAATCCTGAAGCTGCAGCAGCTCCTCGGTGGCGGCCGTCAGATCGCGCGTCAGAAGCTTGCGGATAATTTCCAGGCGCATCTGGAAACTAATGAAGCTTTGCAGCGGACCATCGTGAAAATCGGCCGCGATGCGCTGCCGCTCCGATTCACGCGCTTTCTCGGCATCGTAGCGGTACAACACGGTTTGGCGCGAGCTGTTCGAAAGCCGCTCTTCCAGATACTCGCGCTGGATTCCGAGGACGCTGGCCAAAATACCGGCGGCGATAAACGCCGGCCGCAGCATCTCCGCCGAATGCAGGGTGGGCACCATGTAAAGCAGCGCGATGGCGGCCACGGCCACTACCACCGTCTTCCACCAGGGATGCAGCATCACCGCCACTAGCAACACGTAGGCGTAGAAAACGGAGCTGATCCAGTATCCGTAGGTCGCGCCGCTGATGGCGGCGATGAAGAAGAAGACGAAATCCACGATCAGCGCGATCGTGGGGTATCCGGATTCCTCCAGGCTCCTCCAAAACAGGGCGACGCACGCGTAAATGATGTAAACCGCGAACAGGATCGCGATGTCGGTCCAGACAAAGTTCGACGAGATCAGCTGGATTGCCAGGCAGCTCATCGCCAGCAGGATGCGAATAAGGCTGAGCAGCCGCCGCCAAGAAGTGGGAAGCATTGGTTATAGAACTCCACTCGCGCTGAACCGCGCGCTACTGCTCCACATACAGCCGCACACGATTGCTCTGCTGCCCTTCGGCGTCCAGATACAATTCCGCCGGCCCCGTGTTTGTAATGCGTGGGATTTGTATCTCAATCAGATAAAACCCAACGTATCCCGGTGCAAGCGACGCTTGCGTTACTTCCACGGGCGATCCATCCAGATAAGCATGCACCGTCGCGGCCACGCGAGGCGGGTCTTTCAACGGCGCTTCCAGGCCGGTGGGCCAATCCGGTTTCACCTGTCCCAAGCCTGTGGCGAGCACCTGGATACGGGAGCTGGCGTGCGCCGGCTTGCTGGCGTCCAGCAACACACCGCTGGCCGCATCCATGATCAAAGGCGTTCCTTCGGGATCTACAAAAATCGCTGGCGAAACGCTCCGGAGTGGAACTTGGAAGGTCAGCGCTCCTTGCGTGGCGTTCAGCGACAACGACACCATATTCCCGGTGGCCGAGAACGGTACTTGAATCTGCGAGGCGGTATTGGAAGCGTCCAGCACCGGAGCCACCACATCGGAATCGCTCTTGGCCGATTCCACGCGCGCACCCAGGACGCTCAGCAGTGCGCCCGGCGCGGCCGGCCTGGCGCTGTAGTCCGCCGCGCTCACCACCCGTGCGTCCCGCAGCCGATGCGGAGCGATGGCCGTGTAGACTCCGTATCCATCGAGGACGGCATAAATCTGGTTCCCGCCCGAGTCCAATTTCACATCCGTGGCCGCGGCAGCGGGCAGATTCTCGCTCAGCGATGTCCAGGCACCCGGCCGGCCCGCCGATCCAAGATCCGTCATGGTGGAAAATATTCCTGCATCGGTGGCGACATAGATCGCGCCGCTCGCACGGTCCGCCGTCACGCCATGGGCCATGGCCGTATCCGGAAGATTGGCCGTGATGTCGTCCCAGAAACCGCCACCGTTCATGGTCCGAAGCACGTACGAAGGCTTCGCCGCATCCGGCGCGGCGCTGTTTCGCGCGCTTAAGGCGGCAATAGCAACGCGAGGATCGCTCGGGTCTACCCAAATCGCCTCTACTTTGCCCCATTCACCCAGCCTCGTAACCGCCCCCCAGCTAGCGCCCGCGTCCGGAGATACTCGCAGCCGCCCATCCGAATCGCCGGCGTAGATGTAATCCTTCACGGTTGCAATGGCGGTCACGGAATGCTTCAAGACCTCCGACAGCGCGTTTTTTAAGTTCTGCTCGCGCACCAAGTCCGTGGCATCCACTGGCTTCCAAGCCGTCTTCTCACCGGGCGCCCACTCGATCTCCGCCGCGCTATTCGCCACCGACAATCGAACACCGCGCGTGCCGCTGGGCAGGCCGAGTAGATGGTCGGACGGCAAGTTGGGCAGAAAATCGTTCAGCCCGGTCCAGGAAAACCCTCCGTCCACCGAGCGCCATACTCCGGTAGCCGACGCCACCGCTACGTCGTCCGGATCGGTTGGGGAAGCTGCCACCGACGCCAGACCCGCGCCCAAAATACAGGTACCCTTGTAGGCTGTTAAGTTGATCCAGGAGTCGCCGCCGTCATCGGAACGGTAGGCTTGACGTCCCACCCCGTACAACCGCCCGCCAGCTCGTTGGCTCGCCAGCTTAATACCAGCCTCGGGAACTCGGGACACGGCGGGGTCTTCTTCTGTGGGCGGGGTCACCTTGGGGTCTGTTACCAACCGCCACTGTTCAAAATCGCTGGTTTGAAAAATTCGCCCGGAAGCGGTCTTGGCGTACAAGTTGGAGCCGTCCGGAGAATACCAGACCCGATCCACCGCCCCTGTTGCCAGAGATGGTAAAGGTAGCTCTATCGCCGAGTTTCCGACGCGCCGCCAGCCAATACCGCCCGTTTGCCCGGAGGCTTGTCCAGCGGAGCCCTGGCCCCAGACGGGCATCGTGAGACACCACGGCAAGGCTGCCAAAACGGCAACTGAAACTGCGCGTGCTGTGGCCCTCCGACACATAGAACGAGTCCTATTGTATCCTGCCGCTCAATTCCCTTTCCTGGATTGACTTGATTCTATACAGCTTCGTTACGAAAATCCCGATAGGATACCTTCTTGCTATGCACTTTTGATGGTAGACTGTGTTGTTAAGACTTGGGTTAGCAGGTAGCCGCATAGTACTTTATTGTAAAATCGGCCAGGGTACTAGTTAACTTTATGAGGTTGAGTGGCATCCACGGGTGGGTTTGCGGGCTGCTGGTTGTAGCCGCCGCGCAGATCTGCTCTGCCCAGTTGTTCCCCACGTCGCCCGAGGCCGCTGCCAAGGTCGTCACCATGACGGGGCAGGTTTCAGTGCTTCGTGACTCCGAGCAATGGGCGCTCAATGTGGGCGATCTGGTGCAAGCCCAGCAAGTGATTCTTACCGGCCCCGACGGCTACGCCAAGCTGGAAACGTCTGACGGCAGCACTTTCGAGGTTTATCCCAGTTCGAATGTTATTTTCCGGAAAAATCCCGGCAGTCTTCGTGATCTTTTAGATCTTTTCGTCGGCCGCGTCAAAGTACATATCCAACGTTTGGGCGGCGAGCCCAATCCAAACCGCGTCATCACGCCCACTGCCGTCATCTCCGTACGCGGCACCATCTTCGATGTCAGCATCAACGACGATGACGGAACCACCATCGTTTCCGTGGAAGAAGGCTCGGTGGAAGTCCGGCACGCGCTGAAACCCGGCGCTCCCAAGATCGTGAACGCGGGCGAATCACTGCACGTGTACAAGGATGAGCCGCTGGCGAGGGGCGCTATCGATAAGAACGAATTGGCCCATCGTATCGTGCGCGCTTTGGGTGATGCGGCCTATCGGATCGCCATCAGTTCCCCGGGCCGCGTGGGCGGCATACCCATTCCGGGTGGCGGCGGCCCGAGTGCTGACAAAGGGCCCCCACCTCCTCCCACCACTGCGCCGCCCTCGGGAACTCCTACTACAGCCCCTCCCGGTTAGGGAACACCAGTTCGCGTGACCATCCAGGCCTGGTCTTCGGGGAGAATTGTGCCACACTAGCCTAAGGGAAGGTCATTATGAAGTTGGCACTTGTATCGTTATTCTGCCTGTCCGTCGCCTTGGCCCTAGGACAAACACCTGACGCGGCTCAGCCGGCTACGGATCAACCTGCCGCAGATCGCTCTAGTACAGATCAGGCCAGTACAGATCAGGGAGTCCCTTCCGAATGGGACGCTCGGAAGCTGATCGACGCGCTGAGCGCGCAAGCGCAACACCTGAAACCGGTCATCGACCAGGTAAAGCCCGCCGATTGGCAGTCCAAAGGCGCCTCAGAGACCTACGTCGCTCAGTGGAACACGGCCCAGGCCCAGCTAAAATACCTGATCTCTGCGAGTGAAGCATTTTCGAGGCAACCGGAGCGCCTGCCGCTCGGCCTGGAGGCCTACTTTCGCATGCAGGCGGTGGAGTCGGCGCTCGGTTCGCTCACCGAAGGCGTGCGCAAGTATCAGAACCCAGCCCTGGCATCCATCATGCAGGCCGTGATCGCTGAAAACAGCACCAACCGCGACCGCCTGCGGAAGTATTTGCAAGATCTGGCTACGCAAAAGGAAGAAGAGTTTCAGGTGGCCGATCACGAAGCGCAACGTTGCCGCGCCGCGCTGCTCAAGCAGCCCGCGCCCAAAACCAAGAAGGTTTCCCAGCCATGAAGGTGATTCCCCGATGTTGGTAAACGCAGCCGTTTTCACTTGCAGCATTTGCGGCGAAATATCCAGCAACATTTGCTCCTATTGCACCAAGGACGCTTGCGCCAATCACCGTTGTGAGCGGTGCAAGCGTTGTAGCGACTGTTGCGAGTGCGAATATCCGCTCTCGGCGGAAGAATCCGTGCCAGTTCCAGTGGAAGCGGTGACTGAATCCGTGCTCGATGCGGAACCGGCCGCCGTTGAACCTGAAGTGCTTCAGCCGGAAGCACCTGAGCCGGAAACGCCGTCGATGATGCATGGCTTCCTGACTCCTGAGGAATCCAGCGTCTTCGCCGAAGAAAGCGGAGTCAGGGAACCGCGAATTTTTGGAGAATCGAACGTCTTCGCCGAAGAGGAGCATTCGGCCGTGCTTCCCGAAGACGACGACCCTTTCGCGCCGCGCGAGTAATGGATTTAGAGCGTCAGCTCCCACGTCTCGCTCACCAGCACAGACCCGAAGCTCTGATTCCGCTCGCGCTTTACAATGCTGAAGCCGGCCTTGCGATAGATGTGCCGAGCGGCAGCTAAGTTCGATTGCGTCCACAGCGTTATCTTGCGATACCCCACTTGCCTGGCAAAACGGACGCATTCGCAAACTAACCGGCCACCGATGCCGAGGCCGCGGGCCGACGGCTCGACCAGCAACAAGCGCAGCTTAGCGACGCGATCGGATTTCCTAACCAGGAAAACTGAGCCGACGATCGCGCCGTCTCTCTCCGCAATCCAGCATCGCTCGCGCTTGGCATCGAACTTCTGGATAAACTCGGCGGCAATCCGCGCCACTAGCGCTTCGAAGCGCTCATCCCATCCGTATTCCTGCGCGTACAGCACGCCATGCCGATGAATCACCCATCCCATATCGCCCGGCTGATGCGCTCGCAGCAGGTACGGCGTTTTCGGCTCGGTGCGCTCGCCCAGCAGCCTCTCGACAGTTCCCATCGCCCCCGTCAATCCATTCTGCTCCTCGGTCGACAGACGCTCGATCATCTTCGACACCCCGGCCTCCGACTTCGCCTCCAGCGCGCGGAACTCGGCCCGGCCTTGCTTGGTCAGCGAAAGATGGCTCCGGCGCGCGTCCTTCTGGGACGCTTTGCGGGCCAGGAACCCACGCTTTCGAAAACTCAGCAGCATGCGGCTCAAATAGCCCGCATCCAACCGCAGCGCCTTTCCGATCTCGGACGCCGTGGGTGCGTCGCGATGGGCCAGCTCATACAGGACCCGTACTTCGGCCAGCGTGAAAGGGCTATCCAGGTAGCCCTTGCCGAGCAATCCGATTTGCCGCGTATAGAAGCGATTGAAGCGGCGTACCGCGCCTACCTGATCTTTGACGCCGTGCATATTGTCAGTGTCAACTAGATAGTTGACCACTGTCAACTAACTACAGGTGTGCGAGAACCTGCCCCACAATGTCTTCGCAATGCTGGACGTAGACCGTCACCAGTTCGGCCAGCGAAATCGGATCCGCCATGCCGATCCGGCACGGCACATTCAGCTTGGCCTCGGGAATCCGGCGTATCACGTGCACCAGCAGCCAGTTCAACATGACCCACAAGTCCACCGTCTCCCACCACGGGAAATCGGCATAGCCCTGGATCGCAACCTCCGCCTCATCCGGATATCCAGACACCGTCACCTTCGATTCCGTCAGCGCCCGAGCCAACCACTGCTGGTGGGCCATGGCCCAATCGATCAAGTGGCCGAAAGCTTCCTTGCGTGTCCAATCCTTTCGCTTGAGCCGCTGCTCGCCATAGGAAATCGAGTAGGCGTGCAGGTACGCGACCGTAGTGTCCAGAAGATTCTCAAGCGCGCGGATGTTGAGTTCGAGCGCTGGCGCGGCCGCGGGCGAAGGAGCTTCGCTCCAGGGCGGGGTCCGTTCGATTGGCCTCTCACTGATCCGATCGATCCGTGGCTCTTCGAGGGAACCGGCCCGCAGCGCCTCGCGATACTGGCCGTAATCCATCCCAAACTCCCGCAAAAGCTTCGCGGCAGTACATTCTTCGACGCGAAGCATTCCGAGCAGCAGGTGCGGCGTGTCGATCGTCTTATGCTGTAGAGCGTCCGCCTCTTTGGTCCCCAGGCGAAGCACCAGCTTGCATTCGTCGCTCAACGGCAGATCGACGCTGACGCCGCCCAACTCTCGCTCCGACGCGCCCTGCTCGACGCGCTGTCGAATGGCGATCACGTCGCTTTCGGGAAGTTGGGACACTCCGCGTTTGTCATCGCGCAGCAGGCCCAGCAGCAGATGCTCGGTCTCTATTCGTTTGGAGAGCCGCCTTGAGGCTTCGTGACGGCCAAAGAAGATCGCCCGCCGGGCCTGTTCGGTGAATCGTTCAAACACCGCGCTCTCCTGCTCGCGCTCAATTCGGACGCGCGAGAATGTGCGCCACGATATCTTCGCAATGCTCGATATAAGCGTCCACCAGCTTCGAAAGCGGAACCGGCTCCGCGATCCCGATCCGGCACGGCACTTGCAACTTATCTTCTGGAACCCGCGCCAGCACATGAATCAGCAGGCGATTCAAAGACGCCCACAAGTCGACAGTCTCCGCCCATGGGAAATCGGCATAGTGCTGGACGGCCATCGCTCCCTCATCCGGATAGCCAGCCAACTTGAGCCTGGACTCCATCACCGCCTGCGTCGCCCACTGGTGATGCGCAATCGCCCAGTCGATCAGGTGACCCAGGCCTTCCCTCCGCGTCCACGGTTTACGGTGTAGCCGCTCGTCGCCATACGGGTCCGCATACACTCGCAGGCGTGCCGCCGTATTGTCCACCAGTTGCCTTAAATCGTAAATTGACGTTGCGAGCGACGTCTCGGGTGGCGCAACCGGGGTGGGTAGAGGCTCGAAAGTCACCAATCGCTGGAGTGCGGGCCTCTCGGGTGGCGCCTGGCGGACGATTTCCCGATACCCCTCATACTCCAGTCCGTGCTTCCGCAGCAGCTTCGCCGCCAGACTGTCTTCGACGCGCAGCAAGCCTAGCACCAGGTGCGGGGTCTGAATATGCTTGTGATTCAGGTTCCCGGCTTCTTCCGCCGCGTACGCCAGCGCGCGTCTCGCCTCTATGCTCACTGGCAAATCCACCGACGTGGAGACGCTCTGTCTCTTAGGCGCAAGCTGCTCCACTTCTTTTCGAATCGCCTCTACAGCGCCTGAGGCCAAGTGCATGGCCACTGTTTTGTCTTCCCGCAAGATGCCCAGCAATAGTTCCGCGGACGTAATCTCGGGGGAGCCGAACGAACTGGCTTCGTAGCGCGCAAAGAAGATCGCGCGCCGGCCGCGTTCGGTGTATCGTTCAAACAAGCTAGGCCTTTAGGTTATTATCCCAAGCTTCCAGCGCGCCTCCCGCTTCTCGACACCGCCCGGGTTGAAGTACGCTGGTATATGACTGCTGATGGACGATAAGAAAATACTGGAAAAACTGCGCGAAATCTGTTTAGCCTTGCCGAAAACCAGCGAAACCACCACCTTCGGCCACCCTACTTTTCAGGTGGGCACCAAGACCTTTACGGTCCTGGAAACCTACAAGGGCGTTTTGTCGATCTGCGTCAAGGTGGGCAAAAAGATGCAGCCCGTGTTTCTGGAAGACGACCGTTTCTACCGCACGCCCTACGTCGGCCAGCACGGCTGGGTCTCTCTGCGCGCCAACACCAAACTCAACTGGACCGAGATTCGCGATCTCGTGGAAGGGAGTTACCAGTTGGTCCATGTCAAGAAGAGGCGCAGGTGAAACCCGAGTTCGCTGGCCGACGCATCGCCATTACCAGCATGCTCGTCAGCGCTGGCTTGGCGGCCGCAAAGATCACCATAGGTCTCCACGCCTCTTCGACGGCCACAGTATCCGACGGTATTGAATCGGCCGGCGACGTCTTGGCGTCCGGGCTGGTGCTGCTGGGTCTGATCATTGCCGCCAAACCGCCGGACGCTGAGCATCCCTACGGCCACGGACGGCTCGAAACGTTGAGCGCGCTGGCGGTGGGCATGCTGCTGGCCGCCACCGGTGTGCTGATCGCCTTTGAATCGCTGCACTTGTCGCACGACGCAACCCATTCCCCGGCGCCCTATGCCGTCTGGCCTCTCATCGCCTCCATCGTGATCAAGTCCATCATGAGCGTGTCCAAGCGTCACTATGGCCGCAAGATTCAAAGCTCCGGATTGATTGCCGACGCCTGGAACGATACCGTGGATATTCTTTCCGGAGCCACCGCCTTGCTCGGGCTTGGCATCACCCTACACGATCCAGTTAAATTCTCCGCGGCCGATCATATCGGGGGTTCCGCAGTCGGCATCATCGTCATTTTCCTTGGCATCCGCGTCATGCACGACACCGTGGTGCAACTCATGGACACCATGCCGGATCCGGAAGCCATGGACCGCATCCGCGCGACCGGTCTCACGGTCCCCGGCGTCCTCGGCATCGAAAAATGTTTCGCCCGCAAGACCGGCCTGAAGTGGCATGTGGACCTGCATCTGGAAGTGGACCCCGCGATGAGCGTCTACGAATCCCACGAAATAGCGACCCAAGTGAAAGAGAAGATTCGCGCCGAGGTCGATTGGGTCGCCGATGTGCTCGTTCACGTTGAGCCGCATATGCTCGGTACAATCGCAGTCGGGCCACATGGAAAATCGTGAGTTTGCACGCGTGCTCTCTGAGACCGCGGACCTGATGGAGATTGCCGGCGAAGACAGCTTCCGCATCCGCTCCTATCGCAACGCCGCTTCCGCTATCGAAGGCTTTCCCGAGCGCGTCGACGACATTCTTGCGAACCCGGAGCGCAAAGTGACCGAGATCCCGGGCGTCGGCAAAGGTCTTGCCAGTGTCATCGCGGAACTCGCCACACGCGGCTCGTTTGAAAGGCGCGACACGCTGCTGGCTCAATTCCCGCCCACGCTGCTGGAGCTATTCAAGATTCAAGGCCTGGGCCCGAAGGGCATCGCGCTGCTGTATGAGCACCACAAAGTGGCCACCATCGACGAGCTGGAACGCATCTGCAAAGAACAGAAACTGCGCGAGCTGCCTCGCATGGGCGCCAAGCTGGAAGAGAAGGTGCTCAAGTCCATCGCGCAATACCGCCAGCGCACGGGCCGCTTCCTCCTGAACTTTGGCCAGCAAGTGGCCGCCGAATTGATCCCCTATCTTTCGGAAACCGGCGGCATCGAAAAGATCGCAGCTGCCGGCAGCCTCCGCCGTGGCAAGGACACTATCGGCGATCTCGATCTTCTGGTCACCGGTCCCGGCGCGCCGGAGGCGCTGGAACGATTCGTCCAGCATCCCAAAGCCCACAGCATTCTCGGCAAAGGTCCCAACAAGGCCAGTATTCAATATGGGCTCGACGGCCTTCAGGTGGACCTTCGCGCGCTTCCACACGAAAGCTACGGGGCGGCGATGCAGTATTTCACGGGCAGCAAGGAACACAACATTCTGGTGCGCAGCCGCGCGTTGAAGCTCGGCTTCACACTTAACGAATACGGCCTGGTCCGGCTGGATAATGAGCAGCGCGTGGCTGGCGAGACCGAGGAAGAGGTCTATGCCGCGCTCGGCCTTCCGTGGATCCCACCCGAGCTGCGCGAAAATTGTGGAGAGATCGAAGCCGCGCTCGAAGGCCGCCTGCCGCAACTCATCCAGCTATCCGACATTCGTGGCGACCTCCACATGCACACCACCGAAACCGATGGCCGCGCCACGCTTCAAGAAATGGCGGAGGCTGCGCACGCGCTCGGCTACCAATACATCGCGATTACGGATCACTCGAAAGCGCTCGCCATGGCCAATGGACTAGATGAAAAGCGCGCGGTCGCTTTCGCCAAGCAGGTGCGCGATCTGAATCGCAACGGGCTTCCGCTCCGCATCTTCTCTGGCCTGGAATGCGACATCCGCCGCGATGGCGGCATGGATCTAGCCGAAGACGCCCTCGCCGAGCTCGACATCGTGGTCGGCAGCGTCCATAGCCACATGAATCTTGAAGCATCGGAAATGACCGATCGCCTGATGCACGCGCTGGAATCGCCATCGCTGCGGGTGATGGGCCATCCCACCGGCCGCATTCTGTTGAATCGCGATCCGTTTCCCTTCGACTTCGAACGTGTGGCGTCGGAGGCCGCGCGCCGCGATGTGTATCTGGAAATCAACGGCAGCCCTGAACGCATGGATCTTGGCGGTTCCATGGTCCGTGCCGCGAAAGCTCTTGGCGCGAAGTTCGCCATCTCCACCGATGCGCATCAGACCAAGCATCTCGGCATCAACATGCCGTTCGGCGTCCTCATGGCTCGCCGGGGCTGGCTGGAGCCGCGCGATGTCCTGAACACGCTGCCGCTGGCCGAGTTCGAAAAGGTCATTCACAAATCATGAAAATCGTCTCTTCGGTTGAAAAACTCAAGAACCGCCTGTTCACTGTGTCGGAAGATCACGCCACCGAACCCGGCGGCTTCGAGATCAAGCGCTTCATTGTCCATCATCGGGGGTCGGCCGTCATGATGGCCGTGGACGATCGCAAGCGGATTCTGCTGGTGCGCCAATATCGTCTGCCTGCGCAGCGCTTCCTGTGGGAGATCCCCGCGGGCAGCGTCGATCCCGGCGAGAAGCCGCTCCAAACCGCTAAGCGCGAGCTCAAAGAGGAGACTGGCTACCGGGCGAAGAACTGGAAAAAACTCATCGCATTCTTTCCCAGCCCCGGCTTCCTCACCGAAAAGATGACCATCTACCTCGCCACTGGTCTCACCGAGGGCGAAGCCACGCCCATGGACGACGAGCGCATTGAGACCCGCTGGTCTACCGCGAAGGAGATTGAAGCCGCCATCGACTCAGGTGAAATACTCGATGCGAAAACGATGCTGGGATATTTTTTCTGGAAACGCTTCCAGCGAAATGGGTGATCCGCGGAAGGCAAAGACTGCGCAATGAAATGGGCTAGTGGGCTGTCCGCTCTGAATCTTTAGCATGCTGAGACGCGGTGACGATAATCGGTGTACTTCCATTGGAAAGGTTTTGCGGTTTTTCCATAGAGCCGGATATAGCGCATGATCTTGCG
>Ga0187888_1002826_pt1 | contig 14287 bp, 10 predicted proteins | sample June2016WEW_7_40_FD_132987 | JGI IMG/M metagenome (GOLD analysis project Ga0187888, IMG submission 132987) | Peatland microbial communities from SPRUCE experiment site at the Marcell Experimental Forest, Minnesota, USA - June2016WEW_7_40 | ecosystem: Environmental > Terrestrial > Soil > Wetlands... | reverse complement strand
CTGAGCCAGGCAGGCAGCCATAACCAAAGTGGATAGCCACCCAAATACCAAATGCGGAATGGCACGCAATCGCTTTCTGCCGCATAATGAAGCAACTGACAGGCCAGGAGGCCTGTCCCACTGACGATCCTGATTGCGGGTATATTGACCCTCCTCATTCGGACGTTCCGCAGTGACCTTAACTGGCTCGAGCTCGCTCTGCTTGTGCCGGCTGTCGGTTTGGCGGCATGGCGCCCGCTTGGGGCCGCCTGGTGGCAGCGCATCGAAATTCGCTTTCGGGCTTTGGCCAGGCGCCGAACCGCAAGCGTCGTGGCCCTCGCGGTGCTCGCCATCGGGCTGCGGCTCGCCATTTTGCCGCTCGAACCGGTTCCCCAGCCGGGCATTACCGACGAGTTCAGTCACCTGCTGCTGGCCGATACGGTGGCCCACGGGCGCATGACCAACCCTACCCATCCCATGTGGCGCCATTTCGAGACCATTCACGTGATTGAGCGCCCTACTTACAGCTCGATGTATTTCCCCGGCCAAGGTCTGTTTCTGGCCCTCGGGGAAGCCGTGTCGCACTGCCCGTGGGCCGGAGTGTTGCTCAGCGTGGCCCTGCTCTGCGCCGCGATCTGTTGGGCGCTCCAGGGCTGGTTGCCGCCGGCATGGGCGCTGGCCGGAGGCTTACTTTGCGTGCTGCGGTTCGGCCTCTTCAGTTATTGGATCGACAGCTACTGGGGCGGCGCGGTGCCGGCGCTGGGCGGTGCACTAATTATAGGCGCCTGCCCGCGCATCCGTCGTTGCCCCGGCTTCCGCACCGCGTTGCCCGCTGCCGCCGGCCTGGCCCTTCTCGCCCTCTCGCGCCCCTTCGACGCCATGATGCTTTGTGTCCCTCTGGCCGGCGCGATCGCCGTCTGGGTAGCACAGGCTTTAGCCTGTGAAAAGACCGCGAACCAGGTGGCACAGCCTTTAGCCTGTGAAAACGCGAAGCCCTTCACCCCAACCCTCCTGCGCGCCACCGTACCCATTATCCTCATCGCTGGCCTCACCATCGGCTTCCTCTGCCTTTATCAGTCTCGCGTGACCGGCGATCCCCTCCGCCCCGCCTATGCCGTCAACCAGCAGACCTATGGGTGGCCGCTCACCCTTCCCTGGTTTCCGGCCCGCGCCATGACCCTTCCCAATCGCCAGATGAGCGACTACTATTCCTGGGAACAGAACGAACGCCAAGCCGTCCTTCACCCGTTCCGCTATGCGCTCCGCAATGCCACCGACGCCATGCACATTTGGACCTTCTATTTCGGCCCTCTCTTATCCGTGCCCCTCCTGTTCCTTCCGTGGATCGTGCGCGACCGGCGCATGCGTTTCCCTCTGGCCGTTACCGGTTGGATGCTCCTGGTCCTGGCAGTCGAGGATTCGCGCTACCCGCATTACCTCTCCACGGTACTCGTAGCTCTTCTCCTCATTTCTTTGCAAGGCATCAGACATATGCGAGCCGCCGGCCGGAACTCTCCGGCTTGGCTCGCATTGGCCCGTCTTCTGCCTGTCCTCATCCTGCTGGTGATTGCCGCCAGGCTGTTCGTCCCGCCGCTCCGCGCCGCCAATCCCAACAACCCCTTCGTCTCCTGGTGCTGCAGCCAGAAGGGCAATCTCGACCGTGCCGCCGTGCTGGCTCGCTTGGACCGACTCCCCGGCCGCCACCTGGTGTTTGTGACCTACCGACCCGACCACGTCTTCACCTACGAATGGGTCTATAACGAGGCGGACATCGACCGCGCCAAAGTAGTGTGGTCCAGAGATCTAGGAACCGAATCAAATCGCCAGCTCATCGACTACTTCCCCGATCGCCAAATCTGGACCGTGGATGCCGATCGGCACCCGGCGCAATTGACCCGAGTGCGCTGACGTGCCGATGTCCGGCCATGCGTGCCGAACGTCATCAGAGGATTTGCAGGAGATAGTTGGCGGCTTTGTGTCTGGTCTGGTGCCGTCCCCTGAGGCGTCGGATGTGCCTACCGCCGCATCTGCCACAGGCTGAAGCTATACTCCAACCCCGTCGCAACGATCTTCCCGTCCGGCGTCCAACCCGGGAACCAGATATCGCCACCATAGTCCACCGGAATCAGACTGAGACGTCCGGTCTTCAAATCAACGGTCGCCATCCGATAGAACCACATATGTGGCTCGTTCACCGCCACCAGAACCCGCCCATCGGGGCTAACCGCTGTCGGGCTGAAGGGCACAGCGGTCAAAGTCGCGCCCGGTGACAGCGGCACGTTCACCGGTTCGCCACCGCTGAGCGGCAATCGCACCAGATGGAATCCATCATTGGCATTCAGCTTCACCACCAGTTCGCCGGCGCCGACTGCAACGCTGTCTCCCTCGGTGATCCTGGTTGGCTCTCCACCTTCGGACGGCATCGACCAGACCGTCTGCCCCGCCACATAGAAAAAGCGGCGCCCATCCGGAGACGAGGCCAGGCTATCGATGATGCCGCCCGCTACCGCCAGTCTTCGCACAATGCGCCCATCCGGCAGCGAAGCAATCGCGATCACTCTCTTCCCTGGTAACCCCAGCGGAAAAGCCGCCGTGTGTTCTCCCGCCGCTGTGATCGATACGTCCGTCTCTTCCCGCGTTTCCGAAACCGGCGTCAAAGCGCCGCCCGGCCGCCCCGTCGCTACCCGTGTGTGGCCGGCGAACACGGCGGAGGCCAGCAGACTCCCGTCTCCGCGTTCCACCACCGGGCCGAGTGCAATCGAGCGGAGCAATCGCTCCGGGGAACCCCCATTCACCGGGAAGCGTAATGCCTCCGGCCGCTGCAACAGTTGATCGATATACAAGCTGCCGTCCGGACCGGCATCCATATACCACATGCTCTGCGTGACGTTCAGCCACGTTTCCGGCGGGCCATCTCCCGTCCGCGGCACGGCGACAACAGTTCGTAGGTCTCCTTCAATCAAGCTCAGGAGTACCTGCCTGCCATCCGGGGTGATGGCCATCGGGAATCCGTTCCCCCGCGGCGGAGGGGGAATCGTCAGGCTCGGCGCCAACCGCCGCGACTGCCCGGTCTGCAGATTGAGCGCGTAGAGCATCTCCGGCGCGCTCGCGTCACTCGACAGCGGCCGGCCGAAGTATGCCGCTTCCTTTCCATCGGGAAATGTCCGCAGCGGTATGGAGACGTCGCTCAAGTCAAGCTCTGCCGGCAGCGGCTCCAGTTTTCCGGTCTCCGGCCAGTAGCGATGAACTTGGTACAGCCGCTTCGAGTCGATCTTGACAACCAACAGGCTGCCGTCCGCCAGCATTTCCGGATTGGCCGCGCTTTCCAGCACCAGCTTTTCTTCCCCACCCAGCACCGGAACGCTGTAGATTCCCCTTGGGGGGCCTAGCATGCGGCTAAAGTACAGCCTGGTTCCATCCGGCGACCAGGCAATCTCCTGAACCGCCCCCTGCTCCCGCTCCCGCGTGAGCACGGTCCAGTTTCCGCTCTCCGGTTTCATCACCGCCACTTGCAGCAACCCATCCACCATGGTTTGGAATGCCAGCGTCTTGCCGTCGGGGGAGATTCTCGGCCCTAGAGCCTGACTCGGTCCGCCCAGGAAAGTGCCTCTCCAGGTGCGTGTTTCGGGCTGTGAGAGAACCCGCCAGAGGACCACTCCCAATAGAACGCCCACGGCGAGCGCGCCCAGTATCGCGACCCATCGGCGCGTGGCGCGTGGCGCAACCGCCGGAGCCTCATCATCGGCTTCCTCGATCCAGATCCGTGCTTCTCCGATGTCTCGCAGCCGCTCCGCGGGTTTCTTGCGCAGGCAGCGCTTGACCAGGTATGCGATCCGTGGCGGCAGGCTTTCGGGGAATAACGAATAATCGGGCTCGGATTTCAGCACCGCCGCCAGTATGTCGGTCACCGTCTCGCCCCCGAACGCGCGCCGGCCCGTCAGCATCTCATATAGGACCGCGCCAAACGCCCAGATGTCGGTGCGCCGATCCACCGGCAGGCCCCGCGCCTGTTCCGGTGACATGTAGGCGGCAGTCCCCAGAATCACGCCGGTCTTCGAAACTCCGACCGTCTGCGTTGGCGACTCCTCCGGGTCCACGGCATGGCCCTGGACTGACTTCGCCAGGCCGAAATCCAGCAGCTTGACGGAACCGCTCGACGTGATCTTCACGTTGGAAGGCTTCAGATCGCGGTGGATGACACCCCTCTCATGCGCGGCATCGAGCGCCTCCGCCATCTGCTTCGCGATTTCGAGTACCTCGTCGATAGCCGGCGCCCCGGCCCCGATTCGCTCCGCCAGGGTCTGCCCGTCCACCAACTCCATCACAATCGCGCCTTCTTCGAGTCCGTAGATGGCGGCAATATGCGGATGGTTCAATGATGCCAGCACCTGCGCCTCCCGTTTAAAACGGGCTAGGTACTCGTGGTCGGCGGAGAGTGCCGGCGGCAACACTTTGATCGCCACGTCCCGGCCGAGTTTCGAGTCCCGTGCGCGGTACACTTCGCCCATACCTCCGGCTCCAATGGGACCGAGGATCTCGTACGGCCCGAGGCGAGTCCCTGCGGCGATGGGCATAGGGTTAAGTCATTCTACTCTATCGAGGCACTCTGCAACCGGGGCGGTTGCAGGCGGTACTATTCTCGAAGGCCCTCCCGATCATCCGGCGAAGCCGACGGCCGAAGACCTGATTTCCGTCATCCGTTTAGCGCGTGGATCAATTCGGCACTAACGACTGGATTACGGCGCCTTCGGAGACAGGCCATTCGGATCAGTCCTGAGAAAACGTTTGCGTCTTGCAATGAGCCGACTCTGCCGCCGCCACCCTATCGAAGTTGTCCCGCCTTCATCGTAATTGCTCCGGCCGGATCACGCCACTCGGAAACTGGCGCCACTGGCCGTGAAACCTTCATCTCGGAAAGTGGCCCACGCTGGGCAGGTCCGATCGGGGAAACTTCGCAGATCACTCCCTTTACGCCGTCCACGAAAAGAGACGAGCAGGTGTACCCCATTGCAGGCGTGGGGGCCGCGCGACGGGCGCGAAGGCGACGGGTCGAACTCGGATCCTCTTACTCGGAGTCCGGCAGGTCCGGGATCAGCCCCCTCCGACGCGCATCCGCCTGGATTTCCAGCGGCAGCGTGCGGGCGTCCACGATAAGACCATTGAATTCCACCATCCAGGCTATCGGGTTGTTTGCCAGCAGCTTTCGCCGCGAGAATTCCGGATCGAAATGTTGCACCTTCAAAAGCTCCCGGACCTGCTTTCCTTTGTTGCTGAGCGTGCTCTTGGACACGCCGGTGAGTACGCTAAGCTGATCGCCCGTCATGAAAATATCCTGGGCTCGATCGAACAGGAAATTAATGCCGCCGATGACGTAGAGCGCCGTAGCGGCCCAGATCCGCAGGTCCCCGCGCGCCAGAGGTGAGGGGCGTTTGCGCGCCAGCTTGGCTATTAGCTTGCGGCACAACTGCCCGTATTCGGCATCCAGATGCTCAGCACAGAATGCATCCGTGAGCTTGAAGATCTCCTCGCAATTGCCACGCAGCGACTCTGGAATTTGAAGCAGCTTAGCTGGCATGTCGATGCGCCTCCGGCAACATCATATCGCGAATAATTGGCCCACGCTTCGCTGATCGCTCCCGACTTACAGGCCAGCCTTTGGTATTGGCGCCCGCACGCGGTCCCGCCGCTGAGCGGGAAACCGCCCTTTCGGAGAGTGGGCCTCGGGTCTGTCATCGGCGGGCCCAATGGAAGAGTCCACTTTCTGTCAGAAGTGGGCCCGGTGCCACGCGCCGCTGGATGATAAGATTCATATCCGAGAGGCCAGCGGGCGGATTCTGCATGAACCCGCAACACTCCATTGGAGAAGGGGGCATGAGCGAGGTCTGGCGCGCCACCGATAAGCAGGCTTGAGGGGTTAGGTTGCCGTTCATGCCTTCCGGGAGACGTTTAATGGCGGGAACAAGAGAAAGCGTGGTAGATCGATTGGTCGTGCAGGCGATTGCGGGCGGCGCGAAGACATTGAGGATCGAGTACGACGAGGGTTACGAGGAAGTGTCCGCCTGCCAAGGCGACGTCGGTGTCAGCATAGGCTGTCGTATTCCCAGTTCCAGCGAGGATGCGAAATCGCTACGTGCCGAATTGTACGCTATGGGCAAGCACCCCCGGAGGATTGACGTCGGCGGCCGCACATATGAGTTGCGCTGCCAATTATATGACAGTTTTGGCGAGGATGCGTTTGAAGTGAAGATCCGGCGGCTCTGAGAATCGAAGAAAGAAATGCCCGAGGTGACGCGATTTGGAATCTATCGCCCCACTAGACTGGGGAGCAGACATGAGACTGGTTCGCATCCGGGAAGCAAAGCCGCTCGACGACCATCGCGTGCAGCTCACACTGACCGATGGTCGCGTCGTCGAGAGAGATCTCGGACCCATGCTGGTAGGCCCAGTTTTCGCAGAGATCCGGAACGACCAGGCGCGATTTAGGGAGATGCGTGTCGAAGGGGGCACGCTGGTTTGGCCTACCGGCGCCGACTTGTGCCCCGATGTTCTGATCTGGGGTGGCTTACCTCCGGCCGATGCGGCCTCAGACGCAGCCTGAGCGGCCATCGCTGCCGTCCTCCGTTGAACCTGGCGGCTAGCCCCTTTGGGCTATGGCGCGTAACTGACAGTGTGGTCCAAGCATCACATCCAGTAGCAATGAGATTCCCTGCGCTGCTCCTTTCTCTCGGAATTGCCGCCGGCCCGCTGCTGGGCCAGACGCCCGCCGCTCCGCCGGCTGGGGAGAAGCGGCTGGATGCTTTGCAGGGCTTGAGCCGGGAGTTGGAGGCGCTGTCGCACCGCGTGAGCAGGGCGGTGGTCCAGATTTACGCCAGCGGTTACCGCTTCGCCGCCCCGGACCAAACCCGCACGGAAGCCGCGGCGATCACCCGCGAGCGGGATACCGGTTCCGGTGCGCTTCTGACCGCGGATGGGTACATCGTCACCAACAATCACGTAGTTGCCAACGCGAGGCGGGTTCAGGTGCGGATTCCGGCCGACGCCACCGGAGCCGGCGAGCAGGAACGGATGTTGGAAGCCAAGGTGGTGGGCGTGGACCGGGATTCGGATCTGGCGCTGATCAAGGTGGAAGCTTCCAGGCTGCCGTTCCTGGAATTCGGCGACTCCGGCCAACTCCGCCAAGGCCAGTTGGTCATGGCCTTTGGCAGCCCTCTGGGCATGGAAAACTCCGTCAGCTTAGGTGTGGTTAGCTCCGTGGCGAGGCAAATCAAACCGGACGATGTAATGGCGTATGTGCAGACCGATGCCCCCATCAATCCCGGCAACAGCGGCGGACCGCTGGTGAATACCGATGGCCAACTCGTGGGAGTCAACACCTTCATCCTGACGCAATCCGGAGGTAGCGAGGGGTTGGGTTTCGCCATCCCCAGCAACCTCACCAAATCCATCTATGAGCAGCTTCGTAAGGAAGGGCACGTACATCGTGGCGAGATCGGCGTGGTGGCGCAGACCGTGACGCCCGATATGGCAACGGGTCTTAGCCTGCCGCGGAAATGGGGCGTGATACTCAGCGATGTAACGCCGGATGGCCCGGCAGCTCAGGCGGGACTTGAAGTGGGCGACCTTGTGCTGAGCGTGAACGGCCGTCCATTGCAAAACGCACGCGAGCTGGAGCTGGCGCTGTTCCGCCTGCGGCTGGGGCAGAAAGTGGACGTGCAGGTGCAGCGCGGCGACGAGAAACCCACGTTTTCGGTGACCGTTGTGGAACGCGACGATGACCCGGAACGCTTCGCCGACATGGTCGACCCCATCAAGAACGTGGTGGCCCGGCTGGGCATTTTGGGAATCGACATCGACGCCAAAGTGGCGGATATGTTCCCGGAGTTGCGCAAGAAGTACGGCGTGGTAGTGGCCGCGATTACGGGCGGCGCCGCTTATATCGGCGATAGCCTGGAAACCGGCGACGTGATCTACGCCTTAAACAAGGAACCGATCACCAGTGTGGAAGCACTCAGGCAGGTGCTGAACAGTCTGAAACCCACCGATCCGGTAGTGCTGCAAGTGGAGCGTGACGGCAAACTGCGGTTCGTCACTCTGTCGTTGGAGTAAGTGCCTTGATGGCCGGAGACTGTATTACGGTAACCTGCAGCGGGTCGGTAACCCGCTTTCGGCAGTTTCTCGGCAGCCCGCCAATTCGCGGGGATTGACAGAACTGTAACCTGGCCCTGCTCCCCGGTGCGAAACTTCACGTTTTCGTCACGCCAGTGAAAACATTTTCGGGCCTCAATGTTGTCATGAGACCCATCCGGCAATTGTCGCGCTCCGCTCCACAGGTGGAGTGCCTCTGGCGGAACCAGGCGGCAGCCGAAGGTTATTCGTCGGCCGTTTCCCTGCACAGTCACACGCTACATTCGCGCGAGCCGTTGGACTTTTTGCCGCGGCTGATCGAAAAAATCCCTCCCCTCAATGTCATCGTCCGGCGCGCCAGCGAGCGGCGCAAGAAACGGTGCGGGCGCGCGCTGGACTTCGACCGTGCGTTCTGGCGGCCGCCGCTGCACGCGCAGGCAGCCTATGAGCTGGAAGCCAAGCAGATTCGCGCGCTGCGTTTGCGGCCGATGGTTTCTCTGACCGACCACGACGACATAGAGGCATGCGCGGACCTGAACACGCTCGGCATCGCGGCCGCGTTTTCCGTCGAATGGACGGCGCCGTTCGGGGCGGCGGTGTTCCACCTAGGGGTGCATAATCTGCCGGCCGCTGAGGCGCGGGGCTGGATGGCGGAGATGGCGCGCTATACGGCGGCGCCGGACGAGGCGCGGCTCGGGCGGCTGGTGGCCGCGTTCGACGCGATGCCCGATGTGCTGCTGGTGCTGAACCACCCCTACTGCACGGAGCAGCGGATTTCGCGCGAGCTGCAAGCCGGGGAGTTGAAACGATTTCTGGCGGCGTACGGCGCCCACATCCACGCGCTCGAGCTGAATGGGTTGCAGCCGGCAGCGGACAATCGGGACGTGCTGCGGCTGTCGCGGGAAACCCGCATTCCGGTGATCTCCGGCGGCGACCGCCACTGCCTGGAGCCAAACGCCAATCTGAACCTCACCAATGCGGCAAGCTTCGCCGAGTTCGTGCATGAAGTGCGCGTCGAGAAACTGAGCCGGGTGTTGTTCCTGCCGCAGTACCGGGAGCCGCTGGCGGCGCGCTATATCGAATTCGCCTGGCACGCGGTCAAGAACCATCCCGATTTGCCGGGCCGCGAGCGCTGTCTGGACCGGATTTTCTACGAGCACGAAACCAAGGGCGTGCAACCGCTCTCGACTATTTGGCCGGCAGGCGAACCGGCCGCGCTCCATGCATTGATTGCGGCCATCGGATTCCTGGCCAACCCTGGCTTGCGGGCCACGCTGCGGCTGGCAATCGGCGCTCAGGAACCGACCGAGGCTTGACGCCATGGCCGTTCCTCGCATTGCTCTACTCGCCGATGCCTTCGGGAGGGACGAGGCGCGCCCGCAGGCCATCGAATATCTTCGATAGCGGCGTTTCGTCAAGCGCTTCAAAGTCGGCGATCTCGAATTTCTTCAGAGTCCAGGCGCCGGATTCCATTCGCGCCCAGGTTCCCTTTCCATGTACGCGGACAGGGCTACCGAAGATGTGCTGGGCCAGTCGCCGCGCGACCGCCTTCGAAGTCACGCAGAAATGGATCTGGTCGCCGGCCTTCAGATGGACGTTGATCGTCTCGTCGCGTCCGCCGACCTGGATGACTTCGCCATCGAGCACGCCCGCCTGCTCCACAGGTCCGAGCTTTGCTTCGACGTGGCGGGTTCGCCCAGGGAACTCGATCAGTTTCGCCTTGCCGCGGAGGACGCGGCCAACCGCGTTATCCTCAGCGAGCTTATCGTCAATTTCCCGGAGCGCCTTCCGCGCGAGTTCCGGGCCCACTCCATATCGGACCTCGTCGACCCGCTTCTCGACCTTGCGCTGCGCAATCTCATCCACGCAGGCGGCCACGACAAGACTGCCCTGCTTCAGCTTCCCAAAGTGGACGTGCTCGCGGTGCCCGAGGAGTTCCGCAAAGTTCGCCATGTAATCGGCGAGACGCGCCATCGGGATCGTCTCGGGCGTGAACGCATCGATGTAGAGCTCGTAGATCTCTTCACCGGGCATGGCGGCGAACTCCTTTCCAGTTCGAATTATGACAGATTCCCGGACTGCACCCCACGAATCACATGGTGAAACTCACCCGCCAAAGCCCTCGCTGTCGGAGAGGCAGCGTGCCTTCGCCTCAGAAGGCGATCAGTGAAGTTCAGAAGGCGACACCCGCACCCCAGCGCGTGATGTAGAACGAGGAGGACAGTAATCCCTGCGCCCAGTTTCTGGAGCGCGGAAACCAGCGTGGCCGAAGCCCGGCGCAGGGGTTACTGTCCCGGATTTCCCTTGTCAGCTTGCGGCGGGTAAAGCTGGCCTCCCTGGGCGATCAAACCCTTCATGCTTCGGATCGACAGGCTTTCGTTGAGCCTGCGAAATCTCCCGAAAGGTATCGAATCCCAACTTGGTCAGGTGGTCGATGATGTTCTCCGCGGTGTCGGTGGTATCAGCGTCCCCGGTCGAGTAAAGCGCGGCGAGTATGCGGGGAATGTCCTCGCTATGGCCCAGCGTCACGCGGTCTGCGGATTTTGAGCGCACGATGAGAGAGAGCGCCTGGGCACACAATTGAGGGTGCTTGGCCGCCAGCGTCAGCAGGACGCTCAATACGTGAAAGTCGGCAACGATGTCGCCACCTGTCCTTTCCAGGGTAGCGATCAGGCGATGAAGCATCCATTCATCGTTGAATTTTCCCTCCCTGACCCACCATCCGAACTCCTTCAACTCTTCGACGTCCTTGGACTCCTTCAGCCTCCACTCCCAGAATTCCTGCAGTCTGTTCGTGTCGGGCAGCCTCTCACCGGTGCTCCCGGAATCTCTCTGGACATAGGACGTGCCACAGAAATTGACTGCCTTGCCGCGCTGTTTGGGGTTCGCCAGCCGAAAGAATTTCAGCCATGCAGCGCCTTTCTCGCCCTCCTCGCGGTAGCTGTAGGCGACCATCATGTGGACAGCGAGTCCTTCGATCGGATCGGCCCAGAATCGCCCGGCCGGCTTGAAGCTCCTGACGTCCGATATGGCCTGCTCGTATTGCGGCTTCAGAGCCTTGTAGAGCTGCGGGAAAAACCCGTTTGCAAGGTAGGTCTCCCATGCGGCGTATCGGCGCTCAAAATCGTCGATAGGAAAGACCCGATCGATCAGCCCGGCCCCCCAGTATGGATCGTAGACGTAGAGCCATCCGAAGTACTCGCCGCAAACCGAACGCACGGTCAGCCCCGGATCGTAAGCCCGGTCCAGATGCCTTTCAAGAATAACCTTAGCTTCCACCGGGATTCGGCTCCTGTTCTCGCCCTTGCTCTTGAGATGACGGTCGCACCAGAAGACATATGCAAAGAGCGCCCGGAAGGCGCGCCCGTGCAAGGTGTTCAAGGAAAGATTTGCAAGATCCGAGGTACTGCCGGCCGCTTCCCGTTCCGTCGCGGCGTCCCTGTGGTCGCACAGGAATTCGATGGCTCGCCAGATGTCGCCGCGAAGTGCGAATTCGGGATCAGACGGGCTGTTCGTCAGACTGGCCTCAAAAAGCGAGGCGATTTGTTGGAATACTCCATTCCATTCCGCTGACCAGGGGTTGTCCCCAGGCGTGGCCTCAAGAACGGGCAGATCGCCCGCTCTCGCCCGCTCAAGGATGCCCGTCGTGAGAGTGACGATGCCGTTCCAGTCCAGTTGAGCCTTATTCCTGAGGCCCTTCTGCAACCCGGAGAAAAGATGATGCAGATAATCCGGCCGGAGACGGGCGTCGTTGAAGCGTGGCGCCTCCCGCGAAAATACTTCTGCGTTCTTGCCGACCACCTTGGAGAGGGTGAGCGCCAGATCCGCGTGCGAACCGGACATGAAGATGTCGGGTGGCGGCTGCCAGGACGCCAGGAGATCGAGCACACTGTCCATCGACATGGCCGCGAGTTCGGCCTCGGTCACAGGTGAAGTGGCGCTCGCCCATCCACTGCTGTGGTAGGAGAGCAGATCCGGGTGGGGGATCGCGCGCGCTTCGGCCACAGCAGTCCCGTACCGTTCAATGGACGCGGACGAAAGATGCTCCAGAATCGGGGCGAGCTTCCGCGCCGTCCATCGCTCCTGGTAGTGCTCGTCCGGCTCGCCCTTTGGCCATCGTGTCGGCCCTCTGTCCACCATCTCGAAGTAACGGGCCTGAGTCGCCTGGCTGAGTTGCGGAAACACGTTCGCCAGCAAGAGGAAATACTCGTGCCAGGCATCGGTTGTGTCAAAGTACTCCGTAACAGCGGCCTCGATCTCTCGCATGAAGTGAGAAGCCAGTTCGCGATACAAGTGGAGCTTGAGGCGCGCGAAGACGGAGCGCGGCGGGTCCGATCTAAGTGAATTCTCCATGAAGGCCGAGGCATCCGGTCCGCCAGTCACATGGAGATGTTCGACGTGGCGAACGAGCGTGTCCCTGATGGCGACGATCAACAGATCTCTCGGGTCCCCATGACGCCAGTTCTGTTCGTGGTCCTCAACACCGGGCCGCCACATGCACGAGAGGTCATCGCCACTCTCTGGACCCTCACGGGAGAGAGAGGCGGAGAGAGCAACGACCAGAGCCTTGATGTATGGTGCAAGGTCGGGGGCGGGAACGACGGAGATGTGCTTCAGGACCCTTTCAAGGCGGTGAGACTTCAGCTTCTGCTCTCCGTCCAGGCGGTTGGCGAGAAGAGAAATCAGCCGCGCTGCGTCATTGTGCTGGGAGCCGGCGATGAAACTTGCGATGAGAGGATCAATGGAATAGATGAGCCAGTCAACGTACGGCTCCGCCAGCCACTGTTCGCGGTCGATCTTGTCCAGAAGGCGCCGCGCCAGCTTTGGGGGCATTTTCGCGGCGGCGTCAATGAGGCCTTTCCGCGTAGCCCAATCGTTTTTGTCTGTCTTGAGGGACTCAATGACCGCCATGACGTCGGCGCTCGCATCGGGCGCGGCGCGCGAAAGATAGTCGGCGACTTCCCACCTCGGAGACAAGAGCTGATGTTGACCGAGGCAGCCGAGCCAGCGGACATCCGCCTTCCGGAAAAAATATCGGTAGGATTCAACATTGCGCGAGAGCAAAGCCCGGAGTTCGTCAGCATTCGCGTGTTCCGGACCTGCTTCGAGTTGCTCATCGAGGAGCGCATAAATCTCGACCTGAAGCGGCAGGACGTACCGGTTGAGAAAGTTTTCGTATTGGAACAACTTCTCGCGATATTCTTCCGCGGAAACCTCCTTCCCATGATGCGATACCTCAACGAAGAAATTCTGAAATTCTCGATTCCAGGTATCGTACAGCGTAGGGCCGAAGCCGCTGACGCCGCCCAGCGGATCGAACAGCTTCTCCAGTTGCCGGGCGTTGTTGGCCTTCTGATCTTTGGCGGCTTTTTCTTCCTCTTTGGAAAGGAGGCCTTTCCCCATGTTTGAGAGGTGGTGTGTGCTTTCGCGGATCGAGTGAGCCGACAGGGGAATTCGCTCGGGATTCGTCTCATCCAGAAGAACCCGCAACCCGCCCTCGTACATCCGCGCCAGCTTTGGGTCGATCTCGGCGAGTCTTTTGAAGATGCGCTGCTGAAGCGGATTCAATTCGAATGGGCGGGCAGTCCACGGGGTCAGCCCAGACGGTCCAGCGGGGGGCGCCACGCCGATAACGAGACATCCGCTGGCGGTCAGCTTTATGCCGCGGGCCTGACCGGACGTTCGTTCGACCATGCCGCGATCTTCGAGGCGCTGGAGGATCTCGATGACGGCCTGATCGGATGCCACGCCCATGAGCCTCCTGAGATCGCTGATGGTGGGCGGCAGGCCGTTCTGCGCCATGTAGTCATGGACATGGCGGACCGTCTCGATTTGGCGTGCAGTCAGTTTCAGCGTGCTCACAATGGATCTCCTAAACCTTAGATTACACTGAGTAAATACTCAGGTCAAGAGCTACTGAGTAAAAACTCAGCTTTTCTCTTGCTGGGATGCAGACAATACGGTCGGTGGACCATTTAGCGGCAGATGGAGAACTAGCTACCGCCCGCTTGCGCGCAGATTGCACGCGATCTGCGCCAGCACCGCGCTCGTCCAGGATTTTTGTGTTAGCGGCGGCGGGGGAGGGAACCATTTTGGCGGGCTAGAGAGCGCCACACCGCGAATGCTGGGTGGCGGTGAGTGGCGACATGGGGGCGTGTGGGGCGAATCGGCATTCCGCCCTTCG
>Ga0187888_1002825_pt1 | contig 14289 bp, 8 predicted proteins | sample June2016WEW_7_40_FD_132987 | JGI IMG/M metagenome (GOLD analysis project Ga0187888, IMG submission 132987) | Peatland microbial communities from SPRUCE experiment site at the Marcell Experimental Forest, Minnesota, USA - June2016WEW_7_40 | ecosystem: Environmental > Terrestrial > Soil > Wetlands... | reverse complement strand
TGCTGCGATCGCGACGGTTGCAGGAAGAGAGTGACACCGCCGTCGGTACGCTTCCTCGGCCGAAAGGTGTACCTCGGCGCCGTGATTATCGTAATCAGTGCCATGCGGCAGGGGCCGACACCAGAAGTGTTCTGGGTGTCAGACTTGGTTTCTGGTTTCCGGCTCGATCTGTGCCATTTCGTGGTCTGTCGTGTTCTGGGTGTCAGACTTGGTTTCTGGTTTCCGGCTCGATCTGTGCCATGAGCTACTGGAGTTGATCGGCTAGTTGGGGACGGGCTCGCACTAGTCATCACGAGATAGATGGCGCCCTCAAATTGGATGCGGAGTCGTCTGGGCGCCCCTCGAGAAGGAAGATGCCGAGGCCCTACGCGTGGCCAACGCCTGACCGGCCGCCAAGCTCACCGTGGCCCTGCACCAATGACCGCCCGTCGCGACACCGGAGCCGGAAGGATTCGACGGCGCAGACCGGGGGGGAAACCGACGCCCGTGTCGATCGCGACAGCCATGGTCACCGTCTCGATGGTCTCGGCCACGGTGAGCCGGATGGTGCAGGTCTCGACTCGCCTCGCGAGCGAGTAGTACGCCTGGTGAACGGACCCGCTCTGCCCCGAACCGCTGACCCTGGACGACGAGTGAGCGTCACCTGGTCGACGACCTGCCCGGTCCGTTTACCCCACCCGGCGGCTGGCGGGCCCCCGGTCGATCCAGGGGATCGCTCACGTGTCCCGCCCGCCGCTAGCGCTCCAGCACGAGCAGGACGCCGGCCGCGATGGCGAGCCCCGCCAAGATCTCGCCGCTGCCGGAGAAACTGATCCGGGGGACCAGATGGAGGATCCCCGTCGCGATGAGCCAGGAGCCGAGCAGCAGTAGTCCCAGGCGTGGCTTGCTCCGAAACAGGCTCACTGCGAGCCTCCCATCTCGCTCTCGGGCCCGGATTCACTCTGGAGGACGGGCCCCGGGCCATCGAATCCCGCCTGTCTCAATTTAGTCCCGAGTTCGAGTGGCGTGCAAGCTCGTGCGCTTCGAGTGCAAAACGACTTCTTGACCACCGGCGCGTCCCTCGAGTCCCGAGGGCCCAATCCCCTTCGGGCGCGAGGGGACGGGTCCGCGGCGGGTCGAATCCCCTCACCGCGGGTCGGGACCCCGATCGGACCATGCTACGGGCTCAGGCGCCCTTGCGTCCCGTCACCCCGAACGGGTCAGTTTTTGGAGAGTGAGGGCAAGCAAGAACGATCACGAAGTCGAAGGAGCAACCACGTTTTCGGAGTGCCCGAGAGCGGGTGGCCCCCACCGCCGCTCGCGAATATGGGTGGCTCGTGCTTGAAGTTGTTGTCTGGTAAGGGCTTGGAGTCGGCCTTCTGTGAGGGAATTGGCCTAAAGTCACATCCAAGACGGAGCTTGCCGATCGGCGCGCCAGCTCGGAGCGTCTGCACAGCGGCCGCGGTGGCGTCGCTGAGCGCAAGATTCAGCCACTCCTGCGGGATCAATGTCTCGGTGGCCAGTTTGGGCCGCTGCGCCAGAACGTGCGTGCGATACCACGGGCTGTTCTCGCCTGGCTCGCGGCCCACGGCTTCCAGCCAGACCTTGTCTGCAAGTCCCACTGGACTGCGGGCAAGGTGGGCGTGCGGGCACATGGTGCTTGGGACCACGAAGTGTTTGCACGAGACTTGGAATGGTCGGTTTTCCAGTGCGTCGCGGTCCCCCTGGTCGCTCAAAAGAGCGAAATGGCCGCTCATAAGAGCGAAATGGTCGCCCATAAGAGCGAAATGGCCGTCAGGGCGGATCGGCTTGCCGATGGCCACAAGTCTTTGATACACAAGCGATTAGATTGCGTCCCATGACCTTGTTTAACCCCGTTTTTAATCGCCAGACGCCTAAAGGCGTAAAACGATTAAAAACCCAGGCTGATGAGGGACTCGGGACAGGGGCCATCCACGTTTCCCAGCTACCGGAAATTAGGTGGCCTCGTCCGCTCCCCCCTCCGCTCCCTGGCGTTGAACACCTCCGGCCGCGAGAGAATGGTCTACGGTCGGGCGGCGGCAAGCCGAGAGAAACGGATGGATTTGTCCGAAGAAACTGCCTGGTTCGGTAACATACTGAACTTCGGTGACATACTGACAAAGACGGACCGCCCGTCGAGATCGGGTCCCGTACGGTCTTTGCCAATTCGGCAGTCGGTGGCAGGCAGTAGCGAGCGGGGGAGGCTCTGCGCACGACCTGACCACGCTGGTCTGGCGTGGAGCGTGGGGCGGGAGCGGGAGGCGTGAAGCGTGGGGCGGGAGAACAGTGGCTACCTGGATGTTGGGCGCCAACCCAACCAGCTTTCCCGGGTGCCAGACAGTGGGTGGCCGCCCTGGCTCTCACTTCCATCGAGCCGCCTGTGAACTGCGGGGCGAGGAAGCCAACACCGTCTGATAATGAGGTTTATGTTCGTTCAAGCTAAGGCGTGCGGGTTCTATCGGAAATCTCGCGGGACCATTTCAACACGGGCACTTCAACGGTAGACTCGGCAAGTTGGGTGGCCCATTGTGACTCATCCTCGGGACTCCCGAGATGCGCGATGCAAAGGCCTGATCCCACAGCGCACCCAGTCGGGGACGTTGCGAAGTGCAATCGGAGAGAGTCCGCGCGGCCTCCTGGAGCCTGGATTATCCTGGCCGGGGAGTAGTCATGATTGTCGGAGTGCCTCGAGAGAACTACCCCGGTGAGCGCCGCGTGGCGCTGGTTCCCGCAGTGATTCCAGGCCTCTTGAAAGCGGGTCTGCAGGTAATCGTCGAGTCTGGTGCCGGTACCGAAGCGGGCTATCCAGACGCCGAGTATAGCGCCCGGGGAGCGCAAGTTCTTCCAGAACGCGCTACCGTTTTCGGCGCTGCGGACGTGATCGTCCAGGTCTTGTGCCCTGGCTCGAACGACCGGACCGGCAACGAGGATATTCCTCTTCTACGCCAGGGTCAGATGTTGATCGGGTTCCTGCGACCTTTGGGGTCGATCGAGACGATCCAGGCCATCGCGAGTCAGGGCGTCTCGTCCTTCGCTGTCGAGCTGATACCGCGGACCACCCGCGCACAGAGCATGGACGCGCTGTCGTCGATGGCGACGATCTGCGGCTACAAGGCGGTCATCCTGGCCGCTGACGCATTGCCGCGGTTATTTCCCATGCTGACCACGGCGGCGGGCACGATTACCCCGGCGCGGGTCCTGGTGATCGGGGCCGGCGTGGCTGGACTCCAGGCCATCGCCACAGCACGCCGGCTCGGTGCGGTTACCTCGGCGTACGACTTGCGGCCAGCCGCCAAGGAGCAGGTACAAAGCCTCGGTGGGCGATTTGTCGAGCTTCCCGTCGAGGTCAAGGACGCGGAAGACGCACGCGGTTACGCGCGGGCGCAGGACGAGGCCTTCTACCAGCGCCAGCGCGAATTGCTGGGGCGGGTCGTGGCGGAGAGCGACATCGTCATCACGGCCGCGGTGGTTCCCGGCAAGAAATCACCGGTGCTGGTCACCAGAGAGATGGTAGAACACATGGCACCGGGTTCGGTGATCGTCGATCTGGCCGCGGAACGCGGGGGCAACTGCGAGCTGACCCGGCCCGGTGAGCGCGTGGTCGAGCACGGCGTTACCCTTATTGGCTGGTTCAACCTTGCCAGCTCGGTGCCGTACCATGCCAGCCAGATGTACGCTCGAAACTTGAGCGCGTTCCTGCTTCATATCGTGAAGGATGGGAAACCGCAACTCGATCTGAATGACGACATCGTCCGCGACACGCTGCTGACCCATGGGGGCGAGGTGGTCAACGCCCGGGTGCGCGAGTTCTTCGCGCTGCCGGCGATCCCGACGGACGGCAGGGGAGATGGTCAATGAACATTGATATAATGACCAGCCTTTATGTATTCATGCTGGCCGCGTTCATCGGCTTCGAGGTGATTCGCCGGGTCTCTCCGCTGCTTCATACACCACTGATGTCGCTGACCAACGCGCTGGACGCAATCGCCATTGTCGGAGCGATTATCCTTGTCGGTGAGGGCAAGAGCACGCTCGCGACGGTCTTCGGCACCATTGCGATCGTCGCCGCGATGAGCAACGTCGTGGGCGGGTTCGTGATCACGGATCGGATGCTCAGAATGTTCAAGGCGAGCGGCGCCAAGAAATAAGGACAGCAATGATCAGCAGCGAATACATCATCGAACTGGCTTACCTCGTCGCCACGGCCCTGTTCATTCTCGCCTTGAAATGGATGAGCTCGCCGAGCACGGCGCGGCGCGGCGTCCGCGCCGGAGAACTGGGGATGCTGCTGGCCATCGCTGGAACGCTGTTCCATCACGGTATTGTCGACTACACGTGGATTGCTATCGCGCTGGTGCTCGGCACGATCATCGGTGTACCGCTCGGCATGGTGCAGATGACGGCCGTGCCCCAGCGAACCGCGCTGAGCCACGCGTTTGGCGCGCTCTGCGTCACGCTTGTCGGTACGGCGGAATACTATCTGCATGCGCCGCAGGTGGACCGTTTCATGATGGTGGTGTTGGGGCTGGAGGTCATCCTTGGCTCGCTCACAGTCACGGGTAGCCTGATGGCCGCGGGGAAATTGCAAGAGGTCCTGCCGCAAAGGCCGATCACGTTCCGGGGACAGAATCTCGTCAACCTCGGTATCCTCGCTCTTGCCATAGCGCTTGCCGCCTACTTGGTCGTGAGTCCAGGTCAGACCTGGCTTTTCCCCGTGATCGTGGTGATCGGCCTACTTTTCGGCGTGCTGATGATCATCCCGATCGGCGGCGCCGATATGCCGACTGTGATCTCGCTGCTCAACTCATACGCCGGGCTGTCCGCCGCCGCGATGGGGTTCGTCCTGAACAGCAAGTTGCTGATCATTGCCGGAGCACTTGACGGAGCATCGGGTCTCATCCTCTCCGTGAACATGTCCAAGGCGATGAACCGATCGTTCAGCAACGTGCTTTTTGGGGCCTTCGGTCAAGCACAGGCGGGAGCTGCCGGAACTCAGCAGGCGCGCCCGGTAAGAAGCGCAACTGCCGATGAGGCCGCGGCAATCCTGGCCGCCGCCAGCAAGGTGGTGATCGTGCCGGGTTACGGCATGGCCGTCGCACAGGCGCAGCACAAAGTGCGGGAGCTCTTCGATGCGCTGACCCGGCGAGGGGTCGATGTCAAATTTGCCATCCATCCCGTGGCTGGACGGATGCCCGGACACATGAATGTCCTGCTTGCCGAGGCGGACATTCCCTACGATCACCTGCTGGGCATGGAAGACATCAACGGCGACTTTCCCCAGACCGACGTCGCGCTGGTGATCGGCGCCAATGATGTGACTAACCCGGCCGCGCGTAACGATGCCTCGAGCCCGATCTACGGTATGCCGATCCTCGATGTGGACAAAGCTCGCACCGTGATGGTGATCAAGCGCGGCATGAGCCCGGGATTTGCAGGCATAGACAACCCTCTTTACTATCTCGACAGGACCCTGATGCTCTTCGGCGATGCGCGAGCCTTCGTGGGCGCGATCGTGCGTGAGCTCGCCGGCGGCGACCATCACTGATCTTTTCGACTTGGAACGGATTGTCTCGGTTGAGGGAGAAACGGGGCATGGATGAGCAACGACGGGGACACTCTCGTCCCGTTCCCCGTCGCCCGGTGCTCGCAGTGGCGGCGTTTCTGGGCATCCTGGTCGTCGTAAATGCAAATCTGTCCGCTGCCGTGGAAGACGGCTCCATTCGCCTCTCGGCAGCCGCCGAGCAGGGGACGTTCAACGTCGGTGCCGCGCATGCAGCCGTCACCCGGGTAACTGATCCGGACGCCGGCGGTGATATCCTCAAGCTTGATTACATGATCCCGCCGGGCACTGCTGCGGGGATTTATGCAAAGGCATTTCCCACTGACCTCCACGTGGGTCAAATCGACGTGGTGCGACTGGGAGTCAAGGCAACACAAACCGACCAGTCTCGGCAGATCACAGCGGCGATCGAGATCAAGGGCACCACGGGAATCCAGCGAATCACTCCGGAGATCCAATCCGACTGGGCCCCTGTTGAGCAGACCATCGACTGGCAGGCAATCGGGGCGGTGAGGGAAGTCGTCTTCCTGGTCAACAGCGTCGGTAATCGCGAACCCGCTACGGGCACTATTCTGATCGACGCCCGGTTCGAGCGCCTTGCCTTGCTTCGGAAATTGAGCCTGTCCACGGGGGTAAGATTCGTCGGCGTCCTGCTGGCAAGCCTGATGGTCTGGTTGCTGACGGCCCTGCTGCGATCGACTGGCGGCTGGCGGTTGGGAGGCGACACATCTTTCAAAACCAAAACACTGGCTGAGCGGCCGGCTCCGGCAAGAGCCGCGGGCCTGCAACAGCTCCTGGGAGATCTTGTGCGGAGCGCCGGGGTTGTGCTGATCGCCTTGCTCGTGATCGAGACTTTCATCCTCGGCTCCAGGGGGCGGCTGGAAACTGGCTGGACCCCCCTGGGCCTGGCCGTCGCGGGGGCGGCTGTCGCCGAGTGGTGGAAAATCGGGTTGACCGGCAAGCACCTGACCAGCCTGGAGGCGTTTCAGGACGTGCTCGCATCGGGCCTGCTGGCAACCTCCGCGAGCTCGCTGGCCATTCTCCAGGTGCCAACGTCCTGGTCCGAACTCTTCCTTTTGAGCCAGACGGTCGCGGCAGTCACATTGCTGGTCTATCACGCAGCCAACGCGTACCGGCTCGCGTCCTCTGGCAGGCACCTCGGCGCCGCTGCTGCCGCGCTGATTGTCGCAACTCCCTACGTGGTGGGCGGGCTGGTGTTGCTCGAATCCGGCAGCCTGGCGCGGTCTCTTGGGAACGGCTTGACCATCGGGCTGCTGGAGGCGCAACCATCGGTGCTGGAGTTCCTCGGACGGGTCTTCGTTCTCTTCTGCTTCAACGAGGCCGTGGCTCTGGGGCTTGGTCTGACCACGACAGGCTCGCTCCTCAAGTCCCCCCGGGCGCATGCCTCGATGCTGGCCATTGCGATCGCCGCCGTTGCGGCCTTCCCGATCGCGGCTCTCGGGTCGGGAGCGACCGTGGCCGCATGGCCCATCGCGCTGCGGCTGGTCGCGGCCGTGCTGACGACCGTTCTCTCGCAGGCAGGACTTTGGGCGGAGGCCTACCTCGTGACCGGGATGCTCATGGACGCGATCCATGGACAGGCCCCATCCGGGGACTCAGCTTTCAGCCATCCCGTCACGGGGATGAAGAAGGGGATGGTTTACAGCGGGGTGTTCATGGGAAGCCTGTACACACTCGGCTTGCTCTGGGAACTGCCTTTCATTCGCTGGATGGCCGGCGGTTATCCGATGATTGCCGCTACCCTGCTGGGGGCGATCGTCTTCCCGCTGATCAAGACGATCATTGAAACGTTCGACGGCAGCCCGCCGTTCTTCCGCAGGCTTCAGCGGAACTACCTGGACCCGGTTCTCGCTTTCCGGGGCATCGTGATCGGGCTGGGGCTGGGATATGGCCTGGCCCTCGGCCTACCCGAAAAAGAGCTGGCGACACGAGCCTGGTTTGGTTTTGGCTTCGGTGCCCTCGCCTACGCCGGGATCGACGTTCTCAGGGACTGCCTGAATGCAGCGCGAGGCCACGGCCGGCTTCAGTCTTCGCGCTATTACTTCGTGCACGTGCTACTCGGTGGCTTCATCGGAGCGGCCATCGGATTTTACCTCGACGCCGCCCAGGTTTCCGTCGTGGCCGCCAAGTTCCACCGCTACCTTGCCGTGGGACGACCGCCGGAATTCTTTGAGATCTACCCCCTTGTCAGCAAGTGGGGGCATCTCACCCTGGGAACGGTCACGGGTGGCGTGAGCTTGCTGCCGATGGAAGCGCTGGCGGGAGTGATCAACTGGTCCACCGCCTCCTGGCTCTTTGCGATCAACCGCACCTTCATGAGGGCCTATTTCTGGAAAGACGCGACCCCGATCCGGACCCTTTTCACCAGAGACGGCCTGGTCCAGATCGGGGAGAACATGATCCAGGTCCTCCGCTGGGGCCTCTGGATGTCCCCCATCATCAATTCCTTCCTGCGGCCAATGGGAGAGCCAACGTGGTACAACCAGGACGGCGCTATCCGCACCGTGATCGCGACCTTCCAGGACCTGACGATGTCCCACGAGGCGTTTCGCGCCTGGAGTCTTCTCGTCTTCATCAACCTGCTCGCCTATGACGCCGTGCGGATTCTCATCTGGCTGGACCACATGGGGCTGCGCGTGGCGACGCTCGTGAACCTGAGCTTCCTTGGCATGGACAAGCTCGAGCAACGGCTGGCTCGCTTGCTTGCCCCGGCGGCGACGGCCCGTTGCATTCCCGAGGGAGTCAAGCGGTTCACCACCTGGGGCCCCCTGCTGATCCCCTTCTATATCCCCCGCGGCAAGGACTGGGACCAGGCCTGGAGCACGGCCGAGGCGATTCACAGCCGTGCGCCGGGCGGATCACTCGCCACGCTCACCGCGCTGCCTCTCACCGGGAAACTCCTTTTCGGGGCCGGGGCCATCGCCGTTCTGACGGCATTCTTCTCGACCATTCGCTGGCTGAAAGCCCGCTGGGGATCATCATCACCATCGCCATCGTCACTGTCGCTGGAGCACTCAGAATACGAGGTGAGGCTCAGAGGAGACGGTGCGATCGTCAGCCGGATTCCGGGACAAGACTATGACCTCAGCCGCCGCTCTTACGACTTACTGGATCCCGCTGGACGAGCACTCTTCCTGGTGGATGCGCCCGCGGACGCGCGACGTCCTGCACGCGCCTGGCCGGTTGTCGGCAACGTCCCCGGCGAGCTTGCCGAAAGATCGCGATTCGAGGGCGATTGCCAGAGCTTGAAGATCAGCAACATCACCACCGAGTTCCGAACAACCGTCGACATCTCCCTGCCGGGGATGGGTGACGCCGCGGAGTTCTGGACGATCACCGTGGAGAACCTGACTGACTCCGCGCGATCGCTCAAGGTCGTTCCCTACCTGGAATGGGTTCTCAATCGCCCGGAGGCCGACCGCAGCCATACCCAGTACAACCGGCTCTTCGCCGAGATCGAGTACGCAAGCGGCCTGCATGCCATGCTTAGCTGGGACAGGCACACGAAGGCCATGGGTGTCCTTGCCTCGGACCACGCCCCGGAGGGTTTTCTCTCCTCGCGGATCGATTTCATCGGTCGCGCCCGCAGCCTCTGGACGGCGCGCGTGCTCGAAACCCTGGCATTCTCGGAACCTCTGGACACCCCGGCCCACCCGACCATGGACCCGATCGGCAGCCTGCTCATCGGCCTGACCATCCCGGCGCGGGGCTCTTCCCGGGTACGCCTGCTGATCGGGCTCGTCCAGGAAAGGAGCCAGGCGATCGATCTGATTGCCCGCTGTCTCAAGATAGGGGATGCCGGTTCTCGCTGCACGGCCCGTCCCCAGGAACTGGTCCAGCCGATCCAACATGGCGAGATCCCCCCCGGTGTCACGCAACCCTACGCCGAGTTCTCCGCGGATGGCCGGAAGCTGTTGATCCGCACTCCCTTCACGCCGCGGCCTTTTGATCACTCCATGTCCAATGTGCTGGGACACGTCGCGGTGGTGACCAATCGCGGGCTGCACACGAGCTCAAGCGTCAACTCCCAGCAGAACCGGCTGACTCCGGACTGGGCGGATATCGTCACGCGAGAAATCCCCGGCGAGGCGTTTTACCTCTACGATCCCGACGAGCCGGAGTGGTACTCGCCGACCTATTATCCTCTCAACGACGTCGGCGCGTCTCATGAGGCCGAGTTCGGCGTGGACGGCACCGCAACTTTCTCCATGACGCGGGGAGCAATCGAAACCGAGCTGACCGTCTTCGTGCCTCCCCAGGAGCCCGCCGGGATCTACCTGCTGACGATCAGGAACCATGCGAGCTCGGGCCGGAGGTTGCGGTTTGCTGCCTATTTCCAGATGGTGCTCGCAGGCCAGCCCGAGCACTCCGGTCCGCTGAGGATCAGCCGCGAGCCGTCACTTCCCGCGCTCCTCTTCGATAACCCGCGCAACACGTACCGCACGGGACCGGCTTTCGCGGCGATCTCGGAGCGGCCTTTGCTCATGGAAACGCGCCGGGGCCGCTTCTTCGGAACCGGTCAAAGCGTCGCTCATCCACTCCTTGTCGAACGCGACGAGCCAGACGCCGGGCCGCTTCTGGACGACCGGCCGATCGCGGCGCTGCTCGCCACCCTGGAAATTCCTGCGCACGGTGAGCACACGGTGGTCGTGATCCTGGGCCAAGCCGATGACCGGAAGGAAGCCGAAGCGGTCATAGCCAAGTACCAGGACGTCGGTGCAGCCCGCTCCTCCCTGGAAGAAACCCGGCGGTGGTGGCTCAGCCTGATGGATACGCTCCAGGTTCAGACCAATCAACCGCAGTTCGATCGTTACCTGGACTGGCTGAAATACCAGGCCCTGGCCGAACGCATCTGGGCCCGGCGCGGGTTCTATCAGGCCAGCGGGGCGTACGGTTTTCGCGATCAGCTTCAGGACTCTGTCAACCTGATCTGGATGGACCCTGCCGTGGCGCGGAAGCAGATCCTGCTGCACGGCTCCCAGCAGTTTACCGAGGGCGACGTTGTCCACTGGTTCCATCGCTTGCAAGACGGGCGGACCGGATTCGTCGGGCGAACGCACGCTTCGGACAACCTGCTGTGGCTGGCCTGGGGAGTTGTCGAGTACGTTGGCGCAATCGGCGACGACTCCCTCCTGGACGAGATGACCCCCTACCTGGAGGCGGAGCAACCGTTCGAGCCGCTGCCGGCCGGCGAGCACGGAATCGGGTTCGACCCCTTGCGATCGCCGCGAGAAGACTCCATCTACCGGCACTGCATGAAAGCCATCGACCTGGTCCTCGACCGGCGGATGGGGTTGCACGGGCTGCCGCTGATGGGAACCGGCGACTGGAACGATGGACTTGACGAGATCGGCAGCCAGGGCCGAGGTGAGAGCGTCTGGCTCGGGTTCTTCCTCTATTACATCCTGGATCGGATGGCCGGCATCGTCGAAAAAAAAGAGGGGTCGGGCCGGCAGGAATACTATCTTCGCCGTCTGGAGGCCCTCAGAGACGCCGTCGAGCTTACGTGGAGAGGCGACCGCTATCTTCGCGCCATACACGACGACGGCACGGAGATCGGCGTCAAGGGCAGCGGCGTCTGGGAGATCGACGCGCTCACCGCCGCGTGGGCCGTCATGTCGGGCATCAACCTCCAGCGCGGGCAGATCGTGTTCGAGACGGCCCTGCGCATCCTCGAAAAAGAGAAGACGATCCTGCTCGGATGGCCCCCGCTTCGCGAGGACACCAAGCCCTATCTCGGCCGGAGCAGTGTTTATCCGGAAGGCGTCCGGGAAAACGGCATGTACTGCCATGGCGTTCAGTGGCTGGTTGGCGCCGCGCGGATCCTGGCCGAGCGGGCCGACAGCGAGGGCAAACACGAGAAGGCTCGCCAATACCTCGAGACCGCGCAACGGCTCTGGCTCAAGATCTCGCCGATTCCCCACGCCGTGACCGATGAGATCGAGACGTACGGCGGCCAGCCGAACAAGCAGGCCGCCGATATGGTCACGACGTTCGACCCAGGCCGGATGATCTGGAACGGCTATACCGGGGCGGCGGGCTGGATGTTCCGCCAGGCCCTTGAAGGCGTACTGGGGCTGCGCCTGGAGGCCGGCAAGATCGTTCCTGCGTCCGGCCTTGGCCCGGCCGGCGATCTGAGCCTGATCGGTCTCACGCGGGACACGACGAGAAGTCCCTTCGAACGCCCCGCGAACCGGCAAAGCTCCGCACAGCACAGTCCAAATGAGTTATCAACGGAATCGAGTGAACAATCGCAAGCACCGACACCGCGAGGATAAAGCTGATGGGAATCATCTCGAGCCGGACGACGCGTGCCTTGAGACAGCAGCGCTGCGCGGCAAGGGGGCTGCTCCTCGTTCTCACGGCATTATTGTCTCCGGTGAACACCATGAGCCATGCCGCCATCAACGAACCGGGACAATCTTCCCCCGGGGAAACTCAGTTGCATTTCCCGACCGTCCCTCCGCAGCATCGCCACGCGCGCGAGCTGCTGACCAGCGCGATGCGTTACCTCGCCCCCGAGAACCGGATGATCGACCCCATCTCGGGCTATCCGTTCGAGGGCTGGAACCAGGACCAGGCAAAGGGGCTTTATCTCCGCTCGTTCACCCAGTTGACCGCCATAGGCCAGTACATGGAGCTGCTCGCGAACATCATCACCGGCACTTGCGACACCCCCTTTCTTTCCCGCAAGCAAGCACTCGCAAACCTGGCTCATCTGGTCAAGAACCTGCGCCAGGATCAGCGCGACCCCAAGCTCAGCGCCGGGAACTTGCTGGGGAACTTCCTGGACCTGGCCACCGGCAAGCGCCTCGGCCCCCTGGCCGTGGACGTCGAAAAGCACAAACTCCAGGGCACCTTCGGCCGTGACAAAGCAGCGGCGATCTGGAAGGCGCTTGAGGTCAAGGGGTGGATCATCCCGCGAAGCAATGACCTCGAAGCCGATATCGTGCGCTCGGCGAAATACGGCTGGGACCATTTCGACGGCCCCCTGGCTCCCTTCGGCGACAATGCCACGAAGCAGAAGATCATGGACATCCTCGACCAGCGCGTGGTCATGGTGGTGTTCATCGACAACGCCAACCTTTCCGCCGCCGCCGCGAAATCCATCGGTGCGCTTCTGAGCCCGGGTATCAAGGATCAGGCGGAAATCCCCGAGCTGCGGCGGGAGCTGGAACGCTTCCTCGAGGATCAACTGGAAGGATACGCCCGGCTCTTGGACGCGCAGGCTGGCCAGTTCTACTTCGGCCAGGACGCTACCAAGGACCGGCATTTCGGCTGGGTGGACTTGCAGGGGAAATGGGTGACGGGCCACGTGGATTACCTGGTCAACGAGTTTCGCGGCCCGGCCACGTTCGTCGTGACGCGATTCGGTCTTCCTATCGACGCCATCAAGAACCTGGGCTTCAAGATGAAGCCCTACCGGATGCGGGATGCGCGCGAGGTCTACGTGCTGGCTCCCTGGGAAGGCTCGGCGTTCCAGGCCCTGGGGCTCGAGCTGGCGATGACGGAGCTGGAGCGCCCGAGCTGGCGTAAGCTCCTCGAGAACGTCGTGGACGTCGAGATCGATTATTCCACGCGGAGAAAGCTTCCCGGCTTTCTTTCCGAGTCGTACAGCGGCGAAGGTGTTCAGTACACCGGCAGCGTCGGCATCCCCGACATCACGGTCTCCCCCCTGCCCCGGATCACGGACGCGGCCTCGCTCTACACCCTGGGCGCGGCCTACTCGGTTGCACCTGAGAAGATCGAGCAGTTCCTGGCGGCGAACTGGCCTCTCATTGCGCGGCTGCTCACCGAGCACGGGCCGTGGGAGGGACTCAAGGCCGCGAACCGGGAAGTGATCCGCTTCCAGACGACGGCTCACACCCTGGCGCTGATCCTGGGTCTGCTCGGGACGGGTTCGGACCACATGAAAGCGTATCTGGAATCCAAGGGCCTTCGTCCCAGGCTGGACGAGATTTTCAAGCCCGCCGAAGGCGTTGACCTCCTCTCCAGCGGCACCCAGATCTTCGCCTGGAACGGCAAGCAGAGCCCCATGCAGTCCAGCCGAGAGAAGAACGCGTTCCACGCGCGGACCGACCGGATCAACAACGCCGGGATCGCCTTTGTCCCGAGCAGCCCGCAGGGCGCGAACCTGTCTGGCGGTCTGCTGACCCTGCGCTATCGCTCGTCCCAGCCGATTGACCAGGCCATCATCACCCTGAAACCGGTAGGCAGCGCCCTGGCCGTTGATGGTTCGATCCCGACCGAGATCTTCTGTCACTTCGCCGACACGGGCGGTCGGGACCACGAGATTCCGATCCCCCTCCCGGCCACGCCCGGTTTGACGCGGATCAAGGAGGTCGTCATCACGTTCGGGCCTGAATCCCAAGCTCGGCCCATTGACCTGTCCATCACCCATCTGAGGGTCGCGCCCATCGTTGGGGAAGGCGTTCATCGCCAGTGATTCAGCACGTGAATCTGATCGGAGATTGATCGCCATGAAACCTGCTTGCGGTTTAAGACTATTATACTCCCAAGTCGGTGCGCCCTCCCCGTGGGGAAACCACCGGGATCACCATACCTGCCCAGATCGATACGGCCGCTGATCTCTCGGTCATTCCAGGGCGGCTCGTCGAGGAGCTTCAACTAGCCCCAAAACAAGCGTAATATAATAATCAACCTATATTCAAATGAAGCAAACATATGTTTTGTCTGATAACGTACCT
>Ga0187888_1002816_pt1 | contig 14332 bp, 9 predicted proteins | sample June2016WEW_7_40_FD_132987 | JGI IMG/M metagenome (GOLD analysis project Ga0187888, IMG submission 132987) | Peatland microbial communities from SPRUCE experiment site at the Marcell Experimental Forest, Minnesota, USA - June2016WEW_7_40 | ecosystem: Environmental > Terrestrial > Soil > Wetlands... | reverse complement strand
TCCGTCGGGCGGAGCGCCCTGCAAAAAGCCCTGTCCAGTGGCGTAGATCGAAATGTAGGAACCAGCCGCGGCCGGATTGTTGGGACCGTTGACGGTCCCGTCCGCATCGTTGGTCACCGCGGCCTGACGGCACTTTCCGCCGGCGAGCGAGCAGTTGGTCAGCCCAAGGGCGAAGACAGCCGGAGAAACCGTGTTCATGGCCACCAGCCCGTCGGCCAGAATCTGGCCGGTGGATTGCACCACCACCTGCACATCCGCGGTGCCGGTGGTGGGTGCGCTCATGGGGACCATGAAGTTGATCTGCCCCGGCGAGACGAGGAGCAGCGGCACCGGCGCCGGCTGGCCATTGAACAGCACCTCAATGCCGGCCAAAGAGGTTGGAAAGGGCACTGGGTTGGGCAGTTGATTGGCGTTGGCCGTATTCGTGCCGAATGTGCCGCCTAGCGGGTAGATGGTGGCGAGCACTCCGGGCGCCAGCGCCTGGGTGAAGAAGCTGGCGGCGTTCTGCCAAGTCAAGCCGGGGTAGTAAAACTCTACGCGGTTGGCGGCGTCGGCGACCAAGAGGTCGCCGTACTGGTCCTCGGTCAGCGCCAGCGTCTGGGCGTATGCCGGGACGCCGCCGTTGAAAGTGCCGGACACGAAATACTGTTCGAAACTGGGATAGCGCAAGCATCTGCTGTTGCCCGTATCGGTGACCCAAATCTCACCGGTGAGCGGGCTGACGTAGATTCCGCGCGGCGCATTAAGGCCGGTGATGATGAGCACGGCGTTAGCGCCGGAGGTGGCAGTGCTCGGGTCGTGGGGATCTCCGAAGATCATTACCCGGTTGTCGCCGGTGTCCACCACGTAAGTCCGGCCGCTAGTGTCCGCCGCTACGTGGTGGGGCGCGGTCATGACGGTATTGCTGAGGGTGGTTGGTTTCGTGCCCACGTTGAACTGCTGCTGTCCGAACACCACGGTGGCCGCCTCCCCCTGGGGTGAAGTGAGGTCGCCGTTGGCCATCGGGAAGTAGAGCACGCGATTGAGCTGCACATCCGAAACCAGCAGCCCGTTGACGCCGGACAATGCCAACCCATACGGCGCGGACATGGTGCTGGCGCTGGGGTCGGTTATCTTGGTAGTGAAGTTGGCCTGTCCGACCACGCGGTCGGCGGGCTGCAAGCTCCCCTGGTGCGCGAACGGCGTGGGAAACCGCAGCACGCGCCCGTTGCCGGAATCCGCCACGTAGAGGTTGCCGTTCGAATCCACCAGCACGCCGATGGGGCCGCAGAGATTGGATTGCGTGGGCTGGTTGAGATTGCCGCTGGGATAGTTGCACAGCGCCGTTTGCATGTCCGGCTGGCCGATGACGATATCCGCTTTGGCGCCCGGCTTCAGAGCGAGCGCATTATTGAATCCCAGCACGCGGTTGTTGCACGGGTCGGCCACGTAGAGGTGCGGCGTGTCGCCGGTGCTATCGATGGCCATGCCCGCGTCCCCACAATTGCCCTGAGCGTTCTGCGAGACGAACGCAAACTCGCGCCCTTCGATCAGGTTGATGGAGAAGGTGTCCACACGGTCCTGCCCGAGCACACGGTTGGCGGCCATGGTGGGCACGTAGGCGCCCGCTACCTGCGGCATGCCGACGACGCGGTTGTTGCCGGCGTCGGCAATGAGCAGGTCGGTGCCTACGAGGGCAACGGCCGACGGGAAGGACATCGTGCTGGCGGAGGGCGACGGGTTGCCGTTGTTGGCGGCGCGGCACGCTGCCCCCGGATAGGCCGGGCAGCTACTTGCCTGTCCAATGATGGCCGTGGCTTGCGGCGAAAACGGGGTGGTCTGGTTTTGCCACAGGGGGAAGGGAGGGAAGAGCATAATACGACTGCTTCGCGAATCGACCACCGCGATGCCCTGGTTGTTGGGGAGCACGACAATACCCTGCGGATTGACCATCACGGTGTTATCGATCTGCGATTGCGACAGCGCGGTTCCGCTGGCCGATTGCTGCACCACTCCCATGATCCGCGTGGCCGATAGGGAGGGGCCGGGGACGAGGGACGAGGCCGTGAAAACCAGGACGCGCCCCGGTATGGTGCTGTTCGCCACGCTCAGATCGCTGTCGGACACGTACAGGTTCCCTGCCCCATCGAAGGCGATACCGTCGGGTACCGCGAACTGGTTGGTCACCAGCGGGCTATTGGCATTGGTCGGGTCCAGGTTCTGCTGCGTTTGAGCGAAACTCACCTGGCCGATCTCTATATCGGCCGTAAGTCCGCCCCCTCCCCCGGCGATGGCGGCCGCGGGGAATCGCAGTACGCGCCGGTTGCCGGGGTCCGTCATCCACAAGTTGCCGGCGCCATCGAAGGCAATGTTGGCCGCCAGGACCTGGTTGTTCCCGTTCGTGAAGATCCCCTGCGCGCTGACCTGCCCATTGGGTTGATTGGGAACGCGGGAATTCAGACTTGGCTGGCCGACGTACAGGTCCGGAAACACCTGGCCGGTTTGGGAGAACGGCTTGGGGTAACGCAGCACCCGGTTGTTGCCGCTGTCCACGACATAAAGATCGCCCTTGTACACCGCCAGGCCGGTGGGCTCGTCCAACCCGGTCGAGAAGTTGGTGCCCGGCCCATACGGGAGGGTGCTGTACTTGTCGGGTTGCCCAATCACCAGGTCGGCAAAGGCGCCGTTGCAAGCGGACGAGGAGGAGCCGGCGGAGCAGAAACTGGCGGCGTTCTTCCATGCCAGCACGCGGTTATTGCCGGTGTCGGCGACGTAGACGATGGGCGGCGAGGCGGAGTTGTCCACCGCAATACCCTGCGGCTGGAACAATTCGCGGCCTTCCACCAGGTTGGGGTTGCCGGACTCGGGAATCAGTATGGACTGGCCGATGGCGCGGGCTGGAACGGTGTTCAGAGTAACCTGTGCAAAACCCGCGGTGGCGCCCAATAACGTCAAAAACAAGGCAGAAGTATTCTTGATTTTCATCGAGTTCTCAAGGGTGGCGCGACACGGAAAGCGCTCTCTCTAAAGGATAGCAAACACGTGAGCGCGAGCAAACACGCGCCGGCGCCGGCGTCATAGTGTACTGTTCAATCCCTCTGCTAAACTGGGGGTTGAGCCATACCACTGCTCCCAGGCTGCGGGTTTCCGCGGTCGGATTTCTGAATACTACACCGCTGGTTTGGGGAATGCTGCACGGCCCGCAACAGGGCCTTTTCGACCTGGATTTCCGCATCCCGTCGGGCTGTGCCGACGACATGGCCGCGGGCGCGGCGGACATCGGGCTGATCCCCTCGTTCGAGCTGACGCGGCAGGACCTGGAGGTCATTCCCGGCGCTGGTATCGCGTGTCGCGGCCCGGTGCGCAGTATTCTGCTGGTCTCCTCGCGTCCGGCGCCGGAAATCCGGACTCTGGCAGCGGACTCGAGCTCGCGGACGTCGGTGGAGCTGGTCCGCATGGTCCTGGAACGCCGCTATGGGGCGGCGCCGGTATCGATTTCGCATCCTCCCGATCTGGAAGCCATGTTGCGTGTGGCTGATGCGGCGGTCATCATTGGAGACCCCGCGTTGCGGATCGACCCCGCGCGCGTGCCCTATTGCGTTTACGATTTGGGAGGCGAGTGGGTCGAGATGACGGGTCTGCCCATGGTGTTCGCGGTATGGGCGGGCCGCAAAGGAGTGGTCACGCCGGAGGTGGCCGAGGCGTTTCGGGAGTCCTGCCGTTACGGCCGCGCGCGGATCGACGAGATTGTGGCGTCGGAGGCCGCGCGGCGCGGTTTCGCGCCCGATTTTGTCGAGGAATACCTGACGCGAAGAATTGTGAACGAATTGGGCCCGCGCGAATACCAGGGGATGGAACTGTTCTTAAGCTACGCCAGGCAGTTGCGGCCGCGGGGCAGTTCTTCCGGCGTGGCGCGCTGCGGCGCTCCGGTTTGACCGGCAGTCCGCCGGTTGCCTATACTAAAGGGACAACGATGTATATTCTGTTCTTGCTGGTTCATGTAGTGGTGTGCATTTTCCTGATTATTGTGGTGTTGCTGCAAAGCGGGAAGGCGGCGGACCTGGCGGGCGCGTTTGGCGGCATGGGTTCGCAGACGGCTTTTGGCCCGCGCGGCTCGGCGACGCTACTCTCGAAGGCGACCACGATTTCGGCGGTACTCTTCATGATTACCTCGCTGTCGCTTTCGATCCTGGCCACGCGGAATGCAGGCCTGGCCACGACGGTGCTGGAGGCTACGCCGGCAGGCAGCGCCCCGGTAAAGGGCGCGCCGGCTCCGGTTCAGTCGGGCGGAAAGACGATGCCGCTTCCTGTGCCGGTTCCGGCGAACCAGCAGAACACGCCCGCTCCGGCGCCGCCAGCGCCGGCCAAGAAGTAGCATCCCGGAACGCGGAGGTGGCGGAATTGGCAGACGCACTAGCTTGAGGTGCGTCTTGTGCATGGGCACCCACGGGAAACGGCGACAGGGGTGCGAGTTTCCCGTGAATGGCAACCCAAGGCAACCGAATTTCCCGTAGGGACCGCTACCGGACCGCTACCGCGAAGCGCAGCGTGCCACCTCGATAAGCGCCGATGTTGAACGCCTGTCCAGGAGGCTGCGCCGCGGCAGACGGTTTCGCACTCCCATCGCCGCGCTTCAACGCCGCCAGCGAACGTCCCGACATGGTGATTATTGCTGAGCGCGTCCACCGATTGGCCGGCCAGTGAGAACGTGGTAGAGATCAATGTCGTTCGTGATCTTGATCCCGCGGCCGGCGCAATGTTCATTAGCGGCCGCTTGGAACAAGTGGGCGTCGCGAGTACAGAGAAAATCTGCAGCGCCCAGCACTGCCGTTTGCACAATTGGATCGTCATCCGGGTCGGCAATCACTACCCGGTCGGGCGTCGTTGTGAGCACAACTTCGGCAACGTCACCCACGCGGCTGACGAACTCCATGATGGTCTTCTCGTTGAGTTGCCAACGCGCCTGCAACCGCGGATAGGCCAGCACACGGGCGATTTCGCTTAGGATATATGGCGAGATGACCAGAATGTGGGGTCCGGAAATGATCTCCACCAGCAAGCGGCCCGCCAAGCCCTGCTCCTCTGCGGCGGCCCTGACCAGGATGTTCGTGTCCAGGACAATGCGCATCAGCCGCGTCGCCGACGGACGTCGCGCTGGGCCTCATCGATCAGCGATTCCAGCTCGTCGTCTGGAACCTGGCCGGCCCTATTGGACATCTCCTTGAGAGTCTCGGAAAGCCTTTCGGCAGCGATCCTGCGCGCGTCTCCTGTGGGTGCGGGGCGCGCCGCCAAGGCAGTCACGCCCACTTGCTCTTCTTCCGCCAACTGGCGGCCTAAAAGAGCCTCCAATGCCCGCCTGGCATCCTCTCCCAAGTCCCGTACATTGTGGATCGCGATTTCCGCCATAACCACTCCTGCCTCATCCTACCATCTACAGGGCCTCGCATAGCAACGGCGCCCACGGCGGCTGCACTTAGCCGCTGCGTCTAAGCCCCGAGCCAAACAGAGAGGGGCGTACGCAACTGTGCGCGCGGATGTTGCCCCGGCGGGGCCAAGTGGGCGAGGATACCAGCCCCTCATTAAGATGCCTCCCCGTCGGGGCGTTTGCCTTGCAGGCGCACTAGCTTTTAAACCGAACCGCTACCGGAAATCGCGGCGCTTGGGTACCGGACACCATACCGCTACCGCAAATCGCAGTGCGCCCCTCAGTGGCCTTTCCACAGCGGTTTCGGGAGACGAAATGGCGGGTCAGGCGTGCGATAGCCGTAGGGGACATACTCTGGTCTTGGTAGGGGTTTCGTGTCGATAATCGATGGTGGGCTCACCTTCAAGGGATCGAGCCGGTCGGCTTGGTGTGCTGCCCAGACCAGCCAGTCGCCAAAGGCCGTGCCGGGTCCAATTGCCTGACCGTCCGCGAGCGCGGCGTCTCTAGCCGCCGCGAGCAGCCGCCGAATTCGTTCCGCTCGGTCCAGGTTCATGGCGGCCCGGTGCAATGCCCGAACGCGCGCTTCTTCCTGCCTGATTAGTTCTGCCCGACGCGCACTCTCCGCGGCGATACGCTCAGCCTCGACCCTTTCCGCCGCGCGCTTTTCGTCCACCGCCTTTTCGGCGAGCGCGATTCGCATGAACGCGGCCACGATCTCCGCCAGTTGGTCCTCCAGGGTCCGCGTCTTGCGGTCACTCCAGCTTTTCGGGTAGGCCCCGTACGGCTTCCAGATCTGAAGTGAGAGTCGGCCAGACAACTCATACCGGTACGGTCTGCCGCCGTACGTGAGTACCCGATCCAGAACGCCTCCTTTCGGCGGAGACGTGAGATCGACACGATCAACTTTCTCCAGGATAGCGAACCCGATCGCCTGCCCGTACAGCGTTGCCACGGTTTTTTCCCGGCATCCATCGCCAACCGTGACCTTAAAACCCTGTTCTTCCAGTGCGGTAATCAGGCCGGCTGCGAGATGCAGAGCACGTTTTAGCGCCGCTTTGGAGACCCGAAGATCCAGACATGATTCGTTGGCCCACAGGATCTCGCGGTCGTCGCCTTTCGATCGGCTGAGTACTTCGCGCGCCTGCACGATAAGGGGATGGGAGAGGCTCCCGCGCTTGAGGATCAGTTGAGGATCACGCCCCTTCACCTCCGCGACCTGCGCCCTTTCTCCGGGTGTCGTGTAATCCTCAATCTTCGGCTCTTCTGGTCGCGGCGTCGGTTTCAAGAGCCTTACCGGCTGCGTTTGTACCGGTAGCGGAAGCATGTGGCCAACCTGGCCCGCCTCTTTCTTCGCCCAGTAGCCCCTGCCAGGTACCGGGATGGCAAGCTTCCGGCAGACTTTCGCGAGGCCGACATCTGAGATGCCGTACTGCTTCGCGAGCTTCGCCATCGGCGTGGCCCACACTTCCTCGTACAGCGAGTCCCTGTTCCAGAACTCGTAGCTCATTCAGTCCTCCATCACAGCTTCATTCCGATTGTTGATAGATGCCCACGCATCCGCGGCGTGTCTAGCAGTTCCTCTAGCAGTGCCTCCGGCGCGGCTTTGTACTTCGCAAACAGCTTCATTAGGGTGACCGTCACGGCCGGCTCGCACTCGCAAAGCATCTTCCGCAGGGATTTCATGTCGTAGGCGTCCGGAGGACGCCACTGGGCGCCGGCTTGCAGCAGCCGCTCGATTCGATCAAGGCCGCCTTGAAGAGCATATTTCGAAGCGAGTTGTTTCGAAAGGAACGTGTTGCGGTCTTGCCACCGTAGAGCCCAAAGGCAGCGGTCCAGTGCGGATGAGCCGCCGTCTGGCTTATCATTCGGCGCTGCCCCAAGATTCAGGAGATAGTCGATCATCTCCATGGAATCCGACAGTGCCGCGGAATGCAGCAGCTTCGACAGATTGTCGTGCTTCGGGTCCGGTTTCAACTTCTTGAGCACGTCCAGCCTGCCCTTTGCACACGCCCCGTCGAGAGCAGTGCTGTGGCAGTCAGGGTCGTCCTCGTAGCGGTCGTCGAACATGGGTCCGCGGCTGCGCGGGTCAGCACCAGCCCACACCATGAGGCAGACCCATTTCAGGTTGCCCTCGGAAGCGAAATGTCGCAGCGCGCGGTCCGCCTGGGGTTGCAGTGCTTCCGCGAGTTCAGGGTGCGCCTTCTTGTAATCAACGAACGGCCGGAGGGCACGCTGGACCTTCTCCCGAAACGCGATCGCGAACGGGTTGCCGGTCACCGCGTCGGCGCCGTGCTCCAGAAAGAACTGCATAATCTCCCGATCCCAGGTCATCAAGGCGTCTTCGAGCGGGACCGAGTGGATGTCTGCACCGTGCTCGACGAGCACCTCGATGATATCCAGACGCTTATTCTTCACCGCCTCCGCGAGCGCTCTATCCTTCTGCTCCTGCCGCGGCTCGTTCCGCGCAAGCAGTTCGACGAGGCTGTGAAATCCGGCATCAACTGCTGTCAGAAGCGCCGATTTCTTAATCGATGACGCGGCGGTAATCGATTTTCCGCCGGCGATCCAGCGTTCGATTTCGTAGAGCTTGCCGGCGCGGCAGAGGGCCAGCAGAGCCCTGGATTCGTCGATGGAAAGGCAGGCGGACACGTCCAGCTATGCCGACACGATAACGCATCGCAAGCCTAGTGACCACTGCTGGCGCCAGCGAGTGGGGCCCACGAGAACGCCGAAGGAGCCGAATTCCACAACGCGATAGATTCTGTGGGCCGAAACGCTACGACATAGGTTCCGGGATCTTCTGGGCGCCAGAGGTGGATAACGAAAGAAAAATGGCGTATCCTTTTGTAAGGGAAAGTCTAACGAAAGGATTTTGTGCCCGCTGCTGAGGACCAGGGCCCGCGATTGGGCTATTACATCGTCAAAGCGTACGGCGGGGAGAGCGTCAAGGCGTTCGTTCCGCCGCCGCTCCCGCCGAATCCTCCGGTGCGTCTGGATGAGCTCCAACTCTTGCTCGAACAGGCAAACCAGTCCCTCGGTCGGCTTGACGGCCTGGCTTCGGTCATACCCGACCTGTCCCTGTTCATCTATGCCTACGTGCGCAAGGAGGCGGTGCTTTCTTCGCAGATTGAGGGGACACAGTCGTCGCTGTCCGATCTGCTCCTGTTTGAGAATGACGAGGCGCCGGGGGTGCCGGTGGTCGACGTTCAGGAGGTCTCGAACTACGTGGCGGCACTGAACCATGGCCTCGAGCGGCTGCGCGGGGGATTTCCCCTCTCCCTGCGGCTTATACGCGAGATCCATGGGGTCCTTCTGTCGAAAGGGCGGGGAAGCGACAAACAGCCCGGCGAGTTCAGACAGAGCCAGAACTGGATCGGCGGTACCCGTCCGGGGACCGCGATCTTTGTTCCACCACCGCCGGATCTGGTCCTCGATTGCATGAACGCCCTCGAACTGTTCCTGCATGAGGAGCGGGCGGATCTCCCGCTGCTCATCAAAGCCGGTCTGGTCCACGTCCAGTTCGAGACGATTCACCCGTTCCTAGACGGCAACGGCCGCCTTGGAAGACTGCTCATCACCTTCTTGCTGTGTGCGACCGGCGTGCTTCGGGAACCAATCCTCTATCTGAGCCTCTACTTCAAACAGCACCGGTCGGCCTATTACGACCTCCTCGATCGTGTGCGGGCCAAGGGCGACTGGGAGACTTGGCTGGAGTTTTTCCTAACCGGCGTGAGGGACACCGCCGAGCAGGCCGCGACCGCCGCGCGTCGCATCCTGGCCGTCTTTGAGGAGCACAGACGCAAGATCGAGACCTTGGGCCGACCGGCGGCATCCGTGCTGCGCGTCTTTGAACACATGCAGCGCAACCCGATCGTGTCGATCCCGGCCGCTGCCGAGAGCATCGGCATCTCCGCGCCGACCGTGGCGAAATCCCTGGAGCACATGCGGCACTTGGGCTTGCTGCGCGAGATCACCGGACGACAACGCCACAGGCTCTTTGTCTATGATGCCTATCTCGCGATCCTGAGCGAAGGAACCGAACCGATTCGGTGAATTCCCAACTGCACGCGAGCCGTTAGAACGACTGGAGGGCCAACCAACCTCCTTGCTCGGGGACAACCACTCCGGGCACAAGTGCGCACGCGCGACGCCGTGGAAGGCTAAACCTAAGAAGAGTCGCATCCAGGACGACACTACTCCTGGCCTCGCGTTCCAAACCTCGGCGCTCGCCAAAAGTTACCCATTTGTGCTCGTATAGAGTTGCCCCCACGAAGAACAGCGTTTCGCGGAGTTTTGGGCGTGTGGGCGGCACAGGGGGTAGAGACAGCGATATCATCCGCGCCGCTTTTTTGGTGCGCGGCAAAACTATTGTCTTCATCAAGATGCGCGTAGCCGTTGTGATTTGCCCGCGGGCAGCACGATCTGAACCTGAAATCGGAACCCTGCATCAGATCCCTACTTGAAGCAAGATCAGTGGGTAAGTTCTGGCGAGCAAACCCGGTCAATTTCTCGCGAGCGCCGAAGTTCCAAATCTTGGGCGCGCCCGAGTCGGGCAAGAGGTAGCGGAAGAACTCAACGAGATTCAGGATGGCAGGGCTACAGACTTCTGGTCGAGAAGGCGGTGAGCCCGGCGGCCAACAGGGAGTCGACAAAAGGGATACTGGTGCATGAAATAGGAGGCTATGGTACTTGGCCGCGGCCCGGCGAGACCTTGCCCACAACCCCAACGGGATTGCACTCTTTTCACAAGTGCTTCGTGAAGGCCTTCTGTGGCACCGGAGGCTCCAAGGTCGCGCTCAGATCCTGGATTCGTCGGTGCGCTGGAAGAGTTCATACGGCTTGCCATTGAAGAGGACCGGCGTAACAAGCGCTCCAAATTTGACCGGATCGTCGGAGCTGTGTGAGAGGTCCACCAGACGATAGGGCCGGCATCCTCCCTCCAAAGCCAGCATCGTCACCCCGAGTTTTGGATTGTGCACCAGAGATCCTGCTTTCAGAGATGTGGTGTCAGATTCCGGCCCGAGCATACTCTTGTTGCCAGAGGTCTCAACATCCGCGATCAACTGCGCCAGTTGTTGGAGACGGGTTTCTGTGCGAGTCATCTGCGCCGGCGGGACCGCGTCCCACGCCGGGAACCGCTTCTTGAGATTACCCTGGTCCGCCAGCGTGCAGTGGGCACGGACTTTCCATATGAAGCGCGCCGCAACCAGTTCGGCTGATGCGACCGCTATGCTCTCCGGTATCTCTTCCTTGCCTTCGCCGTTCGAGTAGTAGTGGACCATATACGCCGCCGCCCACGTGACGCATGTCCAAAGGAACGATAGGCCCTTTGTCAGCGCATCGCCATCGAACCCTTCCCACGATGTCTTCGCGACCTTGTCCAAGAACCCGCCGACCTTCTTGCTGCCCGCGAGCGCGCGGCACACCCTCAGAACGTAATCGGCAAAGCACCAGGGGTGGAGGCAGACAAATTCTTCACCCTCGTTCGACTCCGTGATTCGGTTGGCAAGAAAAGCACCAATGTGGGTCATCCAGATCTGGCGGGCGATTCCGTTGGGCGCCATGCTTTGGAGGTCCTCGACATGTTCGAGAGACTTTTCGATCGATGCGGCTGCGCGGTCCAACCGCCGCTCTAGCGAACTGCGGGCGTCGAGCATTTCCGCGGGCGGGATGCTGAGTATGTGACGGTACCGGTCGTCCAGACCTGGAAGAGCCAACGTCTGGGCAAGCTGGAACTCGGAGCCCAGAAGCCTGGCCTTATCGAGATTCCGGTTGTCAATATCAACGCCACGCTTGAATTCGCGGAGCGCCTTTTCAAAAAGGCCTTGCTTGAAATAGAGGTAACCGAGTTGCCATGAATTGATCGATACCCACGGGTCTTCCGGCCCTTTGGAAGTCTCGTACAAAGCGCGGGATTTAATAAAATTGGATTCCGCCGCAGCCAGCAGGTCCTTCGTGGAGTACATTCGAGCGAGTTTGTAATAAATGGCGGCCCGGCTTTCGTCGCTGGCTTCGTCCTTCTCGTAAAGCGCGAGGGATTGTCGCAGGTTGGTTTCCGCACTGGCGACGTCACCCAGATTGTAGTAGGCATTGCCAACTTCGTACAGCGCGCGTGGGGCACAAAGCATTTTAGGGTTCCGGCTACAGAGAGCCAGCATGTCTTTGAACACCGGCAGCGCGTGTTTGTAATCCTCTTGGCGGACATATGTAGCTCCGAGGGAAACCAGGGCATCGAAAGATTCCGCCGGGGATGATTCCGGCATTGCGGCGAGCTTTTGAAAATCCGCGGCCGCCTTGGAATAGGCTTCGGCCCTTAAGCGCATATTGCCCAGTCGATACAGCGCGACCCTGGTTTCGCGATGCGCGGGGCCCAACTCCTTTTCGCAGCCAGCCAGAACCTGCAAAAGCAGCGCATTGGCTCTATCGTAATCGTGTCCGGCGGCATATACCTCGGCCATTTGCGTCATGGCCGCCCGAGTTGCCTGGTCGGATTCGGCGCCGCCGTTTTCCCGTTGCCGGATTCCGATACCGGACTCGAGCAGCAGGGCGCCACGGCTGAGTTCCCCCTGGTTCGCAAGAAGCCACCCAAACTGAATTTGCCGGGCGGAGAGTTCCAGAGGCTTCTTTGTACCGTGTTTCGCCGCGATGGCCTGGGATCGTTGGAAACTGGTCCAGCTCTCCTCGGTCTTTCCAACTAACAACTGCTCGGTGGCCAGAACGTCCAAAACAGGGGCGAGCGATACCGCTTCAGAACCTAGCTTTCTCTCTGTCCAGGACACCTCGTCCAGGAGAACCTCGATTGCCTTACCATGATCCTTTTCCACGAGGTACGCAGCACCAAGCAGGTCGAGCAGTTCGGCAACATTCGCGTCTTCGCCGAATGCTGTCCGGCGGACGGAAAGCGCGTGGAGAGCCAGCGGTTTTGCGGCGGCGAAATCATTTCCGCGCGCCAGCGCTTTCGCCAGTCGAACCTCGACATCGGCGGTGCGCGGGCTGTCAGTTCCGGAGACCGACCTGCGAAGTTCCAACGCTCTTCGGAGTAAGGGTATGGCTGCCGCGTCGCTCTTCGCCATAACCTCCACAAATCCTGCTTCTTCGAACAGGGAAGCCGCGGTTCCAGGATCGGCTTCGGGATGGTTCGTGTGATAGGTCAACCCGCGATTCATCAGTTCTCGCCCGACATCCCACTTTTCCTGTCGGAAATAAACCCGGGCTAGATTGATGCTTGCCGAGATGGTCTCCGGATCGTCCGCACCTTTCAGGACCGTCATAAGGTCGAGGTTTTGCCGCGCGAGAGGTTCCGCCTCGGCGTATTTGCCCTGGTTGTGAAGGCAAGCGCCGAGGGATCCCAATGCCCTGGCAAGCTCCAGTTGGTTTGGAGGTTTCGCCGCCCGCCGCATGGCCAGGATTCTTCTATAAATCGGCTCGGCGGCTTCATTTGCGCCTCGCGCCATATAGAGCGACGCGAGTTTATCAAGCGTGGGCAAGACGGATTCGGGAGCGATCCAGGCGGTGTCGTCGAAGATCGCAGCAAATCGCTTGAGTTGCTTTTCGGCCTTGTCGTTCTGAGAACGGGCAAGAGCAACATCCGCCAAGCCGTGGATCGCCGCGGCCCCAGATAACTTATTCAAACCGGAGAGGCTGTCGCTGATTCGCAACGCTTCTTCGAACTCATCCCGCGCCTTGGAGAATTCTCCGAGTCTGAGGTGGGTTTCGCCCGCCACGACGAGCGCATCTGCAGTCAACCGGTCGTCTGCACTGGACGTCTTCTTTCGAATCTCCACGCCCCGAAGAGCCAGCGGGGCCGCAGACGCGAAGTCTCCTTTGTTGTTTAATGTCGTAGCGAGGCTTAACAGAAAAGTGGCAGTGTCCGGGGTCTCCTCGCCTGAAACGTGGTTGGCGATGTCCCTCGTTTTCGCGAGGGTCTCGTTGCCGCAGGCATCGTCGTGTTTCGCAAAACAGAGGTCGGCGAGGGCTGCATAAGCCGTACCGGTGCGGACATCCTTCAGCCCGGCCACCGCTTCCAGCCGGCGCAGGGACCGTCGAAAAATTAGCTCTGCCCGATCCCCCGCCCCACTTTGCGCCAAGAGCGAGGTAAACGATTTCACTACGGTTACTAGGCCGGGAACATCCGCGTCGGATACTTTCTCAATGGCCAAAGGATAGTGGTCTAGAAGCGAGAGAGTTGCCGGAAGACCTTCTCTTAGCAGCGTAAACGTCCCCGACAACATGACCAGCGCGACGGTTCTGGCATCGTTATCGCCGAAAACGGTTCTCGACGAGTCTAACAACTGCTGGAGTTCGCCCTTCGTAAGAACAGTTGGATCAGCAAAAAACTTGTCGGATGCCGTCTTCAACCTTGCTTCGAGTTCGTCCCGCGCTTTTTGACTGGACTGCGCCGCCAGCACTGGAGTGATCCATGCGACAACGGCCGCCAACAGGAGACTACGGGACGTGGTGCTGCGCATGCGAAGCTCCCTCGTAGAGCTGCTCGATCCAAATCCCGATGGCGAACGGAACGAAGTCAATCCTGAGGGCCTCGTAGTAATACGCTGCGAAGTTCAGAGTGACGATCAGGCCCAGCAGGAATAGCGTGACCGACAAAGCGAAAAGGGGACGGAAGTAGTGGTGGATCGCCGCGAGAACGATGGCCAAAATGAACTTGCAGCCGATCTGGAGCCAGCCGGAAATCCTGAACGGATCGGCATGACGTTCAAGCTCGGTTTCGACGGCGGTGGCGATCAGTGCCGCTCCCTGTTGCAGTCCGAATGCAGTCGGATGCTCGTCCCCAAAGTCAGCTCCTAGAATCACGATCCGGTCACGCAGGATATTCTCAGCCTGGCTGTTCTTCGAAAAGCGTGCGGCATCCTGGGCGAGAACGTCCCCCAGAGTCACCGGAGGAAACTCATAACGGTTTGGCAGCCATCG
>Ga0187888_1002813_pt1 | contig 14348 bp, 9 predicted proteins | sample June2016WEW_7_40_FD_132987 | JGI IMG/M metagenome (GOLD analysis project Ga0187888, IMG submission 132987) | Peatland microbial communities from SPRUCE experiment site at the Marcell Experimental Forest, Minnesota, USA - June2016WEW_7_40 | ecosystem: Environmental > Terrestrial > Soil > Wetlands... | reverse complement strand
CCCAAGTTCGTCACGAGAGCATCGAAGAATTAGCTAAGTGTATTGGAATCAGTTCAGGCTGTTGCCAAGTCTACACTACATTCGCGATCAAGACTGAGCCGATCCGGGACGGTGATTCCGAGTTGGTCCAGGAGTTCTTTCTGTTCGGCATTGGGCGTGGTGACTCGCCGCAAGCGGATCTCCCGCCCGTCCGTGGTGGGCAGCACGATGTCGGCGCTGACCAAGGTGCTCAGCAATGCCAGCGCCTTGCTCGGTGACAGCAGGGAACCCTTCCGCCGCAACAGGTGTTTCAGCGTGACCCACAGCGCATAACCGAGAAACGCTACCAGAATATGGGCTTTGGCCCGCCGCTCCAGTTGGTGGAAAATGGTCCGGATCGACAGCGGGCTCTTCAACACCCGGAACGCTGCTTCCGCCTCGGTGAGCTGGATGTAACTCTTCCAAAGTTCTTCCGGCTTCCCCGGCGGCAGATTGCTCCGCAACAGGTAGGCGCCCTCGCGGGCCTGTTGCCCGTTCTGCCGGTCCTTTCGGGCTTGCCATTCCAGCGCCACGGCGTCGTTCTTCTCGGTCACCTGCACGTCATACAGATCGGCGACTTGCGGGTGCCGGGCCTGAATTTTCCCCAGGCAGCGCTCAATCTTGGGGCGGTCTTGCAACTGCCCCGCCGCCACCCGTTTCTGCAGGGCGGTGAGTGCTTTTCCCATGCGCATAGAAAAGCGGCTACGAATCGCCTGTTCTTTCGCTCGCCGCGCCTGCGAGCGACAGAGGATGTAGATCTCCTCCCCCTGCGGTGTCGGCACCAGTTTCACTTCCACATCGGGCCGCACCCGCTCCCAACCCTCGGCCAACAACGGCTGCTCAAATTGCTTCAGCTTCGCCCGCGGCGTGCCCACCAGATACTGACCGCCGCGCCGCCGCCGCGCCTCCAGGTTTTCTTCGCTCACGATGCCGCGGTCAAAAACCCACACCCGTCGCGCCTTCCCATATTTGCGCTCCACCATGCGCAGCACCGCTTCCACCGTCGTCACGTCGCTGCGGTTGCCAGCGAAGGTTTCGTAGCTGAGCGGGAAACCCTCTCCGTTGACGATCAGCGCAATCACCACCTGCTTGCAGTCGGGCCGATGATCGCGCGAGTAGCCCCTCTGCATCCGGGGATCTTTCGCCGCCTCCCCCTCCACGTAACTGCTGGTCAAATCGTAAAGCAGCACGTCGAACTCCGCCGCGAACAGCTCCCCGTAGCGATGCGCCAGATGCCGCTCGAGTTCCGTCTTGTGCGGCAGCAGGCGGTCCAAACACCGGTACAGGCGCGTGTCGTTGATCTTGCCGGCCTCGATCCCTAGCAGGTCATCCAGCGCCGTGGCCGGATACCAGCGCTCTTCGATCGCCAACTCGCTGCCCGGCGCACACAGGCGGTTGATCGCCAACAGCGCCGCGATCCGCGACCAAGGCACGTCGGCGGCATTTTCCGGCCCGTCCAGCAGCCCCTCCCAGAAACGGTCCAACTCCAAACGCTTCCACAACTCCAGCGCCAGAAAACAGCCTCCAAATCGACGCGACCGCTCCAAGCGCACCTTGTCGAGCCGCACGCGAGCCACCGACGCATCATCTTCGGGGGGGTCGACATCCGCGGGAAACAACTTCAGTTGCTGACTCTCCCCCTGAGCGTTGAAGACCTCGATCGTCTTCAGCCAGCGCGCCTGCGCCGAACCATTCAACTCGCCCAAGTAGCACAGCGTGCGCTGGCGCGGCCCGTCCGGCGTCCGTACGGTTTCGACTAAAGACCAATACGTGTGATCCTTGCCGTCCTTGTGCCGAAGAGTGGGTCGCAAAAACATTGGCGCGATGGTGCCATGTTGTCTGCGACCACCGCAAGGGGGTAGGTCTACACTACATCGACTTTTGAAAGAGGTCGGACTGAAAACAAAACCCTTGCCCCATCACTTGGGCGCGAAAATCATCAAAACCGCCCCCACCGTGACGAACTTGGGCTAGCCCCAATACTGTTCACGTAAGTAAATTTGGTGTATTCTCTTCTCATTAACTTTGAGAGGAGGATTTCCATGGCCCGGACTATCGCTGAACTTCCCAAGGGGACCCGCATTAGCGATTACATCAGTCTCGGGGTATTGGCCACGACGTTTCCGTTGCCGCAGGTGGAAGGCGTGCTGGCGAGCCAGAAGAAGGCGAGTCGGCGGCAACGCGATCTGCCCGCGCACGTGGTCGTATACTATGTCATTGCTCTGGCGTTGTTCATGCAAGTGTCCTATCGTGAGGTGCTGCGCTGTCTGTTGGAAGGCTTGGCCTGGTTGCTGGGGCCGAACCAGGCGGTGAAGATCACGGGAAAATCGGGGATCTCGCAAGCGCGCACCCGGCTGGGCTGGGCGGTTCTGCAGCAGTTGTATGACGAGCTGGTGAAGCCGGTGGCGGTGAAAAACACCCGCGGGGCCTGGTACCGGCACTGGCATCTGGTGAGCTTGGACGGCAGCACGCTGGACGTGGCGGACGAGAAAGAAAACGTGGAAGCCTTCGGTCGCCCCGGGGTGAGTCGTGGCGCCAGCGCCTACCCGCAGATCCGCTTCGTCGCGCTGGTGGAGAACGGAACGCACGTGCTGTTTGGCGCCCGTCTGGGGGGCTGCGCGACGGGTGAAATCACCCTCGCCGCCGACGTGACGAGGACTCTCCAGAAGGGGATGCTGTGCTTGGCCGACCGCAACCTTTTTGGTTTTCGCTTGTGGAATCAGGCCGCTGCTAGCGGTGCCGATCTGCTCTGGCGGGTGAAAAAGAATATGCGCATGCGGGTGGAGAAGCGCCTGCCGGATGGTTCCTACTGGAGCCGGATCTATGCCTCGGAGCGGGACTGGCGGCATCAAACGAACGGTGTGGTGGTGCGGGTGATCGATTACCGGCTGGACGGGGTGGCCGACGCCGAACCGCTTTATCGCTTGGTGACGACCATCCTCGACCCAGGCGCCGCGCCCGCCGAGGAATTGGCCGCGCTCTATCAGGAACGCTGGGAAATCGAAGGAGCCCTGGACGAACTGAAGACGCATCTGCGCGGAGCCCAAATCATTCTGCGCAGCAAGACTCCCGACTTGGTGCGGCAGGAATTTTATGGTCTGCTGATGGCGCATTTCGCCATCCGCGGCTTGATGCATGAGGCGGCCTTGAAGGGGGGAGAAGATCCCGACCGGCTCTCTTTTGTGCACGCCGTGCGCGTCGTTCGTCGCAAACTGTCTCTCTCTGCTGCTGTTCCCCCCTCGGGAGAGGAAGGCGTTCCATGCGGCGGTGTTGGATGAAATCCTGCAAGAGCGAGTCGTTTCGAGTCGCGGCCAGCGACGCCCGCGCGGGGTCAAGCGCAAAATGAGCAATTTCCCGCTGCGTCCTCGTGGGGCCGTTTGTAGTGTGCGAATTGAATTCGCAAAATGCATCAGAATCGTTAAGTGAACAGTATTGGGGCTAGAAGCGTCGAATCCAGGCACGTGGCGAGGATTGCAGGGAAAGCTCGTCACGCCTGCGGTGCCGTCTGCAACTTGCCGAAGCGGGATTCGTTTCGACCTTGGGTTAAACGTTCTTGATCCGGATGGGTTTCCCCTTTTTCGCTGGGCATGAACGCAGAAGAGCCAGACGAGGGCACCGCCAGCGGCGATAATGACGACGCCAATGTAAAGCCAACCTGTGTGCCCGGGGAGGGTGAGGTAAACCGAGGGGCCAGAAAACCCAATGAGCAGAAGCACCAGGGTGACGGCCAGCAAAACAGTCGCTATAACTGCCCGGTCTGCGCCCCGATCGAGGCATCGGGGCCTTTTGCGACGTGATCTTCTCGTCTTCATGCACTTCCTCATCCTCAACTTCAGGCTTCTTCAAAGTGCTGGGAATCAACTGCGGGAAGCACATCGCCGTCCCCCGCTATCCAGACATACAGAGTGGGAAGCAAGAAGACACTCATGACCAGGCCCGAAATCAAGCCCCCCACGATGACTATCGCGAACGGTCGTTGGGAGTCGGAGCCGATGGCGTGCGACAAGGCGGCGGGCAGCAACCCCAGTGTCGCAACCAACATGGTCATCATGATGGGGCGGAGGCGCAGAACCGCGCCCTCCACCGCCGACTCCTCAATCCCGTGGCCCCTCACGCGCCGTTGGTTGATATACTCGAGCATAATCACCCCGGTCTGAACCGACACACCGAACAGAGCCAGGAATCCAATGCCCGAGGAAACGCTGAAGTGTGTTCCTGTGACCAACAGAGCGAGTAGGCCGCCGATGGGCGCCATCATGACGTTGGCGAGGACCAGCAACGCCCACTTGAACGATTTGAACATCGTGTAGAGGATGATAAAAATTAGCAGGACCGTGAGCGGTACGATGACGAAAAGGCGCGCTTCGGCGCGCTTTTCGCTCTCGTACTCGCCCTCCCAATCAATGTGATACCCGCGCGGGAGTTGCATCTGCGCGTCGACTTTCTTGATTGCTTCCTCGACGGCGCTGCCGAGGTCGCGGCCGCGCACGCTGTACTTTATGGCGATATAGCGCTCGTTCCCTTCGCGATAGATCTCGGAAGCCCCGTCCCGTTCTTCAATCTTACAGAGCTGCTTAAGTGAGACTCTTTCGCCCGTTGGAGACAGCAAGCGAATATCCTCAAGGGCTTCCTTGTTGTTACGGTACTGGGGGAGATACCGCAATACGAGGTCGTAGCGCTGCTCGCCTTGGAGCACTTGGGTTAGAGCGCTTCCGCCGGCGGCCGTTTGGATTGCATCCTGCACGTCCGCGACGTTGATTTGATAGCGTGCGGCCTGCTGGCGGTCCACTTCGAAGTTTTCATTGGGTTGTCCGAGGACGCGAAAGACCCCAAGGTCCTCAATTCCCCTTACCGTGCGCATGATCGTGACAATCTGGTCGGCCTTCGACTCGAGCACCTTAAGATCGTCACCGTAAACCTTGGTAGCAAGTTCACCCTTTACACCACTGACCGCCTCTTCCATGTTGTCTTCAATGGGCTGAGAGAAACCCCAGACGACGCCGGGGAATATTTCCAGTTGGTGGTTCATGGCGGCGATCAATTCCTCTTTGTTCTGGTGAAACGACGGACGCCATTGTTCCTTGGGTTTCAGGCCGACAAAAAACTCCGTGTTGAAGAAGCCCGTCGTGTCCGTTCCATCATCCGGCCGCCCCACCTGGCTGGTGGTCTCCGTAACCTCAGGGAAGGCGGCCAACAAGATACGGGCATCGTTCGCCACCCGGATCCCCTCGCTCGGTCCGGTGCTGGGCGCCAGGGTGCCGCGCACCCAGAGCGAACCCTCATCAAGGTGTGGCAGAAACTCCGACCCGATCACCCCGCCGACGGCCAGATAAGTCGCGGCAACCATGCTCAACCCAACTAGTCCAAGGGTCAGGGCTGGCCGCCGAATGGCACTTCGCACGGCGATGCGGTAGCGGCCTGTCAGGAACGTAACCAGAGGGTTGTGCCACTCGCGCGCCCCTTTCCGGAAGAGGAAACTGGCCAGCACCGGCGCCACTACGATGGAGAAAAACAGGGCGCCCAGCAGCGCGAAGGCCACGGTCCATGCCATCGGCTTGAACAGCCGTCCCTCGACTCGCTGCAAGGTAAAAATGGGGATGTAAGCCGTGATGATGATTGCGATCGCAAAGAAGACCGGCCGCTGAACTTCGTGGGCGGCGGCCCGAATGCGGTCCTCTATGGTTCCTACCTCATTTCGGTTCAAATGGCGAACAATGTTCTCAATCATCACCACGGCGCCGTCCACAACCATGCCGAAATCCAATGCGCCAAGCGACAGTAGATTTGCGGGAATATGCTTGAGGTCCAGACAGATCGACGCGAACAGCAAGGAAAACGGAATGGTGAGTGCGACGATGAGCGCGCCCCGGGCATTCCCGAGGAAGAGAAACAACACGATGACAACGAGGATCATGCCCTCCGTCATATTGTGCAGCACGGTGTGGGTTGTGAAGTTAATAAGATCGGTCCGGTCGATAAACGGTACGATCTTCACGCCGGGAGGCAAAATACGATCGTTCAACTCTTTCACTTTTGCTTCGAGCCCCGCGAGCGCGGTTTGCGTGTCGGCGCCTTTCCGCATGGGGACCCACGCTGAAACGACATCATCGTTGTCGATGATCTTTCCGTCCTCACGGTGAATCGCTCGGGCGAACTGGCCGAGGCGGATCTTCGGGCCTTGCGCTACCACAGCGATATCCTTCATCCGCAGCGGCGTGCCGGCCTTGGTCACGATGACCGTCTTTTCGATGTCTTGCACGTTCCTGACTAGCCCCACTTCGCGGATATTGATCTGTTGCAGACCAGCCTCGATGAAGCTGCCGCCAGCGTTGACATTGTTGTTGGTCAGCTGTTGCTCCACTTGGCTAAGGCTCAGGCCGTAATCAATCAGCTTGTTAGGATCGACGCGAACCTGATACTCGCGCGTAGGACCGCCGAAGCTGGAAACGTCCACGATGTCGGGAACGGCCTTGAGGTTTTTTTCCACCACCCAGTCTTCGAGCGATTTTAAGTCCATGACGTCGTATTGAGGATTGGTGCTGTGTAGTGTGAAGAAGTAGATTTGGCCGACCGGGCTCCAGTCGGTGCCCATTTGGGGTGTCACGCCCGGCGGTAGCGTCGCTTGGGAGAGCCGCTCCAGAACCCTCTCGCGATTCCAGGAATTCTCCGATTCGTCATCAAAGAGCAACTTCAGGTCGGAGAGGCCGAAGAGAGAGAAGGACCGCAAATTCACCACCTGAGGGATTCCATTCATCGCGGTTTCCAGCGGAATCGTTACTTGTTGCTCAATCTGCTCGGCGGAGATTCCCGGCCACTGGGTAATGATTTCAACATAGTTGTTTGCCACATCCGGATAAGCCTCGATGGGAAGCCTGTGGAATGAGACCATGCCCCAGATGAACAGCAGAACCGCAAAGCCAAGCACAAGGAGGCGGTTGTTTAGGGCGTAGTCGACGATGCGGCGTATCATTTACTGCTCCACCGTGGCCTGAAGATCCAGGGCTTTCACGACCACCTGCTGACCCGGTTCAAGGCCCGAGATGATCTCCTGCTCTTCGTTCGGGGCAGCCGGAAGCATCTTGCCGGCTACAACTTCGGCGCGTCGGAAGCGGGTGCCTCCCATAGGGATATAAACCCAGTTGCGGTCGTGCAAGTGCAGCACCGCGGTTGCCGGAACAGTGGCGTGGGCTTCTTTCTTAGGGCCATAGAAGGTTGCGGTGGCAAACATGCCGAGTCGCAACATTCCGGGATTCTGGACTTCCAGGCGGACCTTCGCCGTGCGGAGATTGGGGTCGAGGCTGGGACCGATATTGCCGATCCGGCCCCTAAGAACCTCGTCCGGGTAAGCGTTCAAATGAACGTCCGCGTACTCGCCGAGACGAACAAAGTGAAGGTCGTTCTCGTAAACGTCGCACAGAATCCAGACATTAGAGAGGTCGGAAATCGTGAACGCATTCGGCGAAGCCAGGCCTTGCGTACCCGCGGCGGCTGTCACTTGTTGGTCGGTGATAACGCCCGACGCAGGCGCGTGGATATCAACAATCGCAGAAGGGTTATTGGGGTCCGCACCGAGGACATGAAGGTGATCCAGCGCGGTTTCAACGGTGACCTTGGCCTTGGCTTCGGTGTCCTCGGCAACCTGAAGATCGTTTAACGCGATAGCGCCGTGTTCGTACAGGAGTTTGGAGCGATCGAGTTGCGTGCGGGCTAAAGTTTCATCTGCAGCCGCCTGCCGGTAATCGGAAAATGCCTGCGAAATGTCCTGGCTTTGCACACGCATCAGGAGCTGCCCTTTACTCACGGTGTCGCCGAGGCGGGCGTGAATATCCACCACGCGCCCAGAGGCGAGCGAAACCACCGGGATGTTTCTTGAAACGTCGGGGCTGACGGTGCCGGTTACATTCAACTCAGGGGCGGCCTCGTGCTCACCCGCCGTGGCCAAGGGAAACTGCTCGGGATGATCTACGCTGAAGGCGCCGCCATCCTGTTCATGCTCGACTTGCACAGGCGGCGGCGCTTCAGATCTTGGATCAGCCTTGCCGCTGCTGCAACCCGGCGACAGAAACGCGAGGCAAGCCCCCACAGCGAGCGTTGCGATGGAGTAGCAGTAATGTTTCATGATTCACCTTCCTGAACTTGCGAATGTGTGCCCCTCGGAACCACGGCACTTTGCGGCTACACCGCCTCTAGACGGGTCAGGGGCCGAGGCTTCTCGTTCCCGCGGATTGCTTCAGTTGCTCGACCGCGAGCAGGTAGTTAGCCTGGGCCTGGCGATAGGCGAGTTGGGTGGCGCGGTAGCTGCGCTCGGCATCCAGAAAGTCGAGCAAGCTCGCCGCTCCGCGCCGATAGGCATACTCACTGATGTCCCGTGAATCCTGTGCCTGCTTTAGATAGCCCGACTCGTAAAGTTTGGCCACTTCGTCCGCACTGTAGAATGCGCCGTAGGCGTTATCGATGTCATTTATCACAGTGTCCTCGGCCGCTTTTTCACTCTCCTGTGCTCCGCCGATGGCGTAATGGGCGCGGGCGATTTCGCCTTGGTTGCGGTCCCAAACCGGAATTTCGATGCTGGCCGTTAAGCCTGCAGAGTTCATGGCCGAAACATGGCTGTACGTGAAGGCCGTGGTCAGATCGCGCTTCCCGTTCGCCTTCGCCAGCTTGTACTGGCTGTTGGCAGCGATCACGCCTTGCTGCGTCGCCCGCAAGTCAGGACGATGCTGAAGAGCCATCAGCTCCAGATCCTCTTTGTTGACGTGCAACGGCGTGTAGGCAAGGTCTCCCACCACGTCGTAGTTTTCGGGCACGGTTCCATAGCCGAAAAGCTGCCGCAAACCCGCTCGCGCTTGAACCAGCGAGAGCTGGGCCGAAGAAACATCCTGCTGGAACTGGAGAAGCTGCAGGTGGATCTTAAGGTAATCGACCTCGCTCATCCGGCCCGCGTGGTATTGAGCCTCAGAGATGCCCACTGTCTTCTGAAAGCTGTCCAAGTCCTGCTTGGCGAAGTCGAGCGTCGACTTGGCCAGCAACAGGTTGATGAACTGCTGAGCCACGTCGAAGGTCAGCGTGCGCTCATTGTCGTATACCTGAGACCGCGTCACCATCGTTTCGTCCTTGGCGGCTTCGACCCGAGCGGCGCGTTTATGGCCTCGTTCCCACGTGAAGGCCGCACTCACGTCGAATTCAGTGATGTTATTGAGTGTGGTGGAGTTGAGATCACCTGGCGTAATGGGCAGAAAGAGGTCATCGTAAGTAAAGACCGGGTTGGGCCGGATGGCCGCTGTAATCTCTTCGGCCTGGCTCTGCTGAATTTGGGATTGGGCGGCTTTCAGAGCGTGATTGTGGGCCAGCGCGAGCCGAATCGCCTGATCGAGATCGATCCTGACGGCCGATGCGGACTGCCCGTAAGCGGCTGAGGCCAGGGCGAGGATGCCTAAGAAGGCACTGCATACGGCGGATCTAGGCACAATCTCAATCAGGCGGCGAGTTGGAGCACACAGGTGTTTGAGCATAATGGTCTGGGCCCCTGAGACGGCGTTGCCGTGGGACGAAGCTACAAGATTAAGGCCCCGGTTCGGCGACGTTCCAGTTATCCTCCGGGCAGCCCGGCCTATCTCTTGGACATTATCTTCTGGACAGATTGAGCCTATCTTTTGGCCACGGGGGCAGCGGTGGGCGGGTGTTTTGGTAGAATTACCAGCAGGGTTGGGTGTGTTTCGCGCGAAGGCGTTGTCGGGCATCACGGGGGCGGTAGCGAAATGCTTTCGTTCTTACTACGGCTAAGCCGGACCAAGCTTCTTTTCGTCGCCGCGACCTTGATATTGATCGTGGCCCTGATCGATTGGCGCGTCGATCTAAACGTCTCATTTGGCTTTCTATATCTTTTCCCCATGCTGATTGTGGGAAGCTGCCTGCCGCGCTGGCAGGTCGCCGTGGTGGGAGGACTGTGCACTGTTCTGGCTGAAGCATTTGACCCGTTTGGGTGGGAGGCCGCCGCAGGGGTTCCCCGCGACATCTTTATGTTCGCCGCGTTTTACGGGACAGGCTTGTTTGCCCACGAGTCGGCCAAAAACCGGCGGCTCGCCGAGCAGCATGTCCGGGAGGTCGAGCAAGAGGCAGAGTTGCGGCGCGACGCTGAGCAGCAACTTCAGGCTCTCATCGAAAGCAGCCCCGCTGCTATCCTGACCGTCGATTCAGCAGGTAAGATCCTGATGGCCAATCAGGCCGCCCATCGCTTACTGGGTTTTGAGCCGGGAACCCTGCCGGGCGAATTCATCAAGGACTTCCTACCGCCCTTGGCCAGAGTCCCGCCCGCCGACGAATCAACGCCAAGCTTCCGCACTGCGATGCAATGCAGTGGACGGCGCCAGAATGGGGATGTGTTTCTCGCGGACGTTTGGTTCTCGACTTACAGGACAAGCGTCGGACCCAGGCTCGCGGCCATGCTCGTCGATGGCTCCGAGGATCTTCGCGACAAGGAGGAATCCAGCCTCCATCACCTTATGGTCGCGTCACGCCTGGCAGTCGGTGCCGTATCGCATGAAATCCGTAACGTCTGCGGGGCCATCTCCGTCGTTTACGAAAACCTGTCGCGCCAGCACGAGCTGGCACAGAGCGAGGACTTCCGCGCCCTGGGAAATCTCGTGGAAGGTCTGGGGAAAATCGCAACCCTTGAGCTTCGGCAAAGCGCCGGAAGTGATGACATGGCTCCGGTGGACCTTGGCTCAATACTTGACGAATTGCGCATTGTGACCGAGCCTTCGTTGCAGGAGGCCGGTGTGCTCGTCCACTGGCACGTCCCCAAAACATTACCGGGGGTTTGGGCGGAGCGTCATAATCTCTTGCAAGTGCTCTTGAACCTTACCAAGAACAGCCAGCGTGCCATGCAGGACCAGGAGGTGAAAGAGTTCAGGGTCAGTGCGTGCGTGGAAGATGAGCGGATTGTGGTGCGCGTCCGCGATACCGGTCACGGCATTTCCAACCCTGAACGTCTGTTTCGACCATTTCAGGAAGGGGCGGACGCCACCGGGCTGGGGCTGTACCTCTCGCGGGCCCTGGTGAGGACATTTAATGGTGACCTCCGATATGAGCCAGGCCCACCCGGGTGCTGCTTCGCTTTGGACCTCTTACCTTTCGCGGACCAGAGCGACAAGGAGGAAGCGGCAGAAACGAATGGATAAAATCAGGATCCTGCTACTGGACGATCACTCTCTCTTCCGCGAGGGCCTGAGCCGGCTGCTCGAAGGCGAGCCCGATTTGGAGATGGCAGCTTGTTGCGCCTCAGTCGGAGAAGCCACGGAGGCCCTGCGCCAGAAGCCCATTGATCTCGTCTTGTTGGACTATGACCTCGGGAAAGAACGGGGTTTCGAGTTCATTACCCAAGCCCGAGAGTGGGGCTTTAAGGGACGATTCCTCATGGTCACGGCCGGAATGAGTGACGCCGAATCCGTACAGGCACTCGATCTGGGCGTCCGCGGGATTTTTCCCAAACACAATTCGCCCGCCCTCCTCACGCAAGCAATCCGCAAGGTTATGGCGGGGGAAACCTGGCTGGATGAAAATGCGATTCAGGCCTTGGTCAGGGTGTCAAAACACTCGGGAGGGGCCAACCAAACCAAACCGTTTACGGAACGGGAGGCTCAGGTGTTGCAAGGGGTGTTTGAGGGACTCAGTAACAAGGAGATCGGGGGGCGTCTCAATATCTCGGAGAGTTCGGTTAAAGCTGCACTACAACAACTCTTCCAGAAGACCGGCGTGCGAACCCGCAGCCAGCTCGTGCGGATTGCGCTGGAGGAACATGGTGCCCGTTGGAAATAGAACCGCAACCGTAAGGTATATGATTGCAGTGACTCATAGCCGTGATTCCCGGCTCACATCAACCCCTTGTCAAACCAGACTTTGGTCACGGCGCACTTGGGAAGTGCTTCGATTCCGCCACCCCCCCGTTCAGTCGCGGTTCCGATTTTCGCCTCTCGGCTGCATTGAAGAGTCAGTGAGGCCAGAGGCAATTTCTGCGTTTGGGGAAGGTGAAAGCACGCCTTTCCGCAACCCAAATCAGATTGAGCCCGAAACGCCATTCCCGGAGAATAAGGTGACGCCGCTTTGAAAGCGGACTGGACTCTTATCGGCCTGACATTAGTAATACAGGCAGCCATCTCTGAAGTGGCGATGCCTCGCTAGCGCCAGGGCCGAACGGGGTTCGGCCGCTGACGTAGGGCCGAATGGCATTCGGCCACTTGGGCCGGCACCGCTGGCCCCTACGATTCCTCGTCGGCGAGAAAGCCGAACGGCGTTCGGCCTTGCGGCGAGGATCGCCCGCCCTTGTCATTGGCCCATCGCCGCTTGCCACTGGACGTGAAATTGCCGCGGTCATAAAGGAACAGACACGGGGAGCTGAACATGAGATCAATGGAATTGCGGCGCCGGACAGAGGCATTCCTGAGCCGAGCCGACAAGCGCTGGCAGTCTCGAAAACCCACGGACCCCACAGAGCGGGAGCCGGCGCTAAGCTTGCGGGGGGAGCAGCAGGAATAAATGTGAGGATCTGCACCGCCAGGCTATTTGAGGCATCAAACACTATGAGGCTTGCTCCTCTACTCGCTGGTTTGAGGGAGGGGCCAAAACCCATGTCGATACTTTATCGGTGCGTTGCCGCCCTGTTTCTTCTTAGCTTGCCTGCGTTTGCCGGCTCCTCCGTGCAAGGAATCGACAATTTCTATCAGCTCGATAACCACGTCTACCGCGGAGCGCAACCGACGACCGAAGGCTTTAAGTATCTGGCAACAATCGGCATTAAGACCATCTTGGACTTGCGCGAAGACGGTGAACGGTCCTCCGGGGAAAAACAGCTTGTCACTTCCTTGGGCATGCAGTACGTGAACGTTCCCATGACCCGCCTGACCCCACCTACAGAGGCCGAGATTGCTAAAATCCTGGCCCTGCTGGAAGACGCGACAACCGGGCCCGTATTTGTGCACTGCCTGCGCGGAGCGGACCGCACGGGCGCCGTCATTGCCGCTTACCGCATCGATCATGATCGCTGGGATAATTCTCGGGCTCTGGAAGAGGCGATGTCGTTCGGCATGAGCTTCTTTCAATTGCCGCGGCAGAACTTCATCCGCAAGTTCCGGCCGCTGATGAGTAAGGAAGACCCGAAATCTTCCATAGCATTCCGGGTCGAACAGAACTCCAACCAAATGGCACTCGCCGTCTCGGGGTAGAACTCCCAAACCGTGGGCCTTGCTCATGCCCGCTATCCCGGCGGCAAGCGCATAAAGGTCATCTGAGGAAACCTCCCTGCACTTTTCTCGATGAGAACGTAATCTCGTCTTTCCCTCAGAGGAACGATATTTATCCGGGCTCGGCCGGATGGGGAAACGCCCTTTCACGCCGAGGTTCGGCTGCGGCAAGGCACGGGGCCAGTTGACGAGAAGGCGACATTTCAAGCCTCATCCCTAGCAGCGCCGGGACTACCTAATCGGCTTGCCGTCAGATTTCAAAATACTTTCGTGCTGTCTGCACTGCGTGGAGGACGCCACTTCCGAATACAATATCTCGCGGTCCTCCATCGATTTCTCCCTCAACGAGATTCTCGTCCCTGACGGCAGAGATTCCCAATCCTCCCGACAGGGAGAGTGTTCCTTGGCCATGCGTTCACTCAAACCGTATTAACTGGGTCGCGTTTTTCGACGGCGCGGAAGCTCTCAAGCGTGGTCAGCCAGCGACAGCCTACAGGGGATCTCCGTATGGGGCTGTCATTCGGGTCCGCCATAGACCGACGCTGTCAGCGCAATCAGGTTAGGTCACGCACGCTCACCGATAGCTTACAATCAGCCGGAGCGATGTTAGTTCGCCGGCGGTTTGTCGGTGTCTTTCGTTCCTGGCTGCGCTTCTTCCTTGTCGTCGACGGGCTTGGAGAGATGAAGTTTGGCCATCTCTTTGGCTCCCTTCTCGGGATCCACAGGCGTGACCTTAATCCCAGTTGCAGCGGCTCCGGCGGTCCATTTGTAGTAATAGGTTTTGCCCGCCTCCGCCTCAAACCGGGCCCGCTCGTGTTCTTTTTGCCTGGCTTGATTGGCGGCCGCCATGGCGGACATGACGATGCTTCCGTAGTACTCCTTGGGCAATCCGGAGATCACCACAGTACCCGGCGGCACTTCCATGAATGCGTATTCGCTGTTGAGGAGTTTGGCGAGGTGAGTGCCGTTGATATAAAGCTCGTCGTGTGAGGACGAGCCGGTAAATCTGTACGTGCGGTAGATACAGACGATGGCTTTGCCGCTGGATGGCGCGGGCAGTACGGCGGGAGTTTTGGAATCCTGTGCAACGGAGAT
>Ga0187888_1002811_pt1 | contig 14361 bp, 18 predicted proteins | sample June2016WEW_7_40_FD_132987 | JGI IMG/M metagenome (GOLD analysis project Ga0187888, IMG submission 132987) | Peatland microbial communities from SPRUCE experiment site at the Marcell Experimental Forest, Minnesota, USA - June2016WEW_7_40 | ecosystem: Environmental > Terrestrial > Soil > Wetlands... | reverse complement strand
GAGCTCTACCGCGACAAGCCGCCCCGAGCTCCCCGGAAGGAAAGTGCCAGGGCTTCTCGAGGCGACAGAAGGCCGCATGACGACAGCCCGCATGGAGAAAGCCGCGGCGGCCTCATGACCCGTCTCTACGTCGGCGCGGGGCGCGCCGCGGGCGTTCGAGCCCAGGACCTTGTCGGCGCCATCACAGGAGAGGCCGGCCTCACGGGCCGCCAGGTTGGAGATATCGACATCTCCGACCGATTCTCGCTGGTGGAGGTGCCCGAAGACCTCGCCGAGGCCGTCATCACCGCGCTGCGTGCCAGCAAGATCAAGAGCAGGAAAGTGACGGTCCGGCGCGAGCGGCCGCGAAAGTGAGAAGAGCTCCGTTCCTCAGATGATCTGCCGGATCGGCTCGGCACCTTCGGCGCCGACGAGCTTCTGGTGCAGACCGCCGTAGAAGTAGGACAGGCCGTTGGGATCGAAGCCGAGCTGGGTGAGCATCGTGGCGTGAAGGTTCTTGACGTGGAACCGGTTCTCGACCGCGGCGCTGCCCAGCTCATCGGTCTGGCCCTCGCTCGTGCCCCCTTGATGCCGCCGCCGGCCAGCCACATGGTGAAGCCGTAAGAGTTGTGGTCGCGGCCGGTGCCCTGGGCATACTCGGCAGTTGGCTGGCGGCCGAACTCGCCGCCCCAGACGATCAGCGTCTCATCGAGCAAACCGCGCCGCTTCAGGTCCTTGATCAGGCCGGCGATCGGCTTGTCGGTGTGGCCGGCGTGCTTGGAATGATTGGCGATGATGTCGTTGTGGGCGTCCCAGTTGTCGTCATTGTGCGCGCCGCCCGAGTAGACCTGGATGAACCGCACACCGCGTTCGACCAGCCGCCGGGCCAGCAGGCACTTGCGGCCGAAGTCCGATGTCTCGGGACGGTCGACCCCGTACAGGGCCAACGTCTCGGCGGTCTCCTGAGAGAAATCCATCGCCTCGGGCGCTGACTCTTGCATCTTGAAGGCCAGCTCGTAGGCCGCGATCCGCGCCGCGAGCTCGGTGTTATCGGAGCGAAGGGCGCGATGAGCCTCGTTCTTTTCGCGGAGGCGATCGAGCAGCAGGCGGCGGGTCGCGCGGTCGGTGCCTTCGGGAATGGCAAGGTCGTGGATCGGCACATCCCCGGCGCGGAGGACGGTGCCCTGAAAGGCCGCCGGCATGTAGCCGCTCGACCAGTTCTTGGCGCCGCTGATCGGGCCGCCGGTGCGGTCGAGCATCACCACGAAGCCAGGCAGGTTCTCGTTCTCGCTGCCCAGGCCGTAGGTCACCCACGAGCCAAGACAGGGATGCCCGCTGATGATCCTCCCTGAGTTCATCATCAGCATGGCCGAGCCATGGATCAGCGAGTCGGCATACATCGAGTGGACGAACGCCATGTCATCGACGCAGGCCGCCAGGTGCGGGAAGACGTCAGAGACATACTTGCCACACTGACCATGCTGGCGAAAGGCCCATTTCGGGCCGACGACGCGTCCCTGGTTCTTCTTGCCGCTGCGGCCGAACGTGTTGACGTCGATCGTCTTGCCGTCCAGCCCATAGAGCTTGGGCTTGTAGTCGAACGTGTCGACATGGCTGGGCCCGCCGTACATGAACAGGAAGATCACACTCTTTGCCCGGGCCGGGAGTGCTGGTTTCCTGGGCGCCATCGGATTGACGAACCGCGAGACTCCATCGGCGGCGACGGCCTGACGAGACAGGAACCCATCGCCGCCCAGAAGCGCGGTGAGGGCGACCGAGGCAAACCCTCCGCCGGCTTCCCAGAGCAGCTCACGGCGGGTCCGGCCGCAGAACTGGCTGCCAGGTGAGCGCGTCGTCAAGGATGGTCGGGCGTTGTCCATGAGCCTTCGATTCCGTCAGTCAAGGCAAAGAAACGCGTTGGCGGAGAGCGTCATCAGGCAGTACTGAACGAGCGCGGGCTGATCGGCCAGGCGTGACTCCCGCCGCAATTCGTTGATCCAGGCGATATCGCGCGCGACCTCGTCGCCGGTCGGACAAGCTCCCGTGGTCAAGCGGCTTGCACGGCGGACCTGGGCGGCAAGATCACCCGGCGACTCCTTGCGGAGCCGCTCGGCGAACCGAGCGGCCTGTTCGTTGGCGAAGATCGTAAGGGAACCAGTCAGGCCACGCACCATCGATTGGGATAGATAGGGGGAATGAGGTGCCAGGGGCGGCTTGGCGGGTCAGGTCCAGGCCACGCAACCGCAATTGGGGCAAAGGATTCTCAGTGGCAAGGCTATTTGCTTTCCACAGACTCCCCACTTAGATCAGGCGAAGGTGCCTGACAAGAGCTTCTCAGGTCTCGAGACCGACCATCGAAAACGCTCTGGTTGGAGAGCAGACGACGTGGCACACTGAAACGGAGGTCATCCGGCAATCAAGCCCCGAGGCCCCCCGGGTCATGAGCACCACATTCACGCAGCCTCCGCAATCCACGGTCCAGTACCCTGACGATGATGGTCAGCCCATGTCGGAAAACACGCTCCAGTTCAAGTGGATCGTCCTGATCAAGGAGGGTCTCGAGACGCTCTTCCGGCGCGATCCCAATGTCTTCGTCGCCGGTGACCTGCTCTGGTATCCGGAAGAAGGCAAACCCAAGATTCGCCAGGCACCCGACGTCATGGTGGTCCTGGGCCGGCCCAAGCGGGAGCGTGGCTCCTACAAGCAGTGGGAGGAAGACGGCATCGCCCCTCAGGTCGTCTTCGAGGTGCTCTCACCAGGGAACCGGTTGGACGAGATGCTCCGGAAGTTTCGGTTCTACGAGAAACATGGGGTTGAAGAATACTACCTCTACGACCCGGACAACGGCGATCTGCTCGGCTGGCGGCGCGGAGATGGTGGCCTGGAAGAGATCACCGAGATGAACGGCCATGTCAGCCAGCGATTAGAAATCCGGTTCGAGCCGGGTCAAGGACCAAACAACCTGAGAATCATCGGACCCGACGGCCAACCGTTCCGCACCCACCAGGAGCTAATGGAGCAAGCCGAGGCCGAACGCCAACGCGCTGAGGCCGAACGCCAACGCGCTGAGGCCGAACGCCAACGCGCTGAACGATTGGCAGCCAGGCTGCGTGAACTGGGCATTGAACCGGATTGAACCACATCCCCATGATGTCGGGGAAGGCAAAGTGGACACTGGCAACGGGCTTCGCGGGGTCAAACGGGCTTCGCAAGGTCGGCCAATTCGCCAACGGGCATCGCCTCCAGGACGGCATGCCGAAAGACCCCCTGCCAACCCTCAGCGATGATTTGTTGGCCGGATGGGGGTATAACGCCCTGAAAAAGGGTCGAAAAGGCGATTTTTCGGAACTCGACCACGTGGATCATTAGAGGCGCAACTCCTGTTTCAGCATACAGTTAAGCTCACAGTTGCGTCCCACGAAAGCCAAGATGGAAATAGACATAAACTCTGACTTCATATTAACTTGCGACGACAACCAAGCTCGAAAAACTTCTGTCGGAACCGGAAATCGTAGCTTTTCGTAGCGTGTTGACCCCTGCCGGGTGGGCAGTGCTGTAACCGGCTCGGCGCGCGGCATCGACAGCGGACCCCGCCGATTCACCGAGGTCGTCCTCAACGAACAATCTCTGCCGGTAGCTGGTTCGAGCAAGGTCTCCTGACCCGCCCGCCCGCTGTGACCGTGGGTCTTTGTCAGGCCCAGTACGCAGCCTACTGGACCCCGCAAGAGGTCCTGCAAGCAGACGCGCACCGACGAGCGAAACGAGGAGGACCGTAAGATGAGGCTACTCACCCCGGAAGAGAATCGATTCCTGGACGTCTTCCTCCACGAGGCCACGACCGCGCCGTTCACCGGGCCGGCGACGAAGGCCCTCCACAAAACTGGCGTCGAGTACGGCGACATCTCGTACATTGCGTGGGCTTATGAGCAGGATGTCCCCCGGACCGGCTTCGCGGTGGGGCACGCCGCTGACATGGTGCCGCCGCTCCCTTGGCCGAACCGACAGTCGGCACTGCGGCGAAACCAGGAAATCCAGCGAATTTGGGAGCAGCGACAACAAGGAGGCGAGGAGTCGGTGGAACGGAATGAACGGGAGCGAAACGGGGACTTGGTAGACGAAGTGGGCACTCAAGGTCATCCAGGAGGAGGGACCTCTCGGTAGGGGATTTGGCAACAAATCGGCAACAACACTGGCCACGCGACCGCAACACGCCCACAATGTGAACAGGTGCTGTATGGTCGTAAATAGCCTCGGACAAACGGTTTTCCAACGTCAATCCAGTGTGACGCCAATGCGACGCGGAATGGCGGAATCCAGGTTCGAATCCTAGATCCCCAGCTTGTAAGACATTAGCATTCAATTAGTTATGCAAATTGGCCTTGCATTCCTGGCAACACCTCCGCTCTGATGTTGGGGTGACATTGCTTCCTTCGGAAATCCTCTTGCCCGACGATTTCCGACCTAGAGTCGCCGCCCGGACGCAGCCTTCGGAGGGAAGGTGGCACCTGAGGTGCCGCCGATGCCCGCCCCGTTTCGCGCCGTTGAGGGTGCTGTGGCGGGTTCCCGCCGCCACGGCCTGTCCCGTTCGGGCAAGAGGTCGTTTGCAGAGTTGACATGATCGCGCCGAACTGCTGAGTCGCTGGTAGAATGCAGGTGAGGACTGTCCGTATTGACGCGAGGTGTCCGGTGAAAAGCATTGCCGACCGGTTGCCCCCCGAGATCGCCCGGCAAATCCACCCGGACCGGCGCAAGAACGAGGCGGTCTACTGGGCTGTCCGTGACCTACACCTCGATCAATACCGAGGCCAGTGGATCGGCTTTGCCGACGGAAAGGTGATCGCGTCGGGCACCAGTCCCGTGACCGTGTTTCACGCGGCCGAGGCAACGGGGCTGCATCCTTTTTTCATCTGCGTTGGGAGGGAAGAAGAACCGTGCCGCATCCGCCGCGCTACCTTTCCCTACGACGTCAGTTATCCCGGTGAATCTTTGCCGGTGATCTTCTACGTGCCTGACGAAGATCCTGACAGCGCATTCGTGATTACTGCATATGAACCGCACGGCAAGGCCAAGAAAGCCTTCCGTCGGCGACACCGGAGGAAACCGAAATGAGCAAGCAAGAGTTTCCCCCTGGCTGGGATGAGAAGCGCGTCAAGGAGATGATCGCGCACTACGAAAACCAAACCGAGGATGAGGAGTTCGCCGACATCGAGGCGGCGCGCGAGGCCGAGGACATAACGCTCATGGCCATCCCCACCGAACTGGTTCCGGAGGTTCGGGCGCTGCTTGCCCGCAAGCAAAGTGCGTGACGGAAACGCCGAACCAGCCGTTGCAGCAGACGGGGCCGGCATCACGGCTTTTCGTGGTGTTCAGGTTTTCCAGCCGGCCCGCCGCTGAACTGGTCGTTCGGCCCTCGCCCGCGGACCGAACCCGATGCCTAGATCCCCAGATTCTCTCGCGATTTCACCGAGCACGCCACTGGTTCAGGGCGTCGATTCGCTGAGGTCGACTCCCGCGCCAACTCATCAGGGCACCCTCCCAAATGTGGGCACGCCGCCCGCCACTCCTATTGCGTGAGTCAAGGTGAGTCGCAGTAGCATGAGGGGAGGCTCGCACCGGGGCACGTAGCAAAGACAAAGAGTTACATTGTAGAAGTGAATGCCCTTTTTCAAAGGGGAGGCCATGGCCAGCGCAACCCAGCCCACAACCGAACTTCCGTTTGGCCAAGAATGGAAAGAAGTGCTTGAGCAAATCCTTCCGCCCCAAGGGGAATGGAGCGAGGAAGAGTACCTCGTTCTGACCGACCATCGGAATCGGCTGGTCGAGTTCACCGACGGCTTCCTGGAAGTGCTCCCCATGCCTACGGACAAGCACCAGAGCGTGCTGCAGTTCTTGTTTCTTGCCTTTTTCCGCGTCGTGCAGCCCCGCGGTGGCAAGGTCCATTTCGCCGCGTTACGGCTGCGAATTCGGCCGGGCAAGTTCCGTGAGCCCGATCTTCTGCTGCTGCTTTCGGCCGCCGATTCGCGCCGGCAAAACCGGTACTGGCTCGGCGCCGACCTCGCTCTGGAAGTTGTGAGTGAAGAGAAACCGGAACGGGATCTGGTTGACAAGCGGGCGGACTATGCCGAGGGCCGCGTCCCGGAATACTGGATCGTCAACCCGCAAACGGAAACCATCACCGTCCTCCGCCTGCGCGGGGATGCTTATGAAGAAGCTGGCATCTACCGGCGCGGGGAATCGGCGGCATCGATGTTGTTGCCGGATTTTTCAGTCGCTGTCGCGGCGGTTTTCGACGCGGATTGACTCAAGAGTCAGTGAGCTCGTCCACACAAAGCAAACGAAGCCATGGGCTATCGATGAGGAAAGTCACTCGTAGAGAATCGGTATCAGAGCATTTTATTATATTCGCTACGCTAAACTGGTTTCCCAACTTGAGGCGAGTGGCTTCGTGGCAGCCCAGGGCGATCTGTCCCGGTCTATAGCCCTCGATGGAGCTCTAGCTCCTTAGCCGAAACCCCGTTGACTCTGATTACTTGCCCGTGTATCTTCATCGTAGATACCTGGAGGTCGCGATGAAGACTCGTGTTCAGAAATGGGGCAACAGCCTGGCCCTCCGCATCCCGAAATCCTTCGCCGCGGAGGCCGGTCTCCGCGCTAACGGTGACGTCGAACTATCCCTTGTTGAGGGAGCGCTCATCGTGCAGCCGGTCGCTCCACAACCGCCCACCCTGGATGAACTGTTGCGCGGCATCACGGACAACAACATGCCCAGTGACTGGGATACGGGGCCGGCAGTCGGCAAGGAAGTCTGGTGAGCCGCAAAGGTGCCTATATCCCGGAACGCGGTGATGCGGTTTGGATTACCCTCCACCCGCAAGCAGGCCATGAGCAAGCCGGACGTCGGCCAGCCTTGATTCTGTCTCCGTCGGCTTACAACGGTCGGGTTGGCCTGGCTCTGTTCTGCCCGATCACCAGCCAAGTAAAAGGCTACCCATTCGAGGTACCCCTACCTGCTGGATCGCCAGTTTCGGGCGTGGTGGGGGCGGACCAAGTGAAGAGCTTAGACTGGCGGGCGCTCAAGGCGGCGCGGATCGGTGCAGTCTCGGAGGAGGTCGTTGCCCAAGTGCTGCAGCGCCTTCAGACGTTGCTTGCAGCAGGCCGCTAACAATGTGCTCCAGCAGACCGGCCACGCGATAGGCGGCTGCTCAGACTCCGACGCCGCGCGCGTGAGCCGGCTGCTGAGCTATTTCGTTAGCCAGCTTTGACAGCCTGGTGCTTCGCTGTGCCAGCCAATTCTGCGAGGTTGACCATGAATCCATCCAAAGAATCATGGCTTACCCGGCAACTCCTCGCGCTAATTGCCGGCGCAAGCACGGAAAAAGGGATGGCCAGGATAGGTAATCACCCTTGTCATAGGCTATGGTGTCCCTGGAACTCCCTCGGCTGTACGATGACGGAAAGGAGGCAGCCATGATCGAACTGACCGACCAGCAAGTGCAAGCGCTGGAAAACCCCGAAGCCACCCCGCCGCGCCTCGTGAATCCCCGGACCAAGGAGACGTTCGTCTTGCTCCGCGTTGACGAATACGAGCGCCTGACGGAGGGGTACGACGACAGCCCGTGGACGCGCGAGGAGCTTCATGCGCTAGCCTGGGAGGCGGGCAAGCACATCGGGTGGGAGGACATGGACGAGTACGACGATGCCCCGGAGAAGCCATGAATCGGGGCGATGTGATCCTGGTGCGCTTCCCGCACCCTTCGGGACTGCGCGGGAAAAAGCGGCCAGCCGTTGTTGTGCAGTCCGACTCATACACGGGGGCGGTCAGCACGCTCGTCGTCGCCGAGGTCACGAAGAATCTGACGATGGCGAGCGACCCCGCCTGTCTGTTCATCGACACGAGCACGCCCGAAGGAAGGGCTACGGGCTTGGTCCGCGATTCCGTCGTCTCCTGCCTGGTGCTCGTGACCGTGTACGCGGACACCGTCGCACAGGTACTTGGAACTCTTTCGCCGGCCATGAAGCAGAAGCTCGATGAGTGTCTGAAAGTAGCGCTGGGGGGTGCCCTGAGCTGCGAAACGCCAGCTAACAAAACGCTGAAGCTGACCAGGGCCGCCATCACGGTTTTCGCGCGGGTCAAAGTCTTTGCAGGCGGCCCCGGCAGCTCAGCTCTGTCGTTCGGCCCTCGTCAGCGGACTGAACCCGATGCCCGAACCTTCCGCGGAATTATCGCTCATGGCTGCAAATGAGCACGGCAGCCTCTACCTCTCTCGTGCCGCACGGACCCGCTTCGCCTTGCCCTGCGCCGGCCGCGTGTCGCGAATCGCTTCGGTGGTCAGGACCAGGCGCCGCCCGACTGCGGCAGCGTAACGCCAGAGCGTGTCGAGCGTCGGGTTCTTGTTGTGCCCGTTTTCCAGCCGGGAAAGGGCCGGCTGGTCGATCCCACATCGCCGGGACACCTCGGCCAGGGTGAGTCCTGCCGCCTCGCGGGCCCGCTTGATCTCGTCCACGAACGGGCGCAGCTCACGATATTCGCCGTGGAGGTCGAAGTTCGCCGCCTCACCGCTCGCAATCAACTCTTCGGGGGAGGGGTGCCAGGTTCGGAACATGTCTCGGATTGCCTGGTGGCGGGCTCGGTCTTCGGCAGTCCACTGGACCTCACGCCCAACTTTGTCTCCTTTGTTCTTGTTGTCGCTCATCGTTTCTTCCTCCGCTTTCTGGGACCGGGCGCCGGGACTTCGTAGGCCGTGATGGGGTAAACGGCCAACGGGTCGTCGGACACGCGCTCGAAAACGACCGTGAGGTACTTGCCGCTGGCCGTCCAGCCAAACGCCTCAGGCTGGCCGCTGCTCCGGCTTCGGGTCGCGGTCTCGTAACTCCCCGCCAGCACCTCTTCGACTTCTTCCCGGGTAACGCCGTGGCCTTCGACGCAGATGTGCCAGTAGTTCCCCTCCGGGTCGTCTTCCAGGTCCCAGATGAAAGCCACTCGACCCATGACCAGCACTCCCCAGCTCTTGTAGTAAAATACAAGAGTCGCGGCAGGCGATCAAGAGCACATTGCGGCCCCGTTGAGCCAAGAATGTGGCAACAAATTGGCAACAACACTGCCCGTGCGACCGCAACGCGTCTACAATATGAACAGGTGCAGCATCGCCGTAAGTAGTCTCGGATCATAGGTTTTCCAACGTCAATCCAGTGTCACACCGATGCGAGACAGAATGGCGGCATCCAGGTTCGAATCCTAGATCCCCAGCTCAAGTCATTTCTCAAGGATGACTTCTGGCAAGAATCTCGGCTGCTGGACCATCCTGAAAACCCTTCTCGTCTCCCGTCTCTGCTCAATCAAGAGTTCCTGCGCAACAGCGGGTGTTGCGGCATACACACGTCACCGCGGAGATCCGCGGTCTTGAGTTACGGAAGCCATGCCCGAACCTGGGCAAGACAGGAGATAGGAATGGTGTCCCCGGAACTCCCCACCGCGGCGAGGCAAGGAGGAGTGTCGCGGCGGCCCCGTTTGGGGCGGGGCAAAATGCCTGCTTGGCGCAGGTACCTGGCACACTTCAGTCGTGGACGCGACCGTTTGGTCGCGGAAGGAGGCGGAAGATGGCGGATCTCGTGCTCTGGTCCTTCGTGGTAGGGCTCACGCCGCTGGCTCTCGGCCTGGGATGGATGCTCATCTCCAGTGTCGGAGACTTGATGTGGTACCGACACTCGCAGACCCTCGAGCAGGTCAGGCGAAGGAGGCGTCTCTGCCCTCAAACCCCAGCCAGTTATCGAATTCTGGGTCGATAGCTGCCAGACCGCTGGCGACGCAGACACATCGAGACCAGTTAAACAAGAACAAATGAGATTATCATGTACATCTCGGAGGCCAACCCGCACCTGGAAGTTGTCTATTTCACTCGCGACGCTTAAGATTGGTGGAGTTGGTGTCGATCCCGCCAGATCGGTTGCCAACCTGCCGCCTTGAGGAACCCGGCGGCGAAGGGAACGAACGATTCGCTGTTAGTCGTTACGGTCATCGCACCCATTTGAGGAGCATCCCATGCAAGGTATCAACAGAAGACGAATTGGGCGCCGGCTGGCTGGGATTTCTGCATTAGCTTTCCTTGTGTTCATGATCGCCCCTTCACTGGCCCGGCCCCAGACGCAGACCCAGGCAGACGGGGACAAGGCCAAGGAAAACACGTCCAAGGAAAACACGCCTTCGAGCTACGACCAGATTGCACCCGCCCTGCTCGGAAGGGAGAGTTTCCAGGCCGTGATGGCCAGGGACAAGGCCGACAAGGAATCGGTCATGGCCCGCCAGAAGAAGCTCCTGGAGGAACGCTACGACCTCACCCCACGGCCTGACGGAAAGGTGACGATGTCTCGCGGCAAGCCCATCCAGGTTGGCCCGACCGCGAAGTTGCCGGAGGGATTGACCTGGGAGCAACTGCCCGCGACGGCCAGTGACGAGATCCGTGAGAAGGGACTGTTCCCCAAGGGGTTTCTTCCTCTTCCTCACCCCAAGCACGAGGCCGGGGGGATGGTCTTCCCACTGATGGAGATCAAGCAGTTCGGCCGCCTGGAACGCTTCGACGTCGATTTCGACTTGCCTGAGCACTTCCTCCCCGAGTTTCCGCCGGCCATCTACCTGACCACGCGGCTGGACCTGGGTGATGTCTCCCAGGGGAAGGTCGTGACGGAAGACAACTTCCAGGAACTCTTCGCTGGCATCCTCAACGCCAAGGACCTGGAGGGTCTGCGCCTGCTGGTCACGCAGTTCCCTCAGCAGCAATTCAACGCCTCGGCCGACCGGAAAACGGACAAGCCCGACGGCATGCGCGGCGTATCTTGCTTCGACTGCCACGTCAACGGCCACACGTCCGGGGCGGCCCATCTCGTTGGCGACATCAGGCCGCAATCGCACCGCCGGCGCATCGAGACGACGAGCCTGCGCGGCGTCAACGTCCAGCGGCTGTTCGGCTCGCAGCGGGCTCTGAAGACTGTCGAGGACTTCACGGAGTTCGAGCAGCGGGCGGCGTATTTCGACGGCGACCAGGTGTCGGCGGCGGCCAAGGGAGTCAATCCGCTCGAGCGGGGCAGCCAGGTCCATTTCATGGCGGAAGTTCAGGAATTGCTCGCGTTCCCCCCCGCGCCACTGGGTATTGACGGCAAGCTCGACGCGAAGAAGTTCGCCGCGGATTCGGCCGAGATGCGCGGTCAACAATTGTTCTTCGGCAAGGCACAATGCTCCACCTGCCACCCGGCCCCTTACTACACCGACAACTCGATGCACGACCTGCAGGTCGAACGATTCTACAAGACGCAGACGATCAACGGCCTGGTGGCCACCGCACAGGGGCCGATCAAGTCCTTCACGCTGCGCGGGATCAAGGACTCGCCGCCGTACTTCCACGATGGCCGGCTGCTCACACTGGAAGACACGGTGGAGTTCTTCAACCTGATCCTGGAGACGCGGTTGACCAGTGAGGAGAAGACCCAGTTGGTGGCGTTCCTGCGTCAGTTGTAAGGCATCGCGATCCACGAACTCGAGCGGCTCAGGTCCATGGTGCCAGGCTCGGATCGTAGCGCCCTCACGGGCCTTGCGAACCAATACGTGAACCGTTGAAAAATGATGAGAATTCTTACGGAACCTCCGAGTCCCTCGTTTCCAGATAACCCTCCGGCAAGGAGACACCATGTCAGAGCTTTCGCGACGGGGGTTCATCGGCTCGGCCGCGGCGGCGGCCAGCCTGGTCGGCTTGAACGCGGCGGCGGATGAAGAGTTCTCATTCAAGAACAACGTCCCCGACCCCTTGCTCGCGGGGGATGAGTTGCCCACCTTCAAGTTCGAGCTGGAGAAGTCGGAGGGCAAGGTGATCGGCGGCAGCTCCGGCAAGGAGGCGACCGTCAAGCAATTGCCGATCTCCAAGGGGATCGCGGGCGTCTCGATGAGGCTGGAGCCGGGCGCCATGCGCGAGCTGCACTGGCACGCCACGGCTGCCGAGTGGGCGTTTGTCCTAGAAGGCCGCGTCCGCACGACGGTGATCGACCCCCAGGGGCGTGCCGAGACCAACGATTTCGAGCCCGGCGACATCTGGTATTTCCCCCGCGGTCACGGTCACATGCTCGAATGTCTCGGCAACAAACCTGCTCATTTCATCCTCATCTTCGACAACGGCTACTTCTCGGAATTCGGCACATTCAGCATCACCGACTGGATTGGCCACACGTCCAAACATCTCCTCGCGAAGAACTTCGGCCTGCCCGAATCGGCCTTCGAAGGCTTCCCCAAGGAAGAGGTTTACTTCGCCCGTGGGACAATTCCCACCGAGACAATCCCTCCGAACCACCAAGGGTCCCTGAAATCGCCGCCCGAGACCCATAGATATCGGATGCTCGCTCAAGAGCCCCATTCCATCCACAAGGGCGGTCGCGAGTGGCGGGTCGGCGCCGACCTTTTCCCCGTCTCGAAGACGGTCACGGGCGTCATTCTCGACCTGGAGCCGGGAGGCTTGCGCGAGCTCCACTGGCATCCAACCTCCGACGAGTGGCAATATGTGATCGAAGGGCAGATCAGCGTCGCCCTGTTTGGCTCGCACGGCCGCTACCGTGTCGAGACGCTGAACAAGGGCGATGTCGGCTACATCCCGCAAGGATATGGCCATTCCATCGAGAACGTCGGCGCCAAGGGCTGCCGCGTCTTGATCGGTTTCAACACAGGCCATTACGAAGCGATCGACCTCTCGATGTGGATCGCGGGCAATCCGCTCGACGTGCTCGCGACCAACTTCGGCAAACCTCAGTCGTTATTCGAAAGATTCCCACGCGAAAGGGTCTTCATCGCTCCGACGGAGACTCCGCGTCACGGGAACCGCGAACTCGATTAGAACCTTGGCCATGCAACTCGGCAATGAGACCGAAACTGGATTGAGTCGAAGTGTCCGGTGAGAGAGGACGCAAGAATCATTCACGCAGCGCCTGTACGAAAAACCGATAGTTATCGTGATAATCAGGATCGTCCGGCTCGTCTAGAGCCTTAGAGTTTGCCGGACCGTTCAGGATTGACAGGTGTCCGTCCACAGGAAGTGGAGGAGATGATGCGTCGGGGACTTTGGGGCCACCCACATTTCTCGGCTGCTAGAAAGTGGGTGGCCCCCTCCGCTCCCCCTCGTGGGTCCCATGGCGTCGGACCGGGGAAAGCCGGAGGGGGAAACGACGCCAGTTCGATTTTCGTATGGAAACGCACCATGAAAATCTGTGTATACGGCGCTGGAGCGATCGGCGGCTATCTCGCGGCGGAATTGGCGCTGGCCGGCCATGAGGTTTCGGCGATCGTCCGGGGCACCCATCTCGACGCCATCCGCGAGAACGGCCTCAAGCTGATCATCGAAGGCAAGGAAAAGGTCGCTCGGATCGCCGCCAGTTCCAATTCGTCCGATTTCGGGCCGCAGGATTACGTCATTTGCACGCTGAAGGCCCACCAGTCGCATGAATCGGCTGAACAGTTCCGTCCGCTGCTCGGGCCCGACACCGCCTTGGTCACGGCGATGAACGGCATTCCATGGTGGTATTTCTACAAGGAAGGCGGCCGCTTCGACGGCAGGCATCTCGAATCGGTCGATTCGGGCGCCAGGCAATGGACCAAAATCGGGCCGGAGCGCGCGATCGGATGCGTCGTCGACCCGGCTTGCGAGGTCATCGCCCCCGGGGTGATCGAGCATCATGAGTTCAAGCGATTCACCATCGGCGAGCCCGACGGCACCCGTTCGGAGCGTGTCAAGACGCTGAGCGACGTTCTGACGGGCGCCAATTTCGAAGCGCCGATCCGCGATCAGATTCGCTGGAATGTCTGGCTGAAGCTTTGGGGCAACGTCTGCTTCAACCCGATCAGCGCGCTGACCCACGCCACCTTGGACCGGATCACCACCGAGCCGGGATTGCGCCAATTGTGCAAGCAGATGATGCATGAGGCCAAGGCGGTGACCGAGGCGATGGGCATCAACATTCCCGAAGATATGATCGATCGCCGGCTTGCCGCCGCCGGTTCGGTGGTCGGCCACAAGATGTCGATGTTGCAGGACTTGGAGCGCCACCGTTCGATGGAGATCGACGCCCTCGTCACCGCGGTCCAGGAACTGGGCCGGCTGACCGGGGTGCCGACGCCGGCCATCGACGTGGTTCTGGCCCTGGTTCAGGAGTGCGGCCGCCAAGCCGGCCTTTATGGAACGCCCGCCTGAAAGGCCGTCGCCTCAATTCGGCCGCTGGATCCCCTTTGTACACCGCGTCGGACAAGAGGGCCATGCGGATCCCCGAGCCAGTTGCGGTCACGGGGCCGCGTCCTTGTGTCCGGCGGCGAGCGCTCGGTATCGGGTCCGGTGTCGACCATTGCTGCGAGGCCTG
>Ga0187888_1002802_pt1 | contig 14387 bp, 12 predicted proteins | sample June2016WEW_7_40_FD_132987 | JGI IMG/M metagenome (GOLD analysis project Ga0187888, IMG submission 132987) | Peatland microbial communities from SPRUCE experiment site at the Marcell Experimental Forest, Minnesota, USA - June2016WEW_7_40 | ecosystem: Environmental > Terrestrial > Soil > Wetlands... | reverse complement strand
GATGGGCAATCTCGGCGCGAGTGCCCTCGCCACGGTCGTAGGAAACAAGGATTCGCTCACGGAGATCCAAAGAAAGCGTTCGCATGGACAGACCATACCACACTCCTCTAAAATGGCTACACTGTTTATTGAAATACTCTAGTCCTCCGTATCCCTCCGATGATTTGCTGGTGATGGCGCTGACCTCTGTGGGAGAAGTGTTGCGCCCAGGAGAATTCCCTATCCGCTCATGGCGCCAGGCGGGCCTGCTGCACCCGTCGTATGCCAAGCGCGCACTGGCCTCAGTGTCCGGCGATCTGGCGCGCAGAACTCTCGGCCATTTGCATGGCGATGACTTGAGGCAATTGGATGAGGCGCTGCTTCTTTGGCTGGGATTGGCAACGGCTTGACCCCGCGCACAACGGACCTCCTTCCTAATCCCTCCCCGCGTCGGGCCGGCGGCATTTGAAAAGCGTCGGGCGCCTGTCGCCGGGATATTTCTTCCGCGCAAAGCCGTTGTTGTCGGTGCAAAGCCAGAAATAATCCTTGTCCACCGCCAGGCCTTCCATCACTCCGATCGGATACTCCTTGTGGTAAATCACCTCCGGGTCGTTCTCCATCTGGTGAAAATTATATTCCGCCAGAACCAGCTTGGCGGCCGGATCAATCTTCAGGATCACATGGTCCTCCCGCAGCAGTGCGAAGAGCGCGCCGTCGAACCAGCAGAGGTCCGAGTAATGCGTGTCCCAAAACCACCAGCTCCAGCTTGCCGGGAGCACAAAATCATCCCTCACCTTTAAAGTCTTCAAATCCACCACAATGATTCTTCCCTTCTTCCGCTCGTTGGCCACATACATCGTGGAACCGTCAATGGCGATCCCCTCCCAGGCCGCGTTCCGGTCGTCCGAAAAATATTTCCGCACCGGCGACCAGTCAATGTCCAGATTCTCCACCGTCTTGGTTTGCGGGTCCCAGCGCAGAATCATCCGGTCCCCTTCCTCGCACAAATAAATCCGCCCCTGGTCGTCCTCCGTGATCCCTTCGCAATCGAAGCGCCCGTGCTTTCGCATCTCCAAGGGCGCCAGTTGCGCCGGCGTGAAACACTCCGGCATCTGGATCAAATCCACCGCCCGGCCCCCGCCGGGCGGGAACCGCACCCGGTAAACCCCGATGCGCTGGTCGCTCTCTGTCAACAATTCGCCCGTCTTGTCCAGAAAAAGTCCCGAAGCGTCGAACCGCTCCCCGCGGGGCAGGTTCATCTGCCAGATCTGTTCCGCCGTCAGGGTGTAGTAATGGTAGGAAGGGGCGTTCTGCGACGTCGGCCGCGTGAAACACCCGCAGACCGGCGTCAGCGCCGCCAGCACAAGGCATCTTATCAAACCGGCATTGTTCATTGCGATTGCAGTGCTACATCGAAAAGTTGCGCATTCTTGGCAAAATATTTCCGCCTCTGTTTTCTCAGTTTGCTCCTGTTCAGATTCTTTGGTTGCGGCTTGCCGCGCTGCATTCTCTTTGGGTCTTGTGCGAGATTGCGTGATCCGGTCGGGCTTCCGGCCTCTCCAGATTGCGCGAGACGCCCGCGTGTGGCAATTCCAATCCGCGCGGGCGGCCATATTGGGGCATGAGACAAAATTCTTCAAATTGGTCGAAAGCGCCGGATTGACGGCCAAAGCGGCGCTGGCGTTCCGCATTCCACGACGCTTCGGGTTCACACCGCGCGTCCGAGGTGCCGACAGGTCTTGGAGTGCGCGCGCGCCAGCGCCGCTTTTCCACTGGCCCCCGGCGTGTTGTTTAGGAACCTAGCCACCATCCTCACTCGCTTCCAAGCGGTGAGAGCGCGCACGATATTTGATGGCGACCTTTCCATGCAAATTGATGGTCGGGGGTGGACTTTTTTGGAAAGCGATATTCAAGCTGGTGGCGCTGGAGCGCTCTACCCCAGGCCCCCTGGGCTCCATCCCTTTGTACTTTTCCGGGCAGGGGTTTAGCGTGGCGGGTCGTTGAGCCTCGCCCAGCCTCTTGCGGGTCGTAAGCTTGAAACGCGCGTGCGATCATCCTTCGCTCTGGAATTGACAGTTCCTAAACCAACGACCATGATCCAGCATCCACACGAAAGTGCGTTCTTCATCGTGACCAATCCTGGATCAACTTTTTGGTTTGCTCCGGGTTGTGCTTCATGCGTATCCGCCAGCTCAATTCTTCCGGACCGACGGTGCGGATGTTGGCAGGAAGCCGCTCGGCACACCAAGTAAACGGGGCGTAAACGCTCTGGCCACCCTTGGTGGCCGCGTCTTCCTGGGGCATATCCTCGGCCTTCTCGTTGTTGCCGGAGGCTTTTTTGAACCATGACCACGCATGCACGATCACCCAGATATATCTTGGCTGCTCGCCCCGCGGTGTTTCCTCCACGGTCTGGCGTATCACGCGGGCGACTTTGGCCGGCGTTCCGGTGCCTGGCCGCTGGTTAAGATGATTCCAGATGGAGTAGCGGGCACTGATCACCGGGACCTCGATGCCGTTTCGGTCCTTGACCCAGAACGTCTTGCCCGCACCGGCTTCGTAGCCATCATACTGGAAGACTAGGATCGCCAGCAGGCCGTCGGTCTGGCCAGCGAAGACCTCGTAAGCTTTCAGGGCATCAGATGAATCGAGCTTTGAGACATTGAAACCGATGAGGCGCGTGTTGTTCTTTTTCATCAAGGCCCAGGTATGCTGGGCATGCCGGGCGAGCAATTCCCATCGGTTCGGACGCTGGAGACCGAAGAGATCGGGGTAATAGTAGCCACCGCCCCACTCAATGAACGAGTCGTTGGGTGACTGGGTGGCCACAGCGTAGTCTATTGCTTCCGGGCATAACTGAGCCAGATGGGCGAAGCAGCAGGACCAACCGAACGACATCTTCCCGCGGTCGGGATTCGCCCAATAGTTCTTGCTGTTGCCGGCGCGGAAGAAGTCTCCCTCGGACCAGTCCACGTTGTCGCCATCGGTGTTGACAAAGCTCACCGCGCTGCGCGTGTCGCTCCAGACAATTGCTCGCGGGTCGAAGTTTTTTGCCTTTGATGGGGCGGCCGCTTCGGTCCCGGCCATCAGGACCGGCAGGTTGACAGCCCAGTCCGTGGAGGTCTGGATGTGTCCCCAGACGGTGGACATCTCTGTCGTCTTGAACTCGTCGCCGCCGTTCCAGCCAAGGATCGGTGAGAGCGGATCAAGCCATTTCATGACCGTGGGCACCGGTTCGGCGTAGCCATACACGACAAGAGTTCTCTGCGCAATGGCCAGATCGCGGACGTTGGGTTTTCGAGGATCCTGAGTGCAAACCATCCGACGGTTGAACTGGTCTTTGTAGGTCTGGAAACACCACTCCTGGGTTTTGTCCCTCACATCCAGCAGCATAGTGAGACTGTGAGCCTTGGCCTCTCCCTCCAGGCTTTCGTCAACGATAATGCCGTCGAGCAAACCAGCCAGGCTGGTGGCAACGTTGACCGAGCAGTCCATGTCCGGACGATGCTCATTGTTTTCACCTTTGGAATGGTCGGATCGGTAAAGGATGTAACCCTTGATGAGTCCTTGTTTGGCGTAGCGGTCAACCAGATCCCAAGGACCGAATATCCCCCGCATCTCCAGTTGAGGATGGCGCTGCAACAGCCGGGCAAACCAATCTTCCACATCCACGTTGTCTTCGACTCCGACCCATACCAACTCGTCGGCCCGGCCTTCATTCACCCCCTTGGCGGCCAGACCCGCCACTGACTGCACCATCATCTCGCAGGACGCGCGTAAGGAAGGGGGCTCATTCTGGCTTCTTGTCCGCACCAGCGCCTTCGGCATCGCCTGAACAGGCCACCAACGGTTTTCGTCCGCTGCGGCTGGAAATGGAATGGGCAGGAAAATCAGGGCAAGGCAGATAAACTGGACGACTTTGCCGATTTTCATAATAACCTCTTCACCGTTGAATACTGGCTGTGGATAAGTGGTCTCTCAAGCCCAAATCGCAGCAGCAAACCAAATGCAGCCCGTCAGCGCATACGATGTTTCATGCTGCGGGTCGCAAGATGAGGGAACGCGAGCAAGCCATTCGGGTCACCCATAGTTTGGATTCTGCTGCCCCCCCTCTTTTGGAAGAACGACCCAAAACACGAAAACGGAGTCAAGTAGATAAACGCCCAGGATTCGTTGAGAGCGATTGCTTTGCGCCGCTATAGTTAAAAATCGCGCATTTCCGACAAGATTTTCCGAATCCCCTCCCCGAATGACAAATGACAAATGCTCAATGACAAATTCTCAATTCAGACTCATCCCTTTGGTTGCGGCTTTGCGGCTCTGCGTTGAAATGTCTTTCATATCCGTGAAATCCGTGAAATCCGTTCGCACCTCTGGTGCGCTTCCCCTTATTGTGCCGACTGTCCATCTCCTTCGGTTGCGGCCTCAGCCGCCCTGTCGTCTTTTGCGGCAGGTCCGCCTCTTGCCTCGGTCAATTCCCTTTCTTGTACTTCAGAATCCTGCTCATCTTGTTCATCCTGTCCAAAAGGTCTTTTGGTTGCGGCGTCAGCCGCGCCAAGGCTTTGCGACTTTCCGTTTAAAAAGCGGGGTTTGCGGCCGGGGCGTCGCTCCCCGGTGCGATTGGCCCCAGCGAAAAAGAATTTGACCCTGTTCACTTTGTGGTGCAAAGTATATGCCGTGATCCCCTGGAAAACCATCCTTATGAAAACACCATGGTTCAAACGTTTCGGTTGGTTTTATCTGCCGGTATCTGCTCCCGGCGGGGTCGTCTGCCTGCTCGCCGCCCTGTTCTGCTGCACGGTATTTAAAGCGGTTCACAGACATTCCCATTCCGTGAGTGATACGTTCTACGGCGTATTCCCATTTTTCGCCTGCACCTTCCTGCTGCTCGATTGGATCGGCCGCAAGACGAGTGATGGAACGGCCTGAAGATCAGCCAGGCACGTCTCGATTTTCATTCAAGGCCTGTTCAGGCTGGAGCCAGAGCGGCGGAGAAGCCGTTGCCCTCGGCATGACACATATCCCCGTTACCGCTTGGCCAACACAGTGCCGCATTATGGAAAACCATGTCGAATTGACATGGCCGTTGGATGGCATAGAGTCAGCCAGTTCCGATGAAATTGTATAGGCTTGGCGAAATTCCGACCCGGAGCGATGACCAGGTGTTCAAAGCCTCTCCGACGGGCGCATTTATCGGGTTCATGGTATGGCTTGGCATTGGAATTGCCCTTCTTCTGCTCGGAATCCGTGGCGCGAAGTTATATGGGCTGAATATTCCGTCCGGTCCTTTTTTTCTATGGTGGGGCCGCAACTTGCGGATTGCTTGGATGGGCTGCTTGGGGGCAGTTTCGCGCCCGCCTGAAACCGACGAACTGGCTGCTGCGCTGCAATACCAACGGCGTCATCATCAAATTCCGGTCCTTTGAGAACTGGCGTTTTCCAGCGGAGGACGTGCAGGCGGTGGGATTTGACTATTCCGAGGTTGCGAAGATCAGGATGGTCAGGGAACAGCGCGCCGCTCCAGGCCTGGGTGGAAACCGAACCCAGCAGATTCAACATTTGACCTGTGTGGATTTTTGCCTCGCCAACGCAGACACTTCCAACTTGGAAGCGCTTTTGCAGGCGGAACAAAAGGCCGAACCCCCGGGCAGGTTTAAGACGATTTACCGGGATTATCCGGTTGAAGTCTTGCCCGGCGGGATCGTCCGGCTGCGGTGGAGTATAAGTGCCGGATACCGCATCCACCCTTCGCCCGGCAAGGCAATCGAATATCTCAGTCGCCATATAAAAACCGCGGTTGCGGACTCCACAAAGGTTGACCTGGCATCCCAGAGCAATCTGAGTCCCGAAGAAGGAGACGCTAAGATCCTTAAACTGGCCAAAAGCGGCGACAAGATGGGCACCGTCAAATTGGCCCGGCAGATTTACGGCTCCACGCTGAGTGAAGCGGTCGCCTTCGTGGAGAAATTGCGGTCAGGAGATTGACTGTTAAAACGCTCGCAGCCGAAATCTCTTGATTAAAAATCAACCAAAATTCACATTGACCAGTATGAAAAAAGTATTGTTGGCAGGGTTGTTTTCCGCCATGGCCTTCGGAGCTTGCGCTCAAGGCCTCTCTACTTCAGTGACCGCCTTCCCGGCATTCTGGTATCTCACATCTATGCTCCACAGCAGAGCGGCTTTGAAGTGCAGGGCGCCTCGTCGCTGGACACCCCGCCGGGAACCACTGTTTATGACGCCAATTCACTCTTGGGTGGCGCGTCTGGTCCCGCCGGTGGCCCGTTCACCGCGGGAAGCGTCGTTTACACCTACGGAAATCAATTCACCGCCGCACTCTACGCGGCGCCAGGGGCGGGCGACTCGATTAGTTCGCTCTTGCTGGTCCCCCAATATGAAGGAGTTATGCGCCAGACAAGCCTATCGGAGGGCCCGGAGGTCCTCGGCACGTTCATCCCCAATGCGATTACTGGCACTGATCCTGGGATTCCCAACACGCCAGTTGCCTCCCCTGTCGCCACCGTAGCCGTTGCGGCTTGGTACAATGATAATGGGACGATCACCAGTTTGGCGCAGGCCCAAGCGGAGGGTGTTCCTTATGGTGAATCACTTCCCGTCACTATTCCCTACCTCGGTGAATCCGGTGCGAATCCGCCTATAACTCCTGCAAACCTCGTTGGGGTCCAGAGCTTTAGCTTGGTGGGAACTGTGATACCTGAACCGGGCACGATTGCTCTCGGCTTGATGGGCGTTTGCGGTTTCCTGGCTCGTCGCCGCAAGAGCCAAGTTAAGAAAAGGGCTCAACCCAACCCATAGTTTGGTTCGTTTTCCATGGCTTCTCAGGCCTTCCTCGCCGCCCTCTTCGCCATCAACCGTCCCTCCTCGTTGGCTCGCATTCACTGAGGCAGCTTGCTGTTGCAGGGGATGAATAATGACAGGTTTTGAAAGGTCCTGGCAACATCAGGGGTCGTAGGGGTCAATCAAAACTCTTGCAAGAGGGAAGAATCAGGCAAGACCAGCAAAATTCGCAGGCTGGCTTATCATGAGAAAGTTCCCTCGGCGAAGGCCAAGTCAAGGGAATGATGGTCAGGGGAATACTCCGGAAATGCTTCCTCCCATTCCCTTGACAAACATTCCCCGGACGTCCTGCCCCGTCTTTTTCTTCTCCGATGATCCCAACAGGCGGGACGACGGCGGAAGCCATGCGAAGGCGGGTCCACGCCGTCCACCAAGTCCATGCCGTCCACTCGGTCCTGCATGTCAACAATCTGCTTCCAACCCGTCAACCCGGCATGAACGCCGCCAGCCGCGCCGCGCCGCGCTTTTTTTGAACCCAAAAAATGCCAGTTGAGTTTTTCAAACATTAGTAACTAACTCATATTACTCAGCTTTACAGTAATCCGCAGTTCGCCTTTTATGTGGTAAAGTGCTCGTATGCAAATAGTTGCAATTCAATAGGCTCGCCGGTTTTTGCGCCTTCCCGGACTAAACTCCCCCCTCCAAAAACCTCCGATTTCTCCGATTTCTCCGATTTTTCATCTCCGCTTTTCAAACCCGTGAACCCACGTCCGATTGTGTTCCGCGATCAACTCCGCCTCCGCCGCCAGCCAATGTTGCACGTCCCGCCCTTCCGGCGATCCCTCGTTCAAATAAGTAAAGTAGGCCCTTCGCGCCACTTCATCCGGTGATGGCACAAAACCGTCTTCGCTTTGGTTTAAGTCCGCCGCCGCGCCTGGCCCTGGCGCGCTCGCCGGCTTTTGGCCTTGGCTCCGGGAGGCTCTTTTGGGTTTCATCGCGGGAGCCAGGCCCCGCTCGACCTCGTCCCTGGTCAACCTCACCAACACGCTGGATTCCTCGTAACTGATCCTCTCCACCTCGCCGGTGGGCAGGCGCAACTCCTTGCCGGAAAGCAGGTGGCCGGTTTTGATGATCAGCTGACAAATCACCCATCTCTGGGCATCCATCATAAAATCGCAGACATGGCCGGCGGCGCCGTCGGTCGCCTTGATATCATACCCCTTCACGGCCCGCGTGCTCCGCAAATGCCCGTCCGCGGATCCGCTCGGCGGGCCGGTCGGCGCGGCGGAAGGTGTTGGCGGCAGCTCCAATATCGGAAAGCCGCTCATGCCCCACAACTCGCCTCCCTGCCAGTAGAAGGGCCAGCCGTAATACCGGCAATACTCCTCTTCGTATTGTCGCGACACCGGCATGTGCAAGTCTATCGAGGGGCTTTCCTCAATCTGCTTCCGCGTCAGGTTCACCCGCAGGTCTTTTCCGGCCCGATGGAGACTCCCGAAAGCATGGGGCGAAAGCAGCACCTGCCGCCCCGGCAGCCAGGAACCCGTGTCCGCGACCACGTAACGAACCCCCCAGTTCTCATCGTCAAAATAAAAATCCTTCACATGGCCGATCTCGCCGTCCGACGCCCCAAGTTTGCTCCCGTACAACTGATGAATGCTTCGCAACATAAAACTTCCTTTCTCATAATTCTCTACTTGTCTTTATCATCGCGCCCCGCGGAGCGCAATGCCAGCCATAGCGTGGATATCAACCCCGCGCCCTTGAGAAGCCTTCGCGGCCAGGACGGTTTCACGCCGCTCTCCGCGCTCTTGCTGCTCCGCAACGCCGCCAGGGCCGACACCAGGACCGCAGCTGACGAAAAGATCGAGGTCAAGAATCTGGCGCGCTCAGCGAGCGTGCCTGCCTCCATTCTCAGCTCCGCCACCTCCCGGACCAGTTGCGCGCGGTTGAGTTCACTTTCCAGGATCAAAAGCTGTTTCCGCGATCCAAGCGTGTTCAGCCGACGATTTTTTCCAAACATGCGCAGTCCTTTCGGAATTGGTCAAGCGAGGCGGAAAGTGTCTGCCAGTCCCGCAGCAATCCGGCCAGCCGCCGGTAAAAACAAATCCCGGCTGCCCCGTACAGACCGGTCAGTGCGAGCAGAAAGGCAACGTGTGAGTAAGGCCACCCCAAAACCACGATGGCAGCCGTGAGCGTCAGACCGGCAAGCAGACCGAATGCCGCCGCGCCGAGAGCCAAAAGCAGAGCGTGCAGGAGACGCTCGCGCTCCTCCTGCACCTCCACTGCCAGTAATTCGAGCCGGTTTTCCCCAATGGTCAACAGCCGTTCCGCCAGTTGCTTCGAGGCCGCCGTCAAGTGCGTGAAGCTGACAGTGGATTCTCCCATAACAACATTAATCGCGATCCCGCGAGCAACGGCGGCCAAGGAGATACCCGATCAGCGCCCCGACTCCCACCCCGATGGCGATGGCTTGATAGGGATGTTCATGGATGGCCTCGTCGGTCGCCTTGGCCCCTTCCACCACCTTCTCACGCACGCGGCCGCAGATTTCCTTGCTCCGTTCCAGGGCGGCCGCGAGACGACAGCGGGCCTCCTTGACTTTTTCACCGGTCGCCTCGGCCGTGGCGGCGAGCAGCGCTTGCGCCTCTTCGGCCACTTGGCCTGCGTCATTACTGGTTGCTTGTGTTTGTGTATTCATATTTTTCAGTGCTTTCTATCGTTTGCTGTTCTCAGTGCCAAATCGTCCGCGCCATCGAGAGCCGCTTCCAGCAAGCCGCACCCTCGGAACCGAATTCTTTCGCCAAACAGGCTGGAGACATTTTTCTTCGCGGACGGATTCTCGGTCCGATCTCCCGCCGGCTCAATCTCTGATTACATGAATCGTGCCAAAACCAATGCCGGGGTGCAATGCCCTGGTATTGAGGGGGAAAAGCAACGTAACGTCATGCCTTGATCCTTTGCGAAGACTTGCAATCTGCAATAATTTGCAATCCGTTGCCTCATACTGGAGAGGAATCCTCGCGCCTGATCCTGGGTTTCCTGGATATGTTCAGGAACTTGATGGGCGGTTTCGCCGGCTTGCTTTGCCCCGGCTTCAAGTCCCGCACACCGGCCCTCTGAAGAACTTGCTCGATGTGGACCTCCACCTGGCGGAGAAATGACGGGGAAACCGCGTACCCGTCACTCTCGTAAGTCAACAGCGGCATGTTGGTCTGGATGCTCAGCGGTTTGAGAATGGCTTCGGAGATGCGATAAGGCAGGCAATTAAACGGTCCGATCAGGAAGATTCCGTCGTAGCCTTCGTTCGCGGCCTCCAATCCTTTGCCGACGCTGGGAATGACCTCTCCAAAGATCGCCGGCGAAACATGCCGGGAGGCCTTCTCGAAAAGGGACGAAACATTGTTCGGCTCAGCCACCAGCAGCCCGGTTTTGCGGAAGATTTGGCGGTAGCGCCCTTCAAGCCACCGTTCCGCCCGATAGCTCACCCATTGCCGCAAATATTGTTGCCCGTCCGGCTGAAACATCCTCATGCAGGCCTTGGCCAGAGCCGGATAGCCCGGCTTCATGCCCCAACCGCTGGCCGCTCCAGCCACTTCGTGATATGCCGCATATTGCAGCAGATCTCCCAGGTCCACGGGCTTGAGGATGATGCCGCTGGCCGCATAGAGTTCGTGGACGCCTTCCATGAAAAACGGACTGAAGCGGGTGAAAAAATCGCCTGTGATCACCACTTTGGGACACGTTGACGGATCGCGATCCCGCGGCAGCGCCGCCAGCCAATCGGCCAATCCAGGCAGTTTGGCGTTGAACTCGTCGAGCGTGCGGGCTTCATCCAGGAATTGCCGCCATCGCGCGCGCAGTTGCTCCACACTGCCGGACCGTCCCACGGCGCGCAGTACCTGCTCGATCTCCACCAGGATGTCAGCCATTTGGATGGCCGGGGAGACGCTCTGGACCAGGGCTATCCGGTCCAATCCGCACCAGTCATTTTCTTTTCTTGGATTGAGCAAAAACAGATCGGGCAACCGCTGCTCGGCGATGAACCTCTCGAAATAGCCCATATAACAGTCCGACACGCAGGGGGCTCCTCCGCGCACCATGTAAAAGCCCGTGATTTCATCGGGTGGGCGGCTCTGACTGATCTGCAACAGTTGCCCGATGCAGATGGGCAGGGGAAGACACTCCCGCCCCGAAGTGTGGTCGAGGCCCCGATCCAACTGATTGCGGTCCAGTGGAATTGTTTCCCCCACATTCAGCCCCAGCCAGCGGGCCGCCCCGGCCAGATTTTCCGAGTGGTAGTGGGAAAAGTTCGGGAAACGGATTTTCACCCGCGGGTCATCCAGTCCAACCGTCTCGCCATTGCTGCGGACAACGCGGCCACCCGGAACCAAGTGGCACAAGTTGAACGGCTCAATGGGACTGGATTGCCGCACCCGATAGCTGGCGGCGATGTCCAGAAAGGCCTCCAGGCGCGTCTGGATGCCGGCGTCGGCCGTATGGGCGTCAATCTCAAGGATCAAGTGGGGTTTTGATCCCATCTCTGATGCCAGGATGGATTGGGTGAAGGCGTCTATCGTGCAACTGAAATTGCTTACGCAAAGCAGGAACAAATTAGGATGCGCTTTGACAATGGCTGCGGCATTCAAGATCTGATTGGCGAAGTGCCAGGCCGTGGGGCCTGCTTCGACCGACGCCAGGCAGTCGCTGGGGATCACCGTAACTCCCATGCTGGAGAGCTTTTTGGCCACGGATTGGGAGGCCTCTGGCGCAAAGGCGCTGTAGCTGTGGCCGGCCAGCAGAACCGCCATTTTGCCCCCGGCTACCGCCTCGTCGAGCGTCTTCTGGCCGAGTCCTTGCAGCGCGCGTTCCGCCTCCGCCTGAGAGCGCACTGCGGCCGTCCATGCGCTGCCGGCCAACTCCTCTGACACCCCCAGGTCTCGGACGGCCATCTCGACCATTGCCGAAGAGCCGCCGTACCCCTTGGAGAAATCCAACAGCGGCCCCAGGAAACGCTGGTCTGGAAACGCCTTCGCCATGAAGGAGGGGCTGGCCTGGGTGATCGGGCACAGATAACAATCGCCGCACCCGCAGGGTTGGGGCATGTGAACCACTTGCGGCAGAAATATCAAGTTCACTCCCCGCCGCGCCAGATCCAGCACGGCGCCATGGGCGATTTGCACGGGAAAGCAAAAGCCGGCATTCGACTTCAGTTCGCCCTGTGGGTCCACCCCGGAGAGGACCGTTTCAATTCCCAAACCGGAGAAAAAGGTGGAAAAAAGCGGATGTAGTGAGTGCGTCAGTAGTGCCTTTGGAATGCCAATTCTCACGCCCGGATTTGCCGGAACGCCCGCCGGACGCCCAAAGAGCACGCTGGTCCTTTCCTCCACCAGGTCCTGTGCTGCCGCCGTCCGCGATTTTCGCTTCCACACATTCTCATACAGGCTGCATCGCCCGCCGAATGGAAACATCCGGCCACCGACTTTAAACCGGTCAATACTGCAATAGAGCTTGCAGGCATGGCAGGCGAACCGGCCCACCCGCTCCAGTTCCGGGGCCGCCAGGTCGCGCAGTTCCCCGGCGGCAGCCGCCGGAGCATTCGCGCGTTTCAACGCCAGCAGCGCCACACCCAGCGCCCCGAGCAGTTCCGGATCAGGTGGAATCACCACCTGACGGCCAACCAGTTGGGCAAAAGCATGGCCGAGCGCATGGTTCAAAGCCACGCCGCCTTGCAAAAACACCTTGCGCCCGACGCAACGCGGTCCCTTGACCTTGGTGAGATAATTGGCCGCGATGGCATAGACCAATCCCGCTACAATGTCGTCGTGGGAGTGTCCCTGTTGCTGGGCGGCGCGAATATCGGAGTTGATGAACGCCGCGCAAGTCGCTTTGAAATGCACGGGAGACTTGGCGCCAAGCGCAACGCTGGATATTTCTGACACCGTCACGCCAAGGTCGCTCTTGGCGCTTTCTTCCAAAAAGGAGCCGGTGCCGGCCGAACAGGCGTTGTTCATCGCATAGTCTATGGGCACCCCATTGCGCAGAAGGATATACTTGGAATCCTGACCGCCAATTTCCATGATGGTGTCCACTTCGCTGTCGAAATGCGCCGCCCCCGCCGCATGAGCGGAAATCTCGTTGAAGACATATTCGGTGCCCAGGTAGGCGCCGACGATTTCCCTGGCCGAGCCTGTGGTTCCTATCAGGCCGATGCGGCGGTTGCCCGCCTGATCGGCCAAGGCCCGCAGGCACGCGCGCAACGAAGCCACGGGATCGCCCTGCGTGCGCAGGTAGTGCGAAGCCACAACGCCGCCGGTGCCAGGATCCAGCAGAACCGCCTTGGTGGTGGTGGATCCGGCATCCACTCCCAGCACCATCGGGCCTTCGGGGGGCGGCTGCCGTGGCTGGGCCGGGATGACTTGCACCCGGTCGGCAAAAAGATTCAGCGGCGGGAGCCGGCCGAGCGTGGGTTGCACGGAAATCTTTGGCGACCGGTGCAGCGGCTTGTCGCGGGTCAGCAATGCCGTGCCCCAAGCCTCCAACCATGGACTCTCTGGCCGCACCACAAACTCCGTGTCGGGAAGCTTGGTTCGCAAGGCCGCCAGCATGGCCGCGTTGCGGCTCACACCCCCGATCAAAAGCACCCGCCGCCGCGATCGCTGGCCTTTTTCCAAGAGCGCGACCACCTTGTTGGCCATGCTGTCATGCAACGTGTGCAGAATGTCCGCCGGCAGGGCCTCGTTGCGGTTGAGCTTATGGGTGATGTCCGACTTGCAGTGAACGGAGCACCGGGACGCCAGGGGGACCACCTTCCCTTGCAAGGAGAGTTGGATCGCTTCCTCCATCCCCAACCCCATCCGCCCGATTTGCTGGACAAAGAACTCCCCGCTGCCGGCGGCGCATTTGTTGTGCGAAAGGACATTGGTAATCCGCCCGCGCGTCAGAAAGTAAACCAGGAAGGCCTCTCCTCCCAGCGACGCCACCGCATCGAAATCCTCTCCTAATTCGCGCAACGCGCGCCGTATCGCCGCCACTTCGGTTAGATGGCCCAGTTGTCCCGATACTCCGCAATACTCAACGCCGGCAAACTCGGGCTGAGCAAGCATCTCCTGGAGCTTCTCCAGCGGACGACCGCAGTGGAGCAACACCCGGGCCTCCCTCCGCTCCCCTTCCAGGGCAACGGCCTTGACCGACAGGGCGCCGATGTTTATACCCGCGCAATACATGATCTCATCTTCCGGCGGCGCACACTATCAGACATGGCCTCTTGCCGTTTCATTCCTGCAAACTGGCGATGCGCCATCGCCTTGCAAGCATGAGGGCGGTTCACTATAGCCCATTTCCACCTCTCGCTCAACTGACGGCGATCAAAGAAGCAGCCTCGCCACGCTCGTTCTGCACCGTGCCCAAGGCACGAGGGTCAAGGGCAGGCTGTCCGTCAATCACAAAATAATACTGGTGATGGCCATGGTGGAGATCAAGGGTCAGAACCGAATGGCCCTTAGTTAAGGCATAAACCGTTTAACATCAATGTGATATAGAATTGGTCAAGAATCACCAACCGCCAAGGTTGTCACCCACCTCCGAGGGAAGCCACCAAAGCGATTCCCCGG
>Ga0187888_1002796_pt1 | contig 14402 bp, 6 predicted proteins | sample June2016WEW_7_40_FD_132987 | JGI IMG/M metagenome (GOLD analysis project Ga0187888, IMG submission 132987) | Peatland microbial communities from SPRUCE experiment site at the Marcell Experimental Forest, Minnesota, USA - June2016WEW_7_40 | ecosystem: Environmental > Terrestrial > Soil > Wetlands... | reverse complement strand
CCCGCGATGTGTGCGGTCTGTGTGAGGATGATTCGTGTTTAACGCTAAACCGTTGATTCAAAGCACAAAATGAATGGTGGCCAGGGACGGAGTTGAACCGCCGACGCCAGCCTTTTCAGGGCTTCACTAAAACGTATTTACAATGACTTGGAACGCACGGACGACACCGTAAGTCATTGAAGATCACCCCAGGGAATGAGTTTTGTGGGCTTTTTTGTGGGCTTTGCCACAACGTCCACTTTCAATGCGTGCGTATGGACCTTCGCTATTGCCGCGGTTCTTCTGCAGATTTCGTAATTTGAATTGTCCGAATAACGGCCGATCAGTCGTCCTCTTGGCTATCAGCGGAGTCTTCACGCCCGTGCTTGCCGAACACTTGAACGCGTTCTCACGCACCGACTGCATCGCGGTCAGTGTCGACCGAATGCGGCGCAACTCTAAACCTATGGGAAAGGAGGTCGCATTAGCGTCACCGCAGGAAAACTGCAAACCTAGTTCTCGCTGCGGCCAGGTTGGCCGGTTTCATGCCTGCTTATGCGGTCGGTGCCACACCGGGATTTCGTCCTCTCCTCAGCGCAGCAGCTCGGAATGTCAGAGAATCTGAGCGGCAAGACGAAGTCAAGGAGGCACGGCAATGGCACAAAGGCATCAACGAGGTTGGCTAAAGAAGGAGAACCGCGTTCAGGGCGGAACATGGGTGTTCTACTTTCGAACCAGGCGAAAGTCCGATGGCAAGCGGGTGGAGAACAAGATCCCTATTGGTTTGGTCCAAGACCTTCCTGACAAAAGCAGCGTGTGGGCAAGAGTCGAACAACTACATCTTCAAATCAACCCAGCGGATTCGCGACGCGGATTAACCTTTGGCGACCTGGCATTGCACTATGCAGAACACGAATTGGTTGAGCGGACAGAATCCATCCATCCAAAGGCGCATACAACGATAAAAGGCTACGCACGAGTCCTCCACAACCGCTTGCTCCCACGGTGGGGCAACAGAATTGCGCTCGGTATAGAACCGCTCGAAGTGGAGCAATGGCTGAAGGCCTTGAAGATAGAAGAGGAGCTTGCAAACCCAACCCTCGACAAAATGCGCCGTGTTATGTCGCTGGTCTACAGGCACAGCCAACGTTACGGGCTCATTCCTCGAAATCAGGAGTCGAACCCGATGCGCTTCGTGCGTTGCAATACCACCAGCGGGTACGAAGCGATGATTCTCACCCCGGAACAAGCATACGCAGTATTACTCAACCTACGAGAGCCGGAACGTACTCTAACGCTCTTAGCCGCTGGCACGGGTCTGCGCATCTCAGAATGCCTCGGGCTGCAATGGCAAGACGTGAGTTTTGCTGAAGCCGTCATCCAGGTGCGCCGCACGTGGACATGCGGCAAAGTGGGCTGGCCCAAAAGCAAAACCTCGAAAGGCCCAGTGCCGCTACATCCTTTGCTGGCCGAATTCATGTTTCGCTGGAAACGGAAGACGCCATATTCTCAGCCGGGGGACTGGGTGTTTCCCTCCTTCAAGCTCAAGGGCCGGCAACCGCGTGTGGCTAACATGCTGGTGGAAGATTATCTACGACCAGCGGCAGTGAAGGTGGGCATTCTTTCATCGCACCGAGACGACGAAGGCAGACTGGTAGATGATGATCCGCGGCGATTTGGCTTCCATAATCTGCGTCACAGCCTGGCATCGTTTCTGGTCCGCATTAAAACCGATCCGAAAACAGTACAGACCTTGCTTCGCCACAGCGACGTCAAATTGACCCTGCAGTGTTATACCCACAGTGTCAGCGGGATCGCATGGCTGCGGCAGGGGCAATGCTGAATGCGATTTTCAGCCACGCTGCAGACCGAAGCGGACTGAAAGCGGACTGAGCGAGAGGCACTTCGAGTTTAAGTCCTTCACCATCTTCGTACCCAGGAACCGAGCCGGATCTCGTCGAAAAATAGCGGACTGAGAGCGGACTGGGAGGGCAAGACGCGATTCCGCTAAGTCCTTTGGAATGATGGTGGCCAGGGACGGAGTTGAACCGCCGACGCCAGCCTTTTCAGTTTACAATGACTTGGAACGCACGGACGACACCGTAAGTCATTGATAGTCACCTGAGGTCAACCGTTTTGTGGGCTTTTTTGTGGGCTACGAATAATGCAGTGTGCCCATACCCAGCAGAATTTCTGCGGGCGTATAGCTGCGTCAGCCCAGAAAAATTTCGTCGGGCGCCTTCATTCCAAACAGCGTTTTGCCGCGCTTGTTGTTCCAGCTTTCTATTCTCGTGCGGAGCAGATCATTAAAGCTGGTGCCGTACCTCTCGATAAGAGAATTATTGGTCGTGCCAGTGACATCGCTTCCCCGGAAGCGACCATCGACGATTGCAGCGAGGAGGACGCCATATCGCCATAAATCGGTTTCGGTTTTTGCCTCGCCCATCAACTTCGCCCAGTGCCTTGCCCAGCGATGTCGGTCCATTGCATATTTTGCTCCGGTGTAGGCCTCAGACAAAAATCCGTAGGACCCTTTCAGGCTCTCGATCGTTTCAAGTACCCAGTCGCTCTCTTGGGAAAGCCCAGCGACCGTGACCGCTCTCGCGACGTGAGACGGCTCCGGCCGGCTTCGACGGTCGATTACATATTCTCGGAGCGTTTCCTGTTTCCCAGCGCGGATCGCGGCCAGCACTTCAACCGCGATTTCGTGGTCGGTTCGTGCCTGGTCCAGGCGCTTGAACTTAAGCTTTTTCAATTCTTCACAGTCGGCCGCGCTCCACATCGAGACTGCGTCCAGACTCACACCCGCCCGGCCAAAGGTTACCCGCACATAAGGCGAGCTGGTCTTTAGCTTTTCAAACAAGGCAATTGCGGACTGCGGATCATCCTTTGAAATAATTTGCGCAACGAGTGACGCGATGTTGTGAACCCTTTTCAGAGCGTTGGCTTCTAGGCCCATGAAGCGTGTGTACCATGCCCGGACGATCGATGGGTCGCCCTTCGCAATCTCGGACACAAGATCCGAAGTAACGGACTGAACGATAAGGTCGGCGCCTGCCTGCGTTAGCTCTCGTTCAAAGTTCTGGACGGCCTCTCGGCTTCGCTGGTGACGCTCATACCAGGCATCACCGGTTTCAGCGAGCCGCTTAAAAGCGTCTGCGGGATTTTCCCGTTCGTTCGGTTTGTCTTTCACATGGAGGACGGAGGGCTGCTGCCGTCGGCCCACGCGTTCCTCGATATCGGGAAGGTTGGCGCTAACGTGATGGCCAACGGCCTTGATTATGGCTGAATCCACACGGCCTGCGACGGCAAGGACTGATCCCTGGCCCAGCTTTTGTATAAAGCTCAAATACGAGCTTAATGAAATCCTTTCAAGGCACGCTTCCACTGAAAGAAGACCTTGTTCAGCTGCGAGAATCAGGACCTCTGAGCCGTACCAGATTTCGAACCTGTCAGACGCATTATCGAGTTTTGCGGCTGTCCAGCCGCTCGCGACGACTGTGTTGAGCAACGTCGTATCCTTGAGGCGGCATATTAGCCCGAGAGCCGAGAGCCGCACGAGCTTGTTGGCTGAAGTTGTAAGCTGGCCGACAATCGCCTTGGATCTTTCGCTAATCAATGTCTGGGTATGCTGTGCAAACATCAGCAATCTGAATTGATTGACCTCGTCAGCGTCGCGATACGCCTTTTCGAGCTCCGCCTCGTATTTGAGCGGGTCGCTCGCCTGCATCAAATCGGCGAGATCAACCAGGATATTGTCAATCTTGGGATGGGTGAGGAGCGCATCCAGTTGGTCATTTCCCGTCATATGCGGAAATGCGATCAACAATCCGTATTGCGCCGCGACCCACAGCTCGTGATGTTTGTCACCTTGCGCTATCGCGTCTGTCGCAACCCGTGATGCTCTTTCGACAAATCGCACGGCGGTTGCATCGTCCAAAGCGGCGGTATGGTTTTCCAGAAGGAACACGGCAAAGCGAAACCCAACGTTATTGCGGGTGAGAGTGTCGGCGGCGAATCTTCGCATGGTTCCAATGGCGGCATCCGGCTCGAACCGGGCCAGCCCCGCCCTGGCCATGTCAAAGAAGTGATCTTCCTGTCCCTGTCCCAGGTCCCTCTTGAGTTGGGTGACGTTGATGGCGGAGTATGCTTTCGCTGTTGCAGCAATATTGTCCGGCCGCAGCGAGTTGGGGTCACAAGGATCGGTGGCACAATAGTTTTCGACTAATCGCCAGCCGCCATATTTTTCCCTGTCTTTCGTCAGAATCTCGACCAACTCTTCGGCTTGTTTAGCGTCCGGTGAAGCGCCCGTTGCACGGAGAATGTAGGTCAGGGCCCACCGGCCAGTCTTTGAAATCGCCTCACCTCTGAGAATCTCTGCGGCTTTCAAAATCTCGGTGCGCGCGTCAGCCCAATCTACGCGGTTGAATTGAACAAGGTCGTCGAATTCTTCGTGCGGATTGGTAAATCCGCCGTTGAAGGAAGCGGCAAAGCACCAATTTCGAAGCGACTCGGCGAAAGGAGCTAAGTGTGTTCCGGCAAGAAATCGAAAAGCGATCTTGTTCAAGCGCGAATAGTCGCCGCGCTCTTCCAACACCAGAGATTTCAGCAGCTCCGCTTCTGGAGCGCTGAATGCCGCGAGTTCGGCGTCCAGTTTATCCTTTCGTTTCTTGCGCTCGGCGGCGCGCTCTTCTTGGCTGGCGCCGGGCTTTGGCGTCATCATCAGACGTTCGGGAGCGGGGGAATACATGCTCAGCCAGCGGCGGATGTAAGTCGCAATGACCTGAGAGAAAGTGCTGTCGTGCCGGCTTTCAAGAAGGGCTTCTGTAAGCCAGGATAGGTTCGAAGAGACACTGTCAGCCAGTGCAGAATTTTCCAGCGCCAGCAAGAACGGTGAGGGTGCCCGACGAGCGAGTGCGCGAAATTCTCGGTAGCGCCCAGTGTCGAGGTTCTGCAGTCCAATAAACGCCTTAACAAGGGGGGCTACGACTTCATCAGGAGTATCATCCTCAAGCACGGCCGCCAATAAAGCTGAAATCAGGACATCAGTGGTTTTGTCGAGCGCTGCGATGGGGTCCAGAATTTTTGATAATTCATCTTCTATGTTTAACCGATTGCGCCGGGCGCGTTTGGCGGTGCTGACGAGTGAAAGGCCCAACGCAAGCGGCAGGCCGTCCTCCTTAAGGGTATACCGGGTGGGATCATCCGGGAGAGGCTCGAAGAATCGGCCCGCGGATGTGAGAACGAATTGATCGGCAAGCGAATGATTTGACTGGGAAGCTGCGATCCCGCGTGGCCGGTCAAAAACTGTGAGGTCGGCGGTTTGCGTTTGCTTTAGTCGCTCGACGATCACATCGGCATGGTCGCACACGTCGCGGACAAACTGGTGCGGCGGCAGAGGGTCGGAGGCTGGCGACGCCCCTGTCCGGATATACTCGAACAAAAGCCTGCTGACGCTCAGTTCGTCGAATTGCTCGATTTGTGAATTCTTCAACAGTTCGGCGGCAACCGCAAATATCCGCGGATTTCTCAAAGATCCGACAACCGACGGGTTCAGTTTCGATATCGACGTGCCGCGTGCGACCAGCAGGGTTTCCAGTTCGGCCGTGCTCCATTCAGGAACCTCAAAAGGTACAACGCGGCTTAGCAATCGATTTTTCAGGTTGTCACGATAGAAAAACTCTCTGCAGCTGAAAACAAGCTTTCCGCCAAGGTTGGCCAGAACCTCGCTCAGGGAATCGATAAGTTTCACCCAGGGGATGCTTTCGCGCTGATTGATGCCATCGAGGAAAACGACAAGACGTGGACGATCCGGCCCTTTGAGGCGCTTCCACCGGTTGAGATGTTTCTTCCAGCGCTTTTCTGACGTCTCCGTTGCGGTCTCGCCGGTCTGGAGTATCAGTTTCGAGATCAGGAGCTCCTCCAGACTCTCGAATGAAAACGGGGCTTTTATATCATCGGGAACCAACACCACCGTGAGGGGCTTTATCGGCTGATGGATCCAGGCTTGCGCAAACAGCCACGACTTGCCGTTCCCGTCAGCGCCAAGCACTGCGGCGATAGCGTCGTCGGGTTTACCGTAAATGGCATTCGAAAAACGCTGGCGCAGGTCTGTCCTGTCTAGGACGGCGGTGATTGAAGTGTCTCCGGGGGCGAGTGGCTGTCCGAAGACCGCGCGAGCCCGCTTCGCGCTCCCGAACACCGCCTGCAGCCATTTCTCGTTTTCCTTGAGCGCATAAGCGGGCGCCAGACTTGGCTGTTCAAAAACACGATTCAGCTCCAGCGTGCGGTCGGCGAATTGCGGGTCTTGCCGGACTTCATCAAGCTTATCCAGAATATTCTGTTCACTGATACCGGTTTTGGCGGCAATGAACTTCGCTGTCACGGCTGGTGCCATTGCCAAAATAGTGGCCAACGTGGGCAAACCAACAGTCGACCAGTCTGCAATAAGTATTGCTACTGAGAACTTCTTGCCCAGCGCGTTTGCGGTATTGACCACCTGGGTCGCAACGGTGCCCGTCGAACCCAAAATCCAAAGATCGGCCGCGCCGTCGTCGTCAGCGGCTATTTCTGCAATCTTGGTGAGGATCTCGTTTTTGGGAACTGTCTCGTCGTAGAGTTTTCCTTCAAAGCTGATTGCGCCGTCGTTCAGGACAGACTGGCCATCCTTGCCACGTTGAGAGCCCGAGTTGGCGAGGCCAAAGCTGGTCTTAATAATGTCCGTAAGTACGGCGGCCATCAGCCCTTCGAAACCGTCGGGCCCCGTTGGGTCCAGCTTTCGGACTAGATCGCGGAAGTCGTCAAATTGGTTATCACCAGTCGTCATCGGTCCTGCCATATCGACTAACCCGTTAACCATTGAGCATAGGCGCGAATGTCGATCATCGGCACGGTGGCGCTGCTTTGAAGACGGGCAATTAATTCAAACAGAAATGCGGTCGCAGGCTTGCCGGCGGGCGCGATGGCGTAACAACCGTCGGGGTCACAGCCGAACATGCCGTGCGCGGCAACGCAGCCAAGGTCCAGGCGCCCGTCCGGATCGCCGCTTGCGAGCGCGTCGGACAGAGGCTTTCCGAGCGGTGGATTCCAGTCGCTTTCAAATGTGAGAAGGCCGCCGATGATGTCAGGCAGGGGCTTCGGAGGATAGGTGCCGCCGGCGTGCGGTATGGGAAGGCTGGTCCGGTGCAGCCGCCTTACACTGGCAACTTTCTTCTGGGCGTAATCGATCTGCCCGGCGTTGATGGCCTGCTTCGCCTCAAAGACGGCATAGATGCTTTCCGCCGGCACGATGGTCTGGCCTTCATAGTGAAAGATGAACGGGGAATACTGGCGGTCAAACAGGACAACGTCGATCTGGTCGCTGAATGTTCCCTTGCTATCGACGACATGCGCGGAGGCTGCCTGATAACGCTGCGGCAGGTATGTCTGAAGGAGCTGAAGCCAGACGCTCTCGCTCGCGTCGCCCTTGGTGCCGGGGTGGCCGAACGCCTTTCGTGCGGTCGCCAGGCGCCGCTCGATGTCGTCGTGCAGGCCGGCGAGAAGTTGGGGCAGGGACCAGTCAGTCATATGACTATCTGTGACCAGTTGGTCGCTTTCAATGCCAGGTCGGCCGCTGTTTTGATTTTCGTTTTATCCGCGGCGGACAGGTCATCGGAAATTATGTTGTTGGTGTTGGCCGGGTCCACGACGCGGGCAATCTGGAATCTGTCGCGCAGGTATTCAAAAACCTTCCAGACGTTGCCGGAAATGCCGCCGCCATACTGTCCCGAAAGGGCACTAATGACGGCCATCTCAAGATAGAAAGACGGGAAATCGAGTTTTTTCTGATCTCGCCAGAGCTTGATGATGCGGCTTTCTTTCAGGCGGCCGGCGCGCGTGACGTGGCTGATGTGCGTCACCACGTTGGTCTTGGTCCAGGTATCGGCCTTGCGGCGGTAAAGACTGTGATCGTCGCCGTAGCTGTTCTGGCGCTTGCCCGGAACGAGGTCCACGGCATAGCCGTTCGCCCTGACGTTGATTGAAACATTCTGGCGGGTGGGCGTGTAACCGTTGGCCTTCATTGTGTTGAATAATCTATCGTAAATGTCTTTCAGCGTTTCCGTCGTCTGCTCGGACAGCGAGATAAAAAGATCGATGTCGGTCCCGCTCATGTTGGCGGTGCCCTTCATGAAGGAACCGCTGGGATGGACGCTGAGCAAGCGGTTGCCGGCCCATTTTTGAATGATGGGGTAGAGCATGCCTTGCACGCCGCGCACCGGCGAAAATGGGCTGGTGTCAACGGCCTCGCGTGTGAGGATGGCCTGCAGGTATTCATCTGGGCTCATGGGGTGCTCGATGGTGCTGCACGAATTGTTTTAAAGGCCTTTCTGCGTATCATTAAAAGGCAATGGCGCTGTTTCCCCGTATCGCGGATGTGCCCGGTCAAGCATGCTGAGAAATTGATCGTAATTGTCAGAAAGTTTCATCACAGTTACGACGGATGCGATGTGCTCACGTAATTTTGGATGGCCGATGTCATCTGTCAGCCGCCTGTGCAGTTGATGCTTGTGCCTGCCTTTGTTGTCCCTGGGTGTTATTTTTTTTAATTCATCGAGAACACTCGGGGCCAGCCTCTTATAGATGATGTCATTTGTGAGGTGGCCAAAATACTGAGGCTTTTTTACTGTGTCTTTGGGGTATTCCAATCCTCTGATCCTGAACAATTGGTCATAGAAATCATCAGAGAAAGTGTGTACCCATGGCCTAAGCTCCTTGGCGATAAAGGCCTCAAGGATTTTTTCCAGTGCGTTTCTGGCGCGATCCTTCTGGTAGCCGGTTGCCTCATCGATAAGAGCAATGATGCCAACGTTGGCCAGAGCTCTCATTAGAATATCGGCCGCGTTGATGATATGAGCGTATTGCTTTGGAACTGCTCCTCTTTCGGCCAGCATTGCATCGCGGAACTTCAAGTAGACCTCGGCGACGGTAGGAAGGAGCGTTGCATCGTATCCCATTCCTTTGCCGCCGTTCTTGGTACGATAAAAAATGGGAGTCGTCGACTCCAGCAAGTCATCTGAGATAAACGGCCTCAAGGCGTCGGCCTGAAGAAAGAAAGGCAGACCGTCGACGGTACTCAAAACCCCGGTTCCGGCTTTTGGAGATCGTGATCTACCCAAAGATCGCAAGAACGTTGCCTGGGTGACGATGCGTTTGCCGTTCGGCAATACGGCGCATGATATCAGGCGATCTCCGAGATTAAAGTTGCCCTCATAGTCAGCCATTGGTAATTCGTTGTCCCATCGCGCAGAAGCTGCTGTGCGGGCAATTTCTTGCCTTTTCTCCGGGCTGAGTGCCCGCGCCCGGGCGTTGCCGCCCTTCACTTTACTTGCATCTTTATGATCTGGCATGCTTGCTCCATAATGCATCTATGCTTGCATACTCTCATGTGCAAGCATAAAAGTCAAGCGTCGTTGTTTTGATCCGGTTTTTTTGTTTTTCCCCCGAATAGGGCCAAAATCGGGTGTCGAGGGGTGTAAGAGTTGTCGAATCAACAACAAGTTAGATTAACCGCCTGGGCTCATAACCCAAAGGTTGGTGCCTTGTATTAGGGACCCACAGCGCGATGTCTAGAATCTGGCACACAGCTACACAACTAGCACACCGGACTGCCCGAGATCCCATGGTTGCAGAAGAGGCAATGCTGACTGCGATTTTCAGCCACGCCGCCGACAGAAGCGGACTGAAAGCGGACTGAGCGAAAGGCACTTCGAGTTTAAGTGCTTCACCATCATCGTAGCCAGGAACCGAACCGGATTTCGTCGAAAAATAGCGGACTGAGAGCGGACTGGGAGGGCAAGACGCGGTTCCGCTAAGTTCTTTAGAATGATGGTGGCCAGGGACGGAGTTGAACCGCCGACGCCAGCCTTTTCAGACTATTGAGTGTTTCCAATGACTTGGAACGCACGGACGACACCGTAAGTCATTGAAGATCATCCCAGGTCAAGAGTTTTGTGGGCTGTTTTGTGGGCGGAGAATGATGAGCATTCCGGCCAAATTCCAGCAGGCATCGATCCGGAAGGCGTGCTATACTCGGTTTCGAAATGACGATAAAGACCAAATCCATGATGAGACGGCGCGTCAATCGCGCTGGGCCCTCGGGATTGGTCTGACCATTCGTTAGATTTCCAAGTTCAGATTCGATTCTCGAAGGCCCCGACAAAATCGGGGCCTTCGTGTTTTTTGGCCGGTAGCCAAGCTGGAAAGGCACGTGACTGTTAATCACGCCATGCGCAGGTTCGAATCCTGCCCGGCCAGCCAATTTTCGAGGGAAGACAAGGCTCGCTAGTTCAGTAGGAAGAACGCGGCTCTCATAAAGCCGTCGCGGATGGTTCGAATCCATCGCGAGCCACCATGGAGGGGCCTCCGGCGAGGGGCAGTGGCTTATATCCACTTCGGCGCCAGATTAGCGCGGCCAGACAGGTTCGACTCCTGTACCCTCTACCAATTTTGTCGCGCCGGTAGTTCAACGGACCAGAACAGTTGGCCTACACCCAACAGATGCGGGTTCAACTCCCGAACGGCGCACCATAGCTTGCCCTGAACAACTGAGCGAAGCGAAGTAGTCGAACGGGCAGGATTAGCTCGAAGGTCGAGCCCGCGGTCGATAACCGCGAGGCGTTGGTTCGATTCCAACATCCTGCACCACTTTTGTTGAAGCGTGGGTGACTGGCAGAGATGGCAGATGCGCTCGCCTCTTAAGCGAGACCAGGCTGGTTCGATCCCAGCGTCACCCACCAGAATTTGCGGGATTGGCAGATATGGATATGCACTCGCCTTTTAAGCGAGACGAAGTGGGTTCGATTCCCACATCCCGCACCAGAGTTAGTTAGCAAAGAGGCGGCATAGCATAACGGAACAATGCGCCGAGCTTCTACCTCGGACGATGAGAGTTCAAATCTCTCTGCCGCTTCCAATGTGGGGATGTGGTCCAACGGATGAGGGCGCAAGGCTACGAACCTTGAGATCAGAGTTCAATTCTCTGCATCCCCTCCACATTAGTCAGGCTCGCGTGGTCTAAAGCATGATGACGCTTCGGTCCTAACGAAGAGATCCGGGTTGGATTCCCGGCGCGAGTTCCAGAGGGGTGGGTAGTGTAACCGAACAACACGGCAGCGTCCGAAGCTGCAAATCCGGGTTTGACTCCCGGCCCGCCCACCAGCCGCCTTTAGCTGGGTTTAATGGCGTAGCGTACCTCGCGTTTCAAGAAGGCTGCCTCGCCGCCCTCTAGAATTAGGCACACTTTATCGCGAATCCCGCCGTCTTCGAGTCCGCCTGATTCATACGAAAACGTCGGGAAGGCGCCGCTCAGTCTGTCGGCCGACGCGACAATCACTTGGTCCGAGTCTGTGTTCACGACGAGATTGGGATTGTGGGTGATTACGATAACCTGTCGCAGCAACTTTGCGCTCCGAAAGTAGTGCGAAAGCAACGAATAAATTGATTCACTGTCCAGATTCTCCTCCGGTTGATCAACTACGAGCGGCATGCTGTCTTCGGAGTCCATAGCCAGGTACAGGATAAGCAGAACAATTCCCTTGGTGCCCGGCGACAGCTTGTCCAGTTCTGTTCCGTTATAGCGGAGGCCGTAGCTTAGCTTAATGTGCTCGTACCCGAATACCCATTCTAGTAAGTCGGAATGTTTGACCCGCGCCCGCAGATGGCTCTCGACGAAGTTTTTCTTGAACATTTCCAAGAGCTGCTCCATCCCGGCTTTGATCTGGGGCGGGTCGCCCGTCTCCCACCCTGGCAACACGGACGATTGAACGGCCTCTCTGAATTTCAGTGGGGAACCGAACGGATGTCCTTTCCTCTGGTCGAAGAGGTCGTTGCCGCGTTCGAGCCAGTTCTCCAAGTCAACGTCCCAGTTGATATGGAAATCAAGCATCTTCTCTTCCTTTAAGCCTTGCTGTAGTTTGCTGCGAACCGGTTCATATAGGCCCTCCAGCACAGCTTGCTCTTTTTTCCACGATTGAAATAGCTTTTCGTATATGTCCAATCGGGTCTGCCTTATGGTTTTCTGGCGTGCCACATTGCCGCCCTCGACTGTCATGATTTCCTTTTGCAGCCGCGCAATCTCCTGGGCAATGCTCGCGACTCTCTTTTGAATTTGCTGGATTTGGCTCCTGCGGCTTTGGTCGGAGGCTACGCGCTTCTCTATTTCCTCGATTTGCTTCGCAACTGTCTTAATCGTTCGCTCCTGCCCGTTCTTCGTTGTTGCGGTGGCTTTCCCCTCCAGTTGGGAGATCTGCAACGTGAGGTCGGCTCCCAAGTCGTCCAAGGCATCCTCTCCCTTGATCTTCAGGTCGAGGTCGAACTTTTTCGGAACACCTAGGTCCTTCGCTTGGGCCAAAAAATCTTGTCTTGACGCCTCGAACTCGGCCTTGAACTGGTCCAGTTTGGAACGCAGTTGCTGCAGCTTGAGTTGTCGCTGTTTGAGGCTGGCGACGGTGCTTTGCAGTTTCTGCAGTTCTTGCCGCAGGACTGGTAGCTGCTTCTGCGCTTCGGCCTCCTCGGGCGTTTCTGCGGACGGCAGTTGTTTCTTCAGCCCCGTTTGTTCCTTGCCAAGAGCCTCGATCCTGTCCTTCTTCGCGGGAACGGCTTTGGCTGCTTCGCGTAGCGTTTCGTCCTCGGCGATCAGTTCGCGTATTTTTGAGGTTAGTTTTACCCGCTCTGCCGCAAGCACTTGAGTCCTGACGCCGCGAAGCTCGGTGAAGCTTGACGTATTGAGCGTGTCGGTTGGATCAAGATTGGAGAAAATGACTCGCTCAATCTCATTCGTGAGCTCTGTGCCGACGTAGTCGTCCGAACAGAGCTTCTCAACGAAACTCTGCGAAAGGTATCGGACGTCCGCGCGGCGTTGTTTCTTGTCGCCGATTACGGCCTTGGAGGTGTGTCCGTCGAGCCAGGTCAGCGTTACGGCGGTGCCACTTAAGTACTCGGCTGCCCTTGAAATGAAGCTGTCCGAATCCGCGCTCGAATCCTTGCCAGCTGCGTACGCTAACAGGTCCGTTAATGCAGATTTTCCAGACCCCTTTTGTCCGATGATTGTCACAAGGCCGCTGTTCAAGCCTAGTCTCAGGTTCTGAAAGGCCGCAGTCCCTCCCCCACCAATGGCAATTTCGGAGATAACCCTGGAGGCGTCATGTCGCACGGGCGGGTGATTGCCGATATAGACTCGCTCCTTAGGCTCGTATAGAGTCTGCCTCAGGCCTTCGAATGTGGGGTCGCCCTTTATCCAACAAAATCCGTTCGGGCTTGGTTTGAAAAGATCGTCGAGGCAGTGGGCGTCGGATCCATGAAAGCATGGCTTCGGCGCTCCAAGTTTCTTCGCACCGTCGCTTTTGTCGCCTCCTTCTGCAAGCCAAAATGCGCGATTATTCTGGTTCGCGGAAAAAATGATATTTGCGGATCTCCATATTTCTTCTTGCTTCGCGGCCCAACCGCTGTCTTTGATTCCGGATGGGCCATCGTTTCCGCCGGCAGCGCATACCAGAGAATGTTGGCGCAGCCACGCCTCGTTTTCATACCACGTCCAGAAGACTGCGAAATCCACCTTGAACTGGTTAACACCTTCCCGGTATCGGGCATCGTCGTCGGTCAGGTCGTGGTTGTACGCTGCTCCTAATTTGGTGATTCCCGCCCTAGTGCAGGAATATGGTTGCCGCTGGTACTCAATCGAGAGGCGTGCGAGCGCGTGATTGATTTCGTCGCAATGCGCCGGCTCGGTGGGATCGATGAGCAGGTGCAAATTTACGGCGTGGCCCCTGTCTGTTTGTGGCGTGACGCGGAACTCGATGTTTGGTATGAGTAGGTCTATCGACCCTAACTTGGCGTCCTTTCTATGCCCAATCAGCTGTTCGTAGTTCGCGATCGACACATAGTCCGTGACGCCCAAGACCGAGACGTCCTTCGTGGCCTTCAAAGCCTGAAGGAAACTCGGCCAGCCCGTGTACCTATCCTCGCGCGCCGTGCCTGGAGTATGAATGTGGAGATCCCATTTTCTCCACTCTGATCCACGCTGGTAGGGCAAATGTCCTGCGCTAGTCTTCACCTGAGCAGTCATAATGTTCCCCGATACTCTACTGGACACTAGCATAGTTGCCGATCTCTTTGCGATGTCGACTTGCTGCGGGGCCGGCGTTTAGCATCGGAGACCATCGACAGTAGGCAAGAAATGCATTCAGTTACTAACTGCTCGCAACGCTAAAATACCCACACTTTTGGCTATTGACGAATTTGCGAAATGATGCCAGAGTGATAATTGAGTTCTAGCAATGATGCGCAAACCCCATACCGATTGCTTCCCGACACCGGCCACGTTTACGTGGCAAGGAGCGGGGGAAGGTACGTTCATGTAACGGGGGCGATCCATAGCGCGTAGTTTT
>Ga0187888_1002791_pt1 | contig 14428 bp, 9 predicted proteins | sample June2016WEW_7_40_FD_132987 | JGI IMG/M metagenome (GOLD analysis project Ga0187888, IMG submission 132987) | Peatland microbial communities from SPRUCE experiment site at the Marcell Experimental Forest, Minnesota, USA - June2016WEW_7_40 | ecosystem: Environmental > Terrestrial > Soil > Wetlands... | reverse complement strand
CCGGAGCAGTACGCGAAGCTGAATGCGGCGGGACAGCTTGCGCTGCTCGGATCGCCGGAGTGGATGGATGTGCGCGGCGGAGCGGTGACGATTGCGACCGATCTGCCACGGCAGGCGATCTCGTTGCTGCGGCTGGAGTGGTAGGGGCGCGGCTTTTCAGGAGCCGATGAGGGGTTGCTGGGCGGGTGGGGCGGTGGGGTCGGCGTGGGGCAGGAGGAGGATGTTGTTGGGGTCGGAGCCGAGGGGGATGGAGTTGTGTTCAAAGGCCTGGAGGATGCGGCGGCGCAGCTCGCGCAGGACGGCGTCTTTTTGATTGATGGCGACGCGGATGCTGACGGGGTAGGAGACGAGGCGGCCGTTGATGGCGTCGATGCCGGGGATGACGGGGTCGGCGAGGGCGATGGTTTGGAAGGCGGGATCGTTGCGGACGGCGAGCGCGGTGGAACGCAGGAGGGCGAGGACGCGGTCGGGATCGGCTGAGGCGTCGACGGCGAGGGTGAGGGTGGCGACGGCGAAGTCGCGGGAGGTGTTGGAGACGGTGGCGATCTGCGAGTTGGGGATGTAATGGACGGCGCCGTCGGCGTCGCGCAGGGTGGTGACGCGCAGGGTGAGGTCTTCGACGGTGCCGGCGAGGCCGGCGATGCGGACCGTGTCGCCGACGTTGTACTGGTTTTCGATGAGGATGAAGATGCCGTTGAGGACATCCTTGAAGAGGGACTGCGCGCCGAGGCCGATGCCGACGCCGAGGACGCCGGCGGAGGCAAGCAGCGGGGTGAGGTTGATGTTGAAGACATCGAGGATGTGGAGGAGGACGATGAAGCCGATGATGCCGTAGGCGGTGGCGCGCAGGATGGCGGCGACGGTGCGGAGTTCGGCGGCGCGCTGCGGATTGTCGGTCTGGCGGTCGGCCAGGTCCCTCATGCGGTTGACGAAGAATGCGACGATGCGGGCGAGAACGAAGGCGATGGCGAGGATGAGGAGCATTCGCGGCAGATCGCCGTGGACGAAGGCGAGCAGGTCGCGGTGCCAGTGGTGGAGGACATCGGCAAAGGACGCGTCTTCGCGGGTGAGGTCGGCCATGTCTTGCGAAGCTGGGGTGAAGAGGAACATGATGGGGTCGTCTCCATTTTCGTGGGCCCTGAGTTTTGGGCCCTGGGACAAGTATCTCTCGGATTGATGGAACGGATGTGGCGAAGGAGGAAGAGAGATGAGGATGCTACGCAGGATGGCGGTGTGGGCGGCGGCCGGCGGGTTGATGCTGGCGATGGGCAGCGTGCAACCGGGTGCGCAGGGAACCAGGGCTGATGCGACGAAGGCGCAACAGCCGGCTGTGCCGGAGGTGATTCCGGTGGAGCCACAGGACGAACGGACGGTCAGCATGGAGGAGGAGCAGGCGAAGCTGCACAATATCGACCGGCAGAAGAAGCTGGTGGAGGACACGACGAAGCTGCTGGCGCTGGCGAATGAGTTGAAGGTGGCGGTGGACAAATCGAACAAGGACACGCTGTCTCTGGATGTGGTGCGCAAGGCGGATGAGATTGAGAAGCTGGCGCACAGCGTGAAGGAGAGGATGAAGGGGGACTAGGGGAGGAGAGCGGGTGTGTTGAGGAGGGGGGCTGCAGGGAGGGTGGAGGTGGGTGTGGCGGAGGCGCGCAGGGAGGCGACGATCTGGTCGGGGGACCAGGCTGGGTAGGCGGCGTGGAGCAGAGCGGCGGCCCCGGCGACGAGCGGTGCGGAGGCGCTGGTTCCCATGGCCTGGACGTACTGGATGTGGCCGAGGTTGAAGCAGCCGAAGCTGTGGGCGGCGTCGGAGGGCGGGCCATCGGCGGTGTTGGGCAGGCCGTTGGAGCAGGCTCCGCGGATCCATCCGCTGACGACGGTGTCTGGCGTGGGGGTGGTGGGGTCGGGATAGCTGCCGCCAGGCGCGGCGATGGCGTCGAGGGGCGCGCCGAAGTTGGAGTAGTAGGGGAGGGTGATGGGGCCGGGGGCGCAGGCGGGGCTGACTCCATTGACGGCGAGGGCGAGGTCTTCGGCGCAGGCTGGGTTGGTGGAGGCAACGACGGCGAGGACGCTGCGGGACTGGGCGGGGAGTTCGATGTAGCGCGGGTTGGCGAGGTTGACGCCATCGTTGCCGGCGGAGGCGATGACGACGGCACCGGCCTGGTTGGCGGCGTAGGTGACGCGGTCGAATGTGGCCTGGAGGCCGGCGCCCTCGCCGGTGTCGAGATCGACGATGGTTCCCAAGGAGAGGTTGATGACGTCGGCATGCTGATTGATGGCGTCCTGGATTCCCTGAATGACCCATGAGAGGAGACCGCTGGCCTGGCCGGTGACACACTGGGTGGCGATGTCGGGCGCGGTGCTGGAGGGGTCGGGGAGACGCTCCAGGACCTTGATGTTGAGGATGGTTGCGGCGGGGGCGACGCCGATGAGGAGGCCGGTTCCGGGACCGATGGCGGCGGCGGCCAGCGATGCGACCCATGTGCCGTGGCCCTGCTGGTCCTGCGGGCTGCCGTCGTCGCAGGGGCTGGGCAGTCCGGTGAGGGCGGATTGGTCGATCTCGGAGAGATTGAGGGCGAGGTTGGGAGAGATGTCGGGGTGAAGCGCATCGACGCCGCTGTCGAGGACGGCGATGCGGACGCCTGCGCCCATGGTGGTGTCCCAGGGGCCGTGGGTGGGGCCACCGGTGACGCCGGCGCCGAATCCGCCGGATTGCAGGACGGCCCAGGCTTGCGGAGAGGAGGTGTAGTAGGTGTCGTATGGGGCGACGACTGGGGTTGGGGTTGGAGTTGGTGTGGGAGTAGGGGTTGGGGTGGGGGTTGGGGTTGGAGTTGGTGTGGGGGTGGTGACTACGATGGTGGCGGGGAGGACGGGGCGGAGGATGAGGGAGTGAGCGGAGAGGATGCGGTCGTGGATGACGTACTGGACGGCGGGGTCGGCACGCAGGGCGGCGAGGGTGGCGGCTTCGCTGGCGGCGTCGGAGGCGGTCTCGAGGACAGTGATGCCGAAGGGAGTGTTGCTGCGAACGATGTGAGCACCGGCGACGCTGACGCGGGCTTCGGCGTCGGCGGGGATGGAGCTGCGGTAGGCGACGAGATAGCGGTGCGGGACGGGGACTCCGATGGGGCTGGGGAGCTGCTGGGAGTGCGCGCGCAGGCCACTGGCCAAGATGAGAGCGATGAGAGTGAGGGCGGCGAGAACGAGGAGATTGCGGAGGACAGAGAGCAGACGCAGGGTGCGAAATGCAGGGTTGGAGGCGGCGGGGTGGAGTGGGGAGAAGATGGTCAACCTCGGAGATGACGGTGCTGGCGCGTGGGACAATGCGCTGGTATCTGCATCGGCGATTTTGGGGGTGGGTGAGAGGGCGTGAGCGCGCGGAGACGAACCCAGTGTCCTATTTTGGGAGGGTATGATGGGCGGAGAACGGATGCGGAGGAGAAGCATGAGGATTTGCGGAGTGGTTCTGGCGGCGGTGATGGGGTGTTCCGTGGCGATGGCACAGACGGATGGCGGGATCACGGTGTGGCCGAAGGGAGTGCCTCCGGCGGGAGCTGCGCGCGCGAGCTTTGACGGATTTGCGATGATGATCTCGCACCGGACTGCGAGCGATCAGGTGGAGGTGCACCAGGCGGTAGCGGACATCATGGTGGTGCAGTCGGGGACGGCGACGCTGGTGACGGGCGGGGAGGTGGTGGACCCGGTGACGAAGGGGCCGAATGAGATTGGAGGGTCGGCGATCAAGGGCGGCGTGTCGCGGACGCTGGTGGCGGGCGACGTGGTGGAGATTCCGCCGGGAGTGCCGCACCAGTACTTTATTGAGCCGGGCGGGCAGATTACGTATCTATTGATTAAGGTGACGAAGAAGTAGGTAGGTTCAAGGTTCAAGGTTCAAGGTTCGAGGTTCAAGGTTCGAGGTTCGAGGGGCGGGTTCGTACAGGACGCCGTGTTCGATACGCAGGGCTTGGGGGTAGAATCTTGATTGGGCCATGTTGTGATCCGGGGGGTGCGTGTGGCTCGTCGCAATGGAATGGGTGGTGAGGGAAAAAGACCAGCGGTTGAGACGGCGGTGCTGGGCGCGGTGAGCGCTGGCGGCACGGCGGCGGTTCGCGAGCCCACATCTCAGAGTCGAGACGCTCACCCCAGCGAGCAAGCTCGCCGGGGACCCCGAGATGTGGGGCACCCAGCGGTGGCGGTTGCGGGAGTCTCCGAGAGGGACGTGTGGGGTGGGATGACGCGCGAGCAACTGGTGGAGTTCTACCGGCTGATGTATCTTTCGCGGCGGACGGACGACCGCGAGATTGTGCTGAAGCGGCAGCAGAAGATTTTTTTCCAGATCTCATGCGCGGGGCATGAGGCGCTGCTGGTGGCGGCGGGGATGGCGATGCGGCCGGGATACGACTGGTTCTTTCCCTACTACCGCGACCGGGCGCTGTGCCTGGCGCTGGGCAATACGGTAGAGGAGCAGTTGCTGCAGGCGGTGGGCGCGGCGGAGGATGTGGCGAGCGGCGGGCGGCAGATGCCTTCGCACTGGTCGAGCCGGAAGCTGCACATTGTGACGCCGAGTTCGGCGACGGCGACGCAGTGCATGCACGCGATTGGATGCGCGGAGGCTGGGCGATACTTTGCGCGGCATCCGGAGGCGGCGAAGAAACACGCGGGGGACTATAGAGAGTTTAAGGATGTGACGTTCCAGGGCGACGAGGTGACGTATGTGTCGCTGGGCGAGGGAGCGACCAGCCAGGGCGAGTTCTGGGAGTCGCTGAATACGGCGAGCAATGCGCGGCTGCCGGTGGTGTATGTGGTGGAGGACAACGAGTACGCCATCTCGACGCCGGTGGAGGTGAATACTCCGGGGGGAAACATCTCGCGTCTGATTGCGAATTATCCCAACTTTCATCTTGTGGAGGTGGATGGGACGGACCCGATTGCGTGCTACCGGGCGATGGTGGAGGCGGTGGCGTATGCGCGGGCGGGGCGCGGGCCTGCTCTGGTGCATGGGCATGTGGTGCGGCCGTACAGCCACTCGCTGAGCGACGACGAGCGGCAGTACCGCAGCGAGGAAGAGGTGCAGGCCGATAACGCGCGCGACCCGCTAGCGAAGATGCAGCTGTGGCTGCTGCGGGAGGGGATCCTGGACGAGGAGGGGATCAACCGGCTGGAGCAGAAGGTGGACGAGGAGGTGCATCGGGCGGCGGACCGTGCGATGCAGGCGGTGCTGCCGAGCGTGACGCGGGAGGCGATCCTGCGGCACCTGTACTCGGAGGACCTGCGGCCGACGGACGCGCGGTTCGATACGCAGCCGGAGGCGACGGCGGACGCGAGCGAGCGGACGATGGCGGAGCTGATTAACCACTGCCTGAAGGACGAGATGCGGAGGGACGAGCGGGTGGTGGTGTTCGGCGAGGACGTGGCGGACGCGACGCGCGATGAGGCGCTGCGGGCGGGAGAGATCAAGGGCAAGGGCGGGGTCTTCAAACTGACGGCGGGATTGCAGACGGAGTTTGGGTCGGAGCGCTGCTGGAACACGCCGCTGTCGGAGGCGAATATAGTGGGGCGGGCGATTGGGATGGCGGTGCGCGGACTGAAGCCGGTGGCGGAGATCCAGTTCTTCGACTACATCTGGCCGGCGATGCACCAGATGAGGAATGAGTTGGCGGCAATCCGCTGGCGGTCGAATGGGGCGTGGAGCTGCCCGCTGGTGATACGGGTGCCGATTGGCGGGTACCTGACCGGAGGGTCGATCTATCACTCGCAGAGTGGCGAGAGCATCTTTACCCATACGCCGGGCGTGCGGGTGGTGATGCCGTCGAATGCGCTGGACGCGGCGGGGCTGCTGCGGACGGCGATCCGATGCGACGATCCGGTGCTGTTCCTGGAACACAAGCGGCTGTATCGCGAGACGTTTGGGAGGGGGGCGTATCCGGGGCCGGAGTACGCGATCCCGTTCGGCAAGGCGAAAGTGGTGCGGGCCGGGAATGATTTGACCGTGGTGACGTACGGCGCGATTGTGCCGCGCGCGTTGCAGGCGGCGGAGAAGCTGGAACGCGAGACGGGCGTGGACGTGGAGCTGATCGACCTGCGGACGCTGAGTCCGTTCGACTGGGAGGCGATTGCGGCGTCGGTGCGCAAGACGAGCCGGGTGATTGTGGCGCACGAGGACATGCTGAGCTGGGGATACGGCGCGGAGATTGCGGCGCGGATCGGCGAGGAGCTCTTCGACGAGCTGGATGCGCCGGTGCGGAGGGTGGCGGCGATGGATACGTTTGTGGCGTACCAGCCGCTGCTGGAGGACGCGATCCTGCCGCAGGCGGAGGACCTGTATCGCGCGATGGAGGAAATGGCGAAGTATTAGGGGGCTCGATCTGCACTCGATACCCCACCCTGTCGCGCGATACAACTGCGCGCCGAGGATGGGGCACCCGGCGCATAACAAACAACCGCAGGTTCCTTCGACAAGCTCAGGACAGGCTCTTCGACTCCGTTCGGCGCGGGACGCCGAACTTCGCTCAGGATGACAGCGTTAACGGCAGCGGGGGATGTGGATGTGGTCTGGGGGAAGGCCGGAGTGGTAGCGGTCGTAGATGGCGGTGTAGGCGGACTCCAGATGACGGGTGAAGGAGGGGCAATCGAAGAGCGGACCGGTGAGGCGGTTTTGTTGCAGGCGCTGGCGGAGGGCATGGAGGCGTGCGGGATTGTGGGCGAGATCGACGGAGAGCTCCTCGTACTCCGACTCCGTTGAAGTGATGAGTTCGGGCAGACCGACGGCGCGCAGCAGACTGGCCGCGACCCGGCCGGCAAAGGTTTCGCCCGTGCGGGTGAGGAGCGGGAGGCCGGCCCAGAGCGCATCGCTGGCCGTGGTGTGCGCGTTGTAGGGCAGGGTGTCGAGAAAGAGGTCCGCCAGGCGGTGGCGCGCCAGATGCTGGGCTGCGGGCAGCAATCGAGCAAAGACCAGCCGCTGGGGTGCTATTCCGCGGCGCGCGGCTTCGGCGCGCAGATTTTCGATGGCCCAGGGATTGTCCTCCAGCAGCCAGAGGACGCTGCCCTCGACCCGCGCGAGGATGTGCATCCAGAGATCGAAGACATCCGGCGTGATCTTGTAAGCGCCGTTGAAGCAGCAGAAGACAAATGCGGATTCCGGCAGACCCTCGCCGGCGCGCGCGCAGGGTTCCGGTGAGATGGAACGCAGGGAATCGTTGACCTGATAGCTGTCCGGCAGGGTGAGAATTTTTTCTGAATAATACTGCCGGTCGGCCTCGGGAATCAGGGTAGGGTCCGCGATGAGATAGTCCATGAAGTCGGCGCCCATGGTGCCGGGATAGCCGAGGTAGCTGATCTGAATGGGAGCGGCGCGCTCGGCGAAGATGCCGGTGCGGCTTTGTTTCGTGAACCCCTTCAGGTCCACCGCAATGTCCACTTCGAGCTTGCGGCTGAGGTCGGCGACCTCATGGTCCGGCATAGACCGGACATCGAGAAACTGGTCCATGGCTGAGGAGACCCGCTTGCTCATCTCGTCGGCCGTATCCGGGCCAAAGGAGAATCCCAGGATTTCAAACCGGCTGCGATCGTGCCGCTCAAGCAGCTCTGCAATCAGGAAGCTGGTTGCGTGGTAGCGAAAATCCGCCGAGAAATAGCCGATGCGAATCCTGTCGCGTTTGGGACGGCGGGGAACCGCGGCGGCGGAACGCGCTGGAAACCTGTCGCGCGCATATATCTGCGCCGCCTGCATCTGCACCGCTGGAGAATTGCTGATGGCCAGAACCGTGAATGGGAGCACTGCTTTCAACCCGCGATCAATGGCGGCCTCCAACTGGCGGCACTCGTTTTCAATATCCGCCCAATCGCAGAGGAGCCCCCTGGTAAACAGCGGCATACCGCGCAAATATGCGTAGTCCGGATTGATGAGGAGGGCCTTGTCATAGCTGGCGAGCGCCTCCTGGTACTGCTTGAGGTCCTGGAGAGCATTGCCTCGGTTGTAGTGGGCGTCTGCAATCTCCGGCTGGAGCAGGATGGCCTGGTCACAGCTCTCCAGAGCCGCCTGATAGCGATCCAGAGCATGCAGCGCATTGCCCCGGTTGCAATGGGCCTTGGCATGGCGGGGATTGAGCAGGATGGCCCTGTCGTAGCTCTCCACCGCCTCCTGGTATTGGTGAAGCGCAAGCAGCGCATTGCCTCGATTGTTGTGGGCCTCCGCAAGCTCCGGCTTGAGCAGGATGGCGCGATCGCAACTGTCGAGGGCCTCCTGGAATTGCTGAAGGTCATGCAGGGTATTGCCACGGTTACTGTATGCCTCGGCATAATCCGGATTGAGCAGAATGGCCTTGTCATAGCTCTGCACAGCCGCCTCATATTGATGCAGAGCATGCAGTGCATTGCCCCGGTTGAAGTGGGTCTCGGATAGCTGCGGATTGAGCAGGATGGCGCGATCGCAACTGTGCAGGGCCGCCTGGAACCGCTGAAGCGCATACAGGGTATTGGCGCGGTCACTGTAAGCCTCTGCATAATCCGGATTGAGAAGGATGGCCTTATCGAAGCTGTTCAGGGCCTCTTCGTAGCGCGCCAGAAGATACAGAGTATTGCCTCGGTTGTTGTATGCCTCCGCATAGTCCGGCTGGAGGAGGATGGCCTTGTCGAAGCTATCGAGCGCCTCCTGGTGCTGCTGAAGAGCGTGCAGAGAAATGCCGCGGTTGCAGAAGGCCTCCGCATAATCCGGCTGGAGCAGGATGGCCTTGTCAAAGCTCACGAGGGCCGCCTGGTCTTGTTGAAGAGCATGCAGAGCGCTTCCGCGGTTATTGAAGGCTTGCGCATGCCACGGATTAAGTTGGATTGCCTTGTCGTAGCTCTCCAGAGCTGCCTGGTACTGCCGAGCGAGATAGAGTTCATTGCCACGGATGCAGCAGGCCTCCGCATGAGCCGGGTCAACCGGAACCGCTCTGCTGGCCGGTTCCGGCGCGGGCTTTGATTCAGCCAATAGCGATGCGAGGGCGGAGTCCCAGGAATCGGCGATCCTGTTCCAGTCGAATGTGGACCTGGCCCATTCGCGCATGGACTCTCGCGACTTCTCGCTGGGAGGGTTCAAGAGGAGCTTCACTGTTTCCCGGATAAATTCTGCTTTCTGTTCGGGGTCTGTGATCTCGAAATGGAACTTGTTGGGGTAAGCCCAGTCGTCTTTGGTCTTTTTGGAGTGGATGAAAACCCCACCGTGTTGGGATTTCTCGCCCAACGCGGCGAAGTCGGTGGTGATGGGGATTGCTCCTGCGGCCATGGCCTTGGAGAGGGAGATGCAGTCAATCTCCGCGTACTCTGAGGGATAGGCGAAGACGTTTGCCTTGAGGTAGAGCTGGGCGATCTCGCCGTGGCTCAATCTGCCGCGCTCCTCAACGCCGATTTGCTTTATGCGTTGCTGCATGCCGGTCTTCCATGCCATCTTCTGCGAGTCAGAGGAATAGACGGAATCCCACACGCCCCAGCCGTAGGCCCACTGCGCACGTGCGTTGGGGACCTGCTTCTTGATCTCTTCGAAGCAGTCGATAAACGCCTCCAGGCTGCGGTCGGCCGAGGAGGTGTTGATGAGCAGGAGCGGGTCGCGATCGGCGGGGCCCTCAAACAATTTCGCGTCGATGCCATTGGGGATGATGACGAACTTCTGGTCGGGAATATGGGGAAAAAGGGAGCGGTGGAATTTGGATTTGACGAAGATCCGGTCGATTCTCTGAAGCATTTCGGGGGTGAAATAAGCCTCGGGGATGACGTCATGCAGGTCCATGACAACCATGTCTGAGTTGATCTGGACCATGTGGTGCAAGGGATATCGCCATAACACCGTGACATTCTGCCTGTCGCGGCAGTTCCACATCCAGTAGGGTTTCCAAGAGATGCCGTCGAAGACCTCCTGGCGCGCACCGCAATAGGCATAGACGGTGACGCGCCATCCGCGCCGATGCAAGAGCGTGGAGAGCCAGATGACGGCTTCCTCCGAACCTCCGATGCCTTTTTCCCTGGCCGTGCGGGGATTCCAAATCTCGCTTGTGGGGCCGCAATAGAAGACGATGTCTTTGCCGTTTGCATCTGACTTTACGAAGTTTGCGTTGCGAAGGCCGGACACCGCGGGATGGGAATGAAGGTCGGGTGGCAATGCGTCAAGCGCGGCCTTCATCTCCGCTTTGTCGGATATCTTCGCTATACGCGCGACCGCATTTTCGACGGACTCGAAGACCGTGGTCTGCCTGTTGCATTCATCATCGGGCCTGAGAAGCATGGCCCTGTGATAGATCTCGACATCCGTCCGATACTGCTCGAGAGCCTGGCGAGTATGGTCGCGGTTGCTGCAGGCGCCGGCATAGTCCGGCTGGAGGAGGATGGCCTTGTCGAAGCTTTCGAGCGCCGCCTGGTGCTGCTGAAGGGCCAGCAGAGCAATGCCACGGTTGCAGAAGGCCTCCGCATAATCCGGCTTGAGCAGGATGGCCCTGTCATAGCTCTCGAGCGCCGCATGGTGCCGCAGGAGAGCATGCAGAGCACTGCCGCGGTTGTGGTGGGCCTCCGCGAAATCCGGCTTGAGCAGGATGGCCTTGTCGTAGCTCTCGACGGCCGCTTCGCACTGCTGAAGAGCGAACAGAGCATTGCCGCGGCTGCAGCAGGCCTCGGCAAAATCCGGATTGAGTTGAAGTGCGCGGTCGATCAGCTCAAGCGCGGCCGCATATTGTCCAGCCTGATGCGCGACCACCCCCAGAAGATGCAGCGCGCCCGCATGGTTGGGAGAGGCCTGCAGGATTTGCCGATAGATGGCTTCCGCCTGGGGCAGTTGGCCGGCACTGTGGTGGGCCAACCCTTTCTGGAGCAGAAGGTCCGCAGAGGAAGGACCGGAAGTTGCCGGCTGCCCGGAGATCGGTTGCTTTAATGGGCGGCGAATAGCATTCTTGCGGCTTTTCTTCATGCGTTCCTATCCTCAAATCCAATTGCCGAACAGTGCGTGCGCTCGAGAGCGTTCATTTGCTGCGATGGAGGGCTGCGGTCGTGCTTCGCACCATACCCACCCATGCGCAAGAGCGCGCATGAATGGGGCACCCGCGGGCAGTGGATGTTCCCACGATCATCTTACCCTTGGCCGCGCAGGCCCGGCGATCATGGGGCGACGGGCTCAATGGCGGCGGACTGCGCGGCGGTGAAGAGGCGGAGGAGATTAGCGCCGAGGAGTTTGTGGAGGTCGGCGGGGGAGTGGCCGCGGGCGAGCAGAGCGGCGGTGAGTTTGGGCAGGTCGGCGGCGGAGTTGATGCCCTCGGGCAGCGCGCAGATGCCGTCGAAGTCGGTGCCGAGGCCGACGTGGTCGATGCCGGCGACCGAGATGATGTGGTCGAAGTGGGCGATGAGCGAAGAGAGCGGGGGGCGCGGAAGGCGCGCGGCGAATTCGCGGTCGAGGCGGTTGGCGACGGAATAGGGGACGGGCGTGCCTTTGGCGGCGTACTCGATGGCGAGGGACTTATGCGCGGCGAGGAGGGCGGGCTTCTGCTCGGCCCAGGCCTGGCGGTACGGCTCGTCGATGAAAGCGGGGTAGAAGTTGACCATGCAGACACCGCCGTTGGCGACGAGGGCGCGGAGCTGGTCGTCGGTGAGGTTGCGGTGGGAGGCGGTGAGGGCGCGGGCGGAGGAGTGCGAGACGAGGACGGGGGCGCGGGTGACGGCGAGGACTTCGGCAAAGGTGCGGTCGGAGACGTGGGAGAGATCGACCATCATTCCGAGGCGGTTCATCTCCGCGATGACCTGGCGGCCGAAGGGGGTGAGACCGTTGTGATGGGGGAGTGTGGGATCGTCGAGATCACCGGAGGAGTCGGCCCAGTCGTTGGAGTTGGTCCAGGTGAGTGTCATGTAGCGGACGCCGAGGGCGTGGTAGAGGCGGAGAAGAGCGAGGGAGTTCTCGATGGCGTGGCCGCCCTCGATGCCGAGGAGGATGGCGAATTTGCCGGCGGCGCGTGCGGCGAGAATTTCTTTGGGGGAAGTGCAGAGGGCGAGTTCGGCGGGATGCCGGCGAACCTGCTCGCGGACGGCGTCGAGGAGGGTGAGGGTGCGGAGGGCGTAGCGCGCGCCGGGACACTGCGCGGGATCGGGCCAGAGGGCGAAGAACTCGGCGGCGAGATTGCCGCGGCGGGCGGTAGCAAGATTGAGATGGCCGGCGGGCTGGTCTGCGATGGCCAGAGGCGAGGTGAAGTCCCATGACTCTTCGACGAAGCGCTGCGGAGTGTCTGCGTGGGCGTCGATGACGAGGGCGGAGGCGTGGACGGCGGCGGGGTCGGGCGGGATGGCGGTTGCGGGCGGATTGGCGGGCGGGTTCGGCATCTTGCTTAGTGTAGTGCGTTGGCGGGAGAGGCAACTTGCGGGACGTGGATGGGGTCTTACAGAGTGAGGTGATTTATGGCATTGGAACAGGATTTGGGGAAGATGGCGGCGCGGCCGTCGGAAGAGGCGGTTGAGACGGCGGGCGGCGAGATCGACGACTTCAAGAGCGACGAGAAAAAGATGGACGGTGTGGCGATGCGTATGGCCAAGCGCGCAGAGAACCGGATTGTGGCCAATGAGGAGAAGATTCCGGGAAGCACGATTTTTACGAAGTAGGTTTGAATACAGACAGACGCGGCCCGCTCCGGTGAGTGGGGCTGTTCTGCGTGGAGAAAGGTTAGCGGGTGAAGAGGTCTTTGAGCTGCTGGAGGAGGACTTCGCGGCCGGTGATGGAGATGGATTCGGTGAGGGGGAGCTGCTTGGGGCAGGCCTCGACGCAGTTCTGGGCGAAGCCGCACTCCTGGATGCCGCCGTCTCCGGCGAGGGCGCGGAGGCGTTCCTGCTTGAGGACGGAGCCGGCGGGGTCCATGTTGAAGAGGCGGGCCTGGGCGATGGTGGCCGCGCCGACGAAGTTGGTCTGCTGGTTGAACTGGGGGCAGACCTCCATGCAGATGGTGCAGGAGATGCAGTTGGAGAGCGGGTAGCGGGCCTCCTGCGTCTGGGGGAACTGGCGTGGGCCGGGGCCGAGGTCGTAGGTGCCGTCGATGGGGACCCAGGCCTTGACGACTTTGAGGTTCTCGAAGAGGACGCTGCGGTCGACGGCGAGGTCGCGGACGATGGGGAACTTGGAGAGCGGGGCGAGGTGGATGGGCTGGCCGGGAGCTTCTTTTTGCAGCGTGTCGACCAGCGTGGAGCAGGCCATGCGGGCGCGGCCATTGATTAACATCGCGCAGGAGCCGCAGATCTCTTCGAGGCAGTTGGAGTCGTAGGTGATGGGGGTGGTGGGCGCGCCGTCGGCGGTGACGGGGTTGAGCGCGACCTCGCCGAGAAGCGAGGTGATGTTCATGTTGGGGCGATAGGGGATGGCGAAGCGCTCGATGCGCGCGGCGGCGTCGGGAGCGGACTGGCGGAGGATATCGACGTGGATGGTGCTTGGCATGGTTGGTGTTCCTTTGTTTCTACTTGGTCTTGCTGCGAAGATGGACGGAGCGCGATTGGTAGACGAGACGACCGATGGTGCAGGCTACGACGAGGATGATGAGGAAGACTTCGGTTGCTTTCGACATAATGCACCTCCGGGGCTAAAAGCCCCCCCGTTCTCTTTTAGGCTTCTACGGCACGGCTGAAGCCGTGCCCTTCCGTTCGTGCCTCAACGTGCGGTTGAGGCGGTTTTGCTACAAAAGCGAGAAGCAGATTCCTCCGCTGCGCTGCGGAATGGCAAACAAAAAATACAAAAGCAAACTACAGAGATTCTGGAGCTTCGCTCCAGAATGACGGTTGAGGTTAGTTAAGCCGAGGCGTCGTACTTGCGGGGGCGGGGTGGGATAAGGCTGGTGTCGACCTCGGCGTAGGAGAAGACGGGGGCGTTGGCGGTGGCGTCGTACTTGGCCATGGTGGTTTTGAGGAACTGAGGGTCGTTGCGGTCGGGGAAGTCGGGCTTGTAGTGGGCGCCGCGGCTCTCGTCGCGCAGGCGCGCGCCCTGCACGATGACGCGGGCGAGGTGAAGCATGTTTTGCAGTTGGCGGGCGAAGGCGAAGCTGGTGTTGGCCCACGCGGTCTTGTCGGAGAGGTTGACGTTGCGGTAACGATCGAGGAGTTCGACGATCTTGGTGTCGGCCTCGGCGAGGCCAGCGTTGTAACGGATGATCGTCGCGTGCTTGGTCATGGTGTCGCCCAGTTCGCGCCAGAGCTTGAAGGGGTTTTCGGTTCCGGGGTTGGAGAGCAGGGCGGCGTTCTTTTCTTTTTGACGCTGAAGCTCGGCGGCGTGGCCACCGTCGCCGGGCGCGGCCGAGAGGGAGTTGGCGTAGGCGATGGCGTTGGGGCCGGCGAGGAATCCGCCGTTGATGCAGGAGAGGAGGGAGTTTGCGCCGAGGCGGTTGGCGCCGTGGATGGAGTAGTCGGCCTCGCCGGCGGCGAAGATGCCGGGGACGTTGGTGTGCTG
>Ga0187888_1002783_pt1 | contig 14465 bp, 10 predicted proteins | sample June2016WEW_7_40_FD_132987 | JGI IMG/M metagenome (GOLD analysis project Ga0187888, IMG submission 132987) | Peatland microbial communities from SPRUCE experiment site at the Marcell Experimental Forest, Minnesota, USA - June2016WEW_7_40 | ecosystem: Environmental > Terrestrial > Soil > Wetlands... | reverse complement strand
GTTGGATTGCCCGTTGCTGATGAATCCCTTGTTGAGCTCCGGCGCGATGGCGATCCCATGAACGCCGTGCAGTTGGGCAATCTGTCCCACCACCTTGCCGGCATCGGCATCGATTACCTCGACGGCCGTGCCGTGCGAGGCGTAAATCCGGCGGTTGACATTGTCAAAAGCTACGTAGTCCCATCCGCCAGTGCCGCCGATTTTGATCTTACTTAGAACCTTGTAGCCTTCCGCGGCAAATGCCGTGGCGATCAGGAGACCTGCTGTCAGAAGCTTCTTCATGGTGTTACTCCTTTTACGTTAGTCCCGGCCTCCTATATAGTAGCGAACGGCCGGAGTCACTACCAGTGAGAGAACCATCGAGGCCAGGATTCCGCCAATCACCGCGATGGCCAGGGGTTGTAGCATTTGAGAGCCGGCGCCCAGGGCCAGCGCCAGCGGTAGCATGCCGGCCACGGTGGCCAGCGCCGTCATCATAATAGGTCGCAGCCGCCGCTCCCCGGCGCGCATCATGCTTTCTTCGGCCGGAAGGCCGGCCTCGCGGAACTTCTGGTCGGCGTCCAGCAGCAGGATGCCATTCTTGGCGACGATGCCGATCACCATGATCAGGCCCATGAACGACGACAGGTTGAAGGTGATTCCGGTGACCAGCAGCGCCAGGAACACGCCGCAGGTAGAGAGCAGCGCGGAGGCCAGCACCGCAATGGGCGCGGCGAAATTGCCGAATTCGAACAGCAAGGCGATGAACACCAGCACGATGGCCAGCAGCAGCACAAACACCAGGTCCTTGAACGACTTCTGCTGTTCCTCATACTGGCCGCCGTACTGAACGCGGATGCTGGGCGGCAGGTTGGCCTCGGCGATGGCCTGCTGGACCTTGACCATGCCGTCGCCCAGATTCATGCCTTCAAACCGCGCGGTCACGGTGACATCGCGCTGCAAGTTCTCCCGCCGGATTTCGGTTTGACCGGGGATCTCGACCATATTGGCCAGCGAGCCGAGCGTTGCCGTCTTCCCCGTCGAACTGACCAGCAGCGTGTTCCGAATGGCGTCCGTCGACGCGCGCGTCTGCTCCGGAAAACGGACGCGAATGGTGTAAGCGCGGTCGTTGAGCACCACCGGCAGCGAGGCCGGCTCACCCTGGAGCATGGCGCTGGTATCCAGTTCCACCTCCTCGGGGGAGAAACCCGCGCGCGCGGTGACCGATGGATCGACGTTGAAGAGCGTGGCCGGACCGCTGATGGTGTTCTCGATGCCGTCGAGCACGTCCACCACTCCCGGAATCTTCTTGATGGTGTCGCCGACCTTCGGCGCCCAAGCGCGCAGCAGGTCGGGGTCCTGTGAGAAGAGCTTGATGGCCACCGGTTCGGGCGCGTTGGTGAGGTCGCCGATCATGTCCTGCAGCAACTGCATGAACTCGACGTCCAGCACCGGTTCGGCCTTCCTGACCTTGGCGCGGACGTCGGCGATCACCTCGTCGGTGCTGCGGCTGCGCTGGCGTTTCATCTTCACCGAGATATCGCCCGTGTTGGCTTCGGTGACGGCGGCCAGGCCGAGTTGCAGGCCGGTGCGCCGTGAACTGCCTTCCACCTCAGGGACGGCGCGCAGGATCTGCTCCACGTGGGAAACCACGCGGTTGGTCTCTTCGAGCGACGAGCCGGCGGGCATGATGTAGTCGATGATGAAACCGCCTTCGTCCATGGCGGGCAGCAGGTCGGACCCGCAATTGCGGTAACAGATGTAGGAGCCGCCGATCAACAGGATGCAGAAGACCGCCAGCACCAGCGGGTACTGGAGGGCCACGCGCAGCACGCGCTCGTAGGAGTTCATGAGCCAGCGCGGCACGCTGCGGTGCTCCTCGGTGTGGCCGCCGGCGCGCTTGCGGATGAAGTAGTGGCTCAGGGTCGGAGTCCACGTCAGGGCCAGAACCAGCGAGGTGAGCAGCGCCATCCCCACGGTCACGGCCAGCGCGCGGAAGAACACGCCGGTCACCCCGGTGATGGAAATCAGCGGCAGGAACACCACGATGGGGGTGATGGTAGAGCCGACCAGCGGAGTGCGGATCTCGCGGATGGCGCTGCGGATGGCTTCGGCGCGCGACTGGCCCCGATCGCGATGCATCACGATGTTCTCTACCACCACAATGGCGTTGTCGATCACCAGTCCCACGGCCGCGGCCAGACCGCCCAGGGTCATGAGGTTGAAACTCTCGCCCATGATCCGCAGGGCGATGAAGGTCACCGCGATGGTGGCGGGAATCACCAGCCCGGCCACCAGCGATGTTCCCCAGTCCCGCAGGAACAGCACCATGATGAGGGACGCCAGGATCAGGCCGATCAGGATGGCGTCGCGCACGCTCCGGATCGAGTCGCCGACCATCTCCGATTGATCGTAGAAGGGGAGCAGCTCGATGCCTTTGGGCAGCGATTTCCGGATCTGATCGATTTCCTTATGAATGGCGTCGGCCACCATCACCGTGTTGCCGTCCGGCTGGCGGAACACGTAGAGCAGCACCGAGGGCTTGGCGTTGGCGGTCACCACGGTGTAGACGGGCATCACCGAGGGTCCGACAGTCGCAATGTCGCCGATGCGCACGGGCGTGTTGGCGGGCGTGGTTTTGACCACGATGTTGGCAATCTCTTCGGGAGTCCGGGTCTGGCCGCTCACCAGGCTCAGCACCAGTTGGTGATTGGTCTCGATCAGGCCCGGCGAATCGATCATGTTGCTGCGGCCGATGGCATCCAGGATGTTGGAGATGGTGGCGCCGGTCTGGGCCAGCTTGGCGGGGTCGGGCTGAACCTGAAATTCCGGAACCTGGCCTCCCTGCACCACTATCGACGACACCCCGGGCTGGCGGTTCAGCCGCGGTTTGAGGTCGTAGGTGGCCATCTCCCAGATGCGGGTTTGCGGCACCGTGTCGGAGGTCAGGCTGTAGCCCATGATGGGGAAGGCGGCGAAAGTCAGGCGGTTGGCGACAATCTTGGCGGTGGGCGGCAGGGTGGGCTGGATGCGCGCGATGGCCGCATTGACCAGATCGAGCGTACGGAACATATCCACTTTCCAGGTGAAGAACAGGTCGATTTCGGCCGTGCCGCGGCTGGTAATGGACCACACATAGTCGAGCCCCGGCACGGTGTTGACGGCCTCTTCGAGCGGCTTCGTCACGGTGACCAGCATCTGGTCGATGGGAAAGACGCCGTTGTCGACGCCGATCACCACTCGCGGGAAATCGGTGTCCGGGAAAACCGCCGCCGGGATGGTGAGCGCCAGGTAAATGCCCATGGCAACCAGTGTCAAAATGACGAAGACAATTGGCTTGCCGTAGAGGGCAGTCCAGTGCGGCGAATCGGCGGCCGGCGTGACGGGTGGAGGTGTCGAAAGGTCGCTCATTTCGCTTTGGCGTCCGGCGGCGCGGGATTCTCGTCCTCGTCTTCTTCTTCCGCCACGCTGGTATCGATCACCTTCACCTTGGCTTTGTCGTCCACGCCCAGGCCGCCCACCACCACCACCTCTTCACCGGGCCTGACGCCGCTCAGGATCTGCACCTTATCGCCTTCGCGGACACCCAACTCGACCTGCTTCTTGTGCGCGGTGGAATCCGCGCTGACCGTCAGGACGGCTGTGCCCTTTTCTTCTCCCGGAAGAATGGCAGCGATTGGCACGACGGTGGCGGCTTTGAACATCTCGGTGATAATCACGGCGTGCACGCTGGCTCCGGGCTTGAGCCGCTCGCCGGGATTCTCAGCCTCCACCCAAACCTGCAAGGTGGTGCTGGCGGGGTCCGTGGCCGGGCTCACCACAATCACTTTGCCGGACACTTCCTGGCCGCTATCGACCTGAGTGATGGTAGCGGGATGGCCTACCTTGACCATGCCGGCCTGGCTCTGCGGAACATTGACGCGGGCCACCACGCGCGATATATCCATCACCGTGAGCAACGGCGTACCGGGGCTGGCCATTTCACCGGCGTACAGCGGCCGGTCGGCGATGACGCCGCCGATGGGGCTGAAGATCTGGGCATAACTGAGCTGGGCTTCCAGCGATTGATGATGCGCCTTGGCGGCATCCACCTGCGAGGTGGCGGTCTTGACCTGTTCCTCCTTGGCGACCGCTTGGAGCACCCGCAAATGCTCCTGGGCGGCTTCGAACCCGCCTTTCGCCTGCGCGTAGTTCACCAGGGCTTCATCCACCTGCCGCTGCGCCAGCGCGCCTTCCTCGAGCAACTTCTCGCGGCTGTCGAGCACCTTCTTGGCGGCATCCATGGTCTGCCGGTCTGCGTCCACATCGGTTTGCGCCTTGACCACCGACTCGGGAATCGAAGCGCCCGAGGTGGTACGCAAATTGGATTCCGCCTGGTCCACCGCGCCTTTGCCTTCGGCGGATTGGGCGGTGAGGTCGCGGTTCTCCAGCACGGCCAGAAGCTGGCCCTGCTTTACGTGGTCGCCGCGGTTCACGTAGAACTTCTCCACCGGCGAAGCGATCTTGGGCATGACGCTGGCCTGGTCCCGCGGGAAGAGCATGCCGTCGCCGCTGACAATGCGACGGATGGTGTCCTGGGTCACCGCCGTGACCTGCACGGGCGCGGGCGCTTCGGCTTCGTTTTCCTCCTTCTTGGAGCAGCCAAACGTGGCTACCAGGCAGGAGGTGATGAGGACGATTGTGGTTTTCTGCATTGACTAAAACGCCCCTGTGAGAGTCTGAAGGTTCGCCAGGGCGACGCGGTAACGCACCATGCCGTCGTCATACGCATTGCGCGCCCCCACCAGAGTGGTCTGCGCATCCACCACTTCGAGAACCGAAACTTCGCCGGCCTGGTAGCGCAGCAGCGTCAGCTTGAGGCTCTCCGCGGAAAGTTCCATGGAATGGCGAAGGGAAGCGATTTGCGAATTGGCGGCAACCGCCTCCAGGTAGAACGAGTTGAGGTTGGCGAGGAGTTGGCGATATGTCAGGCTCAGGTCGCTCTGGGCCTGCTGGAGGCGCAGTTCCGACTGTTTCACCCGGCTGCGCAACTCACCCCAGGTCCAGATCGGAATGTTCAACTGGGCCTGAAACACCGACGCCAGGTTCCGGTAACCTTCGGGATTATTGATGGCGAACTGGTTGGCATTGATGCCGAAAAAGTAATCGGCGGATAGCGAGGGCAGCAGGGAGGCGCGCGACGATTTGATTTCCCACTTCTGCTGCTCCACGGTGGCTTGGGCTGCGCGGATATCCGGACTCTTCTCCCCGGCCAGCGCCTGAATCGCGCTGAAGACCGGCAGTGGGCGGGGGGTATCGAGGTCATCGACCACCGTAAAATCCTGGCGGAAATCCGGGAACACCAGAACCGCCAGGCCGATGCGGGCTTTGTCCAGGGCAAGTTGCGCTTCCTGGGTGTCGCGCTGGCGATCCAAGACCTCGATCTCGGCCTTAACCGAGTCGGAGTGCGCCACCTCGCCGCCCCGTTCCTGCTTGCGCGTGATGTCGAGGAACTGTTCGGCCTCGCGCTGGCTCTGCTGGGCATTGGCGTACTTGCGCACGGCCGACACCATTCCGTAATAGCTCTCCGTCACGGTGGCCACCAGGCCGCGTGTGGCGATTTCCGCTTTGGCCCGCGCCACGGCCTCGGCCACTTGCATCTTGTGGTAGTCGGCGCGCTTGGAAAGATCGAGAATGTCGCCATGCACGATGACCTGGTTATTGTAAACGTGCACGCCGTCGTTCGACACGAACGCCCCGGAAGGCGTGCCGTTGGGCGGCGTGTAGATGAACTGGTTGAACGAGCTCACGTTGGGCAGCAGTTCGGCCTTGGCCTGCACGGTATCCTCGCGGGCCATCAGCGCGGCCAGGTTGGCCGAGAGGATCTCCGGGCTATTGGCGCGCGCGCGCTCCATGGCGTCTTCGAACGTCAGACGCAGGGGAGCGTTCTGAGAAGCGGGGGGTGGGCTTTGCGCAAACGCGCCCTGGCACAAGGCCAGACCCAGCCCCACAATCAACGGAATGTGCGGCATTGGAAGATCCAGTATAGAAACCGGGACATGAACAGACGATGAATCAACGCGGCAAGGTTACCACTTTAGCCGAATCCTCAGGATCGGAACCCAGCGAGGTAGAATGAGGCATGGCTGAGTGGCAGGAGCGCATCGCCATCAACCCGGCGGTTTGTCACGGAAAAGCGTGCATCCGTGGCACGCGCGTGATGGTTTCCGTGATTCTCGACAACCTCGCTGCGGGCGTGCCGCGCGAAGAAATCATGGGCAGCTACCCTTCTATTCAGGAACTGGACATTCAGGCCGCTCTGGCCTACGCAGCCGAGCTCGCGCGCGAGGGTACGGCGGACCTTCCCTTGGAACATACGGTTTGAAGCTGAAGATTGATGAGAACTTGCCGAGCGAGTGCGCCGAGATCCTACGCGATGGAGGGTTCGAAGCCGACACGGTTGCCGATGAGCGCCTGACGGGAGCGGAGGATTCTGCCATAGCGGTCAGGTCTCGAGCCGAAGGCCGAGTCCTGATCACACTGGACCTGGATTTCGCCAACATCCGGGCATACCCGCCGGCGGAGTACGCCGGAATCATTGTTCTTCGGCCGAGGAGGCAGGACAAACACGCCGTCCTCGCTCTCGCGCATAGGATCGCTTTGGTCCTGGCTAACCGAACGCCGGCAGGTGAGCTTTGGATCGTGGAACCAGATCGTATACGATTCCGGATTGGATAGGGAGCCGGCGGTGCCCCGCCCCTTCACTTTCGCGGTTCAAATCTCACTTCAACCTCGGTTTTCACTTTGACCGGGTGGCCGCCCTGGACCGTGGGCTTATATCGAAACTGAGACCACTGCACACTCTCGCAGAGTTGTGCGGTGCTTTCCAGTTCGGAGATTTTCCCGTCCGGGCCAATGACCACTTTGCAACGAACCGTTCCCCCCGCGGGCTCCCAAAGGGGTGCGGTTTGAACGGGCGGACCCTCAATCAAGAGAGCGCGTTGCTTATCCCCCGCCACAGAGACTTCGGGGATGTTCTTCTCCTCCACCGCGGCGTCTTTCTTCGGTTCCGCGGCAGCGGCGCCGCCCTCCGCAGATTTAACGGGCCGTGTCCGCGTAACCAGGAACACGGCCCTGGCGGGATACCGCTTCACGGTGGCGCGCAAAACCGCGGCCTGCGCGTCGATGGCATCAAAGGGCAGGTTGTGCCAGGCCGTCGTGACGACACGCTCGCAGCTTGATTGGAGCGGATAGCCGTTCTTGCCCTGGTCGGGATCGCCAATCTCGTCAATGGCCTTTTGCGCGTAGACGCCCTCGGCAATGTACTCGTCCCCGTGGACTACCTCAACGGGCGTCCTCAAGAACAGGCGGTAGCGCTTCGCGCCTTCCCAAAGGTACACAGAAGGTCCACCCGCGTTCAGAGCGGCATCGCTCGCCCCTCCGCCCACTTCCGTCAGAACCTGGGCCTTTCCCTGGATTCTGTCCGGCGCGGTCTCGGCTTTCTTGGATTCACTACCCGATGGCTGGCTGGAACAACCAACCAGTGCGGCAAGCGTAAGTACGAGAAAAGAGAAGATGCGTGCGCTGCGGTTCATACGTCATGCCCTCGCTTTCGAGACGTTTCCGTCCGAATCTGAAGGTATCACGGGGCATTCAACGCGGCAAGGTTACCGCAAAAGTGGTTCCCGGTCCGGAATTGCGGGATAACTCCACTGTGCCGTTGTGGGCTTCCGCGATCCACTTCACGATCGCGAGGCCCAGCCCGAACCCGCCGTTCTGGCGGGAGCGCGCCTTATCGGCACGGTAAAAGCGCTCGAAAACGTGCGCCGCCACTTCCGGTGGAATTCCGACTCCAGTATCCGAAATCTGGATACGCGCGCCGGCGGCGTCCGCTTCCAGCACCGCCGACACCTTGCCTCCCGGCGGCGTGTAGCGGATGGCGTTATCGAGCAGGTTGATCACCAGGCGGCGAAGCAGCCCCTCATCGCCGCGGAATTGCACGTCCCCGGCCGAATGGCATTCGAGCGTAATCCCCGACGCGCTCGCCAGGGTTTGCATCGAGCGGCAGCATTCCGCTATCAGCTCGTTGAAATAAAACTCCTGCGCCTCGAGTTTGACGCGGCCGGCGTCGGCGCGCGCCAGGTTCAGCAGGTCGTCCACCAGGCGGGAAAGGCGGCGCGATTCGTCCAGAACGATGGCCAGCGATTCCCGGTATTCGGCGGCGCTGCGGTCGTGCGAAAGAGCCACGTCGGCTTCGCCGCGAATCACCGCAATGGGCGTGCGCAGTTCGTGCGAGGCATCGGCCACGAAGCGCCGCATGCTCTCGAAGGACTGATCGAGCCGCGCCAGCAGTTCGTTGAACGAGGCCGCCAGGACCGTCAGCTCTTCGGCCGCGTTGCCGATTTCGAGACGCGTATTCAGGCTACTGCCGGTGATCTCCCGGGCCTGTTCGGCCATCCAATTGAGGGGTGCGAGGCTGTGTGTGGCGAGCAGGTAGCCGCCGATGCCTGCCAGCCCCACGAGCAACGGCAGCGCCAGCAGGATCACGCGGCGAACCACCCCGAGATCGGCGGCGATGGAATCCAGCGGCGCGATCGAGAAGATCAGGAAACTCCGTCCCAGAGCGGTCAGGCGGTGCGTGGCGGCGCGCGCGCCATTCCGCCCCAATTGCGGCAGCGCCAGCACCAGGTCCGGCGAGCCATTGCCGTCCGCCTGCGCCACCACCGCACCGGATTCCTGTTGCGAGACCGGCCCGCTCGAGGCCAGCAGCCGGGACCCTGACATGATCGCAACGCGGCTCCCGTGCAGGCGCAATCCGGCTACAGCCTCAGTTGCGGCCATCCGCACGTCGCCCTTTTCCTCCACCAGCTCGTCTTCGAAAAGGGCCGAAGCGGTGCTCGCTTCGGATGTGAGCGATTGGTCCAGGCGCGTTCGCAGGTCTTTGGACAACAGGCTGTGGAGGAAGATGCTGAACACCACGAACAGCAGCGAAAACAGGGCCACGTACCAGATGGTGAGCCGAAAGCGGAAGCTTCTAATCATCGTTGGCATCCGATTGCGCGCTCAGAATGTAGCCTTCGCCCCGGCGCGTGTGAATCAGGCGGCGGCCGAAACCCGTGTCCAGCTTCGAGCGCAGGCGCTTGATGTACACGTCGATCACATTCGAGAACGGATCGAAGTTCTCGTCCCAGACGTGCTGCGCAATCTGCTCGCGGCCTACCACGCGTCCCTGGTTGAGCACCAGAAACTCCATCAGTGCGTATTCCTTGGCGGTCAGGCTCACGGGTTTCCCGGCGCGCGTGACGGCGTGGCTGGCGGTGTTCAAGGTAAGGTCGGCGACCCGCGCCACCTGCGTCCGCAAGCCGGCGGGCCGCCGCAGCAGGGCCCGCAGCCGCGCCAGCAGCTCCTTGAAATCGAACGGCTTGGCAAGGTAGTCATCGGCCCCGGCGTCGAGGCCTTCCACGCGGTCGTCCACGGCGCCGCGCGCGGTCAGCATGAGGATGGGCGTGCGAAACCCCGAGCCGCGAAGTTCCCGGCACACGCTGTGGCCGTCCTTCACCGGCAGCATGACGTCGAGAATCACGATGTCGTACTGGTTGACGGCCGCCTGGTACAACGCCTGTTCGCCATCCTTGGCGACATCCACGGCATAGGCCTGTTCGCGCAGCCCTTTGGCGATAAACCCGGCGACCCGGCTTTCGTCTTCTACCAGCAACACCCGCACCGAGAGTGGCCCTAATAGCTCAGCGTCCCCGTCCGCGGCTTCTCTTCCGCATTCGGCAAGTAGAGCGTCTTGCAGTGTTCGCAGCGGTAGATCTCGGCGTCCGCGCCGAATTTACGCTTCACTTCCTCGCCGAAGAAATACCACCGCTTCAGATGGCCCGCGCACAGCTTGCCCTTGGCATCCTTCTCGGAGCAGGCTCTCATGCGCGGGATGCGCCGCTTGACCTTGGTGCCGTCGCTCAGCGTATCCACCAGCTCCGCTACCGGCGCCGGCTTTTCGGAAACCGCGTATTTCGGATTCGCCATATCGGGAACGTCGAGTATATCAGGTAGCCCCGGCTAATGGACGGGGAGAGTCACGGCCGGCGACGTCTGCCCTCCGATGGAGACGGTAACCTGCTGGTTGCCGGTAAGGCCGGCGGGCACCGTCGCGTTGATCTGGTACAGCCCGGGGTAGCCCGGCGCCAGCCCCCAGAACGAGATCTGGGCCTGCTGCCCGCCGATCATCACCACCGGCTGCGTGGTCGTGTTGGCCAGGTTGGGGCCGCCAGGCGCCGGGGCGCCGCTCGCCGGCTGGTTCGTCACCGGACCCAGGCCATTGGCAAAGAGCGACAGAATCTCCCCCGAGTGGGCCGGATTGGTCGTCAGGATGTAGGCGTAGGTGACGGCATCCAGGGCGGCGATGGTGCCGTCCCCCACAAAGAACGCCGGTGTGTACTGCGCCAGCGGCACCGTCACCACATTGCCGAACAAGGTGCCGTCATCCACGGTCACCTTGATCTCGACCGACGACTGGCCTGCCAGTTCCCACGGCACCTGGGCATTGATCTGGCCCGGACCCACGAAGGTCAGGTATCCCGGCACGCTGATACCGGCCGAGGGCACGTCGAAGCTCACCGTCGTGCCATCGATCACCAGCGGAAGATCGTTAGCTGTCGTGAGCGTCGGCCCGTCTCCGGTGGGGTTAATGAGATAGTCTGTGTCCACCAGATTCGTGCCATATATGGAGACATAGGATCCCGGTGCGATGGGGCTCTGGGAGTCTGGGGCAGCGTTCACTACTCCACCCGTGTTGATCGTGGGCGGGGCCACTATGTAGACACCGATCTGGTTTGTGACACCCGCCGCCGTGACGTTGATGGTCGGGGAGGCGGCCTGGGCGCCCAGTACCACGTCGACCCACGCGAAGCCGTAGTTGTCGGTGTTGCAAGAGGTCACGGTGGTGGAGTTGTTGGGCGAGCACGCAGGCTCCCCCGGAACGCTTTTTAACGTGAGGCTGCCTGCCTGGCTGACGGATAAACTCACCGCCGCACCCACAACCGGTACGCCGTACTGGTCCACCACCTGAACCATGGGGAAACCTCCCAGATCCTCGCCGGGAGCCCCTTCCAATCCCGTGCCGACGACGAAATTCAGGTTGTTTGCCACGCCGCTACCCACCAGAAACATGAACGGAATCCGCACCGTAATACCGGATCCCTGCAAGGTAACCGCTCCCGAGTACTCACTCGCTGCCGGAACCGTGCCGGATAGCGTCACGGTAAGCGTCGCGCCGGGGCCAGCCGCGAGCGTCAGGGTTTGTGCCGGGTTGGTTGTTATGCTGACACCCGAAACCGCTTTAGTGGCTGATGCGTTGACGGAGCAGCAGGCAACCGAAATCGCCAGCGTCACGGAGCTTGATCCATGGTTGGTGATGGTGATCGGCTTGGCGATGGGCAATCCGCCCGATTTCACGTAACCGAATGAAATGGTGGATGGCTCGGCGGTGACGGAGGCATTGACGGCCGCGCCAGCATCCACTCTGCCGGCGCCGATCCACTCCACATCCACGGTATCGCCGAATTCATCGGTGGTGGTGGTCTGCGAGGCCGCATTCACCAGGGCCGACTTGATCTGCGTCGGGGTATAGCTTGGATGAGCCTGCTTTACCAACGCCGCGGAGCCGGCGGTCATGGGTGTGGCGAAGCTGGTGCCGGCCGCGATTGTCAGATAACGGCTGGTGCTGAACAGGTCCCCGTTCGGATCGAAGTTCTGCGCGGCCACGTACAGCGCGCCCGGAACCGGGAGGTCCGGGTCATTGTAGTCCGGCCCCAGGTCGTAGGAGTCCGTGTCGAATCCGCTGGTAGCCACCAGGTCCGGTTTGATGGCCCCATCCGGCGTGGGACCCATTGAGGAATACCCGGCAAACTGGTTAGCGGTCACCGTGATCTGGGCAACCTGATCGTAGATGGTCATGTCCTCCTCGATACCGGCGGTGTCAATGGTGACTAACGTTGGCAACGGGTTCTGATCGATGTACTGCTTCAGAGCCAGTCCGGCGGCGTTCGAGATCATGACCACCGGCCCGATGAGTGGGTTGGCGGAAGAGAAGCCCATGCCCTCCGGACTGACCGTGGCGGAGGAATCGTACATGTAGAGAATCACACCCACGGCGCCGGCCGCTTCCGCATTGGTCACTTTGGTGTTGAAGGTGCAACCGGAGCTGCCCGCCGGCCCGCGCTCAATCAAAGCGAACGCTCCGTTCAGAGAACCGGCCGGCAGCGAGGTGCAGGCATACCCGGTATCGCCCTTCTGAGTGACGTCGATTAACGGCGCGGTTACGGCCGGGAACACGGCGTCCGACGCCCCGTAGCTGGGGTTGTTGGCATACGGGAAAATGGCATCGCTGTTCTGGGCCGCGATCCCTTGCAGGCTCGAGGGTGCACCCGGCCCGACGACGGTCACGGACGGATTGAACACGTGGGAGTTGACGGTGGCCCCGACGCCGATCACCGAAGGCGCCGTGGCCGGTGAATTGATGCTGTTGAACATCGGGTAATAGTAGCCGTTGTAGCCGTCGTTCCCGGCGGCCACCACCACCACCATCCCGGCCTTGACCGCGGCCTCGTATGCCGCCGCCACCGGATCGCAATAGTTGTTGGGTCCGTTTGGCAAACCGCAGATCGCGCCGGTATCCAGCGCGCCGGTGAACGCCGGCCCCACCACCGAGAGGCTCGCGATATCCATGCCGTCCGTCAGGGCGTCCCCAATGGCCTGAATCAGAACCGGGTCGCTGGCGCCGTCAAGCACGCCCGGACTTCCCGTGATCTTATAATTGCCCAGGTAAGCCTTGGGCGCCATGCCCGAAATCGTCAGCGGTCCGCCGCTGGTGGTAATTGCGGGCGTCGCGGTCGAATTGGCCGCGGCGCAAGACGCCACCGCCGTGCCGTGCCCATCCCGGTCGCGCGGCGAATAGTCGTCCGGCATCGAATCCAACGCCGGGTTTTTCGGATCGCTGCCCGCGGCCAGCATGCGCACGTAGCTGCGCGCCACAATCACTTTGTTGGTGGTGTAGGCGCAGTCCTCGGGATGGCCGTAGGTGCAAATCGGAAAACCCGCCGGCATGGTCAACGTCGAGTCCTGAAACGCGGGGTGCGTCTGGTCGATGCCCGAGTCCAGGATGGCAATCTTGATCCCCTTGCCGCCGTTGGACATTCCGCCCACCGCGTTCCATGCCGCGGGTGCATTCATGAGTTGCGTGGCCCGGTTCAAGGCCTTTTTAAAGCGCCGCACGGGCCTCACCCCGATCACTCCCGGAATGCTCTGCAGTTCCGCCACCCGGCTCGCCGGAGCGCTCACGAAAATGGCATTCACCAGCACCGAAACCGAACCCAAGACCCGGATATTGCGGGCCGCAAGCTCCTTCAGCACGGCCGCCTGCTTCGTCTCGACCTGTTGCCGGTACGCCACCGCCGCCGCCGTTCGCATCTGCTCCCGCGATGCAAATCGCGCCGCGACCGGTGCATCTTCCAGAAGCAGAATGTACTGATTGGGAATGAATGGCGCCGGCTGCGGGGATTGCGCCCGGACCGGAGCCACGACTATCCATGAAAGGGATAGAAAGGAAACACTCAGAAGCGCGCGTTTAACTCTGCGAAGTGCCATATTCCTCCTGACGGTACACGTTCTGTTCGGGTTTCGCAAGATGAGTGAGAGAAAGCACCTACGCCACCGGCAGCTCCATTTCCACTTCCAGCCCCGGCTGCGCGTTCCTGGCGCGAATGCTGCCTCGGTGCAGCTCGATGGCGCGGCGGGCGATCGAGAGGCCCAGCCCGATCCCGCCGCTAGCGCGGTCGCGGTCGCCTTCCACCCGGTAGAACGCGTCGAACAGCCGCGGCAAGGCCTCTTCCGGCACGCCCGAGCCCTGGTCCCGCACGCCCACCACGGCCATGCCGTTGTTGCGCGCCAGCGAGATTTCCACCGCCGTTTCGCGTGGCGCGTAGCGGATGGCGTTGCGGATCACGTTCTCCACCGCGCGGCGCAGCAACTCCGGATCGCCGGCCACCATCACCGGCTCGCGCTTCTCGTATCTCAGCTCGCAGCCGTGCGCCGCCGCTTCAATCGAGGAATCGTCCACCATTTGCTGCACCAGCTCGTCCAGGCGCAACGGGGCGCGGTGCAGCGAAGAGGGATCCCCTTCCGCCCGCGTCACCTGAAGGAGCTGGCCCACCAGCGCGTTCAGCCGGTCGGATTCCCTTTGAATGCGGTTCAGGGCGGAGTTGGGATCGTCGCCCGAGCGCGCCAGCTCCACCGCGACACCCAGGCGCGCCAGCGGCGACCGCAGCTCGTGAGAAATGTCCAGCAACAGCCTGCGCTCGGCCGTCAGCAGGGTCTCGATCCGTCCCGCCATGCGGTCGAACGTGCGCGCCAGTTGGCCCAGTTCGTCGCGGCGGTTCGAGCCGGCCCGCGCCGAAAGGTCGCCGCGCCCGAACCGTTCCACCGCCTTTTCGAGCTTTCGCACCGGG
>Ga0187888_1002779_pt1 | contig 14469 bp, 13 predicted proteins | sample June2016WEW_7_40_FD_132987 | JGI IMG/M metagenome (GOLD analysis project Ga0187888, IMG submission 132987) | Peatland microbial communities from SPRUCE experiment site at the Marcell Experimental Forest, Minnesota, USA - June2016WEW_7_40 | ecosystem: Environmental > Terrestrial > Soil > Wetlands... | reverse complement strand
GAAGTCCCTCCGTGTTTCCGGCGTCCATGTTGTTTATCACCTCAAAGAAGTCGCTGTCACCGGGTGCAATATAGATGCCAACGGTTTGCCGCATCGTGCCCCCCCTCCCCTCCTCGTCGTCGAAACCAGTTGTCCCAATAAGACAATTGGCAATCATAAAATGACCTACGCCAGGGGCGACACTCACACCATAAGTATCACGTCCCGTCGTATTGTTGTGGCCATTAGCAGATATTTGCGTGCCCATAATTTGAATGTTTTCTCCTGCTTGAATAAAGACCCCACTGAGGTAGTTCGCTCGGATAAAGCCGCCGGACCATGTAAAACCGTTGGTTTGGCTGTTATTAAGGTTGATACCGTATCCTTTCTCTGAACCGGCCGTCCATGAATCGACGAAGTCAATATGAAAAACTGTTCCGCTGCCGCCGATCAGGATCCCATCCTGCTGATGTGTGGTGTCCACTACGACACCCTTCGCGAACACTTGGCCGACACCCTCATGCTGTCCAGGATCGATGACAATACCCCGCGCGTTCCCGTAGATCTCCACATCGGTCAGCCAGATCCCAGCTCCATTCGTAAGGTGCAAGCCGGTGCTTGGGCCGCTGCTTCCGTATAGTTTCGTATCGCGGACAGTAAGGCCCACCCCGCCCGTCTGCCAGAGGTCGTTGGCAAGGCATCGGATGTCGCAGTCATCGATATAGAGGTTTTGCGCCCCATTAAACACAATACCGTTATATTGGTTCCAGATGCGCACATTCGAGACATGGACGAAACCGGCGCTTACGGTGATTCCCGCCCCGCCCGTGGGGGCCAGGTTGCCTTGAGTGTACAAGCCTAAATTGGCAACGGTGGAGTAGTCGCCGCCCTTTACAATTTCGATCTGGTCGCTGGCCAAGCCGGTAGACACGAACGTGGTTTCCGCGCTTCCGGCTCCCTCGAGACGAATCGTCTTGTCGATCCTTATGGGCGAGGAATGAAGGAATGATCCACCAGGAGCCATGACCGTGGATCCTGGCGCGGCAGCGGCAATGGCGTGGTTAATCTTCTCCGCCATGTCCCTTCCCTCAAAGTCGCTTGCCCAATACACCTTGCGGTCGCCCGTGCAGGCAGCCTCCGGGGCGGCGTGGGCTGCTTGGCTCGCCGGATCGGATTCCGCCGGAGAACCCGATAATTGACAAGGAGTATTGCCGAGCGTCGTCGCCAACAAGGAAAAAAAGAGAGCTATCTTCAAGGGGTACAATCCCATTCTGTCTCCATGCCGAAACTTACGGCCCTGCTAAATGCCGTGGAGGCTCTAGAGTTGCGCTTATGCCCGGCTGCCGCGACATGCCTCCTCCTACCCCGGGGCGCATGCCGAAGATCTGGCGCGCACCATAGGCGACAGCCAGAATCAACATGTATCCCAGCAACTGCGGGTACGCGAGCATCACACTTGCGCTGGAGCAGAGGCTTCCCAATATTCCCCAACGGAACCAGATCCCGAACAGGTGGAAATACTGATCCGACTCCGCTCCCTTTGGCGGGCGCCTTACGTCAAACAATCGAACGTCAAGCCATTTCAGCGCGACACCGATCACCAATCCTTCCAGCGCTACACCCGCAGTCCCGAAGTTGATATACCAGTCCGCAAACAACACTTGGCCCAGTCCGAAGTGCAATGGGCTGGTGATGTGTACGATGTTCAGGGTCACGACGCCCCAGGCGTATTGCTGACGGAAGGGAAGAATGCTGCTGGGTACGAACCCCAGCAGGCCGGCGAGAATTGTCTTGCCGTGGAACAGGGGATAGCGATTCCCCTCGAAGGCCATCAGCACAAAGCTAGAATCGCGGAAATTGGCGAAGAAGGTGTTCCCGTGAATTACCTCGTACCATAAGTATGCCAATGTGATGCCTATGTGGCTGCGGATAAGCTGGAGAGCGGCGGCGCAGAGGAGCAGGAGAAAAGCCCAGATCGAGGCGCGAAACGGGGTCAGCTTAGTATTCTTTAGGGAGAAGTAGATCAGCCCAGCGGAAAGGAACGGGGCGAGCAAATTGCCCCGAGACGCCGTAGCAAGATTCGTAATTGTGACCGCCGTAATTGCAAAGAAGCATAGCGGCCGATATTGCCGTGTTTCTTCCCGAGGAACAAGCCGCCTGTCAGAAATACAAGCCCAATATTAGCTAGGATAAAACCGCCGGTGTAAATGTATCGCAGGGGATGTCCCAGTTCGAGAAGTTCGCGGGCGGACTGTGCTGAGCTCAGGAGGGGAATCTCCCCTTCTTTGATTAAGAAAATCCACACGCTGGCGACCCCGACAAGGCAGACGACGAAAGCTCCCAGGGTGAGTTGGTCCAGGGAAACACGCGGCGAGCGGGGCAGCTCGCGCCGCTTTCCGGCGAGGCGCGGGAACAGGCGCGGGGCAGCCCAATGCCCCAGCAGTACACAGATTGTTCCCACGCATATCACTTGGAGGAGCTCGTCTGCCGCCCATTGCATGTGCAACGCATGGCCGGCCATTCCGATGGCTAGGAGGGACTCCGGACTCAGGGCCAAGTTATAGCCGACGAACACGGGCAGGATGATGCCACTGACCATGAAGGCATTGCTGGGAGTAAGCAGTATCTTGGTGCGCCTGTATTGCCACAGCGTCCACCCCGTGCAACCCACCAGCATAATCAAGTCGAGCGTCAGCATCTCGTTTAGGTTCCCTCCCTATCCTCCGCAGCGCACAGAGTAAGCTTCGATTCCCATTTTGCAAGCCCCGGAACGTCACCCGGAAGCAGCGTTAGAACACCATCCGCGATTGCAACCTCTGACGGCGCCCCCCCAGATGCGCGGTACAGCCTCCCGGCTTGGCAACGTGATCAGGGGCTCGGGAACGTACGCGACATCAAAGCGCTCAGCTAGCCGCAGCCACATATCAACATCAGCCACAAAGCCAAAACGGGGGTCGAACAATCCGACTGCCAAGTACGCCGAGCGTCGAGCCATGACCGTGCCCCAAACCGGACAATCAAAGCGCCAGCGGCGAAAAAAATCTCTTCCAACAGCAGCGAACCCGGCACACAGGGCGGCAACGGCTCCCTGAAAACGCAGATTGTCCGGCCATTGGCGTCGATAGCCCGATAAGCGTTGAAGACAAAAGCAGCCCGCGGGGATGCGTCCAAAGCCGCCGTCCATTTCTCGAGAAGCGTAGGTTCGTATAAATCACCATCGTGGAGATTCGCGACGTATTCGGCGGAGCAAGCCTCGATTCCGGCGTTCAGGTTTCCCGGCATCCCCACATTCTTCAGCCCTCTCCGGTAGCGCACCCGATGGTCCTGTCTTTCAAAATCCCGGCATATCCCCTCGGTCTCATCCTGCGACGCGTCATCGCGGACGACAAGCTCGAAGTCCTCATAGCTCTGCGAAAGGATGCTTTGGACTGTTTGGTCCAACACGCGCGCCCGGTTGTATGTTGTCAAGACGACGCTGACCTTGGGGATCTTCACGCACGCCTCGCCTGGAACCTGGCCGCCCAACTTGGCGGCAACCGATCGAATATCTCTATGCCGGAGGGACATTCAGTTATCTTGGGTATAGGGTGGCTCTTAACGTACTCTGCCGTTACGGCGAGGCCGTCGACCACCCCCGGGCACTCAGCGAGTACTTTGGGGAAGACGTTCCGGACGCGCGAGTGATCCGCATGAGCGTGGATGACCTCCTGCCGCGCCGGCAGAAACACGAGGTCTTCCCTCACGCCAAGAATACGGCATATGTGCCCAGCAAGATCCTTCACGCTCATTCGCTCATCAGTGCCAATGTTGAAGATCTGGTTTCTGGCGCCATCGACGAAGGGAGCCTCCGCGAGGCACTTGGCGACTCCTGAGATGTAAGTGAAACTCCTGGTTTGCGAACCATCGCTGAAGATCGGCAAGGGTTCACCGGCCAGTGCGTTCTTCATGAAAATGCCGACCACATTCCGGTATGGGTCGGATGGATTTTGATGTGGGCCGAACACGTTATGTGGCCGGAAGATTGTGTAGGATGGCCTTCGATAGTAGTCGTGGAAGACCCTGATGTGGCTTTCGCAGGCCAGTTTAGCAACCCCATACGGATCGCAAGGGGTGCAGGTGTCGCTCTCGCGAAACGGAGAGCAGTCCTGAGCGTGCCCGTACACCGCAATCGAAGACGTGAAGACGAAGTGCCTAATGCCCGCCCGGTAGCCAGCCGCAAGCACGTTAGCAGTTCCCAGTAGGACGTTCGTGTAATTGAACACCGGAATGTGATGGGAGAGCCCCTCTGCCGCGTATGCTGCGAGGTGGTAGACGATATCGGGCTTGAACTGCTCGAACAATGAATCGAGATTGTCTGTAATTGAGCGGCACTCAAAATCGGCTCCGGTCGGGATGTTATCTTCAAAGCCGCCAGACAGGTCATCGAGCACCAGCACGCGGTGACCTCCATCCAGCAAAGCACGCGCGGCGTGGGAACCGATGAACCCTGCACCACCCGTGACAATGATTCTCATTTTCACCTTCTGGGATCAGATTTTTCGACCCCTAGCATTCCATCCCAAAGCCCGCGTAACGTAGCCCTGGCCAGGTCGGGTCGTCCCTGAAGCAAGCAACAACAGGCCTTGAACCACCGGCTAAGGGAGAATATGAATAAGAAGCTTGCATGAGCAGGAAGCGAATAATGCTTCCCATGGAAATAGACACGACTGCGTGTGAAATGGTAACGAGCGAGGGCCGATGGAAGACTCGTGCTCCCTACCTTGTGGTAGATTTTTGACCCAAGCACCAGTATACGACGAAAACCAACCCTTGCGGCCCGGCGGCAGAAATCGGCGTCCTCGCAATATATAAAGCTGTTCTCGTCGAGCAACCCTATTCGCTCGAAGACTTCCCTTCTTACCAGCATGCAACAGCCTGTGATCCAGTCCGTTTCGATTGTTCCCTGAGCTTCCGTAGCACCCTTCCGCATGCATTTGAGATCCTTGTCTCCCCACCAACTGAACTTACCGCCGAGATACCAGGCTTTGGAGGCGTCGGCATATTCGTAAACGGCGCCACCTGCTAAATGCGCGCCTGCGCCCTCCGCTCCCTTGACCAGGCGCTCCAAAGCATCGCATGCAACAATAGTATCGTTGTTCAGTAGCAATATCCAGGTTGCTCCCAGTTCCAGAGCATAGCGAATACCCAAATTGTTTCCGCCTGAAAAGCCGCTGTTATTCCGTGCTTCCAATAATGTTATCCCGGGCCTTGCGCATGCTTGCCCGTCGTTAATGGTAGACGTCTTCAACATCCCGCTCCACGAACTCTCGGTCAGGGGCGGCAAGTAATTCTGCATCCATCGTTTGAGTTCCGCCACCGAGTCATCCAGTGACAAGTTGTCAACTATAATAACCCCGTAACTCCCAGGCGCACTAGAGCAAATGCTCTCGAGGCAAGCAATCGTGTCCTTGCACCGGTTGCAATTCAGAATGACGATCGCAAGACGTGGAGACGGCGAAAACAATTTCTGCACCTTGGTGAAGCAGTGCCTCCATATGTTCTGAGAGCCTGCCACCGGGGTTTCTGGTCACGGTAACACTCGCAATTGACGATTCTCATTTCATTGGCAACCCGAAACCCAAAGGCCGGTCATTCTCCGGCACTGTCTTCCTCGACCCCCGCCTGCGGGGCTGCGGGGCGGGCCGCGTAGTAAGAATAGAAGGCACGATAGAGGATCCTCGGCAACCTGAGATGCGAGTCGAGCAGGGGCTTTATCGGCGACAAGAAAGGAACCAGCGTGCGAACGGAAAGCCTCTTCAGTCGACTTGCCAGCCCGGCCTTTTTCTGAGCCCCCATCCGGGCAAAGACCATCCCAGCTTCCTTGGTTTCGAAGAACTTGCGTGCCGCAACCACTCCCTTCGCTCGACGGCAGGCGTCCGCGAACGAAATGTATTTGTAATGGTATCCGAGTGCATCTGGATTGTAGAGTAAGCGCAAGCCCCTTTTTATCAAGCGATAGCCGAGCTCAACATCTTCATAACCGTAACTTCGAAAGTCCTCATCAAACGTGCCGTTTTCCCGCAGGAATTCTATTTTCAGACTTGTATTGTTGAAATAACAATGAGCAAACTCCACTTGCATTCCTCGGGAAAGATCGCGGTAACCGAAGAGCACTCCATCAAGGCCCAGCCACTTCATAAAAGGAGTAGGATGTACTTCCGGCGACCAACACACATAACCTAAGACACCTACAGAAGCTTCGGGATAGTTCCTATGCCAGGCAAGGTGCTCAGAAACAAGGTTGGCTGTGGGAATAACATCGTCGTCTCCGAAAAGGATGATCTCGCCTCGTGCTTCGCGAATTCCGTGATTACGCGCTGACCCGATTCCTCGGTTGTCCTGGCGAAAGTACCGAATCGGAATTGGGGACTCCAGACCGCTTTGGGCTACGACGGAGTCGGTCCCATCGGTTGACCCGTCATCAACGACGAGGATCTCCAGAATCTCCTGTGACGCCGACTGAGAACAATAAGCCGCGAGAGTCTTCCGCAAGATGTCTTTGCGGTTGTAAGTGGGGATAACCACGCTCAGCTCAGGTCCGGCCATTGTTCCCAACTCCCTGAGAGGTCTGGCGACTGACCACAAAAATCATCCGATAAAACGGCGCTCGGTCCATCCAACGGAGCCCGGCCTCAACCGAGCCAGGGGCAAGCCGCAAGCAGGCTCGGAACAATAGATTCCAGGCGTACGACATCTCACGCCTGTTAACCCAGTCGTGAAAGCGGAGACACTCATTACCAAAGCTCTCCACCTTCCAGTCGTCCCCGAACCCCCGGAACAAGTCCTGCTCGGGAAATAGATACTGCATGTGCTCTTCCAGCCAGCATGGCGGCGGCATGTTACGCCTTCGGAGGAAGTCCAAGAACCTCTCATCCAAGGCGTGGGCGTCGTTACCGCATGGGAAGGCAAAAACCGCCAGCCTTCGCGTGACGCGCAGCGCTTCGTTGATGACCTCTAACCTCAAATCAGGATGGACATGCTCCAACATATCAGAGGCCACCACGGCCTCAAAGCTTGAATCAGCAAAAGGCAACCGTGTTCCACAGCATCGGACGGGGAGCATGTTCTTTTCAGGCACGTAAGGAAAATTCACATCGCACCCGACAACGCGCCCGTGATAGAAGCGCGCAAGTCCGAAGGATCCGGAACCAATTTCAAGCACTGGCCCGCCGTCGCCGACTTGCGTTTCTAGGACACGCAAAATGGGAAAATATCGAACCGCCCAATTAAGCAAGGGGGATTATCCTCCGTGCAAAGCGCGTGGCCGGGATAACACTTTCAGCCTTTGTAAGGTCGAACTGATCAAAGAATCTGGTACCCCTTGAAGTCCTCGTCAAACCTCCCGTTCTCCTTCACCGGCCGTGCTGCGTCCCGGTGCGACCCTTCCGGAGACCTCTAACTAAGTTCACATCCCCAATTCACCGTACCTTCCCCGAATTCCGTCGCGAATTCCCCTTATCGTGAAAGACAATTTTTGAATCGGTTGTTCGTCATAAAGCACCACTTTGATAGCATCTTTCGCAAGTCTTGTCGCAACGCGGTAGAAATATCGGCGCTCCTCATATTCCCACAGCTTACGCAGCATGTAACAGGCGTTTCTCGAAATGTAATAGCATGCCTCTTTCCCATAATTGTTATAATGCACTTTCCGACCCAGGAAATTCCGCGAGACTCTGTTCCCCTCCTGGTGTAACAGTATAGCTGATGGACACAAGAAGACTCCCAAACCTGCGCGACGCAAACGGAGACAAAAATCGTCGTCGACGTAGTAGAGAAACAACTCTTCATTTTGGAAACCAACGATCTCAAACGCTGTCTTTCCAATAAGGCTTCCAGACGAGATAACCGTTGGGACTTCTACAACCACCTCGGTGTCCGTAGACTGATAGCCATTAACATAATACGTGTGTGACTTTTTGTCGAAGGGGTTAGCTGCTACGATTCCGACTTTGGCGCCTCGAGCTTCCGCCGCCCGCCAACCGTCAAGCAGCTTGGCAACCATTCCGGGAGTTGCTTCGCTGTCGTGATCCAAAGTAAGGAACCAACGGTAGCCCCTTTCCAGCCCGTACTGAAAACCCTGATTCAAAGCGCATGCGATCCCCTTGTTGTGCGCATTGAGCAAAACAGTTGCCAACGACTGATTCGAAAGCTTTTCCAGCTCGAGACGCGTTTCCGGGTCAGAACCGTTGTCGACAATAACGACCTCACTTACTTGATTGCGAATAGCATTAACGCACGCATGAATCTCAAACCCAATGTTGTACGTAACAATTACGGCGCACACTGCCGATCTGTAATCCGTTTCTTCGTCGTTGGGGGTCCGCATATTAAGATCGCCCAGGGAGGCTCGTCTAAGCAACTGGGATTATCCTCCGTGCAAAGCGCAGGGCCGGGATAACACTTTCCGCCTTTGCAAGGTCGAACTGATCAAAGAACCTGCTGAGCGCGACGCTCGTGAAATAGAGTATAGCAAAGATTGCCCCCTTCAGAAGCATGCCCGGCCAGCCCCGAGTCGAATGTCCGGCCAGTGCCAGCACAACTCCCGCAGATGCAACCGAGCAGAGGAGGGGTTTCAAGTACGCTCTCCGGACCGTCTCCAGAAGCGGGTAACCTGTTCGGTCGTGGAAAAGATACATGAAGTAGACTGTGCCGACAAAGACTGCGATTGTCGTGCCCCAGACAGCGCCGATAAGCCCATAGAAGTAAACCAGAACCAAGCTGAGCACGAGGTTTACCAACACGCCGACAAAGGCCGAATAGATGCCGGGGCGAAGCACGCCCCTGCCGATAAAGATTAAATAGCCAGGGCCCGTCGTCAGGTTAAAGAAGTCAATGGCCAAAAGCACCGCCAAGGGGTAGGCAACAACCGCCAGTTTAGGTCCCAACCAGAGATCAACCAGTGGCTTTGAAAAGACCACAATAAATACGACAAGGGGAAGCCCGAACAGAGCCACGTACTTGTGGGAACGGAAGTATAGCTCGCGAAGCTTTTCCTGAGCCCGTTGGGCATCCAATTCGGAAGCGGCAGCCATGATGGGATTCAAAAGCATTCCTGGAACACTCCGGAGCTTCCAAGCCGTGTCTGCGGCAATATTGTAGAAACCCGCTGCTGCAACGCCCGTGAACAGAGCGAGGTAGAGCTTGTCAATTTGCGTGTGAACGGTGACGGCAATCTGCGTGAGGTACATCTGAAGGCCGAAGCTGAACATCTGCTTAACCTCCCCGCGTTCACAGCCTAACGGATTAAGCTTCAACTCCGGAACAAGTCTGTGCACGATCCAAATGTAGCAGACGAGGACCATCAGGGGCGTAATCAGGTTCGCAAGGACCAACCCCTCCAGGCCCCACCCCCGCGACAGGAAAACAACCGTGAGGGCGGCTCCGCAGAAAACACTTAACGAAGAGAGGATGTTGCTGAGATCCATGCGCTGCAGCCCGTTGACAATAGAATAGAAGGGTATTGTCAGGATGTTGATTGCAGCAATGCATGCAAATAGATACCAGAGCAATTGAAGCTGAGCGCGGGGGAGCAATGGCTGACGAAAAAAGACCGGGATCAGGGGACCCGATGCGATGCACAGTGCACCCGCCAGAAGCACCGCAATCAGAATATAAAGCATCAGACCTGTATCGACAAGGCGATTAAGGGCCATGTTATCTTTGCGAGCGTGGTGTTCGGCAACATGCTTGGTGAGTGTGCCCGCCAAGCCCAAATCACTGAGTGCGCTCAGGCTGATCATCGCAAGGAACAGCGCCCAGATGCCATAGCCGGTCACACCTATTTTGCTGAGAATGTACGGGATGAGAATCAAAGGGATAGGCCAGATCAACGCTGCCCGCAGCCCGGAGAAGAGCACGTTGCGAACAATCTTCTGGCTGACTGTCTTTTGTTCGGGTACGACGAAACTCTTGAGCCTTTCCAACCGACTCATCAAGAGACCTTTCCTGGAGTTCAATAACCCGGGCCCAACTATTCAGTAGTCGTGCCGCCTGAAGCTCCGTTCGGGAGGCCGCACCCGTACCCATAATCGTACTGGCCGTAGCCCGGGCCGTCGTTGCTGACGTTGACGTCCTTCAGAGGGGTGAAGTTCCCTTGCTGCCTACAAAATCCTTCCGGACTTCTAACTCCGCCTCCGCCAACCCATTCAGCGCCTCCGACACTACTTTCCCCACCAGACCCCGTCTCTTATCGGCGAATTGGGGTGCCAGAGAGAACCTTGACGAAATCACGGATGTTGTCAGGTGGCTGGTTGTCTAATCCATGGAACGTGCGAATCCTCGGACGTATCCGGTTTCGCAACGCCAGTGCTTGGACGAATGCCGAGTACAGCAAGAAACGGCTTGCGTCGAAAGGATGATAGCGCCGGATTTGCTGCCTTTTCCGGATGATATCCAATCTACTCAGGTTGTACTCGAACAGGCCTGAATTCTCTCGGAAGAGTTGGGCCCACATAGCGTCATAGTTGAATTTCATCCCGCCGTAGAAATCCGGGAACTTATCCATTGCGACCAAGATGGTATCGGGAGTCAGATTAAGGCCTATGGGGATCTCAGGAAAAAGGGTCGGATGAATCCTGTAGTCGCCGTATTCCTGAATAAATTTATCGAAATACTCATGCCGATCCGGCCTCCCAATGATTCCGGCATTAGATTTCTCCGACTGCCCCGCGACCGAAACGCAATAGCCCAAGTCGATGGCCGTCTTAGCGAAAACAGGCACTGCCATGGACATGAAAACGTCGGGCTGAGTGGAATGGAACACTCTTCCGGTCCTTTCTCGAATGGAGTCAGGAATGCGCTTAGCAACGGCTGAGTGATACATACACGGGATGAGGGACCGTCTATAGCCTCCCCCCCTGGGGACCACGGCCCTGGCCAAATTCTCCAGATTAACCTCCGAGGCTTGAGTTGTGGGGGGTAGATCAATGACACGGGCCGGCTTGCCATCCATGGGCCAATTGTAAACGGGTCTTGGCCAGCAATAAACAAGGCAATGGGTCGTCCGGATGGACGCTTCCAATTTGTCGAGGGCACCGGGGACGATCGCGTCGTCGTCACCGATGAACATGACATAATCGCCTGCCGCGTGCAGGAGAGCGAAATCCCAATTGTCACGCATGGAAAGGCGTCGACCGGGATTAATCAATCGTATTCGCGGGTCGGAAAGGCTCCTCACAACTTCCGCTGTATTATCCTGGCTGAAATTATCGCTAACGATGAGCTCAAAGTTCTCGCTGGTCTGGTCGAGCGCCGTCCTGAGTGTATACGGCAGCGTCTCGGCGTGTTCCCGCGTGGGGATGATGACTGACAGCAACGGATTACTGTGGCTGCTCATCTCTGGCTAGGCCCCCCATCATTGACAGACTTTCCGTGGCGGCTTGCCCGAGGCCCGTCGCAGGTGCGCGTTGGGATTACAATGGAAACCCTGGGCATTACTCTGACCTCCCATACTAAGGCAAAGAAGCAATCCCTCCCTCCACCTAAACGAGCGGGGAGGTACTTGCTGGTGCCGGCTTCAGGAAAGCTACCCGGCGCAGCGTTTCGCGTAACTCATCACCAATCAGTCGATAAGCTGCGGCGACAAACGCAATTGAAGCAAAGGCATAGCCCAAGGCTAACGACAGAATCGAAGAAGACCCCAGGGACGCGATGATAGCCCAGGCGCCACCATAGGTCAAGCCCGCCAGTGCAAAGATCTTGAACACATGGAGGTACCATTTCCGAACAGGCATATCCAGGCATTCAGAACATGTGCGCGGCATCATAACCGCGTAGGCGAAAAGGTGGTAGAAGACCCAGGAGAATCCAGCACCGGCGATCCCAAATTCGTATACGAGCAAAACGGTTACGGGCAAAACCGCGAACAGCGCATAGAAGTTTGTACGGGCCGCGATTTCAGGCTTACCCACCGCCAGGGAAAGGACATAGGGGATACTCATCGTTCCGTTCATACAAAAACCGATAGACAAGAATGTGACCGGCCAAAGGAGCATTCGCGCAGTTTCCGCATTCAGCACGAAAGTGAAAAGAGGACGCGCTGCAAAGGGAATGGCAGCGAACATGGGTATGACCGCATAGCACAGAAGATCTTGCAACTTCCTATACTGGCACATGAGCCCATCACGGTTGCCCTGCTTGTACAAAGCGGAAAAAGAAGGGAATACTGCTTGAGAAACCGAGGCTGACACCAGCATCCCCCGCGACACGGCGTTGTAGGCCATACCGTAGTATCCAAAAACGCCGAGAGGAAGAAGCTTACTCACTATGGCTTTGTCTGATTGCGTATGAATGATAGAAAGGACTGTGATCCCAGCCAACCTGAACGTATATCCGGCATTCCGGTCGATCACTGAAGTCGAAATCCTGGGGACAAACACCTTAAAGCCGAAAAAATGAGCGCACACCGTTACGTAAACGACAACGCCTAATAAATAGCAGCCAGCCATCCAGTGCGTAACCTGAATCAAGCCGCCACCCAGGAGGAGAATACCGATGGTGCCGAACTGCTGTAAGGCACTGGTCCCCACATCAATGACGTTGGTGAATTCCATGCGCTGAATACCCCGGAGAGTGCTCATGTAAAAGGAGCGAGGCAGGGCAAGGAGCGAAGCGATTCCGAGCACACGCAGAATCCGCGTCGCGGCGAAAGCATTGAGAGTATCCAGGTTGATCCACTTGGTGACGAGCCAAGGAGCGCTCGCATACAGGCCAACTGCGGTCAGGAAATAAAGGCCCCAGTAAAAAAACGATGCCGTTTGGAGCAGCTTCGTTATGTAAGTTGGATCTTCTTCGTGAAAGGCCGCGACTTCGCGGACGGTCGTTTCATTGATCCCCAAGCTCAGGATCGCAGTGAGCAGGGCGTTCAGCGTGAAGGTGAAATAGATAATCCCGAGGGCATCCTGGCCCAACTGCTTGAAAATGAACTTCACGGCTACGAAGCCTAGGATGACAAGCAGTCCCTGGCCCAACAGGTTATACAGAATGTTCTTTGAAAGCCGTGACATCGGACTCCGTGATCTTGTTCAACTGCGCCTGCTCGGTCATTGAGGAAAGAAATTTTAACACGGAGAGCACAAAGAAGAACTCACGGAGAAAAAGGAGTGCCCGCGAACTGCCCCCGCTCTTCACCTCCGTGTTCTCCGTGGTGAAGCCCCCAACGGTCTCATGGATAAGTGCCTCTGCGGACTCTGTGTTAAAGGTTCTTAAACCCGTACCCCTTTCTATGTAGCGTGGCCGCTTTCATAAATAATGCGAGCTGACAGAGAGAAAAGCCGAAGCGGTCATTTGCGGCGTAAATATGCATCCGGCCAATAGGTGATCCCTGAACGGGTAGGCTCCGGGTCAATTTCAAACTCAGGGTGTGAGGCCAAGAATTCGTGGACCGCGGCCCTGGGGTTATCTCGCGTCCATTCTGGCTCCCCACCCGGCACATCAATGAGGTCCTCCATGATGCCGTCGGCGGCTACGATATAGCTTCCGGGGGTCACGAGCGGGCCGTAAAGTTCAAGTTCTTTCCGGACATGCTCCTTGGTGTGATTTGAATCCAGAATGACCATCACCTTTTCATTCGGGGAGATCAGGTTCCGGACCTCCTCGAGTGTTTCGGGTGCAATGGAGCTTCGCTCGATCAAGGTTATCCGCTTCTTGAGCGGGTGCGCTTCGATTGCCTTACGGTTATGCGGCCTGATTTCAATGTCAATGGATATCACCCGACCGCGTCCCAAGATTTCAAATAGACTCGCATAGAACACGCTGGATCCACCGTGCGCAATACCAGTTTCAATGATGACCTGCGGCTGAACCTTATAGATTAGCTCCTGCACCATGAGCAAGTCCTCAGGCAATTGAATGACGGGTCGCCCCATCCAGGAGAAGTTATAAGAGTATTTCGCGGCCCAGCCCGTCTTTATCCACAATCGGGAGATAGCTTGGAATGCTTCGGGGGTATAAAGAGAGAAAGTGGATGATTCATTGTCAGCGTACGTGACGGATAGAGTCTGGCTCATCATATCAACGGTCAGGTTACGAATTCTCTTCAACGGCCCTCCTTTAGAGCGAGATGATGGGGATTTCAAGCGACAGTTGCGATAGCATCGATCGGTTCTCTTCCAAGTAATTGGGGTTCATATTTACGATCCCCGCAATGCGACTCCTTTGCTCCCGGAGGGAGGTGGGTGACACGATCTGATGCCCAGTCCCGGGAACATATTTTCCTTGTTTGGCAGGATTAATGTCGATGAGGAAGCGAATGCGGCGATTCTCGGGGTCCATCGTGTTCACTAAGGTTGTTCCTTTAGCTGCCGCCCCCCATATCGCGCAGCCCCCTGCTCTGTCGAAAGCGTCGATTTTTTCTTCGCACGCTTCCATTCGTCCCTTCAGTCGCGCTAGGAAGGATTGGATCTTTGACCACAGATCAGGAACACCTCGTGGTACTGCTGGTTCGACGGTTCT
>Ga0187888_1002775_pt1 | contig 14479 bp, 13 predicted proteins | sample June2016WEW_7_40_FD_132987 | JGI IMG/M metagenome (GOLD analysis project Ga0187888, IMG submission 132987) | Peatland microbial communities from SPRUCE experiment site at the Marcell Experimental Forest, Minnesota, USA - June2016WEW_7_40 | ecosystem: Environmental > Terrestrial > Soil > Wetlands... | reverse complement strand
TCTTCTTCCTCTTCTTCTTCCTCTTCTTCTTCCTCTTCTTCTTCCTCTTCTTCTTCCTCTTCTTCTTCCTCCTCTTCTTCTTCTTCTTCTTCTTTATTATTGCGTTTATCTATTTGCGGAGGATTCCGAATTTGCGCGCGGCGTTCGCGGACAGGAGTGTCCGCGCCACACCAGCGGTGTGCTAACCTGCGAGCACCTGGTCTTTCAATTTCTGGCCCGCCCGTATGGAACATGCTCAGCGAATCCGCATCGGGACTGCCGGCTGGTCGTACAAGGACTGGGACGGGATTCTGTATCCGCCGGAAGTGACGCGGAAGAAGGTGCATCCAGTCGAATTTCTGGCGAGATTTTTCGACGTCATCGAAATCAACACCTCGTTTTATGGACACATACGGGCGGAACTGGGGCGTCTGTGGTCGCGGAAGGCAGCGGCGGTCAATCCAAATTTTCTTTTTACCGCGAAATTGCACCGGTCGTTTACCCATTCTCCACTGGCGGTGATGGAACCAACTTCGGCGGCCAGCATCCGGCCGAATGACCGGGACGAACGGCTTGCCCGGGAGGGTCTGGACTCGCTGGCTGCGGAAGGCAAGCTGGGCGCGCTGCTCATTCAGTTCCCGGTCTCATTCAAGAACACCAGCCTGAACCGCGAATACCTGGAGCAGTTGTTGCGGCAGTTCATCGAGTATCCGCGAGTAGTCGAAGTGCGGCACGAGAGCTGGAACCAGCCGGAGACGCTCGCCGAATTCATGCGTAACAACGTCGGTTTCTGCAACATCGATCAGCCGCTGCTGGGGTGTTCGCTCGGGCCGACCGAGCATGTCACGTCGAGCGTCGGATACGTCCGCCTGCATGGCCGCAACTACGAGCATTGGTTTGAGAGCGGGTTCGACAGCGACAATCGCAACGACCGTTACAACTACCTCTACAAGCCCGCGGAACTAGAGAAGTGGAAAGAAAAAGTCGAGATCATTGCGAACCGAGCCGAGTCAACATACGTGATTGCGAACAATCACTTTCAGGCGAAGGCCGCGGTGAATGCGCTGGAGTTGAGACATCTGCTGGAGGGGAAAAAAGTTCGCGCCCCGGAGATGCTGGTGAAACACTATCCCGAACTGAAAGAGATGGTCGAGATCGAAGATGCCAGCGGGAATTATTCGCTGCTGGGGTGAGCCCGCCGTCCGGAAGTGAGCCATTCTGCACAGTATCTCGGAAGGGAATGAGCGAATGTGGAGGGCGCAAGAGAGCAGTTTATCCGCCAAGCAGACCGCCTATCTGTGGCGACGGACGGGCTTGTAGCCGCTCCAGTACAATGCGACAATCGCGGTGCGCAGAGAACTTGCACCACCGGTCGCGAACCGCGAAATGGCAATCGAAGACTTCTCGGGAGGTTCTGTGGCGAAACGTAAATCGCGTAATCGTGAATCGCGTAATAACGAAGCGCAGCTCGATGAACTAGGAAGCGATCCGGGACAGGTAGGCTCGGACAGCGCCGGGCAATCGGGGGATACTCAGGGCCTCTCGCAAGTCGCAGACGCCGCCGACGAAAGCATCGAAGAACTCGCCGATACGGATCAAGCCTATGAGGCGGAGATTGTCGACGGCGTCGAGGATGCTGCTGACCACCCGGAGAAGCCGGTATATACCCGTGAGGATCAAGCCCGGTCATCGTCAGAGGAAATTCCTCCGAAGCGCGGCGAATAGGGGCTGGCCCCTCGTCCCGCTGATGATTGCGAATCTGCTGAGCCTTTTCATTTTCATTGCTTCGCGATTGCAACGGGAACCCATCTATCAAGCGCTGGCGATGCATAGGGGTTAGCGGCGCTTGAGCGTGGTAATTCTGTCGCAGAATCCAAGTTGCCTCTTGCTTCATCTATGCAGCATGCACTTGGACAGTCTTTTCGTTGAACGCCTCTCTTCGCATCGGCCTCTGGGCGCAAGCTTGCCAGAGGGAGGTTTGCCAGAGGAGCCGGTGCGCGCCTCGGCTGCCGACTCTGGAGATGCGGCCCTGCTCGACTCCTACTCGCGAGCCGTGACCGCCGCGGTTGAAAGAGTCAGTCCGTCGGTGGTGAACGTTGAAGTGCACCAGGTTCAGGTGCACCAGGCTTTGCACGAAACGACGGGCCGAACTCGTTCGGGCGAGCCACGCGAGCGCCGTGGAGGCGGCTCCGGCTTCGTATTCACGCCCGATGGATTGATTCTCACCAATAGCCACGTAGTGCACGACGCGACCCGGATCGAAGTAACGCTGGCGGACGGACGCCGCGCTCGGGCTCACACCATCGGCGATGACCCTGCTACCGATCTCGCCGTCATTCGAATTGATGTTTCCGCATTGCAGGCCGTTCCGCTGGGAGATTCGCAACAATTGCGGCCGGGCCAGCTGGCGATTGCGATCGGCAATCCGTACGGGTTTCAATCCACGGTCACGGCGGGCGTGATCAGCGCGCTGGGGCGGTCGCTGCGCTCGTACTCGGGGCGTCTGATCGAGGATGTCATTCAAACCGACGCCGCCTTGAATCCGGGAAATGCCGGAGGCCCGCTGGTCGACTCCCGAGGTCAGGTGATCGGAGTCAACACGGCGACGATTCTGCCGGCGCAGGGACTCTGCTTCGCGATCGGGATCAACACCGCAAAATTCGTGGCCAGCCGCTTGCTGCGCGATGGGCGGATCCGGCGCAGCTACATCGGAGTCTCGGCGCAGACGGTTCCCATTCATCGCCGGGTGGTGCGTTTTTATGGTTTAGCTCGGGAAACCGGCGTGGTGGTAGTCGGCATTGAAGACCGAAGTCCGGCGCGAACGGCGGGCTTGCGCGAGGGAGACGTAATCGTGGCGCTCGATGAGAAACTAGTGGCCGGCGTGGATGACTTGCACCGTTTGTTGACCGATGCTCAAGTGGGTGCGCGGTGCGCTCTGACGGTGATTCGCCACACCGAGAGGCTGATCCTGCCAATCTTTCCCGAAGAGGCGCGCTAGCGCCCTTGGTTCGTGGAGCGACGGGCGTCTCGCCCGTCCTTCTGTGCCTTCCGCAGCATTGTCGCCGGGCGGGGATGCCCGGCGCTCCAAAGACGCTCCTATCGCATTGCACACACTGGATTTCGTGTGTTAGCTTCGATTTCGAGAGGTCCGCTTGCGACACACGGTTCCGGCTGGGATGGAGCGCAAGGAAACTGACGTTTATCTGCGGCTCGATCCGGCGCGTCTTCCCCAGCATATCGCCATCATCATGGACGGAAACGGGCGCTGGGCCCGGCGACGGCACATGCCACGCGTCGCGGGACATCGCGCCGGTGTCGCCGCCGTGCGTTCGACGGTCGAAACCGCGGCGCGCATCGGAATTCCGGCGTTGACGCTCTACGCCTTCTCCGAGGAAAACTGGAAGAAGCGTCCGAAGACGTAAGTCGATTTCCTGATGCGCCTTTTGTGCCGCTATCTCAAAGCGGAAATCAAAACGCTCAACGAAAATAATATCCGTTTGCAATACATCGGGCGCAAGCATGAGTTGCCGGAGTCGGTGCAGCGTGAGATGGCCGAAGCGAGCGACGCCACCTCGAAGAATACCGGGATGCTGCTGACGCTGGCGCTGAATTACAGCGCGCGCAGCGAGATTGTCGACGCATTTCGCTCGCTGGCGGAGGCTGCGGCCCGCAATGGCGGCCTCGACCACATGGCAGTCGATGAGCATGCGATTAGCGATCATCTCTACACGCGCGGTCTGCCGGATCCGGACTTAGTAATTCGCACCAGCGGCGAGATGCGACTGAGTAACTTTCTGCTCTGGCAACTTGCCTATGCTGAGATCTATGTGACGCCGACGTTGTGGCCCGATTTCCGCGGCGCTCAACTGCTCGAGGGCATTGAAGAGTATCAGAAGCGCGACCGCCGCTATGGCGGGCTGGGGCCGGATCACGGATATGCTCCGCAGCATATGCCGCTCCGGACCCACGCTGAGGCGAAGCGTTGATTCGCTCGTGTGGGGACGAGCGCCCTCGCGAGCCTGCCCTGAGCGAAGTCGAAGGGTCCAAGCCGAGCGCAGCTCGCCAGATGCCTGTTCTCGTAGCACTCTCGATTCGCTATAGACGAAGCGTAAATTCATGATCAAGCGCGTCGCGACCGCCGTCGTTTTAATTCCCCTGGTCCTGCTGCTGGTGCTAAAGGCGCCGCTTTATGTGCTTGCTATGGTGGCCGGAGCGGTCGCCCTTCTGGCCATCGCCGAGTTCCTGAAGCTGGTCACGCACTATGGAGTCCAGCCGCTGGGGCCGGCGACGTATGCGTTCGTCGCGCTCTTCTTTGCATTTGTGATTGTCGCTTCCGCCAATCGCACGCCTCTGGTCGAAACTACGGCCATGCTCTATGGGCTGGCATTGGCAACGGCGCTCGCACCTTTTGTGTTTCTGACCGTGGCCATGCAGCGCGCGGATTTAAAGACGGGCTATCCGGCGGCCGCGGCTTCGGTGTTTGCCTTCGCGTACATCGCGATTCCGATGGCGCTGCTGATCGCGATCCGGCAGCAGCCGGCGGGAGCGATCTGGACGATTTACACGCTGCTCACCGTGTGGGCGGGAGATATTTTCGCTTACCTCGTCGGCAAGTCGCTGGGGCGGCACCGCATGTCGCCGGAGATCAGTCCGAAGAAAACCTGGGAAGGCGCAGTGGCGTCGATCCTGGCCAGCGTGATCGTCGGCACGCTGTGGTTTCAGCACGCGCCAGGAATCAGCGCCGCTCTGCTGCGCGTCGGCCTGATCGAACGCCGCGATGGCATGTTCGGCTTGCAACAGCCGCAACTGTGGCCGATCATTCTGCTGTCGGCGGTGGTCAACATCGCGGCGCAGTTAGGCGATCTGGTCGAGTCCCTCATAAAGCGCGGCGCCGGAGTGAAGGATTCCGGCACGATTCTGCCCGGCCACGGCGGCATGCTCGATCGCATCGACGCCATGCTGTTCGCGGTGCCGGTGGTGTGGGCGTATGGCGCCTGGCGGCTGATGCAGTAGGCAGAACCGCAGCGTATCTGCTCGCGGGTCGGTTCCGATGCGATGCGAGATCCGGCTCTGAGCTCGTCGTGTTGGAGTAGAGCGAAAGGGGTCACTCCCTGGTCCTTAGCGCGGCTTCGAAGCTGATGAAGCTATGCCGGATTTAGAAGGGATGGAAATGAACGAGCCATTACAGCAGACGGCAACAACAAGGTCCGTCAGTCGAGGAGAACCACTGTGATCAAACATGTTCCGCGGTTGCTGGCAGTCCTTCTGTTCACCACCCTGTGCTGCGCGCAGAGTGATCAGATCGTCCCTAATGAAAATCTGGCGGTGGAAGGTGTGCCTCCGATCCCAAGTTCGCTCGCGACGAGCGTGGAGCGCTACGGCAATTACCGCGGCGCAAGTTTGACGAGTTGGCATCCGGAGCGGCGGGAGATGCTGATCTCGACGCGCTTTGCCGATGTGCCGGAGATTCATCTGGTGAAGATGCCGGGCGGCGACCGCAGCCAGTTGACGTTCTATCCAGATCCGGTGACTGCGGCTCAATTCAATCCGAAAGGCGGCGGCTTCTTCGTTTTCAGTAAGGATGTTGGCGGCGGAGAGTTTTATCAATTTTATCGATATGACATAGACAGCGGCGATGTCACGCTATTGTCTGATGGGAAATCGCGCAATGTCGGAATGGTGTGGGCACGCAGCGGCGAGAGGATCGCCTACGGCTCGACGAGGCGCAATGGCAATGACGTGGACATCTGGGCGATGAATCCCGCCGATCCAAAGAGCGATCACATGCTGGCCAAGCTCGACGGTGGAGGCTGGCAACCGTTAGATTGGTCTCCGGATAGACAGAAACTTCTCGTCCTGAACGAAGTTTCCGCCGAAGAGAGCTATCTCTGGGTGATGGATGCAAACTCGGGAGAAAAGACGCTGCTCACGGCGAAGGGCGACGTGAAGGTGAACTATGCGGGTGGACAGTTCAGCAAGGATGGCAAAGGGATCTATACCACGACCGACAAAGATTCTGAGTTTCATCGGCTGACCTACATCGACTTGACAACGAAGCAGCATACCTACCTGACCAGCAACATTCCTTGGGACGTGGACGAGTTCGACCTTTCTGATCACGGCAAGATGATTGCGTTCGTAACCAACGAGGACGGCTTCGGCGTACTGCACCTGCTCGAAACCACTACAAGAAGAGAACAACCCGTGCCCAAGCTACCGAAAGGGATCATCTCTGGCGTGGCCTGGAACAAGAATAACCGCGACTTGGGATTCAATCTGTCTTCCGCGCGCTCCAGTTCTGATGTCTACTCGCTGGACGTCGAAACCAGGAAAGTTGAACGGTGGACATCCAGCGAAACCGGCGGGCTAAATGCCGCCAACCTCCCGGAGCCCGAACTGATTCACTGGAAGAGTTGGGATGGCCGCATGATCAGCGGTTTTCTCTACCGGCCGCCGACGAAGTTTACAGGGAAACGACCGGTGATCGTGAATATTCACGGCGGTCCTGAGGGACAATTCCGGCCGGGATTCCTGGGCCGTAGCAATTATTGGCTCAACGAGCTTGGCATCGCGGTGATTTTCCCCAACGTGCGGGGCTCGACAGGGTACGGCAAGACGTTTCTTTCGCTCGACAACGGCTTCTTGCGCGAGGGGTCGTACGAAGATATTGGCACGCTGCTGGATTGGATTCAGCAGCAGCCTGATCTGGACTCGAGCCGGGTGATGATCACGGGCGGCAGTTACGGCGGATTCATGACCCTGGCCGTCGCAACCAATTACAACGACCGCATCTGCTGCTCGGTGGACGTGGTGGGGCCGTCGAATCTGGTTACGTTTCTCGAGCACACATCGGGGTATCGCCAGGATCTGCGCCGTGTGGAGTATGGGGATGAGCGCGACCCCAAGATGCGTGAGTTTCTGGAACGGATTGCGCCTTACAACAAAGCCAAGAACATTACCAAGCCGTTATTCGTGATCGCGGGGAAGAACGACCCGCGGGTTCCCGCCAGTGAGTCGGAGCAGATGGTGCAGATCGTGCGGCAGAACGGGACTCCCGTGTGGTGGTTGCTGGGCAAGAACGAAGGGCACGGCTTCCGCAAGAAGCAGAACGTCGACTACCAGTTCTACGCCACGGTGCTGTTCGTGAAGGAGTATCTGTTGAAGTAGAGCGAAAGGATGACAGAAACTCACTAAACCGGATTTAGAAGGGGATGGAAATGAACGAGCCATTACAGCAGACGGCAAGCAACAAGGTCCGTCAGATTTCTCTTTCGGGATTTAACCTGATCAATTATCCGCGTCTCAATAAGGGAACCGCCTTCTCGGATCACGAACGCGATGTATTTGGCCTGCACGGTTTATTGCCACCGCATGTGGGGAGTCTTCATGAACAGATGGAGCGGCGGATTAAAGCATTCCGGGAGCAGCCGAACTCCTTCCATAAATACAGCTTTCTCCGCGACCTGCAGGACACGAACGAGACGCTGTTCTATGCGCTCTTGCTGCGCAATATCGAAGAGATGCTCCCCGTGGTGTATACGCCAACGGTGGGTGAGGGTTGCCAGCGCTTCAGTGAGATATGGAGAAAGCCACGAGGTTTGTTCCTCAGCTATCCGAATAAACATCGTATCGATCAGATCCTGAGTCATCGCCGTTACGACGGTGTGAAATGCATCGTGGTCAGCGATGGTGAGCGAATCCTGGGGCTCGGCGATCAAGGTGCAGGAGGCATGGGCATCCCAATCGGGAAGATGGCCCTTTACACTGCGCTCGGCGGCATCCATCCGGAACATTGTCTTCCGATTCTGCTCGATGTGGGAACAGACAACGAGGACAGGTTAAAGAGTCCAATTTACATTGGATGGACGCATCATCGGGTGCGCGGCGAAGAGTACGACGCTTTCGTAGATGTTTTTGTAAACAGCGTGAAGAAGCGCTGGCCGCACGTTCTTTTGCAATGGGAGGACTTTGCCGGGTCGAATGCCGCTCGACTTCTGGCTCGCTACAAAAACCAACTATGCACTTTTAATGACGATATTCAAGGCACTGCGGCTATAGCGACCGCGACGCTACTCTCTGCGATCAACGTTACGGGCGTGCCACTGGAGCAACAGAAGATCGTTGTATTTGGCTTCGGAACCGCGGGCATCGGCATCACCAACCTGTTAATGCAGTTCATGCAGGAGAAGGGCGTTCCGGGACAGGAAGCTCGCAATCGCTTCTACGCTCTCGATCGCTACGGTCTGATTACAGAAAATGGTAAAGATGTGCGGCCCGAGCAGCTACCCTATGCGCGCAAAGAACAGGAAGTGCAGGGTTGGGGACAACCGAATCGAGAAATCACATTGCTGGATGTGATCCGCCATGCCAAGCCTACGGTCCTCATCGGAGTGTCTGGTCAAGCCGGAGCCTTCACAGAAGAGGCAGTGCGCGAAATGGCCAGGAACACAGTTCGACCCGTCATCTTCCCGCTTTCGAACCCCACCGCACGCTGCGAAGCGACTCCCCAAGACTTGGTGGATTGGACCGAAGGACGGGCGCTGATCGGTACCGGTAGCCCGTTCGAACCGGTAACTATTTGGGGGAAGAAGGTTCGCATTGACCAGACCAATAACTCGTACATATTTCCCGGGCTTGCTCTCGGGATCGTTGCCTCCAAAGCCAAACGCGTCACGGATGCGATGGTCATGGCCGCGGCTAAGGAATTGGCACGTCTCGTTCCCACACGAAAGGATAAGAAGGCAAGCCTCCTGCCGTCGCTTGCGGATTCGCGTCGGCTCAGTCGCTCAATTGCGCTGGCTGTAGGTCGCCAGGCGATTCAAGATGGGCAGGCGCAGGTTGCCGGCGAAGACGGCTTGGACCGCGAACTTCAAGCAAATATCTGGGAACCAGTGTACGTACCGTACGAACGCAAGACAGGGAGGTCCTGAGAAACCAGTTCCCTCCCTTACAATAAGAAGGTCACATGAAACGCATCGCCATCCTGGGTTCGACGGGCTCGATCGGCCGCAGCACTTTGAGTGTGGTCGAGAGCTATCCCGAGCGCTTTCAGGTGGTCACGCTGGCGGCTGGCAACAATGCCGAACTCGCCTTTGAGCAAGCCGTGCGCTGGAAGCCGCGAGTCATGTCGCTGGCGGACGAGGCTGCCGCGCATGCGCTCCAAGCCAGGCTGCGACAGGCTGGCTTAGGCGAGACTGAAGTCGAAGTCGTGCATGGCGCCGCCGGCACGGTTCGGGTGGCGACTCATCCCGAGGTGGATTTCGTGGTCAGCGCGATTGTGGGCGTCTCCGGCCTGGAGGCGACCTACGAAGCGGTACGCGCGGGGAAGACCGTCGGACTGGCCAATAAAGAATGCCTGGTGGTGGCGGGCGAGCTGATCACTGCCGAGGCGCGGAAGCAGGGCAAGCCGCTGCTGCCGATCGACAGCGAGCATAACGCCATCCACCAGTGCCTGCGCGGTGGCCGGATGGACGAGAAAGTCAATGAAGTCGCCCGCATCTGGCTGACGGCTTCCGGTGGGCCGTTTCTGCAGATGCCCAAGTCGGAATTTGCCTCAATTACGGTGCAACAGGCGCTCAATCATCCCACCTGGAAAATGGGAAAAAGGATCACCATCGACTCTGCAACATTGATGAATAAGGGGTTCGAGGTGATTGAGGCGTGCCGGTTGTTCCAGGTCCCGCCCGACCGCGTACAAGTCATTGTGCATCCACAGTCTACGATCCATTCCATGGTCGAATTCGTGGATGGCAGCATACTTGCTCAGATTTCCGTAACCGACATGCGTCTGCCCATTTTGTATGCGCTGACGTATCCGGAGCGCACCCCTTCGGAGTTGCGCTTCTCGATCATGGACTTGCGGCATCTGGATTTTTGCCCTCCGGATATGGCTAAATTCCCTTGTCTCGGTTTAGCGTACGACAGTTTGGCTTATGAAGCGGCCGGTGCCGGAGGGGCAAAGACCATCGCCCTGAATGCCGCCGACGAGGTCGCGGTGGCTGCGTTTCTGGAGGAGCAGATCGGATTCGAGGAAATTCCGCGGATCATCGAAGAAGTAATATCTGCAACGCCAGCCAGACATTTGGAATCTATACAGAAGGTGCTTTCGCTGGATACCGAGGCCCGCCTTTTGGCAAGAGAAACGGTGAGGCAGCGCCGCCGAAAGGTATCGCCCATCAGGGCCATTTCTTAAGAGGAATTTTGGAGTAATCTGGGACTATGCCGCAGCTTTTGTCCATCCTTCACACCATTTTCGTCATGGGGATCGTGCTCGGATTCATGATCTTGATTCACGAGTTCGGCCACTACGCCGCGGCCAAGTATTTCGGCGTTCGGGTGGAAGTGTTTTCCATCGGCTTTGGCAAGCGCCTGCTGGGCTTTAAAAAAGGCGACACCGACTATCGCATCAGCGCCATTCCGCTGGGCGGTTACGTGAAGATGTCGGGCGAGAACCCCATGGACGAGCGCACCGGCGATCCGGGGGAGTTTCTGTCGCATCCGCGTTGGCAGCGCTTCATCGTAGCCCTGGCCGGACCGGCGATGAACATCATGCTGGCCGTCGCCCTGCTTACCGGCGTGTACATGGTGCATTACGAATACCCCGCCGTGCTTGATGAGCCGGCCGTGGTGGGATGGGTAAATCCCGACACTCCCGCAGAAAAGGCCGGCATTCAGAAGGGTGACAAGATTGTCCGGGTCGAGGACATTAAGAATCCGAATTGGGAGCAAGTGGACGTCAAGGATGCGCTCAGCCCGAATCAGCCTTTGAAGTTTGACATCGAGCGCGACGGCAAAATCACGGAAAAGGTTCTCGTTCCGGAGCCGTTCGGGCCCAATCAATATGGCGCCATGGGTTGGGTACCGAAAGAGCCCAGCGTGACTTTGACCACCATCGAAGCCGGGATGCCGGCGGAAAAGGCCGGTCTCAAAGTCGGAGACCAGATCCTGACCGCGAACGGGCAGGACATTCCCGCCCTGGAAGCGCTTGTTCAGTTGTTGAACCACACCAAGGATCAGCCTCTGGAAATTGTGGTTCTCCGCAACGGCCAGAAGCAGACCTTCACGGTGAAACCGGTCCTCGCTCCCGGAGGGCCCTCGCAAGAAGTTCGCTACCGGATCGGCATTTCCAGCGTTCCGACCAAAGTTGTGAAGCTCGCTTTCCCGGACGCGCTGAAACGCTCTCTGTCGGACAACAAGAAGAGTTCTTTCCTGATCCTGGAGTTGCTGCAAAAGATGGTGGAGCGCAAAGTATCTCTGCGTCAGGTGGATGGTCCGATTGGAATCGGCAGCGCCGTTGGCCAGGCCGCCCGCGAGGAAGGCTGGATGCCGCTGCTGTTAATCACCGCCGCCATCAGCTTGAACCTGGGCATCATGAACCTGCTGCCAATTCCCATCCTGGATGGCGGCGTGATCCTGCTCCTTTTCATCGAGGGCCTCATGCGGAAGGAGATCAGCCTCCCCATCAAAGAACGCATCTACCAGGCGGCTTTCGTCTTTCTGGTGCTCTTTGCCGTGATGGTGATCTATAACGACCTGGTCAAGACCCTGCCGGGGCTCACGCGGATGCCGTAGCAGGTTCGCTGATAGGCTCTTTTGAAAAACTCCAAGAATTGTCATCCCGAACGAAGTGAGGGATCTGCAGTTCAGAAATCGCCAGATTCTCCACTCCCTCCCAACGCTGCCACGGTAGCGGCGATGCAGGAGGCGCGCAATGGCGGTCTGCCTTCGTTCCGCAATCTCTCCGATCTGATGGCCGACTTGGAGGCGGAGGATTGAATCACCGCCAGCAGCTGCGCTGGTAGGATGGAAACATGGCCGACATCGATCTGCTGCAAGCGGAAGCCGACGCTCTGATTGCCATGGAAAAGCACCGCACCGATGACACTTGGAGGGAGTTCCCCAGTCCTGGTGGCTGGCTTGCAATACCTCTGACATCTTCCGACAAACGCGAGAATTTCATGCTCGATGTCACCCGATCGCAACTAAAGCTTACAAAGGCGACCTATCAGAACCGGGCCCGGCAGGTGGTGATCCTAATGCGGCTTGACCTTGACGGCCCCCCGCACCGAAACCCCGATGGGCAGGAAGTTCCGTGCCCGCATCTGCACGTCTACCGGCAAGGTTATGCTGACAAATGGGCGACTCCAGCCCCAGTTAGTCAATATCCAAACACACAAGATCTGTTTGCGACATTCGAGGCGTTCATGCAACACTGCAACATCACGCGAATGCCTAAAATTCAACGGGTATTGTTCTGATGATAGTCGGCGAAATCGAGAAGCTTCTGGATGAGTATCGCTCCTGGCTCAAAGACAAGACGACACTGCGCGGTGTGGGCGATTCTTGGGTCGAAATAACCACGCCTTACCTTGACCGCCACAACGACTCGCTACAGATTTACGCACGTCAAGCCAACGGTGGCTACCTGCTTTCTGACGATAGCTACACCATTCACGATCTCGAAGCCTCGGGGTGCAGCCTTAATACCGAGAAACGCCGCGATCTCCTGAAAATGACACTGAACGGTTTCGGCGTAAAACTTAACAACGAAGCCCTTGAGATTCATGCTACACCGGAGACTTTCCCACTTAGAAAACACAACCTGATCCAGGCCATGCTCGCCGTAAACGATCTTTTCTTCCTCGCAAAGCCACTGGTCGAGAGTTTATTCTTGGAAGACGTGATTGCATGGCTTGATGCTAACGAGATTCGCTATACACCGAAAGTCAAGTTCACCGGGATTAGCGGATACGACCACCTATTTGATTTTGTTATCCCAAAGTCTCGAGTTCAGCCGGAGCGAATACTGCACGCCATCAACCGTCCAACCCGCGACACAGCTGAAGTCTTCATACACAAATGGAACGACACTCGCGAAGTTCGGCCTCGCGATTCCAAGGCCTATGCGGTTTTGAATGACATCGAGCAACCCGTTCTTGCGGGTGTTGTGGATGCCTTCCGCAACTGGGCGATCAACCCCGTGCCTTGGAGCCGTCGGGATGGTCTGATCCCTGAGCTTGTCGCCTGAATTTCTCCACTTGTAGACCCCACATTTTTCAGGCGAAATCATCTAAACTAGGAGTTATGGCTGAGATTCACCGTCGAAGAACCTTTACCGCCGCCATTGGCGGCGTCCGCGTGGGCAGCAATGCACCGGTTATGGTGCAGTCCATGACCAACACCGACACCGCGGATATCCCCGGTACGGTAAAGCAAGTCGCCGCGATGGCGCGTGCCGGGAGCGAAGTCGTCCGCGTCACCGTCAACAATGACGACGCGGCCAAGGCCATCCCTTACATCATCGAAGGGCTGGAAAAGCAGGGCTTGCGCGTGCCCATCGTCGGCGACTTCCATTACAACGGACATCTCCTGCTGACCAAATATCCCGGCTGCGCCGAGGGTCTGGCCAAATACCGCATCAATCCCGGCAATGCCAGCATCGGACGCAAGAATGACGACAACTTCCGCACCATGATTGAGGTTGCCGTGAAGTACCAGAAGCCGGTGCGCATCGGCGTGAACTGGGGATCGCTCGACCAGGCGCTGCTAACAAAGATGATGGACGAGAACTCGCGTCTTCCTGAGCCCAAGGACGCCCGCGAAGTGACGATGGAAGCAATTGTGGTAAGCGCGCTCAGTTCGGCGAAGCTGGCCGAGCAGCACGGACTGCGCTCCGACCAGATCATCCTCAGCGCGAAAGTCAGCGGCGTGCAGGATCTGATCGACGTGTATCGCATCCTCGCCGCCCGCTGCCAGTATCCGCTGCATCTCGGACTGACCGAGGCTGGCATGGGCGCGAAAGGCATTGTGGCGTCAAGCGCGGCGATGGCCGTGCTGCTGCAGGAAGGCATCGGCGACACCATCCGCGTTTCGCTCACCCCCGCTCCCGGCGGAGATCGCACTGAAGAAGTCCGCGTGGCGCAGCAAATCCTGCAATCCCTGGGCATTCGCAGCTTCACACCGCAGGTCACAGCCTGCCCCGGCTGCGGCCGCACTACCAGCACTTTCTTTCAGGAAATGGCCGAGCAGATCCAAACTTACCTGCGCGAGCAGATGCCGGTCTGGAAGGACCGCTACACGGGCGTCGAAGAAATGAAAGTCGCCGTGATGGGCTGCGTCGTCAATGGACCCGGCGAATCGAAGCATGCAAGTCTGGGAATTTCTCTGCCGGGAACAGCCGAAGAACCTAAAGCTCCCGTCTACGTGGACGGCCGCCTGTTCACCACCCTCAAGGGCGACAAGATCGTCGCCGAGTTCATCAAGATTCTCGACGACTACGTTGAGTCGCACTACGCGGCCAGGGAAAAAGTCAAAGAAGAAGTGGTCGCAAGGGCCTGAGGTGTCTCCACAAGTCGTAGAACGGCCCGTGCCCGAGATCGTTGGCGAAACAGTGCGCCGTGAAAGGCGCTGGACTTCAGCGGGTGAAACTCCCGCCCGGGAACTGGTTCGCTCCACCCGGTAGCAATCGAGGCGGCAGCGGAGGCAACAAAGCTGTCGGAGC
>Ga0187888_1002763_pt1 | contig 14523 bp, 11 predicted proteins | sample June2016WEW_7_40_FD_132987 | JGI IMG/M metagenome (GOLD analysis project Ga0187888, IMG submission 132987) | Peatland microbial communities from SPRUCE experiment site at the Marcell Experimental Forest, Minnesota, USA - June2016WEW_7_40 | ecosystem: Environmental > Terrestrial > Soil > Wetlands... | reverse complement strand
CGGTCAAAAAACGGTAGCGGGGTCGGCGCTTTTCAGCAACGCAAAACAAACCACTTAATCGCTTCACTTCTACTGGTCATCAATCGGTCGTTATTTATACGATTTTGCTTGACATCTGCTGGCACCCGGCTGCAAGATTCGTTCGCTATGACAAACGAAAAGTCGTTTCATGTGGCTCTTTACAGTCGGGTCAGCACGAAATGCGGCCGACAAGATGTCGAGAACCAGCTTCACCAATTGCGCGATTACTGCGCCAAGCAAGGCTGGGTAATCGTCAAGGAGTTTGTTGACCGCGCTTCTGGCAAGCGCTCTGACCGGGAGCAGTTCCTCGCAATGTTTGAATCTGCGTCCCGTCACGAGTTTGATTGCCTCATGTTCTGGTCGCTTGACAGGTTCAGCCGGGAAGGCGTGCTCAAGACGCTGGAGTACCTGCAGCGGTTGACCGCGTACGGAATCGCATGGCGCAGCTTCACCGAAATGTACCTCGACTCCCTTGGGCCGTTTCGAGATGGCGTCCTGGCGATCCTTGCGTGTATCGCCCGGCAGGAACGCATCCGGATTTCCGAACGCACCCTTGCCGGTCTTGCCAGGGCTAGGAAGGCCGGCCACGTGGGTGGCAGACCGAAGGTAGTGGTCAACCGTGAAAAGGTCATCCATCGGCGCAGGCAGGGCGTAAGCCTATCCCAGATTGCCGATGAGTTCGGCATCTCCAAGGGTTCGGTATTCAATATCGTCAAAGCGGCTTCGGCCTAGGCGGAAGGCCGATTGGGTCCGGCGCCGTCTCCGAGAGAAGGCGCAAGGGATTCACGAGGAGTTTGCTGTGGTCAGAATATCAGCGGTTGACACCAAGATCGTACGCGTTCCCTTCACTCATGGAGACGATTCAACTGTCGGGAGAGCCGGCAATCTTCGTCTATCGACGCTCAATACGTTGCTTGTGCGCGTCACGACCGATACAGGGATCATCGGCTGGGGAGAAGCTTTCGGCTTTGATCTGGTGGACGTAACTAAAGCTGCTATCGACCGTTTGGTTTCGCCGCTCTGTATTGGCCACGACGTGGCTGACGCCGAGGGCCTTAACGCAATTTTGTCCCACCGGCTGCACAATTATGGGCGGAATGGGCCTGTCAGCTTTGGCATTTCGGGTATTGATATCGCACTATGGGATATCGCGGGCAAGTTGGCTGGCTTACCCCTGCACCGTCTACTAGGCGACGGTGGCAAAGACATAGTCCCCGCATATACGAGCCTGTTGCGATATGGCGACGCCGCGACCGTCGAAAGCAATGTCCGGCTCGCCGTTTCCCGCGGATACCGAGCCATAAAACTACATGAAATCGAACTTGCCGTGATCAGGGCCGGACGAAATGCTGCGCCAGATAGCGTCTCTTTGATGCTTGACGTGAACTGCCATTGGGCGCCGCCACAGGCCATTACTTTTGCACGATCGCTGCAGAAGGAAAGAATTTTCTTTATAGAGGAACCGATCTGGCCGCCGGAGGACATGATCGGGTTGGGACAAGTCAGCGCGCAGAGTGGCATTCCTATAGCGGCAGGAGAGAACGCAACTTTAATGGATTTTCATACGATGATCACCACCGGCGCAGTTCGCTTCGTTCAACCCAGTGTTACAAAAATTGGTATTTCCGGGCTGCTTAAAGTCGCCGCGTGGGCCGCTGAGCACGGCGTCCTGGTCTCGCCTCATTCACCATACTTTGGACCGGGTTTGCTCGCGACTGTGCAGGTTGCGGCTGCCTCAAAGCATGACATTGCTGTCGAGCGTTATGGTGTCGAGCTGGCAGCCGATCTATTCGACGGTGCAATAACTCCGGTAAACGGCAGAATTTCGGTGCCGCCTAAGCCGGGTCTTGGGATTGATCCAAGCGAAGATGTAATCGCACGCTTTGGTTAGGCGACTGGCCCTGGGGCGTCTGGCGGATAACCTTCGGCATTTTCGCATCGATCGCGGAATTCGAGCGCAGCCTGATCACGGACCGGGTGAATCTGGTCAACAGGCGGCGCGCCGGCGTGGCGTGAAATTTGGTCGGCCGCGGGTCGAAGTCGATGCCGGGCGTCTGTCGAAGCTTCGGGACAAAGGTGCCTCGTTTGCGGCAATCTCGAAGGAAACTGGCCTGTCAGTCGGAACCGTGTTCCGTACGCTTTGCTCTGCGAGCAACATGCAAGCATCCAACAGCACGAAGCCGCAATAGCCACTCAAACTGGAGTCCAGGTGCCTGGACAAGTTCTCGTTGAAGTTCGCGGCTCGAAATCGCCAATTTGCGAGTAGTCCGTGACTCACCAACGGACTCACGGCTGACTTCCCAGAATAAGGCTTCGGGCCCGCCTCAGCAGATTTGCTCATGCGAGAAGCACACAAGACGGTCAGACAGCCTCTGTACTGTTCAGAAGTGGCGGGATTCGGTCAGCTTGTGATTCAGGCAGGATAACCTAAATACTTGAGAATTCTCGTTGGGTAACTGGATGTTCAGGGCAGTACGCACCGGTGTGACTAAAGTCATCTACGTAGCCAATCTCTGTGCGTAACCTTGAAAGTGAGTGGACGCAAATATACGGAGGTGTCTTATGTTTATAGTGATTATTTCTTTTCCATCCATTAAAGATGGCAAGGTTGCTGACTTTCAACAATGGTTTGCCTCGTCAAACCAGACGTTCTCTAATTTTAAGGGCTTCATAAGCAGAAAGCTTCTGAAGCCTGTAGAAGGTGGAAACTACGCGGCTATAGTTGAATTTGAAAATCAAGCGGCCTTCCAGGCGATGCATAGCAGTTCTATCCACGATAAAGCAGGCGAGCAGGTGAGACCACTGTTTGATGGCAAACCTACGCCCAAGTTTTACGAAGTAGTCGAGGGATAAGACAGTTATGCATGACATCGAGGCACTGGCGGACAGTGAGCTTCTGTTCACGATCGTGAGGGAAATCAAATGAACAAGGCAACGCCGATTGAAGAGCTGGAGGCCGAACATCGAGTTATGCAAAAGATGGTGGCTGGCATGTCGGTCCTGGCAGACCAGCTTGAAGGTGGCGAAGCGGTGGATGTTTCGCTCCTGGAGAGTATCGTGGTGTTCCTGCGCACGTTTGCCGACCGCTGCCACCACGGTAAAGAAGAGAATTTCCTGTTCCCGACCCTGATACGCCGCGGGGTGCCGTCACACGGCTGTCCAATAGGCGGCTTGACCATGGAGCATCAAAAAGGACGGGTGATGGTTGGAGAGTTGGCCGATGCTATCCACGGTTACGCCGTGGGAGAACCTCTCGCGCAAGAGAACCTCGTTAAAACCCTGCGCGCGCTGGTGGTCTTCTATCCTAGTCACATTTGGAAAGAGGACTACCTGCTATTCCCGCTGGCTGGCAAGGTTCTCACTCCGGAAGACCAACAAGAGCTGAGGGACAAGTTTGCGACGGTCGAGTGCGAACTTGGGCTCGATGTGCTCGAGGGGTTCGATAAGGTGGTTGCGGAACTCGAACGGAAGGTATCCGGAATCGATTCATCACTCAAGTAGGACTGGCCCTCTGGAAATCCTGGTAGTAATTATAAGGTGGCATATCATGATCGACACGTCTGCTGAGATCAACACGCCTGCCGAGCCTACGAGTCTCTCTCCGTGGTGGAGACACTCGGTCATCCTCGTAATGATCGCTGGCTTCTCGGTTCTATCCTTGGTCACTGTTCTGACCTACACGAACGCTCCCCCGATCCCAGAGCGGGCCGTGGATATCACGGGTACTGTGGTGTTCACCGGAGCCGACATCCAAATGGGCCAGGAGGTCTTCCTCAAGTACGGTCTCATGGAGCACGGGAGCCTGTGGGGCCACGGGGCTTACCTTGGTCCTGATTACAGTGCGGAGTACCTGCACAGGCTCGGCGAGATAACCCTGGACACGATCGCCGTCGAGAAGTACGGCAAACTCTTTGCGCAGCTCTCGCCGGACGAGCAAAGCATCGCATCCGCGCGGACGGTGACGGTGCTCAAAGAAAACCGGTACGAACCTGCCTCGCGAACTCTCCGACTCTCGCCAGGCGAGGTGGCTGCCTACCGCACACAGCTTCCCGAATGGAGGGAATACTTCACCAGGAAGGACGCCGCTCCCGGGCTACCAGCCAACTATATTCAGGACCCCGGGGAGCTTAAAGCTCTGACCGCCTATTTCGCTTGGGCGGCTTGGGCCACAACGGCTAATCGCCCTGGGAAGGATTACTCTTACACCAACAACTGGCCCTACGAACCCATCGCGGGAAACCGGCCCTCCACCGAGGCCTATGTTTGGAGCGCCTTGAGTCTCATCACCCTCCTGTCAGGGCTGGGTTTGATCCTCTTCGTCGTCGGCAAGTTTGACTACTTGGGCTGGAAGGGCGAGGGCGCTGGCTCCCATATTATGCACTCTGCTCCCCTCGCTTTGAAGCTCACGCCCAGCCAGTGGGCTACAGGATGGTTCTTCGGCATCGTGGCCCTCCTGTTCCTGGCACAATCATTTCTGGGAGGCGTGCTCGCCCACTATCGGGTGGAGCCCGGAGCCTTTTACGGGCTCGACATCGCCCGTTGGCTGCCCTACAACCTAGCGCGCACCTGGCACCTCCAACTCGCCATCTTCTGGATCGCGACGGCTTGGGTGGGCGGCGGCCTTTTCCTGGCGTCGTGGGTGGGCGGCGGGGAGCCCAGACACCAGAGGACCGGCGTCTACGCGCTCCTCGGGGCGCTGGTGGTGGTCGTCGTCGGCAGCTTGGCAGGCGAGGCCCTCGGCATCAACGACAAGCTGGGGCAGCTCTGGTTCTGGTTCGGTCACCAGGGTTCCGAGTACCTGGACCTCGGGCGGTTCTGGCAATTACTGTTGGCAGCCGGCCTTCTCTTCTGGCTGTTTCTGATGTTTCGGGCGCTTAAGCCCGCATTCAAGAGCCCTGACAAGCGCGAACTATCCTCACTCTTTCTGTACGCGGCCGTAGCCATCCCTCTCTTCTACCTGCCCGCCCTTTTCTATGGACCTCACACCAACTTCGCCGTCATCGACAACTGGCGCTTCTGGATCATCCATCTTTGGGTGGAGGGATTCTTCGAACTCTTCGCGACGGTGCTGGTGGCGATCATGTTCCACCAGCTGGGCATAGTCAGCACCAAGACCGCCACGCGCCTGATCTACCTGGATGCCATCCTGTATCTAAGCGGGGGGATCATCGGCACGGGCCATCATTGGTACTTCACAGGCCAGGGAACGCTCAACATGGGCCTTGCGGCATGCTTCTCCGCCCTGGAAGTTGTACCTCTAACGCTTCTGACTCTGGACGCCTGGGATTTCATCAAGCTGAGGAAGGCGCAGTGTTCCGCGTGCGACCATGATCTGGCTTGGGGCCAGAAATGGTCCATCTACTTCCTCATGGCCGTGGGTGTCTGGAACTTCGTCGGCGCAGGGATCTTTGGTTTCCTGATTAACCTGCCGATCGTGTCCTACTTCGAGGTGGGCACCTCGCTCACCCCCAATCACGGACACGCCGCACTGTTTGGTGTCTTTGGGATGTTGGCATTGGCAGTCCTCGTCTTTTGCTTGAGGGCTATGCAATCCGACACCGTATGGAAGGGAACGGAGAAATTTGTCCGGGTGGGATTCTGGGGTGCAAATGTGGGCCTCGCGCTCATGATCATCCTGGATCTGTTTCCCGGAGGAGTAATCCAGCTCTGGGATTCCATCGCCAACGGGTATTGGCATGCGCGCCGCCTGACATTCCTAATGGGCGGCACCTACCACAAGCTGGAATGGTTGCGCATGGTGGGGGATTTAGTCTTCCTCTTCGCCGGGGCCCTGCCCATCACGCTCGGCGCGCTGCGAAGTGTGTGGAAAAGGGATCTCTCTCCCACGGCGTAATGGTTGTACCGCACTGGATCCCGGGGTGCCGCGAAGCCAGAATACTGTCCGGACCGGATGCTTTGCACGAGCCGGCAATGTGAGCGCTGGAGAACTAGCATGCCACAGGCCTGTGCTCGCGTTCTGGGAAACCAGACGTGTGGTTCGGGGCGAGTGGTCGGATATCTGGAAGTTGAAAACGACTTCCGGGAATGCTGCGTGATATCCGACAATTGGTGCAGAGCTCACGCTCTACCCCGGAATTGGATGATTTTGCGTCGGTCGCGTTTTGATGGTCTGCCTTCCGGTGCCGGAATGAAATTCATCATAGATTTGCGCTGTTCTGTCAGCTTCTGGCGCAATTCACGACTCGCCTCTGTCTCGCGATATAGCGTTTGTGCAACAGCGGCCGGGCCGCGCGCCTCGCTGAGAAGCAGGACCTCTACCTGAAAATCGCCGCCTTCGTTCGTCACTCGCAACACGTCGCCAACCCGGACTTCGCGCGCAGCCTTGGCTTGCTGCCCGTTGGATTGAATCCTGCCGAGTTCACATGCTCGTGCAGCCAATGCGCGCGTCTTAAAGAACCTGGCGGCCCAGAGCCATTTGTCTATTCGTACGTTAGGCATGACCTATTTTCCTATAAGTGCGGGATTCCGCCAGGGCTTAGCGGCACCCGGCGCCGGGGCTCTTTTAGGCTCGGCCAAGGTCGAGTAGGCGTCGATTGTCGATATGTGCGCCGGTTGTTTTTACGGGAACAAATACAGACGATCAACGCCGGCGGGGTTTATCAACCGCCCGCGTTGGCCGGGCGGCCTTCTTCAGGATCGCGCCGATAGTTGCGTCCTTGAATCGCTGGAATCTGTCGGCGAGGCCGGAGGCGACGAGCGCGGTTAGTTTCTCGGGAGTCCAGGCACCTGGACTGCACCAACCCCGGCCCGGAGTCCAGGCACCTGGACTGAAGCACCACCGGGGATTGAAGTAGCGATTGCGGATTTAAATGCACTTTAGAGCCGCCCAAAAGGCGCTTTAAAGCGACCTTTAGTCCTCCCTTTTGCGCCCATTTTCCTGCATTCAGCCCCACCAAAAACCTGCTTTTTGCTGCTTTCAGAGTCACCTTTTGCGTTACTAGATAGGCAACAAATATTAATTAAATGTGCTGCTAGCGGGTTCATAGACGTGCCAGTAGCGAGGCGGAAGGGCACAGGAAAATGACCCTACAAGAACAACTAGATCGAGAGTATTCCAGTGTTAACGCCTATGATTTCAAGCGCTTGCCTGTCAAGTGCTCCGGCCGGCCAGCGGCTTTGACGCAAGACCCATTGCTGCGCCACCTGGCAGGCGGGTTGGAAAGCGACCCCCAAAACCAGATAAAAAACTGACTTCAAAATCGTGACCAAAAAACTGTGCTCAAAAAACGTGATCCAAATTCGCGAGCGCGCGAGCACGGAGTACATGCCAGGTCATACCGGAGGGAATCCAACGTCCAGCCAATCATTTGGCGGTCGGATCTGGAAGGCTGTCCTCCGAAGTCCAGGCACCTGGACAACTTTTCGCCAAAGTTCGGCCGTTCGAATCACCAATTTTGGGATTGCACGCCAGCCGTCCAGAACAGCGCAGAGCCGTCGGGACAACCTCGCCACACGCCAACTTTTCGGTACCGGTATGCCCAGGGAACTGGCGAACCAACTCCCGAGTGGCCGTCAACCTTCATCCCTATTCCGTCGAGCAGCCTCAGTTATTTCTGCTCGCAAGCAGTTCGATCGCGCGCTAACATTTCCTGAAGACAATTCAAACTGCGGATGTAATAGAAACGCTACTAAAGCTCATTGATGAGGCGACGCAATAAACTCAGCTTCATGAATCGGAATGAAACATGGCCAACATACTTGAGCAGCGGGGTTTCTTCTGGTGGTTCAATGAATCGGATCTACCAGCGCGCTCCAAAGAGGCTGCGGTTCCTGGCTTGCTTACGATCACAGACGATGGCCGGACCACGCTTCAGACAGACGGACCGCTCTGCGGGAATGACGAACATACCGACTGGACCAAACCGCGTTCCTTTCCCCCATCACGTCGTATCGCTGGGCTTCTAGACACACCTGGCGATTATGTCCTGCTCGAAGATCTGGAACGTACCGATTTCTCGTTTTCTGATGAGGCACCACAAAGCCAGGAGTTCACCGCAGAATACTGCACAAAGCGCCAGTTCGCATTTCCTAACGATTACGAACAAGGTCAGTTCACAGAACTTCGTGTCGAGATGACGGGTCTCGAGGAGTGGCTTGATTTGGACAGCATCGTCGTCAGCGGGCAGGACGCGGATGACGACAACACAGTTCGAGTTCAGGTCTCATATAAAGAACACCGCATCAGTTTTCCTGTGTTGGGAGGGATGCTTTTGGTCGAGTCTCTGACGACTGGGAGCTCGCTATTCCGTCTGACCGATCACCCGAGACGAAGTGCTGAATTCAAGCAGTATCTCTACATAATCTTTCGGCCAGACACTCCAGCAAATCGTCAACAGATGCAGTACACCTTCACAAAGATCGAAGAGCTCCTCGCCCTTTTACTAGGTACGTACTATCGTCTGGTATGGCCGACATTCGTTCGGAAAGAGGAGCCATTCGATTCGTGGGTGACCATCTATTCTCAGCGGAACGCGCCCACCAGCCGGCCGCTCAATCGCTATTTTTGCTGGGTTACTTTTGAGCGGATCCGGGAGCATTTCGGCCAGCTCTTTCAAGGATGGTTGGACTCTAGCGAAGCCTTCGGCGCAGGTTTCTACTTGTACATCGCTTCGCTCCGCAATCCTCATGTCTATTCAGAGGATCGCCTCTTCTCGCTTTGCTCTGGTATGGAAGCGCTCCATCGCAGATGGCTGCAAGAATCAGAATCGTCCCCTCGCGTCGTTCAGGCGAAAGAGCGCGTTCAGCGCATCCTCAGTTTTCTGCCTGAAGATAGCTCGGACCTGAAATGGCTCAGCAAACGATTAGCACGCGCGCACGAACCGAATCTCGAAGCGCGTTTGCTTGAATGTCTACGCCAGCTACCAATCCAGTTTGCCAAGGGTGAACTCGAGAAGTTCGCGAAAGCCTGTGCCGACCGGCGCAATGACATCTCCCATGAAGGCGGCCCACGCAGTGACATGGACTATAGCGCCTTCCACCAGGAGACGAGCCGCTTAGCAGAAGCGTTAGACCACTTGTTCCACGCATTGCTACTGTACAAGATTGGGCTTCCTACCAATGTCCTATTTGAAACACTGACAAAAAGCTGGGTCGCAGAAAGACAGATCAAACCCGCTCTGGTAGAGGTCGGGCTGCACATTCAGCCCCCCGCGCAATCAGAGAACGAGTGATCGGGCACCCGAATTGCGCTCCACGCTGGTAGGCTCATGATCAATCTCCAACACGATTTCTCTAATTACCGAGTCCAGGTGCTGGACTTTCTCTTTCTGCTAAAGAGTCCAGCCTCCTGGACTTCCAAATACCGACACCACCGACCGCGGGCAGGAGTCCAGGCATCTGGACTTCCTGAATCGCGTCAATCGCGAGAAAGCGTACGCGTACGCCGAATCCGATCGGCGGTCGCGCTCGACGATATTCACCTGTCCAGGTCCCTGGATAGCTGCCAGAACCCGTCAGCGGTCGCGCCTTTTAACGAAAGCGTGGTTGGGCTCGCCGCGGTCCGAAGAACTAACGCTAATTCTCGAGTCCAGATACGTGGACCGCATGGCCACCGAAGTCCAGGGGCCTGGACTTTTTCCACCGGGCAGGAGCCCAGGCATCTGGACTCTTTGGGCTCAACTGAAGCCCAGGACAGGATGCGGCGTGTAGGGCTCCTCAAGAGCAGTGACCTCTTCGGGGCTCAGGCGCAGCGAGAGCGCGGCTACGGCGTCTTGAAGATGGTGCGGCTTGGTGGCGCCGACAATTGGCGCGGTGATCCCCGGCTTGCCGAGCAGCCATGCAAGCGCGATCTGCGCGCGTGAAACACCGCGCTGTTCCGAAATCCCGCCTAAGCGGTCTACTACTTTATGGTCGGCCTCTTCGGTTTGCGAATACATCTTCTTGCCGAATTGGTCGGTTTCGTAGCGTATCGTGCTTTCGGCCTGCCAGGGGCGAGCCAGGCGGCCCCGCGCGAGTGGACTCCAAGGGATGACACCGATACCCTCGGACTGGCAGAGGGGTATCGTCTCGCGTTCTTCTTCGCGATAGAGCAGGTTGTAGTGATTCTGCATGGAGACAAAACGGGTCCAGCCGTGAAGGTCGGCAAGATAAAGCGCTTTGGTGAACTGCCATGCGAACATGGACGAAGCGCCGATATAACGCACCTTGCCCGATTTCACCACATCGTGCAGCGCCTCCAGTGTTTCTTCGATCGGCGTTGCGTAATCCCAGCGGTGAGTTTGGTAGAGGTCCACATAGTCGGTTCCCAGGCGGCGAAGGCTCTGGTCAAGTTCATAAAAGATGGATTTGCGGGAGAGACCGCTGCCGTTGGGTTCGTCGCGCATTGTGCCGTGAACCTTGGTAGCGATGACGACGGCTTCGCGGCGCGCGTTTGCTTTAAGGAAACGACCGAGCACTTCCTCGCTAGCGCCGCTGGAGTAGACATTGGCGGTATCAAAGAAGTTAATTCCGAGATCGAGCGCCTCGCGAAGAAAGGGACGACTCTCTTCTTCGTTAAGAGCCCAGGCATGGCTGCCAGGCTTAATTTCACCAGTGGCAGGTGCTCCGTAAGTCATACAGCCGAGACAGATACGGGAAACTTTAAGGCCGGTCTTGCCAAGGTTGATGTAGTCCATTATTTCTCCTGTATGGGCCCTGCGTCCCTTAACCATCGCTGCCCGTGGAAAATTGTCCTTTGCTGAATACAAGCATACCGCTCCAAGAATAATTCACGTATACGGGATGCCTCCCGCCGTGCGCGCAACGACTGCATATAAAACGCGTGCGCAGTAGCAAAATTGCCGACACCGTCGGACCGAGTCGGAGTCCAGGCCCCTGGACTTCCCGAATCGCCGTCACCGCTTGCGGCTACAATGTGGATGGCGCCGAAGGCCGCGCGCGTTTCCGCTGGACCGGGGGCATCGAACCCGCTTTCAGGACCGCACTGCGTAGGCGGGCGTGCCGCTGCAGGTGACGCACGTACGCGATCTCGTCCGGCCCAGCCTTGGCGCGAATGATCTCGGCGAGCGCCGCCGTTTCCGCGGCTGTCCAGTCCTGTAGCCCGGGCGTGACCGCCAGCAGCAGCCCGAAGTTGGCAAGTGCAGTTTTCTCCACCGCCGTCCTGGATGCAAAATCTAAGCCGAGCGCCGATGCCAGGTCCTCTGCCGAGCGCTTCACAGACTGATTGAGATCGCCGGCGGTCGCGGCAAGACGTAGCGCATCGTGCGCCAGCTTGCGAATATTGAAGTTGTCCCAAGCGCCAGTGGACGAATCGGGAAGTTCCCAAACGACATGCCCGGAGGCAATTCGGCGCAGCGTTCGCGCCGGCGTTCGGTATCCGGACGTGGCACGGATTTTCTCTTCTTCTTTTTCCACCAGCCGGCGTAGCTCCGGCCGCAGCGGTCGGAATCCCAGTTTGCGGTAGAACCAGAAAGCGCCTGACTGGATCGCCTCATCATTGTGGTACCCGATCTGGTAGGGATCGACCGTAAAACAACTGAGCCCGAACACCTGCCGCAGCAAACGCAGCAAGCGGGCGTAAATCCAGGCCGACTCGCCTTCACGGAAGGTCGAGTAATGATTGAATGCCACCTCGCCGCGGTCAAAAAAGCTGACCAGGTCGCCATAGCCCACCTGTACTCCATTTTTGTAAACGAGGAAACCGTGGTAGGCGCGCCAGGGAAGGCGCCGTCCGGCCGGAAGGCCGCACAGGAAGATTTCGATCCCGCGCCTGACATGCGCAGCCAGCACGTTATCCGGATCGCCATGCGTGAAGGCGTACAGCTCGCGATGACGCACCGCCATTCCTTCGCACGCCATCTCCAGGAGTAGTTCGCTATCGGCGCGGGATAATTTCTCGACCGGAATTTCCGTTTGCGTGAGTTCATGCGCCAGAGAGATGTCCTGCCGTCGTAGCAGTGGTTCGTGCTGATAGAAGATCTCGGCAAACGGACGGCGATGGCGGGTTCGCGTGGCCGGCGAATTCTCTAGTTCCCACCGCACCGGGATAGACAGCGATTCGTACAGTTCGGCACGTTCTTGAAGCGAAACCGGCAGTGACTCGAAACGCTGCACGAGCCATTGAAGCTGGTCCGTGCTGTCCCGTGCCGCGTCGATCCAGTCGGCGTAAGGCACATTCGCCTCGACCAGCGAATCTTCCTCCAACAGCGGAATGAAGCGCGGCCATGTAGCGGCAATGCGACCAGGTTCCTCGTACTCGTGCCAGATGCCGCGCAGTTTTCCCGGATAGCGAACGAGCAGCCGCCGCAGCACATCGTAACTGAATACTTCGTCCGTAGCGCTGCCAGCGATCCCAGAGTTTTCTTCGGAATCGAACTGCTCCGCGTCGGCGTTGCTCGCGCGTTGGGTTGCGACACGGTCGTTGAACGACGCCAGCAGCGCCTCGCTGCGCTCCAGCACCTCGGGATTGTGAGGGTACACCCGCAGGAACAGCAGTGCTTCATGAAAGCGGATGAGCGAAGGCGCGTCCGGAAATGCCTGCGGAGCCAATTGGGCGAGCAGCGTGAGCACGCGAGCAGCGCTCTCGGTGTCGAACTGCCGCTTCGTCTCTTCCAGCGCCGTGAGTAATGCCTCAAGCGACTCAGGGGCCATTTCGGTCTCCTGCATGGATTCTGAGGCCGGAGTTTATAGCGTAATCATGCGCCGGGAACAAGAAAATCGCAGCGGTCCACGTCCATAGCTCTTACAGCGGCGGCGTCAATCACGCCGGCTTTCTTGATGACCCGTTTCTTTGCCGCTTTGCAGCCGGTATGCGCTGGCTCTGCTGGCAACGCCGTAGTCCCGGGCGATGATGACCGCCTGGCTGCGCCGCGCTACAAACTCAGCTTGAATTTCCAGGCGCTTCGGATGAGCGCACACCAAGCAGGTTCACCTTATACCTGCCGAGGCTCACTGGCTGTTTTATGCCTTCCGAGTAAGTTTCTCAAACTCTGCCAAAGTGCCGCGCCCCTCACTTACTGTCGAAAATATTGTGGGGACTTTTGTGGGACCAGCAAATGTCTCGTATTGCCATCAAAGGACTTACACTGTCGCCTTCCGCACGAGCCGCTTATGCTAAGTTCTTTATTTGTGAATATCTTAGAGTCAACGCCCGGCGATTCGTAATCGACAGGTCATCGGTTCAAGTCCGATCGTCGGCTCCACTAAGTTCTTGAGCATCTGCAATCTGCCCGCCTCGCCTGTCCGGTCACGCCAAATGCAGCATGAAATTCCAGATCACATATGGAATACTTGTCCGTTTACGAGATCAACTTCGGGTCGGATGAGTTAACCGCCGGCGGCAAAGAGAGATGGCATGCTAGTGCCAACATGGATTGGCATTGATATTGGAACTACAGGCGTCAGGGCAGTAGCCTATGCGCCTGACGGCCACTGCCACTGTGCGGCGTCCCGCGAGTATCGGTTGAACACTCCTCAGCCTGGTTGGGCGGAACAAAATCCCGACGAGATCGTGGCGGCGATGGAGGAGGTGCTGCGCGAGGTCGCGTCACATCTGGATCGCCAGGGACGAAAGCCGGATGGCATCGCTTTCAGCTCCGTGTTCCACAGTTTTCTCGTTTACGATCAAAGGCTTCGCCCGATTTCGACTCTGATGACTTGGGCCGATAACCGCAGCCAATCGCTCGTTACCGAGATGAAGATGAGCGGCTTGGATTTCCTATCCGTCTATCGGCGTGTCGGCTGCCCGGTTCACCCCATGTATCCCATGACCAAGATAGCGTGGGTGCTGAAGCAACGGCCCGGACTGGCCGGGCAGTCACCGCGCTTCGGTTCAATTAAAGACTACGTGTTCATGCTCTTGACCGGCCAGTGGGTGATTGATCGTTCCATCGCCAGCGGCTCCGGGTTGTACAACCTCCTGAAGCTGGAATGGGATAGAGAATTGATGCACTTTCTGGGGATTTCGGAAGATAGTCTGCCGGAGGTTGTGCCCACCACTTACAGTCGGGCTCTCAGTGCTGAAGCGGCACAGCGCACAGGACTACCGTCGGGGATACCCGTGGTGATCGGCGCTGGCGATGGCGTGTTGGTAAATGTTGGAATAGGAGCGGTACGGCCCGGACAAATGAGCGCCACCATCGGGACCAGCGGGGCAGTCCGCATCTTGTCTGACCGTCCGCAAACCGATGAAAAAGGACGGACATGGTGCTACAACCTCACCGACAGCACCTGGGTGCTGGGAGGAGCGATCAATAACGGCGGCATAGCCTTGCGCTGGTTACGCGACAATTTTGGCGAAGCTGAACGATTGGAAGCCGCAAGCCGGGGTGTTGATCCTTACGAGGTGTTGATTCAAGCTGCCAGCAAAGTTCCGGCTGGCTCCGATGGTTTGATTCTGCTGCCGTTCTTTCTCGGCGAGCGAGCGCCTAACTGGAACGCCGATGCGCGCGGCGTCTTATTCGGGTTGAACTTGAACCATGGTAAGAACCACATCACGAGAGCGACCATCGAAGGGGTGTGCTATCGAATGAATAGCATTCTGCG
>Ga0187888_1002755_pt1 | contig 14546 bp, 11 predicted proteins | sample June2016WEW_7_40_FD_132987 | JGI IMG/M metagenome (GOLD analysis project Ga0187888, IMG submission 132987) | Peatland microbial communities from SPRUCE experiment site at the Marcell Experimental Forest, Minnesota, USA - June2016WEW_7_40 | ecosystem: Environmental > Terrestrial > Soil > Wetlands... | reverse complement strand
CGTGTCCGCTCCGCAACTGCGGTGCGGCAACTTTAGGAGAATAAAAGAATGAAAAATGTATTTGTCGGAAACATGAGTTTTGAAACTACGGAGAGCGGACTACGCTCGATCTTCGAACCCTTTGGAGAGATCACGCGCGTCAATGTGATCACGGACCGGGACACCGGCCGGGCTCGCGGCTTCGGTTTCGTAGAGATGTCTAATGACGAGGAAGGGGCCAAAGCGATTACGGCGTTGAATGGAACACAGATGGACGGGCGCGCCTTGAACGTAAACGAAGCGAAGCCCAAGGCGGCGGGGAGCGGCCCACGAGGTGGCGGGGGATACTCCCGCGATCGCGATAATTACCGCGGGCGGTAGCCGTGCTGGTTGCGGCAAGTGAGATTTAGATCGGGTCGGGGGCCCGTGCTTTCCGAAAGCCACGGGTCCCTTTGCCCGGCAAGACAATGCACCTTTAAATTAAGAACAGGAGGATTCATGAGGAAGACGTCTCAACGAGAATCAGGTCTGCGCGATGCGCAGTTGCTGAAGCAGACCGAAGAACTACGAGCTCATCTACTGGGTAATGACGGTATTCGAGAGCGTGTTTCGTCCCGTGCGTATGAACTTTATGAGAGGCGCGGCGCCGACCACGGCCGCGATTTGGAAGACTGGGTTGCGGCGGAAAATGAAGTCCTTTCGGCCCTCATCGAGCAGAAGCTAAAACTATCCCGCAGAACCTCGGAAGGAACGGCCGAAAACGTGACGCCAGCGAAACGCTTGAGCCGGAAACCAAACTAGTCTGGTGCGCGTAAATAGCTCCCGTCGCCTCCCGTTTACTCATTGCCAGTAGCTCGGCACGCCAGGGACCTTGACCATAAACGGCCTACCCTGAGAAGTGGTGCCGACGTGTGCCTCCGGGACGGGGTGGGATGATGGGTTTGTGGCCGCTGGCCTCGGTTGTGGTGGGTGGGCCTTCGGGGGCGACTGGGCCGGCGTGGATGCCTCCGAACTCGTGGCCGGCACAAGGTCGAGGAGCGCGTAGCGCACCGCGGCCTTTGGCCGCAATCCAGATTCAAGATTCAGAATTCCAGATTAGGGCAGCACAAGTCCGCAAAACACCTTGACCGCGCTGTTGTGAAGAAATGAACCACAGAGGCGCTGAGGCACTGAGAAGGGCCTTTCTGTTGAACTCTCCGTGTCTCGGTGTCTCGGTGGTGAACTGATTTTCACACTTTCTGCCGGGTGGAGAGTCAGCTTTTGGCCGTGGGGCGGATGGTGGGGCCACCTACGGCGGCTTTCAAATCCGGCAGGTTTTCGATCGTCTCGACTACTTTCTTAGCCACTTGATTGTCGATCTCCGTTTCGCGGTGCAGCACCACCGGGTATCGGATAACGAGGTCCAGGCGGTCTTCACCCAATTGCAGGCGGGCCTGCGGACTGGGGGTCGACACCGGAACGGAAAACATGCCTTCGAGGGTCTGGTGCTGTTGCTCGAGGCTTACGCGGTACTGGGAGTAAACGGAGTTGACGGCTTCGAGTAATTTTCCTTCAGCCAGAGTGTAGTCGGCGCCCCGCTCAAGCTTCACCACCACCTCGTGCCATACGTAACCGGTCCCCGGAATCTGCTTAAAGAAAGGCGCGGCCTGGAAGATTACCGAGTTAGAAAACACTACCACTCGTCCCGTGGAGTGCAGGTCGGAACCCGCCCCGCCCAGTTCCATCAAGGAAAGCCGGACCAAACCGACATCGATGACGTCCCCCGTGACGCCGGAAACCGTAATGCGATCGCCGACCCTTACACCATGCCTCCCGATCAGAAAGAAGTAGGCGGCAACCGAAACGATGACGGTTTGCAGGGCCAGCGCAATCCCGGCGGTGATGAAACCGGCGAAAGTCGCGAGCGAGGCGAATTCGCTGACGAATCCCAGGGCGAGGACGATGGCCATAAGAACGACAGTAACGATGCGGCGCAAGAGCAAAAGCTGATGCCGCTTCCGGACATCACGGACGTATCGAAAAATCGCCTTTTGCGTGAGTTCCGAAAGCACCAGAACAATGACGATCCCGCCCAGCAGAAACGCCATACGGATGGCGACCGTTTCGAGGATACGAAGATAACCGGAGTGAATCGAAGATTCCCACTGGCGCAGGCTGGCCTGGCTCTCGTCGAGCACGATGAGCTCTTGAGTCAGAGGAACCGCGGCATCCGCGATTTGCTTGAATTGCATGGTGAGCAAAGCCATTTTTCGCCGGTTCGCTTCCGCGCCGGCCGGATCCTGCGGGGGCGGCTGGCTGGTCAGTTCGCGCCCTTGCTGGACCGTAGCACGGAGCCTGGCCCGCAGCGGCGTTTGAACCTGGCGGGCCATCTCCGCCACTCGCGTCGCGCCGCCGACCAACTGGTCCAGGTCGCGCAGCCCAGCGATCCGGGTGAACAGAAGCGACGTCTGGCTGATTAGTCCTGTGCCTTCTGTGGCTGCCGGCGGAGTGCTGGCAGTGGCGGCTGAGGCTGCTTTCGACGGGGTCTTGGCAAATACGCCGGGGACCGAGTTTTTCAAATCGTCGATCTCCTTGGGTAATCCGCCGGAGGCGGCTCCGCTGCCGCTCATGAAGGTGGTCAGCTTTTGAAGCGCTTCCTGGAGAGCTTTGTTGAATTCGAGTTGTTCCTGCAGGTTTTCCCGCTGGGAAGTTAATTCCTGCAGTTTCTTGCCGGAGGCCTTTTCGATCTGCCGGTTCACGGCCTCGATCTGGGCCTGGGTTTGACTGATTAAGTTGGCGGTGTTAGCGGCGGCTTTGGAAATGTTTTGTTGTTCAGTCGAAGTCTGAGAGGAGACGGCAGCGCCCCCACCCCCTTTGTCCGTGGCCAGCAATGCGGCCTCTGCTTCCGCAGACTGGAAGGCGAGTTGCAATGCCTGCTTGGCGAGGTTGCGGGCGTTTTCGAGGTAAAATGCATCGCTCGGCTGGCCCGCGGATTCGTTGGAGCTCGATAATTGCTTGTACCAGGTAATTGCGGCATTAAGATGCCGGATGACGGCAGCGTCCTCGGGGCGCTCTTCCTGTGCGGAGGTCGCCCTTGGAACCATCGAGAGTTGCAAGAGAGCTGCCGCAGCCAGCGCCGCTCCAATATAACTTGCCGGGACTCTGAGCCCTCGCATCGCCTGATTCCCCTTTCCGACTCTCTTTGTTACCATGATTATCGAACAGCCGCAAGTACGGTAGGGGCAGTGCGGTTCGCTGTAGAACCGGCGCTTCGCCTCCGGTCGGCAGGCCGGCGGCCCGGGTCGCGCCGCAAGGAGGAAGCATGCCGCTAAAGATTGAGTCGGTTGACCTGGACGGGGATGTGGTGCTGGTCCCGGAAGTATATATAGAAATAATATACGATAAGTGATCTTAGATTAGAATGCTGTATGGCTATGTTATGCAGTATGAGTAACTTGAGGAAAAATTACTTGACAGTGTCCGCGAAATCATGTTCTATCTAAAGCCTGAGATGAGACGCGCAGACCATCCCAGCCGATGACGGGGAGCCTCCCTGTCCAACTGGGGCGAGTCGCGTCGCACGAGCACAACTGGCCCGCGAAGGAGCCGGTCTCAACCTGCAAGGGCGGAAGAGGCCTTCTGCGTGGGTTGATTTACTGACGAGAGGGGGCTGAACACCTTTCTCAAAGTCCGCAGCCAACAACCCCCCATTCTGAGTGCTCTGATTAACAGCAGCTTGACCGCTCGAGCGAAAACAACTTCTCCTTTTGACGCGCACTACTAGGTGGTCAACGGGAGGGACTAGATCTGAAATGATCACCATAGTGTTCCTCTTCTTGATCCTGGTAAGCCTCTGGGTAGGTTTTTACCAACTATTCAAACAGCAGGGCCGGATACTAATCCGCTTGGACGAACTTGAGTCGCGGTCATCCGGCGGTCATCACGGGTTGGAACACTCTGGTGAACAGGCTGAGGCGCCCGGCGTGCCTGTTCAAAGTGAATTCCCTGCCTTCAGTCTTCCAGACCTTAAAGGCAATGTCGTGTCGCTCGAAGACCTTCGCGGCCGACGGATTTTGCTGGTGAACTGGAACTTCGAGTGCGGATTCTGCGATTCGATCGCCCCGCAATTGGCTTCTCTCGAGCCCAGTTTTCAGCAACGCCACGTTCAGCTTCTGCTCTTGGCCCATGGCGAGTCTGCCCCGAACCAGGAGGGCGCGACCGAGCACGGCCTGAAATGCCCAATTCTGCTCCTGAACGGGCGGGAGGAGGGCGGGGCTTTCGAGACCGAGGGCACACCGGTCGCATACCTCGTGGATGAGGAGGGGCGGGTGGCGGCTCCGGTGGCCCGGGGAGCGGACCGCGTTCTGGCGTTGGCCCTGGAGCTCGCCGGCCCGCAGCCGCCGGCACACGGGACGGAGGAGGTCGCAGCGGCGCGCCACGGGGATGTGGACACACCGCACTCCGCCGATACGCCCCAGCCGCACCGGCTGAGGCTGCCCCGGTTTCTTCTCAAGTACGAGATCGGGCTGGGGGACCTCATTAAGCGCATGACGTCCGCTCTAGGAATCAAACCGTGCGTTGGGTGCGAACGTCGCGCTGCGACGCTCAACCGCTGGCTAGTTCTTTCCGGTGTCGGGGGAAAGGGCCTTCCAGCAGGAACCTCTGCGCCGGATTTTCAGTTGCCCGACCTCCAGGGCCACATGGTTTCGCTCCAGGAGTACAGGGGCCGGCGGGTGCTCCTGTTCTTCAGCGATCCTCAGTGCGGACCTTGTGACGAGCTGGCCCCGCACTTGGTGCGCGCCTATCGTGAAAGAGCGAATGACGGGGTGAGCATCGTGGTGGTGGGACGGGGAAGTGTGGAAGAGAATCGCCGCAAGGCGCAGGAGCACGGCATGGAGTTTCCGGTGCTGCTTCAGGACCGGAAGTGGAGAGTGTCAAAGGCGTACAACATTCTCGCCACGCCTGCAGCTTTCTTGATTGGGGAAAACGGCCTGATTGCCAGGAATCCGGCCGTTGGGAAAGATGCTATCCTGGCGCTGGTCGGTAACGGCCGCGCGTAGTTAGAAGGGGCGAGAAATCGCGCATTGATCGACGACGTTTCCAGGGTCATTGCCAGTCCCGTCTCCAGAAGGCAGGCGTTCAAGCTGGTAACGGGATCCGTGGGCGGCGCCGTCTTGGCCTCTTTGGGCTTTGGCGGGGCTGCCCGTGCCCAGGGAGCGCAGGATAATCCGTGTTCGAGAGCACGGATTTAGGTGGTCGCTGCGGAGCTTGCGCCGCATTCGGAAATGAGCACGTGGAAGGGCCGCGGGGGCAAATGATTCAGTCGCAGTTGGGGAGCGCTCCCCGAAGCGAAATCTCACCGCACCTGCGAGTGCGAGCGGCGGTGTTCCTGTTTCTGGTCGCCTTCGCAAGCGTGTGGTTGGCGGTCGAGTCCCTGCTGGCGGGGCTGGTCTCCTCTTTCGCGACGCCTGCCATAGGTCGCCGGCTGCTGGCATGGGACGCGAACGACCCTCGCCTGGAGGATCAACTCGGACAAGTTTTTAAAGACACCGATCGGGCCGAAGGTCTGCGCCATCTGGAGCGCGCTACGCAGTTAAGTCCTGCCAGCCGGCTCTACTGGTCGGACCTCGAGTTAGCCTGCGAAACCGCGGGCGATGCGCAGTGCACGGACCAAGCCCGCGAACGCCTGCTGCAGCTATGTCCCATGGCGCCGGGTTACTATTGGCTGGAGGCTGATTCTTGTTTACGGACGAACCGGCTGGACCTGGCTTTCGCCCAATACCGGCGCTTGCTGGAACTCGATTCCTCCTTCGCCGCGTCGGTTTGGTCCAGTCTTCAGGACTTGCATCAGCCGGAGCTTGTTTACGAACGAGTGCTGGCGGATAATCCCCGTGCCGAGCTCAGGGTAGGATATGTCGATTTCCTGAGCGATCAGGGTGACAACGAAACCGCCTTTCGGATTTGGCGCCGACTGACGGCAGGTTCTCTCTCCTTTCCTTACAATTCTGCGGCGCCTTACCTCGATCGTCTGATTGCTCTGGGCAGAATCAACGAGGCCCTGAATGTCTGGCAGGATCTCGAGCGGCTGGGAATCGTCGAGCCGGGCTCAGGAAAAGGCAACCTGATGTTCAACGGCGACTTTGAAAGACCTCCGTTGAACTCGGGGTTTGACTGGAGAACCGGCAGCACAACGTATCTGGCCGTCGATTTTTCCGCTCCCGTGGCTTACCACGGAAAACACAGCCTCCGCATAGACTTCACGGTCAGCCGCAACGATCCATACGAACCCGTCTATCAAATCGTGCCGGTCCTCCCGCGCCAATCCTACAGGCTGGAGGCTTATGTCCGCACGCAGGAGATCACTTCCGACACGGGCCCCTGTTTGCTCGTCCGTGATATCACTCCGGGAGGATTTCCCGACGGGGTCAGCGAGACCGCCGTGGGGACGACGCCCTGGCACCTCGTGGGGGTGTCTTTTACCACCGGACCGCATACGCAGGCGGTGCGGGTTTCATTTTGGCGGCCACGCAGCAGGGTGTTCCCGACGGAGATTGTAGGGACCGCCTGGTTGGACGCAGTATCTCTTCGCCCCGAAGACAGCCCGAGATAGGATCAATCGGGGTCGTCTGCGAAAAGAATTGAGGAACCTATGCCCACGCCAAAGCGCAAGCGTTATGGACAGCTCATCGGATTAAAGCCTGAGGCCTACGAGAAGTACGTCGAATATCATTCGAAAGTGTGGCCGGGAGTGTTGAAGACCATCTACGACTGCAACATTCGCAATTACTCAATTTTCCACAAGGACCACACTCTCTTCGCCTATTTTGAATATGTGGGTGAAGATTTCGAAGCTGACATGGCAAAGATGGCTGCGGACCCCATGACTCAGGAATGGTGGTCCATCATGAAGCCCTTGCAGCAACCCGTCCCGACGCGGGCCGAAGGCGAATGGTGGGCGGACCTGAAAGAAGTGTTCCACGTGGATTGAGAGGCGTGGAAAGAAGGGGATTCAGCCCCTTTGGGGCGCGAGGTCCGGAGCGCTTACGTCAGCGGTTGCGCCCTTCCTGCCCGGCAGAAACTACCTGCCCCAAAGTGTCCTCCGGGGACGAAGCCACGTGGCTGGCTCTGGTTTGAACTGGAGTCCGGGACGTGCTACAACTAGATGCAATGGACAAGACTATCCGCAGGTACAGCAATCTCGAGGACATGAAGGCTGACGAGACTCGAGAGTGGCAGCGACTCTCCGCCGCAGAACGGATGGAGGCGGTCGCGGAGATGACGCTTGCGTCTTACCGGATAAAAGGACTCATCACAGATGTTCCAAGACTTGAAAGAACTCTTGTCCGTCTTCAACAGCCGGAAGGTTAAGTACCTCATTGTCGGTGGGTATGCCGTTTCGTTTCATACCCAGCCCCGCGGCACCAAGGACATTGACCTCCTGATTAAGCCCGACGCCGAGAATGCCCAAGCTGTTTACGCGGCCCTGGCCGAATTTGGCGCGCCGATGGAAGGACTTACGCCCGATGATTTCATTGATCGCAAGACGTTCTTCCGCTTGGGGCGAGCGCCGCTCATGGTCGATCTCCTAACGGACATCGGCGGCGTCGATTTTGACCAAGCGTGGGAACGCCGCGTCCAGGCCATTATCGACCCAGCAAGCGGACTCACGGCGGAATTCATCGGCAGCGAGGACCTCATAGCCGCAAAGCTTGCGGCGGGCCGACCGCAAGACATAGCGGACGTGGCAGCGTTGCGCAAGGCGGCAGAGGGCAGGAAGGAATGACGCGAGGGCTGCTCGATTTCCGTCACGTCTCAGTGATGCTGGGCGGCAAACGAGTGCTCGACGACGTTACACTCACCATCGGGGCAGGGGAACACGTCGCGATCCTGGGGCCGAACGGATGCGGCAAGTCGACGCTGATCAAGACCATCACGCGGGAGTGTTACCCGCTGGCTGAGTCCGGATCATCCTTGACCATCCTGGGGCGCGAGACCTGGAACGTCTTCGAGTTGCGCCGGTTGTTGGGGATTGTCTCCAGCGAATTGCTCGAGCGCTCGACACGGGAGATTACAGGCCGGGAGATGGTGCTTTCCGGATTCTTCAGCAGCATCGGGGTTCAGCCTTATCATCAAGTCAGCAGGGCAATGACTCGAAAGACCAACCAGGTGCTCGAACTTCTGGGGGCCGGGCACTTGGCGGATCGCGAGATGAACGGGATTTCGCCGGGCGAGGCGCACCGATTGCTCATCGGCCGCGCCCTGGTGCACGATCCCATGGCTCTGCTCCTGGATGAGCCGAGCAACAGTCTGGATTTTCGAGCTGCCCTGGGACTCCGGGATATTTTGCGGAAACTGGCCCGGGCCGGCACGGGAATCCTGATGGTGACCCATCACCTTCCCGACATTCTTCCGGAAATCGACCGTGTCATCCTGCTCCGCGAAGGCCGCGTCTATGCCGATGGCCCCAAACGCGCGCTTTTGACCACCCAGCGACTCTCCAAATTATTTGGCCTTCCCGTGCAGGTTGCGCTGCGCGACGGCTACTATCACCTTTGGTGATTACCAGCACCGGGGTGAAAGGGCATAGGCGTTAGATTAAGCGTTCCGACTGGGTCCCGAAGGGACCCAACAGACTCTACGAATTCTCCGGAAGTGGGTCAATCTGAATTGATTCGCACCAAGGCGTTCCCAAAGGCCAACAGCGGGGTGAGTCTACGCTGCGCCGTCGATCGCGAGTAATCGGTGGCCGCTGGATCGTCGCCCGTCCGTGGTAACTTCCGAGTGGCGCGTGATCCAAGCGTGAACGAAAGAGACGACACACAGATCACATCTGCGGTTTGCCGTCAAAGTGAACTCGGCTAAGTAAACACCCCTGCATGCTGGGCTTCTTACGGCGGCCGTCCACTTCTAGAGTGGCCAGCCCGGGGATTGGGAATAGACAATTCATCTGCGTGGAACCTTAGAAGAGTCCTTATCTCGAACGCTGAAACGGCTTCTCCTGAGGCAACCCGCACCTTGGTGTAAAATTACTCAAGCATACGCGCCTTCACTTCTGGATCCGATACCCGCGACTCGTTCCATCAAGTAATGTTTCCGTAAATGTTCCGTAGAGCATGGCACGCGGATAATCGGAACCATCTATCGCAGTTTTCACATTGTCTGAAAACGTAATTGACTTCCATCCTCAGGAGGACGGCAGGCCGTGCCGGCGGAGAAGGTCGGCCTTTCGATGCTCATCGATCGTGGGAAGTCCTCCCGGAGTCAACTGGAATAGCTGGACAAACTGGTTGCTATTGCTCTTCATGGAAATGGACCACGGCCAGGGCAACGGGCCGTAGAAAACGTTGGCGTTCTCCCCTGTCCCGGCAAAATTCTTGAAGACCGAGTCGGGCGGAACCTTCGGCCCAAGCTGTGTTGCAGTAAAACCGCTTGAGGCATAATAGGTGATGGTTCCCGCGCCCTGCGTCAGTGTTGCCGTATTGGAGTTTTTATCTCCCACGATGCTGAGCTGAAGGGCAGAGATCGGCGCAAGGTTTGCCAGCGTAGCCGACGCACTCGAATTATACAGGTTCTGCCCGAGAATCCCGATCGTCGTGCTGCCCACGACGTTCCCTTTGTTGTCTTTCATCGTGTAACTTGCACCGGAAACAATTGCCGTATATTGATCTGTGTACTGATACTGCGGGTCCTGATAGTAGGTCAACGCGATCGTAATTGAATAGCCGGCCGGTATCGTCGCACTCGGCAAGGTTGCTAAGGTGGCCTTGGTGTTGACGACCTGGTTGAAAGTGGGGAATATGCCGGACCAGTTGTCGATATATGCGTAGAGCGTGTTATCGCCGGGGCTGGCCAGTACGACGTATTGTTGCCAGACGGTTGTGATCGACTTACCCTCCGTCGAGTAACAGTTCAATTGAAAGCCGTACCCGTTGGCGGAACTGCTGAAATCAGAAGTGAAATGGATGGTTACCGAGACACCCGTCAGAGCAGCGCCGTCGCCGTCGAGGATATAGTTGACGTTGCCGTTACCCCAAAATGGGCCGTACGGTACCGTCGGAACAACGGATGGGAAGCTCTCGCCGACGACGGTCCATTGTTGGTTCTGGGCTGCGGTTATCTTCACGGGGTAGGAGTCGAGCAACGCACCGGGTGCGGTCGATGCCCCTTGGACGTCGATGACGTTCCCGTTCAGCTCACTGACGATGCGAGAGGTCTGCGGAGCCGCGGGATCGGCGACGAAGTACCAAAGCTGGTTCTTTGATCCGGAATATCCGTCGACGGCTACTTTCCGCGGATAAGCATCAAGGAGCGCGTTGGATCGCGTCGAGGCTTCCTCAATGTCGATTACGTTTCCGTTGAGTTTACTCACCATGTAGTAATAGCCCGAGCCGGCGGGATCGGGCACGAACGCCCAGAGTTGGTTTTCGTTATCGGTCGATTTCTGGGTGAACGCGTCAAGGCCCGCCCCATCCGTGCTCGAGGCGCCCGCAATGTCGATCACTCCACCGAGCGCACTTTTGACGAAAAAGTAGGGCAGTTCGACGGTTACGTTTACCGTAGCGCCAAAGGTGAATGCGCCGCCGAAGGCGGAACCGCCCAGCGGGAACGCGTACTTGCCGGGGCTGAGGCTGCCGCCGCTCACCTTCAACGTCCATTTCGCCGGATTACCTTTGCTGATTGCTTTTGAGGGGGGCGGCGTCAGTGTCAGCATTCCATCCGGAGAGAAATCAGTGCTTGCTGGCGACGACACGGGAAAGTTCGCGATCTTTGTTGGGGTGAAGCTTCCCGGCTGGAGCTTAAGATCGGCGGTGGTGGCCGTCCCTGCCGTCAGAGTTACGGTTATTTCGACCGTTGTCGATTTATTCTGCACCACGGTAATCGGCGGCACATTAACGGTAACTTCGCCCACGGAGCCGCTGAGCGGGACGGAAACGGAAACCGGTGTCCACGTGTCTCCGCTGATCTGGAGGATGGCAGTGCAGTTGTCCGGCGAGGAAGACGTCGGCGCAAATTGAACCGTCACCTCGACGTACTGCCCGCCGGCGACAGCGAGCGGCGTGACGCCGTTCGACTGGCTCACCTGCTCCGCCGTTGTAACCGTAACCGGCTTCACCGGCCCTTTAATTTCGCCGGGGTCCGGAGTTTCAATTGTGGTTACCAACTGAAAGCTCGTGACGGAGAGAACACTGAAGACGTGGTTGGCATCGCCCGTAATGATGGCTGTCACATTCGCGGGCGCCGAAAGGGTTCCGCACTGCGTGTTGCCTTGAGTCGTTTGGCCGGGTCCAATGGGACCGAATTTCAGCGGTATGGGACTGAATTTCAGCGGTGAAGAGAACGTTACTGGGTTCGGCAAATGAGTATCCTCCTCAATAACAGATGATAGGCATCCATTGGTGGAGCCCATAAACGAAGATTTCGGTTTTGACGCCCTTGGTGACAATATAGTGTACACCGGAGTCGCCTGCTGTGTGAGCTTTTTTCGTCTTCTCGTCCTGGCGAATCCTGACAGCCCCAGGGGAGGCCAGACCTACCAGCGCGGGAGAACAGAATGTATGATTCCTTGGAAACGTTTCAGCGGCTCGACCGTTAAATTCGAGAGCGCCTCGGCGAATATCTGATAGCCAACGGCTTATTCTGGAAGGGATACCTCATGAGCTATCGACAAAGAAGATTCTCGGGCATTCCCTAGCTCGAGGCATTACGGCAACGGATGCAGTCCAGAAAGACGATATCCCCTCGCATGGGGCCGCGTAAACGACGGTCCGCAAAAAGCGTGACCTCCACTTTGTCCTACATTAGACGCGGATGTAGCGCTAGGTGGTTCCGGGCGGATGGTCGGCAACCCGAAAGATGGACCACACCCGGCAGATTAGTCCTCGCTGGTCGCACCTGGATAATTGCGGACCCAAAGGAGATCGGCACCCTGCCTATTTTTTGCTTGACAACGGGCCCGGGCAATGATAGCCTATAAACGTGGTCTTGGATATGGACATTTTGCCGCCTATGGCCGCCGCAACGCGACGGTGGCGGGCCGATTGGGATGGGCCTGGTCAGGCGGTAAGCCAGGGAAATACAAAAAATGAAAAATAGTGGGAACGAAGCTAAGAAGTATTTGAAAACAAAGGAAGTCGCCCTTTTCAATGTTGCAGAATATGTGCGTTATTGCACGCAGTTTAACACAATTTAAGCACTAGAGGAGCAAAAACAGCACACTTAAGCCAAACGAAGGCAAGACTGCTGAGTTGAAGGCCCAGGCTGGAAAGTGACATAAAGTCGGCTACATTGGCTGCGGGAGAAACGCATGGGCGCGGTCATTCACACCGCCGCTAAGAGTCCCGGCCGATGCTTTTCCAGCGAACTGCGGATATCCTCCGGTGCGCTCAGGATCACCGGAGAATTACGCCCCGGCGAGCCCCCTTTCCTGCACGCTTCCACTCGTCGTCCGTGTGTTATCCTCTAGTTTCTCGACTTCCTAAAACGATGCCGGTCACAAACAACGCGAAGACGGAAAAAGCTCCCCTGGAGCGGGTGTTTGGACCCGGGGGATGGCTGGCGCGCCGTCATCCGAATTACGAGTACCGGCCGGGCCAGCTTGAGATGGCGGAGAGCGTCGAAGCGGCCAGCGAAAATCGCCAGCACCTGATTGTGGAGGCGGGCACAGGCACCGGCAAGACACTGGCTTACCTGGTTCCGATGATGCGGAGCGGGCGGCGCGTGGTCATCTCCACCGGCACCAAGAACCTTCAGGAGCAACTCTTCTTCAAAGACATCCCGTTCTTGAAGAAGCTCTTCCCCGACGTCCGCGTCGCCCTGATGAAAGGGCGGCAGAATTATCTCTGCCGGCAGAAGCTCTACGACATCGAAAAGCAGCCGGTGCTGAACGGCCTCGAGGAGGTGGCGCAGTATCCGAAACTGAAGGACTGGGAAGCAAAGACGGAGTCGGGAGACCGGGCGGAGCTGGGCTGGCTGCCGGATTCGAGCGAGCTTTGGGCGAAGGTCGACGCCCGGCGCGAGACTTGCACGGGGCAGAAGTGCGCCCAATTCGACCGCTGCTTCATAACCCTGATGCACCAGCACGCCGCCGCCGCCGACTTGATTATCGTCAACCACCACCTCTTCTTCGCAGACCTCGCCATTCGCGGATCCGAGGTGGCGAGTCTGCTTCCCGATTACGAAGCCCTGGTGTTCGACGAGGCGCACGACATCGAGGATGTGGCCACGCAGTATTTCGGGTTGCAGGTGAGCAACTATCGTTTCGAAGAACTGGCGCGCGACACGGAAGCAACCCTGAAATTGAAGGGAATGAAGAGCGATGAAGTGCTTCACGCCGTCGCTGAGTTGCGGCGCCGCGCAGAGCTCTTTTTCGAGCTTTTCCCAAACCAGGAGACTCGCTCGAGCTTCGATAACCGGGATTCCTTCCTGCAAGTGCACGGCGGTTCTTACGCCAGCCTGCTCAGCGCCCTGGTGCGTCTGGAGACTGAACTGGGCCGCTTGAAAGACCGGCCCGAGGAAGTCAACAACCTGATGAGGCGCGCCGTCGAGCTTCGTCAGGCCCTACAGGCGGTCCTGGAAGGCAAAGAGCGGAACATGGTCTATTGGTGGGAGCGGCGCGGGCGAGGCGTGTTTGTGGAGGCCACACCGATTGATGTGGCGCCCGTCCTGAAGCAGCGCCTGTTCGAGAGCGTCGACACGGTGATCTTGACCTCCGCCACGCTGGCCGTGGGCGGCAACTTCGATTTTCTGAAGAGGCGCCTGGGGATCGAAAACGCCAAGGAGCGGATCCTGGATTCGCACTTCGATTTCCCCAGCCAGGCTTTGCTCTATACTCCCCTGCACCTGCCCGACCCCCGCGAGCCAACCTTCGCACGCCAGGCGGCTGAAGAGGTTGTCCAACTCTTGAAGGCCACCCGCGGGCGGGCCTTCGTGCTTTTTACCTCACACCAGCAGATGCGCGAGGTTTACGAGCGCGTTCACCCCCACGTGCGCTATCCCATGCTGATTCAAGGCTCGATGCCCAAGACCGAAATGCTCGAGCGATTCCGCAATACGCCCCACGCGGTGCTCTTTGGAACCAGCTCCTTCTGGCAGGGCGTGGATGTGCAAGGCGAACAACTAAGCGCGGTGGTGATTGACCGCCTCCCCTTTGCCGTCCCTACGGACCCCGTCATCGCGGCGAGAATCCGGCAGATCAACGAAGAGGGGGGCAATGCCTTCATGGATTACCAGGTTCCGCAGGCCGTCCTGTCGTTGAAACAAGGATTTGGGCGGCTGATCCGCAGCCAGACAGATCGCGGAGTCCTTGCCATTCTGGACAACCGCATGATGCGCAAACAATACGGCAGGACTTTCCTGGAAAGCTTGCCGCGTTACCGCAAGACGAATCGGCTGGATGAAGTGAAGGGTTTCATGCAAGGATAGGGAACAGGGGACAGGGAATAGGGGACAGGACGATCGTGCGGCTGGGTCGCATCGGGATCCGCCCAACAGAGGTGAGCACGATGCAGGCCAGCCGTCGCAACCGATTGCAAAAAGCAACTGCGCTGAGATTCGAGGTTCAAGGGAAGCAAGTCTGTTCCCTATTCCCT
>Ga0187888_1002727_pt1 | contig 14647 bp, 9 predicted proteins | sample June2016WEW_7_40_FD_132987 | JGI IMG/M metagenome (GOLD analysis project Ga0187888, IMG submission 132987) | Peatland microbial communities from SPRUCE experiment site at the Marcell Experimental Forest, Minnesota, USA - June2016WEW_7_40 | ecosystem: Environmental > Terrestrial > Soil > Wetlands... | reverse complement strand
TATCAACTCGACGCCCGCCGGTGCATCAGCTACTGGACGATCGAGCACAAAGGAACGATCGCGGAGGAGTTCGCCGGCAAACTTCACGGCTGGGTATTCGGCTGCGATGTTTGCCAGGATGTCTGTCCCTGGAATCGCAAGGCACCGGCGGGACGGCTGGTGCAACTACAGGGACGGCTGGAATGGTCGGATCCCGACCTCGTCGATTGGCTGGACCGCGACGCAAGCGCGTGGCGAACCGCGTTGCGAGGTACTGCGCTCGTGCGGACCAAGCGGGTCGGTCTCGTGCGCAATGCGGCGCTGGTACTGGGACAGCGGCAAGTCGCGGCGGCCGTGCCAGCTCTGGCTCGCAGGCTCGCTGACGCCGGTGAAGACCCGGTGGTGCGGGCCGCGGCAGCCTGGGCGCTGGGCCGGATCGGCACGGCGGCGGCGAACGAGGCCTTGCGGCAGACATGCGAGTCGACCGATGCGACGGTGCGCGACGCCGTCGCCGCGGCCCTGGCCGGCACGACGCCGGAGATCGAAACCGGGCAGCCTGGCTGAACCGGTTTCGCCCACCAGGCCTGCCCGGAGTTTCGAGTGGCTTCGCGGACGCCATGGCGCCTGATTGCTCAGCTTGTCGAGGTCGAGGTTGACGTCGAAGTTGCCGTGGGCGTCGTCGAGGTGGTTAACTGCGCGGGCGTGTTGACGACCTGCGGCGGACTGGCGGAGTAAGTCACCGGCGCGATCTGACCAGAAATCGACTGGCCGAACGCGTCCATCGTAGTGACATTGAAGGTATTCGATCCGTTACCGAGCGGAACCATGATGCTGTAGTTACCGGAGGCGTCAGCCGTGGTGGTCGCGTGGAGCAAGGTGTTGTTGATCTCGGTAAATGTCACCGTCGCGCCGGGCGTGACCGTGCCGGTGAAGTTCACGGTCGTGTTACTGGTGATCCGGTCGTTGGAGGGATCGTCTGCCGGGTTGAGATTGACGCTGATGACTGGGCTGATCTTGGTACTTGCGCCCAGGTCCATGGCGGCAAACGCCAGGTCGGCGGGGGCGATTATGCCGTCACGGTTGACATCGGCGTCGAAGTTGTAATTCGACGCGCTTGCCGTGACACCTATGAGGGACTTGATGGTCTGGAGATCGGCCGCGGTGACCGTGCCGGTACCGGCGACGTCGCCGGGGAGATAGAATCCGAGAAGGTAATCACCGGTCGTTTTGTTGGCAGCCCGAACCTGCACCGTGTAGACAGCCGGGGCTTGGCCGGCCTTAGGCACGGGAAGACTGATCAGGACGGCCGAGCTAATCGGATCGGTCAGGCCCTTGGACTTGATGATCTGCCTGGTATAAGCGGAGTGAATCAGTCCCCCGGCGATCTGGCCATGGGCGTTCTTGACTGACACGATCTCGGGCTGAATCGACGTGCTGGGATCGGCGGCGACATCGATGCCCAGAAGAATCTTACCATTCCGGGCAGGAGTGAAGTCGCTGGGGTTGATCTTGAACTGCACCGATGAGACCTGCTTTGCCGTGGCAACCGTCCCGGACATGATCGCGAACGTGCTGCCCTCGCCTGCGCTCAAGAGCTGACGATCCTCCAGCAACTCGAGCGAAAGGTTCCGACCGCGTTTCTTGTGCGGCTGCTTGTGTGACGGATTCATAGGCCCTCCTTGGCCTTCGGCCGAGAGTGAAGTGACGCGTCGGCCAATCCCCGCGCGATTCATCGAACAGAAATGAGTTCTCGGACTGCGCGGCCGATGCCGGGATCTGCTGAAATGGTGCCCGCAATGAGTCTTGTCCTCACTCATTGAACGGGCTGGCACCGGCCGAGCGCGCGTTCCCTTTCTTAATCGGCCTTCCGCGGTCTCCCGGGCCAGTTCTTTCCTCCCGAGAGCAGCACTCAATTCGATCTGATTCGTTCTGGTCTTTCCTTCCAATAGGCGACATGTGGCGCCAGTTCGGGCCCCGACGGCATCAACGCGGCCGTTGACTCGCACCCACGTGCCCGGAGCCGCCAGGCAACCGCCACGTACAGAACGACGGCGCCCCACAGGAACATGCCGTAGCCTTGCGCGATCTCGTGTCCTCTCCCGTCCGCGAACAGACCGCCAAGCTCCGTGGAGGTGGTTGCCATGAACAGGAACGACAGCAAGAGCATGCCACCGATCGCCAGCCGAGACCGCAGCTTCGTCGTGGGGAAGTAGAGCTCCCAGACAAGAAATGTGTACGGCAGCAGCAGCGTGACGAAATGGTGTTTCCAGCTCCGTTCCGAGACGAAGAGCATCGTCAAGACAACCAGGGCGATCTCGCCCAGGTACCGCGGATCGCGGCGATCCTGGGCCCGGGTCCGACAGAAAAAGGCCAGCAGGCCCACCAGCACGAGCGTGATGCATTTGACCAGATAGCTGACCACCTGCGGCGGCCAGGACACGACGTTCACGTCGAGGTGGAGATCGTAGCGATTCGTTCCGGGAGGAATCTCCGTGAGCAGGCGGGTGAGCACCCCCACCATCGACTGGTTGACCTCCTGGGGACTGGTGTTGCCCTCGACCAGGAAGGGCGTCAACATCCGGTGCCACCACATACTCAGGCAATCGAAGTTGAACTGGGGCCCGACAATCAGGCTGGGCACGACGAGCAGAAAGAGCACCAGGCCCAGGAACGTCGATCCCACCGTCCGCCATGATCGTTTGTAAACGAAATACGGAACAAAAAGCGCAGGCGTCACCTTGTACGAGATGGCCAACCCCAGCAACAACCCCGCCAGTACATCATGACCCTGCCGCCACGCCTGAAACATTGCCACGATCAGAAACAGGATCAACAGGTTGATGTTGCCGTGATGAAGATCACCCAGGATCGGTCGCAGGCTCAGGAGCAAGACCGCGCTACAGAAAAATGGGGGAAAAGGGCCGTCCCTGATCTTCACAATGTTCAAACAAATGGTCAGCGCGATGGTCGTGAGCGCAACCTTGATGGCAAACCAGGTCATGGCCCCGGCAACCGGGGGAAGCGCCATGAGCGGGCCGAGGGTGATAGGCAAGATCGGAGGATTGGGAAACAACATCTTGTCATAGATGTTAGTTCCCTCCCAGAACTTGATCACCTGGGGCCTCCAGCGCACGAAGGCGCTGCGGTGGTCGGCGGCCTTCGGGTAGTAGAAAGACGCCGCGATCACGACGATCATGGCCCAGAGACACCAGAAGACATGGTGCGAGAACCGACCGAGAGCGCGATATCGCGGTGCGGAGTCGATCTCTAGCACGGCATACTCCCTCCCTGGAGAAAGCCACGCAGGACGTGAATTCATCCGTGCGCCGCCGCGATCTCACCTCGAGTGCCCGATTCACCGCCCGATTACCATGCGAATCAGAAAGGAGCGACCATTTCCAGATCCACCTCACTGGTGCCTGGAGGCGGTCGCAAGCCGATGAATGGAACGGGATCCCCTTCCTCGAATCGCGGATCGAGCGGGATGGGCGGTCGGGCCCGCAGACTCGGGACGGAGTGATACCGCAAGACAATCGATCCGTCAACCCCGGGGGACATGGAGCGCACATGCAACCGCCCCGGCTCGGCCGTCACGTGGGCCGCCCCCACGATCGTATCGCCCTCGGAGCCGTGAACCGAGCCGATCAGGACCGCGCCGTCATCGTCGAGGATCGTGATCAGATCGGGGTTGGATCGGCAGAACCCCCGGGCACGCGGGCTCCAGCAGAGAATCGCGCTGGGCCGGTAGAGCCGAGCATACTTCACGAAGTGCTCGCGATCCCAATCGGTCTTCCCGAACAACGCGCCTTCGCCAAACTGAGTGAAATTGGTTGTCAGGGCAGCATGAAGATAGGGACCTCCGATCAGCTCCACCCCTGTTCGCTCGGGAAGCAGTCCACTGAATCGACCGCGTTGAAACGGGTCCGGAATTCCCGAGAGGCGTTTCCCTCCCTCTTCGTAGAGCAATCGCTCACCCTGCTTCACGTGCGCCTTCACCCGGTCGATGACCCAGAGCAACCGCGACGAGGGCCGGCTCGACAGGAACGGTTCTCCGGCCCAGAGACGCTCCCGGAGCGACTCGAAGAGTGCAGGACCCAGCACCCGCAGACCGATCACGAGTGCAGCCGCCATCGCCCAGCGATCGAGCCGGCTGGCGCCTTCGCCGCCTCCGCGAAGCCTGAGAAAGAATGCGTCCAGCCCCGCTCCACCCGCAAGCGCGAGAGCCGTATAGCAAGCGTAGGTGTGCCGGCCCGGCTGCAAGAAGTCAAGGACCTGGAAACCACCGGCCAGGTATCCCCAGAAAAGCCCACTTACGCAGAACCCGGCGAGGGCCGTACCGCGGATGCCGCTCTGCCGCACCAGGAGCACCAGGCCCGGCAACCCGAGTGCGAGCAGGATGGACTGAACCGGGGCCTCCACCGTGACGACCTGTAGCAAGCGGCGAAAGACACCTTCCGAGGAATGGGCAAACGCAAAGTCGCTGGCTCCCTTGGTGGATGCCAACCATAGACCCGGCAGCCACCAGAAGGCGTTACTCGCCAGCACGAAGAGCGGAACCAGCCAGACACCGATATGCCGCGAGGCGGAAAAGCGCCGGGGGATGACCCGATCCCCTCCGGTGGACCCTGCGGCCCGACCAGCATCCAGATCACGGGCCCCAGGGCTCGCGGCGCGCCTCGCGGTCAAGGCCGCCAGATAGGCGAGAGCCGCCGCGGGCGCCACGACCATCGCGGCGGTCAGGTGAACCATCACGGCGAGGCTCATCAGGCTTGTGGCCATCACCCATCTGAGGATTCCACCCTGAATCAAGTACCCGCCGAAAAGACCGGTGGCGAGCAGTCCCAGAGGGATGGCCAGCAGGTAGGGCAGCATGCCAAAAGTCGCGTAGTTGATCGGGAAATCGGTCCAGACGTACAGCAGGAACAGCAAGACCGCCAGCGCCGCTCCTCGTGCACGAAGCCGCCAGGCTGCCGCCGCGAAAGCCACCAGCCATGGCAATGCGCTGGCCGAGACCAGGACGTAGAGCTTGTAAGCCAGTTCCGGACGATCGCCGCCAAAGGCCCACACGACCAGTTCGGGAAGCGTCGATGATGCGGGAAAGACCACGCTCTTGGCATACCCCGCCATGAACGCGGGATCGTAGCCGGCGGTCGTGCCCGATTGATGTAGAAATGCTCGCGTGACAAGAGCACTATGATAATACAGGGGATGATCGTCGCGCCAGAGCGGCCAACCATTGGTCAGCCCCTCGAGCCCTCCCATTCCCCTCCAGATCGCCAACCCGTGGGCAATTCCCAGAACTATGAGCGAGAGGATCGCCAGCAGAGGCCATCGCGGTCTGCCGGCCGATCGCATCCGCGTCGGCGTCGGCGTCGGCCCCGGTCGCCCGACGGACGCAGCAAGGGTCCTGCCAACCTCTGTACCCGTTTCTTCGTCGGCAAAGGGAATCGGGTCGAGATCAACCATGGGCCTTCCCGCCAGTCGGCTGTCCCACCTCTTCCCCGTTTGAAATCTCAGTCGGCGTCTACGGCAAGTGCGGCCCGCAGGATTCGAACCTGCAACCAAGGGATTCAAGGGCCCTCGCGTTTCCACGAGGCTTGGACTATCTCATCCTCCGCGGGTCGGGTCCTGGCCCGGCTCGAAGCCGCTATCGACTCCTACCGAGCTGGGACACGAACGCGGAGGCCGGGCGCTCGTCGGCGGGGATTATCGTTGGGGCTCACCCCGCTAGTCTCTGAACCTTCCTGGCCACCATAGTTTCAATCGTTTCAATCCGCTCCCGGCGATGAAGCCGGGAGGAACCCACCATTGCCCGGCCAGGCTTGGCTGCGGATTGCCTTGCCCCGCAACCGCTGCATCGCCCTCGTCCGGAAGTCTACCACGGCAATCCATCCGCACGATCACGATCAGCAGCCGAGAGTTTAGGTTTCCCGCAATTCACCCGGTTCGCATCTGAAGGTTGCCCTTCAGTGCCACCTTTGATCCTGATGAGTCCCCTGCTCTGCCGTTGAGCTAGGGCCGCATCCTGAGCTGGAGGTTTATCTTCGTCGTTCGCATCCGCGAAGACAAGAGCCAGCGGGAGACCCGATCAGCAGCGGCCCTGCACCAGCACGGGATGCATGAGTGAAGCAGACCAATCAAAATCGCCAGGTTGGACTCGATGCGAACCCGGCGACCATGATGATTCCAATGCCTCATTGCCAGCGGCTCAAGCCTCAGACTCCGCCAGGAATGAACTGTGTCGGATCATCGACGAGTTCTTCCTGACCCTCGACGCTGGCCGGTGAGCCGGCCAGGACAGTACCGGTCGTCCTGGAGATTCTCGGCAGCTTGATGTTCCCCGCGAGACCGACCAGCGACAACAGCTTGATGGTCAGGTAGGTGGGGTCAACCTCCCACCAGTCCAGGCCATGACGGGCGGAGGTCTGGAAGGCGTGGTGGTTGTTGTGCCAGCCCTCGCCGTAAGTCAAGAGGGCGACCCACCAGAGGTTCTTGGACTTGTCACGGGTGGGGTGCGAACGGTAACCCCAAATGTGACTGGCGGAATTCACCAGCCAAGTGGTGTGCAGCACGAAGATGGTGCGGAAGAAACCGCCCCACACCAACCAGCTCATCCCACCCAGGTAGTAGAGCAAGCCCATGAGCGCGATCGGGAAGATGATGTGATAGCTGTCGATCCAGCGGTGAACCGGGTCCTTGTAGAGATCGGGCGCCCACTTCTGGTAGTACTCGGCCGTGTGCTTCGACGAGTCATCAACCAGCATCCACCAGACCATGTGCGCCCAGAAAAAGCCCTGAGCGGGGGTGTGAGTATCGTTCTCGTCGTCCGAGTAAGCATGGTGCCGGCGGTGGTCGGCGACCCAGCCGATCTCGCCACCCTCCGAAGCCATTGTGCCCAGCACGGTCAGGGGATACTCCAACCACCTCGGCCATAAGGTGAAGCTGCGGTGCGTCAAGAGGCGGTGATACGTCATGCAAATGCCAATGCCGCCGGTCAGCCAGTGCAAGAGCAAGCATAGGACCACGCCTGACCAAGAAAAGTAGGCGGGTAGGAACACAAGCAAGGCCCCGACATGTATGGCTCCCATCCAGATTACCGAGGGCCACGCCACATGCAAGGAGGAGGCCGGTCGAGCGGTCATGGTCGTCGTCATGATCAACCTTTTCTCAAATCGAAGGAGTGTCTGTAAGGGGGAGAGTCCCGTGATGTCGGCTCAGGTCGGATGTAAACTCCCGGTGCGTGCCAAAATAAACGTGCTCAGCTTCGGGTGCTTTAAGTTTGGCGAGGCTAGCATTCCGGAGTGAAATCCGAGCGTGTACGGAACCCAGTTGGTTTTCGTGCCAATTCCTTGACTAGATGCATAGGACAACGATTTCGCCGCCTATCGCTTCAGGTATGGATTTCCGGAGCAAGAGATCAGGCAGTGAGTGCTCTCGCGGTGAAAGGCCTGGCGGGCGGATACGGCAGGGAAACAAGTGTACCGTGCTGGGGGCGGAAACGCCACCAGAAAAGAAAAAACTGGAAAAGCGCCGGTGTTTTTTCAATCTTCACACGATCGGGCACGGTACGGCCTTGCGCGCTCGATCGAGAGAATTGGGAGGCCGCGGGCCGGGCCGATTCCTCGCTTCTGGTACGCTGCGCCGGTTTTGCGACAGGTGCTCACAGTCGAGTCTTTTCAGCTCTTGTCAGAACGAGTTGACAAGTTGTGATTCGCGTGTGGACATATCGTTGGCCAGCTTGGATACGTGATAGTGCATGACGAGATGGACCACATAGTAAAGGAGAAGTCCGGGCCTGCGGTGGACCTTGAGGAACCCCCAGAGCCGCTTCCGGTACTGCTTCCGCAGCGCGCGATCAGGGACCTGGCTGACCAGGCGGGCAAAGAGGCCAAGGCCCTCGATCGCGGATCGGATTTCTGACCGCAGCCAGCGCGGCGAGATCCGCCACCAGCGGCGTTTGCTGGTAATTCCGATCTCGAAGGAGGGATCCAGAAAGAGCGCATCAGTTCGGGCGAAGAAGGCCTCGGGATCGTAGAGTTCCTTGAGCACCCGCAGGTAGCCTTCGAGCAGTTCCTCGCGTCCGATCTGCAGCGGGATCACGTTGGTGCCAAACTCGGGCCGGTCGGCCAGGTCGAGTCGTCCCTCGCTTGCGAGCCGATCGTACAGGGGAGTCTTGGGGATCGCACTGAGCATTCCGCTCATCGAGAAAGCGATCCGGCTGCTCTGGATGAAGTCGATCTGACGCCTCTCAGTATGAGTTGAAGACCTGCGTCGCCCCCGACTTCATCTGGGTGGCCATCGTGTGGGCGTGGTAGTGCTGGGCGATCTTGAGCATGTAGGTGAAGAGCATCCCCGGGTTCCGGCGGTGCTTCAGGTAGCGCCAGGTTCTCCGCCGATACTCCTCGCGGAGGTGCTTCTCGGGGATCATGGTCATGAATCGGATGAAGAGCCCGATCGCCTGAACCAGCCAGATCGACTCCATCTTGAGCCGCTGGAAGGGGTGCTTCTTCCAGTACTTGGCGCGACTCGTCCCGATGTCGAAGTTCCCCTTGATCCAGAGGTCTTCGAGTCGGCCGAAGTAGGCCTCGGGCGTATAGAGCTCGTTCATCACCTTGACGTAGCCGTCGCGGAGCTCCTCACGGCTGACCTTCAGCGGGATGACGTTGGTGCCAAACTCGGGCTGGTCGGAGGGGTCGAGCCGCCCCTCGGCCGCGAGCCGGGCGTGCAGGGGCGTCTTGGCGATCGCGTAAAGCATCCCCGACATCGAGTGCGCGATCCGGGCCTTGCGGACGAACTCGATCTGGGCGTCGAAGATCGTCTCGTCGTCGTTGTCGAACCCCATGATCATCCCGCACCAGACCTCGATCCCGGCGTCCTGGATCCGGTGGACCTTCTCCAACAAGCTCCCGCCCGACCGGACGTTCTGGAACTTCTTGGTCTCGCGGAGGGATGCCTCGTTGGGGCTCTCGATCCCAACGAAGGTCGCGATGATGTTGGCGTCGAGCATGAGCTGCATCAGCTCGGCATCGTCGGCTAGGTCGATCGAAGCCTCGGTGAAAAAGGTGATCGGGTACCCGCGCTCGACCTGCCAGGCCGTCACCTCGCGGAGGACGTGCTTGATCGCCTTCTTGTTGCCGATCAGGTTGTCGTCGACGATGAAGACGATCCGCATCTTCTCCGCCCAGAGCGCATCCAGCTCCTTGAGGACCTGCTCCGAAGTCTTCAAGCGGGGCCGACGGCCGAAGGTGACGATGATATCGCAGAACTCGCACTGGAACGGGCATCCGCGCGAGAACTGGAGGCTCCCGAAGGCGTAGTGCCGGGTCTTCAGGAGGTCGAACCGGGGGGTCGGCACCTTGGTCATGTCCGACTTCTCGGCCTGCTCGTACCGGTACTGGTGGAGCTTGTGCTTCCACTCGCCCAGGAATCGGGGCCAGGTCTCCTCGGCCTCGCCGACGAAGATCACGTCGGCCATCCCCTCGAAGTAGTCTTCCTGGACGGTGACTAGCGGCCCGCCGACGACCGTGAAGACCCCTCGGCGCTTCAGCTCGGCCAGGATCTCCTTCATCCGGAACCGCTGGACGCTCATGCCGGTCACGCCGACGATGTCGGCCCGGGAGCACCGTTCGTAATTGATTGCCTCGACGTTCTCGTCCATCAGAGTGACGGTGTGACCCTCGGGCGTCAGGGCTGCTAGGAGCGGCAGGCAGGCCACCGGGAGGTTGGCTCGCTTGCCCAGGAAGGGGAGGCAGTGCTCCATGCCCCAGTAGGAGACCTCGAATCTCGGGTTGATCAGCACGATATCGGCCATTGTATTCTTATCCCTTGATTTGCGGGATCTTGGCAACGAGGGTCGTTGATGAGGAATAGCCAAGTATCGTAGCTTCACCAACCCGGGTGCGACAGCAAAAACCGAGAGAAGTGGTAAACCACCCCAAGCAACACGTCATGGCTCGATGGAACAAGTCTCCCTTGTCGCTAAGCGTGCCTTTGCGAGACCCGGATTCGAGCTAGCAATAATTGCGCCACTCCATTATCGGCAGGATGCGGCCTTGACCACGACTCGAGGCCGGGATACCGCCGCGCGGTTTCATTGACAAAATTGGGTATCCCGGATCGCTCCGCTCAGAGAATCCGCGAATTCCATCAGGCCGCTCAAGCCCAATTCGCGGCCGAATTCAGCTCGATCATGTCTGGCTCTCCAATCCGCATGTCCTGCCGATTCTCAAACGCACCAGTCAATTGATACAATCGATTCCTCGCTTGCCTTCTCCGCGCTTCCCCAGAGACCACGCATCCATGGCAAGGGCCGTTTCCAGGACATCCGCTTCTCAGGATCGCATCGAGGGGTGCGTACCGCCCTTCGAGCCTCCCGCCTGGCTGAGGGGCAGCCACGCCCAGACGGTCGCCGGAAGATACCTGGTCAATGGAGGCTCACGGCTGGAGGCCACGGCCCACGAGGTCAAGCTCGAGGATAGCGACCGGCTCTGCGTGCTGGAGTCGGTGCCCAGGGGATGGAGTCTGGCAGACCCCGCGGCCGTCCTCGTTCACGGCCTTGCGGGTTGTGCCTGCTCGCCGTACATCGTCCGCTTCGCCCGGCGGCTGGTGCGACTGGGCGTCCGCGTGGTCCGGATGAACCTCCGAGGGGCGGGCGCCGGGTTTGGACTGGCCCGGGGTCTCTATCACGCTGGCCGCAGCGAGGACCTGCGCTCGGTGATCGACTGGGTGGCGCATCGAGCTCCCGGATCGCCCATCGCCCTCGCCGGGTTTTCACTGGGCGCCAGTCTTGCACTCAAGCTGGCCGCGGAGGCTGCCGACCGACCCGTGAATGGGCTCGATTGCGTTCTCGCCGCCAATCCGCCGATCGATCTCTCGGCCTGCGCGGCAGCGATGAGGCGGCCGGAAAACCGGCTCTACAACTGGAACTTCGTCCACTGGCTCCGCGCCGAGGTGACGCGGCTCCATCGCGTCTTCCCCGAGCTGGGCCCGCCGGGCTTGCGACAGGTCCGCTCGGTTTACGAATTCGACGACCGCTACACCGCGCCCCGCAACGGCTTCGCCTCGGCCCTGGACTATTACGCCCGCAGCAGTGCCCTGCCCCTGATCCCGCGGATCGAACTTCCGGGGCTGGTGGTCCATGCCGCCGACGATCCGTTCGTCCCCGCCGCGCCCTTCCATAGCGCTCGCTTTCCTGCCAATCTGAGCCTTGAGCTGGTGCGGCAAGGAGGACACCTGGGCTACATCAGCCGGGTGCCCTGGCAGGGTGATCGGCGCTGGCTGGAAACCCGCATGGCCGTCTGGCTGGCCGGGCGTTGGAGAATCTCGACCGTGCATCTTGACATTGCCTCGTCCTCGCGCGATCGGGCGAGGGCCAACATGGGAGCTTGCAACCGCGATGCGTGACCTGCCCTTTAACAAGTACCGTGCCGCGATGGACGTCCTGCAGCGAGGCCACGATCTGCTGGTCGAAGGTCTGGCGGAGGAGGTCCTTGATCAACAGGAGAGCCTCCTCGAAGGGGGTTTCCAGCTCCACGAGTTCCTCGAATCGCAGGGCGCACGATTACATTTTCTCGGCTTGATCATGGGCCATCTCGAGCAGTCGGCGGAGACTCTCGAGGAGGAAGCCATGAGGCGGCATCAGCTAGCGGCCCCGAAAGCGGATCCGACTCACTCCCGGAAGCGATCCCGCAATCGCAACTCAAGGGCTCCCAAGCCCCGCCGCCAGCCTCCGCCGAACTCCGAAGAGGCCGTGGACGATATTCCGTTCTGATTCACCAGCGCCAGAATCATCGCCCCGTCGGAAATGAAGAAACCGCTGCCGAGACGGTTTGCAACGAGCCCGAAGCGCCAGCGAAGGTCCTCATGCCCCCGAAGGCTCGGCGCGACCCTGAAGTTTCTCCTTCGCTTGTGCTTCAGGCTTGTTGGATCGTCGGCCCCTCCCCCAAGGTCTAGGAATTGGGTCCGTTCGCTCTGCTCGTTTCGCCAATAATCAGCTTTAACTCTTTACCATGCAAGCACTTACATTTGCGGGAATTGGCTTCGATCAGCATCTTTGTCCCTCCCTGATCGCCCGGCGTCCGGCACCGTTGGCATTTCTCTCTCCCTCTTCCCTGATCACCACTCTCAGAGCGCCATCGGGTCCTGAAGCGAGACGCTTGCGGCAAGAAATCGGGTTCGATTGGGTTGCCAGTCTTCCCGTTATCCAGCCATAAGAGATTATCCTAAAGGCTCATCCTGCGTTTCGGGGGGTTACAACTGGGAATTCGCCGCAACTCCTCTCACGGAAAGTGCTTACGCGAGGAGGCGGGAGCAGCACGCATCTCGCCGCAACTGTCTTCTGTACAGCCGTTTAGGGCCATCGTCTGCCGACCAACCCCCTGGAACGCAGGATGAGCCTGCGCAAATTTTTGGCGTCCATGCCGAATTGGGCGCCATGTTCGCCGACGAGCCAGCGTATTTTGCGCAATGAAACGGGATTCGATCCCGGGGGTCAATATTGCCCCAAATACCGCGTCCAGGTGCTATCGAGGGGGTGAAACGGGCCTCTCTGCTCAGGTGGGCCGGACCCTCCACATTACGCCCAACACGCTACCGTAGGTTTTCGCAGACTTGGGGCTGCTAGCCCGAGGTGTTAAGATAAGGCGTCGTGCATCCCGAAGAGGGCCCGGGGACCGCCCATCATGAAAGAACAGGGACATTTCACCGCGGAGGTCCGACTGGTCGGGATCTACGCGATCGCGATGGCCATCGGCGCGTGCTGTGCACTCGCGGCGCTGGTGCTCTTGCGGCTGATCGACCTGTTCACGAATTTGTTCTATTTTCAGCACCTCTCGCTCCAACCACGCTCGCCGGCGGACCACGCGCTGGGCTGGGCCTCGGTGCTGGTGCCGATGCTGGGCGGGCTGATCGTCGGGCTGATGGCCCGTTACGGGTCGGAGCGGATCCGGGGGCACGGCATCCCCGAGGCGATGGAGGCGATCCTGATCGGCCGGAGCCGGATGAGCCCATTGGTCGCGATCCTCAAGCCGGTCTCGTCGGCGATCGCGATCGGCTCGGGCGGGCCATTCGGGGCCGAGGGACCGATCATCGTGACGGGGGGCTCGATCGGATCGATCATCGCTCAGGCCTTCCATCTGACCGCCGCTGAGCGGAAAACGCTGCTGGTGGCGGGGGCGTCGGGCGGGATGTCGGCGGTCTTCAACACGCCGATGGCCGCGGTGCTCCTGGCCGTCGAGATCCTGCTCTTCGAGTGGAAGCCCCGCAGCCTCATCCCGGTGGCCCTGGCCGCCGCGGTGGCGGCGCTTCTGCGGCCGTACCTGCTCGGCTCGGGGGCGATGTTCCCGGTCACGCCCCATGGCCTTCTGCCCACGACCGACCTGCTGGAGGCGGTGCCGGTCGGCCTACTGGCAGGTCTGCTCGCCATGGCGCTGACGCTGGCCGTCTACGGCGCCGAGGATGCCTTCCACCGCCTGCCGCTCCACTGGATGTGGTGGCCGCTGCTGGGCGGGCTGGTCGTCGGCCTCGGGGGGCTGGTCGAGCCCAAGGCGCTGGGGGTGGGGTACGGCCTGATCGCGGACCTGCTGCGGGGCGATTACGTCGCTCGGGCGCTGCTCGGGCTGATCGTCGTCAAGGGGCTGATCTGGTCGATCGCGCTGGGCTCGGGGACGTCGGGGGGGGTGGTGGCACCGCTCTTGATGATGGGATGCGCCCTGGGGGCGCTGGAGGCGAGCGCCTTGCCGGGGGGCGATCGCGCCTTGTGGCCCCTGGTGAGCATGGCCGCCGCGCTCGCGGGGACGATGCGCCTGCCCTTGACCAGCGCGATCTTCGCCCTGGAGCTGACCCACGACCTCAACGCCCTGCCGGCCATGTTGATCGCCTCGGTGGTCTCGTACGGCCTCAACGTCCTGATGCTGAAGCACTCGATCCTGACCGAGAAGGTCGCCCGGCGCGGGTATCCCATCACTCAGGAGTACGCGGTCGATCCCCTGGAGCGGCTGAGCGTCGGCGCGGTGATGACGACCGAGGTGGTGGCCGTGCCGGCCGCGCTCCCCGTCCGCGACCTCCTCAGCCAGTACTTCTTCGGCGGCGGCCGATCGAAGCATTCCGGCTACCCCGTCGTGGACAAGCTCGGGAACCTGCTGGGCGTGATCACCCGCTCGGACCTGCTGGAGCACTGGATCACCGGCCTGATCGACGGGTCGAAGGACGCGGGCGTGCTGGGCAGGGGGGCGATCATCGCCTACGACCTCATCAGCCGCCAGCCGATCACCGCTTACCCCTCGGAGTCGTGCCGGATCGCGGCGGAGCGGATGGCCCAGGTGGGCGTGAAACAGCTCCCCGTGGTCAGCCCCGACCACCCGAATCAGCTCATCGGCATCGTGACCGTCGGCGACCTGCTCAAGGCGCACCAGCGGCTCTTCGAGGAAGAAACCAAGCGCGAGCGGTTCTACGGCCCCGGCCTGATCCGCCCCAGACCGCGAGCCGATTGAGGGGCGTTCGCGTGTGATTTCCGCTCGTGCCGGTAAGGGGGTCCGACAATCATGGGAACAGAAAGTCGGGTTAAGGAAACGAAATTTATTAACTGTCGCATTTGGCCTTTTTGGCGCGCGGTTTGGTTGGTAATCTGGGCGGTCCAGAAAAGGATTTTTCAGCTTTTGGCAGGAAGCCG
>Ga0187888_1002725_pt1 | contig 14650 bp, 10 predicted proteins | sample June2016WEW_7_40_FD_132987 | JGI IMG/M metagenome (GOLD analysis project Ga0187888, IMG submission 132987) | Peatland microbial communities from SPRUCE experiment site at the Marcell Experimental Forest, Minnesota, USA - June2016WEW_7_40 | ecosystem: Environmental > Terrestrial > Soil > Wetlands... | reverse complement strand
ACGGTTACCTCGCCAACTACCTCCGCACGGGCCAGCCCAAGGTCATCGGCCTGGTGCGCGAGGTGGAGGGGCGACGGAAGGACGGCACGACCTTCCCGCTGGATCTGTCGGTCAGCGAATATTCTCTGGCCGGCACCCGCATGTTCACCGGAGTCGTCCGCGATATCACGAATCGGAAGCGGAGGCGGCAGCGCGTGGCCGCCGAGCATGACGTGTCCCGTGTCCTCGCCGAATCCCGGTCGATCGCCGAAGCAGCTCTCCAGCTCATCGAGGCCATCGCTGGGAACCTGGGCTGGGAGGCGGGAGACCTCTGGCAGATCGATCGAGAGGCAAAGGTCCTCCGCTGCGTCGAGTTCTGGCGCGCACCCTCGTTCGCGTGCCCGGAATTCGAGGCGGTGAGCCGTCGTATAACCTTCAAATCCGGTGTTGGGTTGCCCGGCCGGGTGTGGGAGTCCGGCGGGGTTTCATGGATCCCCGACCTCGCGGAAGATGCCAATTTTCCACGTGGGTGCGCAGCGGCCCACGACGGTCTGCATTGGGGCATCGCCTTCCCGATCAAGAACAGTGAGGGGACGCTCGGGGTCATCGCTTTCTACAGACGCCAGGGCGAAGAGCCGGACGACCTAATGCTGCGGATGTTCGAGAGCATCACCAATCAGATCGCCCGGTTCATCGAACATCGAGACGCGGAACGGCGCATCGTCGAGAGGCAGGCGGAAGTCGACATCGCCCAGAGAATCCAGCTCGGTTTCTTACCCAAAGCCCAGCCGAAGCTGGAGGGGCTCACGATCGCCGGCGGTTCGCGACCAGCCCAGGAGACCGGCGGCGACTACTTCGACTTCATCCACTTACCCAACGGACAGCTCATGATCCCCCTCGGCGACGTGAGTGGACACGGGCTCGGCGCCGCGATGATCGTGGCCGAGACCCGGGCCTATCTCCGCGCTCTCGCCTTGTCCGGGATGCACATCGATACGATCCTCAACTTCGCCAATAAACGCCTGCTCGAAGATACCAACGGCGAGCAGTTCGTGAGCCTCTTCCTGTCCCTGCTCAACCCTTTCAGCCGCTCGCTGCTCTACAGCAACGCAGGCCAAGGCCCCGGATACATCTTCGACCGGAAGGGGGACTTGAGGACATCCCTCGAGAGCACGGACATTCCCCTGGGAATCGAGCCGGGATGGGCCTTTCACAACGACCGCGCGACGATGCTCGAGTCCGGCGACCTCGTCCTGCTGATGACCGACGGCATCCTCGAAGCACGCTCCGTCGAGGGCGTCGTGTTCGGTGCCGAGCGTGCGATCGAGGTGGTTCTCGCGCATCGTCGCGAAGAGCCGAGCGTGATCATCGAACACCTCATCCGTGAGGCTTGCACGTTCTGCCGAAACGTCCAGGTCGATGACATGACGGCTGTCGTGATCAAGGTCGAGTGAGCGTCAATCATCCACCCGTCGGTGGCGGTATCTCGGCGGGTAACCCGAAAACCACGAGGGCGCGCCCGTTTGGGCGGGGAGGACTGCGATGCTCATCCGCGATGTTCTCAATACCTCTTGAGGATATGCCTGGAGGTTCTCCAACAGGATTCTCAGGACGCCTGCGCGCACGCAGGATTACGGCGCTTGACCAGAGTAATCTGGTTGCCCTTCTCACTGAACGTTACCTCATCCATGAAGCGGCCTCAAGCCGCGTATATTTCCCAATTGCAGGTGCATGGCTCAAGTGTTCAAGTGTCCCTGGCTCAAGTGTCCCTGGCTCAAGTGTCCCTGAACCAGCGCGAGACGCTCGAAGAAACCCAGGGGTTGCTGTTTCGAGCTCGGGGCGGCCGGGATAGGATATGTAAAAGGGAAGGAGGCAATGCATGTCAGCGCTACAGGGTGTGATTCGCGGCAAAACCATTGAACTGGAGCAGGAGCCCGGGCTCCCCGAGGGGCAGCGAGTCACCGTCGAGGTCCGTCCGCTGGACGAGCCCCCGGGGTGGCTGGAGCGGTTCGTCGTGGACCCCTCGGTACAGCCTGGGAAGTTCGTGATCAAAGGGACTGGGCTGCTAGTCGACAACTTGGTTGAACGGGGCGAGGAAGGCCGCGGCGAAGAGGATCTCCGGCAAAGTTACCCGGAACTGACGGCCGACGACGTGGAGGCCGTCCGCCAGTATGCGCGAGTGCCCGAGGCGCTGAGGCGCTCGTTCGGCGGCTGGGCTGAGGACGAGAAGGAGCTGGACGAGTACCTTGTTTGGACGCGCCAGCAGCGAAAGGTGCGCCGTCGGGGGATCGAGGAGTGAGTTTCCTCCTGGATACGGATATCTGCTCTGCACAGATGAAGGCCAATGCCCGCGTTCATGGCCGGTTTATTCAGCATGGTGGGCGGCTGCAGCTCTCGGCGGTGACACTTGGCGAGTTGCTCGCATGGACGGGTCGCGCCAGGAGCTTGCCCTGCTCCAGAGCGAGTCCGAGTCCCTGCTCTTCGATGCCGAGTTTCCGTGTGATCCGTTGCACGATCCGGGGCCGAGATGAACCGCCTCATCGCTCGCCCGGGGGGCGGCTTGGCAAGGTCCCTTGCCAGGCCGACCAGTGCGGCAATTCTTCGAGGAGCGACGCTGTCCGGCCGTTCTCGGGCGGGGAGGCAAATTTCCAGTGATCGGCCGTCGACAGCAGGCGGATCAGAGATGCGAAATGATCATCCCCCAGCGCTTCCTTGACCTGCGGGTCGGCGGCGATCTCCTCGGTCGTGCGGGCCCGAAGGGAGGGGCCGAATCTGGTCGCCAGGGTTTCCCTCGCCTGGACGGCCAGGCTCAAGAGCTGGGCGTCGGGAGTATCCAGAGATGTGACGGGCTGAGGCGTCGAGACTGCCCGGCGCCTGCGGCGGCGACGGCTGATGATCCAGACCGCCCCGGCCAGCAGCGCGGCGAGCACCAGGCCGACTCCCAGCAGCGGCCAGAGGCTCAGGCGTTCCTCCGACCATGGCTCGGGCCCGAGATTGGGGCGGGGAGGAACAAGGACGCGGGGATTCTCCTGGTTCAATGGGCACCTCGCCGGGCCGATCGTCGCGAGAATAGCTCGATCAAGGAGAGGATCGGCTCGACCTCGGTGGACATGGTAAACCCATCCACCCCGGCGCCGGCGCACCAGCGATGAAACGCCTGCTTGCGCTCCTGGGCCCTGCGTGCGTAGTCGGTACGCTGCCGCTTCGAGGAGGAATCAATCACCTGGGTCTTGCCGCTCTCCGCCTCCTCGAGGGAGAGAAGTCCGGCCGCCGGGAGTCGTTCCTCCAGCGTGTTGACGATTCGCATGGCAATCGCGTCATGCCTCCGCGCGGCGCGGCGCCAGAGGCCGATCGGCTCGTCGGAGTCGAAGTCGCTCAGGACGATGATCATGGCCCGCCGCGCCGTTCGTCGCACGCGCGCGAGGCCAATACCGAGCTGGGTCTTGAGCGAGGTCGTCGGCGTCGCGACCAGGGCGCGGACAATTTGCGAGAGCTGGCGGATGCCGCCGGCGGGCGCCAGCTCGACCTCGATCCGATCGCTGACCATGAGCAGGCCAACCCGGTCGCCGTTGTGCACGGCCGCCGTGGCCAGGAGCGCCGCCGCCTGCGCGGCGCGGTCGGCCTTGGTGCGTCCTTCCATCCCGAACCGCATGCTGGCGGAGACGTCGAGCACCAGCCAGAGTGTGAGCGACCGTTCCTCGACGAATCGCCGCACGAATGGCTTACCCTGGCGGGCCGTGACATTCCAGTCGATATGGCGAACGTCATCCCCGGGTTCGTAGGCGCGCAGCTCGGCGAAGGTCAAGCCCACGCCCGGCCGCGCTCCGTGATAGGCCCCGGCCAGTTGCGTGACGGCCTCGGGACGAACCCGAAACCGCAGCCGCCGCGCTCTGCGCACGATCTGCGCGGCGTCAATGGAAGGACTCGACGGCTCCTTCGGTTTCTTGCCACGGCGGAAGGGCCAGAACATGGGCAGCTCGGTTAACTCGTCAAACCCGGGCCATGCTCCCATCTTGCCGGGGTAGGATCATTACCGCGGGCCGGAAGGGCTCGAGGGCCACGCGAATCAGCACGTCCCAGCGGCCGGTCTCGTCGGCCGTCACGTGCCAGTGGGGAACGACTGCCGAGGACTGGTAGACGCCCTCGAAGCCGCCCTCGCTCTGGCTGACGGTCGCGATCGGATAGCACCAGAGGCCGCCCGGTCGCGACCAGCTCAAGCCGACAGTCAGGTCCAGCCATTCGTCGTTGAGCGCTATTCCCTCGGTGTGGGCAAGGTCAATGAGGGAATCGAGCACGCCGAGCCTGGCGCCGTGGGCATCGGAATAATAGCGGTCGTCGGCGTGTCCGGCCATCGCGGCGAGGTTGAGCTCGACGGCAAAATGCAAGCACGTCTCGCGGGGCAGCTCAAAAAGCTCGTAACGGACCTCGAGCACCGGCGAGCCGGCGGCCAGCGCGATCGACTTCTTGATTCGCACCGTCTGCCCGTCGGCATGGCCCGGGCGTTCCATCACCAAGGCAACCCGCCTGGAGTCGCGTTGGGCCCTGGCCAGATACGTGCCCGTGACGAAATCACCGCGCTCGACATCGCGGCAAGCGGCCAGGTCATCGAGTGTCACGTCGATGGGAAAGAAATGATCGACCAGAGCCTTGCGCGGATGCCGGTCGTAGACGAGCAGTCGATCGAGCCCTTCGTGCTTGAGGATGACGCGGTCATGGATACTTGCTGGCCCATCCCCCTTCGCTCGCTCGCGGTTCTCCGGGTGGATGGCGTTGGCGATTGCTTGATGATAGGCTTCCGGCCGGCGCTGGAGTGTCGCGAGCACGTTGATCGCGGTTTGCCGGACGTCGAGTTCGTAGATGTGCCCGCCCTGGGCCGGTTGAACCAGAACGACCAGACTCTCGTTCTCGAGCTTGACCTCCTGGCGCGCATCCAGATTGTAGTCGCCGACCTCGAGCACGACCCGGGGCCTGGTCTTGGCCTGGGCATCGTCGAGGGCATTGTGGGCGGTGATCAAGCTGCGATAAATCGCGTTGCGAAGATGCGGCAGATAAAGCCCGCCGAAGGCACCATGCCAGTACGGACAGTTGCACTGGCCGCGATAGAGCTCGCGCCGGGCGATCTCCAGGTAGTCGGGGTCGGCGCCCTCCCGGGCCGAGGCGTCGGCCAGCCGGCGTGAGATGCCCAGCATCCGGGCGTACATCTCGTCGCTTTCGGGATACCGCGCCTTGAAGTTTCTCCAGAACCCGCCGGCACCAAAGAACGGTTTGATCTCATCGGCCAGCCCGGTGGCAGCCACAAGGGCCTTTGCCCGCTCGTAGTCCTGGTGCAGCGAGGGGGGCAGCACCCACTCGGTCATCTCGCGATAGGACCCGTCCGGCACGTAGACCTTGCCCAGGGGAAGCGTGGCGTCCACCGCCCGCGCCAGTGTCGTCACCTCCAGCCAGTCGCGGTTGCCCACGATCATGTCGCAGAACCGTTTTAACCATCCATGCGTGTAAACATGATCAAACGTTTCTGGCCATGAGCCGAACTTCTCGCCATCGTCGGCGAAGACGACGGTCGCTCCCGGCCGGCGCTCGGCCAGGCGGCGGAGGAACTCGTAGGTGGCGTGCGGCTCCTGGAACGGGACCGTGTAGCGCAGGGTTTCGGAACCCGGGAAGATCTTCAGCAGGCGGCCCTCGTCCTCGGTGAGGTAGTAGCCGAAGAGGTCGTCGCCGGTAATTCCCGCGCGCTGGAAATGAAAGTCGTCAAGGATTGTGTACTCGATGCCCGCCTCGGTAATGGCCGCGACCAGATGTTGCTCCCAGACCCGCTCGGGAATCCACATGCCGCGGATCTTGGTGGGGAAGAGCTGCTCGAGATAGGCCGAGAAGTCGCAAATCTGCCCCACCCGGTCGTGATGGGGAATCATTGTCATGATCGGCTCGTAGAATCCTCCACCCAGGATCTCGACCCGGCCCGTCTCCACGAGGCCGCGAACTTGGGCGATGTACTCGGGGTGGTGCTCGGCCAGCCATTCCAGGAGCGGTCCGGAGGTGTGCAGGGCGAACGGGATCTCCGGGTAGCTTCCCAGCACCTCCAGAAAGGGGGCGTAACTGTCGCGATACGACGCCTCGAAGACGCCGTCGAAGTTGCCCACCGGCTGGTGGTTGTGCAGGGCGAGGATCAAGCGCACGGTGGACATAAGCGAGCCTCGTGTGAGCCCTTGGCCCCCGCCGGGAGTGACATCGCCTTCCCGCACGCAAGTGCGGAAAACGGGGGCCAGGTTCGATTGTCTCCCAAACCGGGCGTGAACCCAAGCCCGCTTTCACGGACGCTCAGCGGCGGCGGGGCGATTGATCGGAACGCGCAAACATTGCGAATTCTAGAAGAGAGGCGGCTCGACGTCGATCCTTCCGTCTCGGGGTTCAGGAACCGTGGGTCGCCGCGGCTTGCAGGCGGCTCGCACTACCCCGCTCGAACAGCGGAAGAGCGGGATAGGACAGTCCCACCTCGACCTCACGGAGGAAAGCCGCCGCAAGCTCGGGAGCAACCGGGTTGATGTAGAACCCCGACCCCCACTCGAAACCCGCGACCTTGTTCAACCGCGGAATCACTTCGATATGCCAATGATAATGCGGAAGCTCGATGTGGTCAAAGGGTGCGGTGTGAATGATGTAGTTGTAGGACGGGTTGTCAAGCGTAAGCTCGAGCTTGTTGAGAACCTGGTGCAAGACATGTGCGAGGTCGTCCACACCCGGCTTGGGGATATTCTCGAAGTGGCTGGCGTGGGTCCTGGGAACGATCCAGGTCTCGAAGGGAAAGCGGCTGGCAAACGGACAGAACGCGGTGAAGTGGGTCGAGTCCAGGACGATTCGCTTCTCGACGGCAAGCTCCTGCTGGGCCATATCGCAGAAGATGCAGCGGCCGCGGTAGTTGTAGAATTCCAGGGCGCCGGTCATCTCCTCCCAGACCGAGACCGGCACGATCGGAGTGACGATCAACTGGCTGTGAGTGTGCTCGAGGGTGGCCCCTCCGCCTTCGCCCACGTTCTTGAACAGCATGCCATAGACCAGCCGGGAATCTTTCTTGAGGTCAACCAGCCGGTCGCGGTAGACCCAGAGGACTTCCCGGATGTTGTCCTCGCTGAGAGTCGCCATGCTGGTATGGTGGCGCGGGCTCTCGATGATCACCTCGTGCGCGCCGATGCCGGCCATCATGTCATAGATTCCGTCGCCCCGCTTGTTGAGGTTGCCCTCGATCTTCAGCGCAGGGAAACGGTTGGGCACGACCCTGATCCGCCAGCCCGGTCCGTTGGGGCGGCTGCCAAAGTCGCGATAAGCAATGATCTCCGGCGGAGTCTTGTCCTCCTGGCCCTCGCAGAACGGGCAAACCCGGGGCTCGCCCAGTCCTTGGCCATCGGACTTGAAGTCGTAGGGACGCTTGGCTCGCTCGTTCGCGATGATCACCCACCGGCCCACGATCGGATCTCTTCTCAGCTCGGGCATGGCTTCGGCCTCCGTGTGAATAGTGGCGAGTGGCGAGTGGTCAGTGGTCAGCCGCCGGTGGCCAGCGGTCAGTGGCCCGTTCCCATTGAAGAAGCCGTGCTCACCGTTCCCTCGTCACTTGCCTCACTTCCCTCGTTTCTCTCATCACTTGCCACCCGCCATCCTTCACTCACACCTGCCACATGATCCGCTCGAAATCGGCGGAGGGGACGGAGAGCTCGAAGATGCCCTCGCGGGGGGCTCGATCGAGGCTGGTTTCTCCTTTGAGTAGCTCGACGTAGAACCGGATCGACTCGCCGGGCAGGCGATCGAGGCGGGCGAACGGTACGGCGAGCTCGAGGATCTGTCCGGTTGCCACCGCGACTGTCGTGCCGTTGCTCAGGGGCCGGCCCGCGTGGTTGAGGTAGGCCACGGGATGGCGAACCGCCGGCTGCACCACCACGATCTCACGCTCCGCCGGATCGACGAATCCCACGCGAAGTCGATCGACGTCGGCAAGTCGTTCCGCGGCCGGTCCCCCCTCGGTATCGATCCGGAGCAGGAAACGCTCGGCGTCAAACCCGAACCAGAGGCACTGGAGCAGGCCCTTGGTCACCAGCGTCATCGTTCCCCGATCGTTGCCACAGTGGTATCGTGATCCGTCAATCCACTCGAAATAGGTGGCCCGTCCGTCGATTTTGACATTCAGGAAGCTGGTTGGCTGGTCGTTGATCGGCCGGTGGCTACCGGCCTGCGAGATCGGCGTGAAGAGGTTCCCGGGAGGATCGCAGCCAAGGAGGGTGTAAACGTTGCGCAGGTGCTTCCGGAAGAGGTGGTCGAACAGGCTGTCCTGGGCGCTGCTGTGGTCGTCGCCGTACCACCAGAACCAGTCGGAGCCCTCAGCGATGAAGATCTCCTCCCAGGCTCGGGCCAGGACGGTCGGATCATGCCGGCCGGCACGCTCCTCGCTCACCAGGAACTGGCGGGTCGCGTGCACGGCGTCCCAGCCCCGGTTGTCTTCTGGATGACCGATCCAGATTGCGAAATTGTGACTGATCCAGCTTCCCGCGAACAGCCGCGGCAAGGTGTCCTGAGGCGGGTGCTGGCGGACGAACTCGCCGGCCTTCACCGCCTCGATGCGCGGATCACGCGCCACGCTCTGGTAGAGCGAGCGCAGAAACGACACACCGCCGTCGGGATAGTATTCCCAGCAGTTCTCGCCGTCCAGAATGACCGAGACGAGCGTTGCCGGGTTGTGCCGGCAGGCGTCGCCAATGGCGTGCACCTTGCCCAAGAAATCTGCCGCGGCGTTCGGCCCGGGACTGCGCTGGTAGTGAAAGCCGACCTGGTCCGACATGGAATGGTCGCGGAAGATGATCGCCATGTCCTGGTCGCCCTCGCGCAGCTTCCAGGCGCGGTACAGGAGCTCGGGATGGCGGACGTAGCCGCGGCCATCCCGCCCGACCTTGCCCCAGGTCGAGCAGCCCAGGATTTCCTCATCGGTGGCAATCCACTCGATGCCATGCCGGGCCAGCAGCGGGACCAGGGCCTGACAGACGGAGCCCTCGCTGGGCCACATGCCCCGTGGAGGCGATCCGAATCGCCGCAGGTGGCTTTCCACGGCGCGGCGGACATGGATCTCGGCGTCTTCGGGATAACCCTCGCGATAGGCAGGCAGGGCCACGTCGGGCATCGCCTCACGAGCGAGCTTCTTGTCCAGCAGCAGGGGGAGGATGGGGTGGTAATAGGGCGTCGTGGTCAGCTCGATCTGCCCACGCTCAGCCAGGGTCCGGTGCAAGGGGATTACCTGGGCGAGCAGTTCCCGCTGCTTGTCCAGCAGCCACTGCTTCTCATCCTCGGTGTAGTGCCGTCCCTTGGCCTTGAACTCGGCGAGTTCCTGGTCTTTCTCGAAAAGCAGAGGGTGGATCCAGGCCAGGTTCGACCAGACCTGAAGGTCCCGCAGATCACGGGGTCGAAACCGTTTCAGGGCCTGGTCGGCCGGTCCTGCCCACGACGCGCGGCGCATGTACAGCTCGTGATATCGCGAGTGCGGCCGGATCATGGAATCGGCGAACGCCATGAAGAAATTGTCCAGCAGGTAACATGCGTCGTCGTGTTCCAGCCCGTCGACGGGCTTGCGCGACATCGTCAGGTGCGTGTCCGTCGCGCCTTCGACATAGCCTTCGAGCTGGGTGAGCAGGCTGGGGACCAGGTTGATGGTGCACTTGAACTCGGGAACTTCCTCGAGGTGCAACGCCATGCCCAGGTAATCCTTGGTGGCATGAAGCCGGACCCAGGGCATCGGGTTTTCACCGGCCACGTCGTCGGGATAATAGGGCTGATGCTGATGCCACATGAGGGCCAGAGATACTGATGCCATCGCTCATCCTTGGGCCGAAAGGCAGACGCGACAGTCAAGAAAGGCACGACGCATTACTCCATATATGCTCGGAACATCGAGCAACCAACTTAAGAGCTTCTGACCCTCACCGCAACGCCGCCGATTCGTCGACGACGGGTTGCGCCGGCAAGGCCTGAACACGACGAATAATTTCCTCGTACAGTCGCGTGTACTCCGCGGCGCTATGCTTCCAGGACCAGTCAGCGTTCATGCCATTGCGGATCAACTGTTCCCAGACAACCCGGTCGGGCCAGGTTGCCAGAGCCACCTCGATGGCTTCCCAGCGGGATTCGGCGTGGTGGAGAGGCAGAGCCCAGGAAGGCGAAACGATCGAACCGCGAAATACACGAAAAAGAACAACGACCTGACACCGGCGAGAAATCATGGATTGTGTCGCCGGATTGACCCGGCTGCTTCAAGTCTCCATGATGGCAGTCGTCTCTCGAACTCGTAGCCTTAGCTCAGTGTCGGGTCGTTGTTACTCATCGGTTCCTGCTGGACCGAGGCCGGGAAGGTTCCCGTTCCCGTCTGGGAACCGAGGCCGGCGGCGTCTCGGTAACAGCACCGGGACTCACACTCTCGGCAGGTTCAACGCGGTCCCGACCTTTGGACCCGTTCCTTCCATTCCCCTTCGTGGAGGGTAGCGGAGCCGGCTCAGTCTGGGTGGTTTGGGTCGCCTGAATCGCCGCTTGGGCCTCGATGAACGCCTTTTGCACCTGTTCGGCATTCCATTGGACCATCCGCGCCGGGAAATCCTGGCGTTTGGCCCAGTCGCTGACCGTCTTGAGCAGGCCGAACCCGTGTTTCTCATCCTGCTTCTTGATCCAGGCGAAGAGGGCCTTGCCAGACTGCGGCGCGCCGGACCCATCGCCGGCGGGCCGGGAGTGCGACGGAGCGGGCTCTGCTTGGGGAAGTGCGTGCGCCGAAGGATGGGCATGTTGCGTCGGGTCGGCGGCCAGCGAGGGATGTCGCACGCGCTCGTGAACGAACCGCGGCACCCCGTCGCGGTAGAGGTAGCGGCCAATGCCGAACTTGACCGCCGCGCGCTTGAAGGCGTCGGAGAAGCCGCTCTTGTCGTCATCACCCGAGTCCGCCATCCCCGCGTAGCCGCCGGCATCCGACTTGGTCAGCGCTGTGCCATCAGGCAGGCGAATGGTCAAGCGGCAGATCACCGAGTTTTCCAGAGGCATGTATTCGTCCCACCAGTTGGCCGGGCCGAGTACGTCATCGAGGCGATTCATCACGGTGCGGGCCGTGATGTACTGAAGCTGGCGCGCTCCCTGCGGGCGAACCCGGACTTCTTCGGGCGCAAAGGGAGCGGCGAGGGCTGCGAAGAGTTCCAGTTGTTGATCCATGGTGTTCTCGTGGGACAGGAGATCAAGCGAAGGGCCGTGATCTTCCGCGAGCAAAAAAAAGCCGCCGTCCGTTCGTCCCGGGGAAATGGGGCCCGGTCGAACGGACGGAGGAGTGATCGCAACCAGATCAGGAGCTAACCGCCGGGCCCGCATTGACTGCGGATCGCGCCAGGACGGTCAGGTTTTGGACTCCGGAATCCCGTGCGGCCAGCTTCGAGTTGACCTTGAAGTCGTACCGCCAGAGGATCAGCAGCATCAGCAGGCAAGCCAGCAGGATGGCTCCCAGGGCCACGCCCAGCATGGCGACGAAGATGTCACTCTTGGGGGCCTGAACAAAGACACCGGGCCGGCGACCTGCTGCTGCCGCCGCGGGACGGGCGGTCCTGGCGGCCGGGCTAGATCCGCGGCTTGATCGTAGACGAGACAAGGTCGCCCTCCTTTATCTTCTTGCCCTGGTACGTCGTCCCATTGACCCGGCCTACGGCCTGATCGGGATCGACGGAGATGATCGTGATTTTGCCGAGGTATTCGGGCCGGGGAGTCTGCCGGAAGAGGAACAACTCATGACCGACGACCAGCCCATCGTCCGACCCGATCGAGAGCTCCACGCGTCGGTTCGAGGGGTCAACCCGCCTGACCTCGCCCACGACCGGAGGCGGGCTCTCGATCCCCTTGATCTGGCTGATGTCGTCGGACAGGCCGTTCTGCCGGAGCAGGGCGGAGAACCTGGCCACGCGCTCGCGCAGGTCCGTGTTGTGCTTGGTGGCCGTTTCGAGGATGCGCTCGAGTTCCCGGATCCGATCGTTGAGTTCGGCGTGCTTGAGCTTGAACTCGTTGGCCTGCTTCTCGACGGCTGTCTTCTGATTGTTAAGTTGTATCGAAAGATTGCGCCGAGCCTCGGCTTCCTCGAGCGCCGTCTTGGCATTCATCTCCGCTGTGGCCACCTCGCCGCTGACCTGCGTGATTTGCTTTTGGGCGCCGGCGATCTGGGCCTCTTGCGCCTGGATCTGATTGTTCAAGTTCTTGCTCAAGGCCTCGTAACTGGCCTTGGCGGAGTCCAGGTCTTTATTCGCTGCTTCGACGGCGGCCCGGGCGTCATTGAGTTTTTTCGTGAGAGGATCGATGACCTTATTCTTCTGCTCTTCCGTGGCGGTTCTCCAGTTCTTTGCGGTCGTGAAGACCACCGTGGAGATCCCCAAGAAGATCAGGGAGAAGGCCATGATGACGATGACGAGGATTTTACCTACAAAGGTCATGGTCCCATCCTACCATTCAAAGTAAGACGGCCGGCCGACCACCCTCGCGGCGTCACCGCCACGAGTCAAAGAAGGGATGGGGCTTGGACCGTGTCTGTCCCGGAGATGAGGCGGGTTTGCCTTGGTCGTGCTCCCCGCAAGGTCGACTATCCTTGATCAACTGTAACGCTGCGTGCCCGCGAGCGGCAAGCCAATTCCACATCGGAACATGGAAGACTCCGGCGCGAAAGATTCCTTTCCACGTCAATCGTGGCTCGGGCTTGCCCAAATTTACCCCACGCCCGGGGCAATGGCAAGCTGCCGAGTTTGCAGATTCTCCGGTCGTCCCTGCTTTTCGAGTTCTTGTACTGTCCTGATCCCGAATTCACTCCCGCCCAAGCCTCACTTGCGAATCGATTGCGCGACCGTTCCTGCTCGGAAACTGCGCCCGGTCAAATCCGTTCGAACAGCCATTGGAATACATCGGATCAGTTTCCCTCCCAACACGTGCCGTTCAAGTCCTGTGGGGCGGGCTTCTCATGCGGGATGGACTTCGTGGATCGATAGCGTCGGATGGAGAAGAAGAAAACGGGCGTGAGGAAGATGCCGAAGAAAGTGACGCCCAGCATGCCGCAGAACACGGCCAGCCCCAGCGCGTGGCGCATTTCGGCGCCTGCCCCGTAGGCGGCCACCAGGGGCAGGACGCCGAAGATGAATGCGAACGAGGTCATGAGGATCGGCCGCAGCCTGAGCTGACATGCCTGCTGCGTTGCGTCGCGCACGTCCATGCCCTCATCCTGGCGCTGCTTGGCGAACTCCACGATCAGGATCGCATTCTTGCTGGCCAGGCCGACCAGCACGACGAATCCGATCTGGGTGAAGATGTTCACCTCCATCCCCGCCAGGTTGAGTCCGGCCAGCGAACAGAAGAGGCACATCGGCACGACCAGGATGACTGCCAGCGGCAGCGACCAGCTCTCGTACTGCGCGGCCAGGACCAGGAACACGAACGCGACGGCCAGTGCGAAAATGAAGATCGCCGCCTGGCCTGCCTGGTTTTGCATGTAGGCGAGTTCCGTCCAGTCCGTAGCCATCGCCGCCGGGGGCAGCTCCTGGGAGGCGATCTCTTGCATGAGCGCGATTGCCTGCCCGGAGCTCGTTCCCGGCGCGGTGTTGCCGGTGATGGCGGTCGCCGCGTACATGTTGTAACGCATCACCATCACCGGCCCGCTGATACTTCGTAGTTCCAGCAGGGTGCCCAGCCGGATCATCTCTCCCCGGTTGTTGCGGACCTTGAGCTGCCGGATATCGCGCCCGTGTTCCCGGAAGACCTGGTCGGCCTGGATGTTCACCTGCCAGGTCCGCCCGAATTCGTTGAAATTGTTCACATAATACGATCCCAGGTAAACCTGGAGGGTATTGAAGACCTCGCTGACCGGCACTCCCAGAGCCATGCACTTGGTGCGGTTGATATCCAGGTAAAGCCAGGGCGTGTTGGCCCGCGAGCTGTTGAAGAGTCCCTGGAGCCCCGGTGTCTTGTTGCCCCGCGCCACGATCTGATCGCTGACGCGCTGCATGTCTCCCAGGCCGTAATTGCCACGATCCTCGACGATCAGCTTGAAGCCGCCGGTTGCGCCCAGGCCGTCGATCGGCGGGGCCCCGAACGCCGAGACGATCGCATCGCGGACCTCGCGCTGACAGCGTTCTTGAAGGGACTCCGCGATCGCGTCGGCCGTCAGGTTGGGACCGCGCCGCCGGTCAAACTCTTGCAGCAAGATGTACATCGAGCCCAGATTCGGTGCGTTGGCGCCCAGGATCAGCGACTGGCCGGAAACGCCGACCGTGTGCTCGACCCCCGGCGTTTTGCGGGCCAGGGTTTCGATGTGGGCCATCACACTCTCGGTGCGCTCGACCGACGCAGAGTCGGGCAGTTGCACGTTCAGTATGAGGTAGCCCTTATCTTGCTGGGGGATGAAGCCCGTGGGTGTACGGATGAATTGCCAGTAGGTCAGCACCAGCAGGCCGCCGTACACAATCAAGACCACCAGGCTGACGCGTAGCAATCTGCCGACCAGGCGTCCGTAGAACACGGTCATCCGGTCGAAGAGGCGGTTGAAGCCGCGAAAGATCCAGCTCAGGAAAGCGTTGACCGGATGAATGAGGAACCAGCCGAAGACGCCCCCGATGATGGCTCCGGGAGTAAAAAAGATCGT
>Ga0187888_1002713_pt1 | contig 14699 bp, 9 predicted proteins | sample June2016WEW_7_40_FD_132987 | JGI IMG/M metagenome (GOLD analysis project Ga0187888, IMG submission 132987) | Peatland microbial communities from SPRUCE experiment site at the Marcell Experimental Forest, Minnesota, USA - June2016WEW_7_40 | ecosystem: Environmental > Terrestrial > Soil > Wetlands... | reverse complement strand
TGGCTGAAAATGCTGGATACTCGTATCACGGCGGTGGTGGCCCTCCCTACGATTCACGTCTCGCAACGCAAACCGTAGCAGAGTTCTACCCCCGCCGCTCAAAACCTAATTTGGACAAGAGTGGTGCCGATTATGCCCGCAGAATACAGCTGCTTCACTGCCTGGTAGTCTGCCTTCGCGTCATCGAGACTGGCATAAGTCGCGACGTAAACAACAACCGGTTTATTCTTGTCCACCATAAATTCTCCTTTGCGCTAATCTAAGAACCTAATACTCTTTCGGCTTGCAACACCACCTAGCCGACTGTGACCCAAAGAAAACTGACCCTCATTTACGCGGCGATAACGAGATCGTCCTCGACCGAAGTGACTCCGGGAGCGGACCAAGCAGCATGTTCGGCGGCCTGACGTTCTGCCCAGGAAGAGACTGTGCCATTCAGGATCACTCTGTCTTTTACGACATTCACCTTGATGCAGTCCGCATCTACATCCGCGGCCCGTCGCAAGGCCTCGTCGATCTTCGCTTTGACTTCCGACGGCAGAACGGCCGGCTTTTTGAGGTTAATCAAGTTGCTCACGCCCTTGACTCCGGTTAAGTTGCGCACAGCGTATTCGGCTGCTGTCTGTTGATACTTGTAGTCGACTTCGCCCTCCAGTGTGATCCATCCGTTGTCCACCTTTACCTTGATGAGGTCGGTCGGGACCCAAACATCCCATTGCAACGCGTTGATCGCGGCTTTGGCGATGTCTTCGTCATTGCGAACGTGAAAAGCTGGCAAGTCAACCTTCATTTCGTCAGTGACCGCCTTTACCCCGGCGACCCTTTCGGCCGCGTGCACCGCCGCATACTTCTCGGCATAACTCCTCACATTGCCCGCTAGGTTGACGATGCCGTCTTTGGCCGTGACACCAATTTCCGAAGCATCGACACTTGGTTCATACTTCAGTTCCAACAGAACATCTTGCTGCAGTTGCGTATTGCTTTTTGTCATATTACCTCCTAAATGGAGCGAGAATGAACTCCGCTTCTCGAAACAGGTTTTTAGAGGCATCTCAGGGGCCAACTCTTAGGAGGAATAAATTTCCCCTAATGCCAAGCGCATTAAGGAGTTAGGGTACGCGGGACAAAATCCAGCATTGAAGTGTGGACACTGCTGCGGCGATCCCGCGTCAGAATGACGACTCAGGCCGAGAGCAACTCGTTGCGAAATTGGGCCACACGTGAAAGCCAGCTGCGACTGGACCCACATCGATCTCATCTCACGCAATTCTCAACCGTTGTACGGAGGGAACGGTGGACGTCGAGAATCTGTTTCCGATTTTGACGCCTGACGGCTTTTGAAAGTAAGGGGAGAGACCCGCTGGGCGGAGGTTTCTGATTCCAAGAAAATCGAATGCGGAGTTATTTGCGCAAAGTCGTTCACCGTTCTGAGCGACCCGAGGGCCATGCAAGGGCGACGCTGCGCACGCTCATGCTCCTCATCCCCGGAGCTACAACCCGGATGCGAGGTGCGTATGAGACGGGTGGAGTTTTCGAAACTGGTCCGCACGTTCCGAGAAATGCACAGATATTTCCCGGATATTCCGTGCAACCGCAAAGGGAAAAAACCCGCACTGTCTATAAAATCGTCTACAGTGGTCTGACGGGAAAACCAGAAATTCTGTTTGTGTGCTTGAAAAATTGGTCGGGGAGAGAGGATTTGAACCTCCGACCCCCTGGTCCCGAACCAGGTGCTCTACCAGGCTGAGCCACTCCCCGACTGACGGCCGGATCACCGCCGCCATAGGAACGATATGACGACTCGAACTCAGACAGTATAGCATTCTGCGGTCTGGCGATTACGCGCGGCTATGCGGTGCTGTCGGGGAACAGCCGCTCACTCCTGCGCGGTTATTGCAGGACTCACTCCTGCGCGGTTATTGCAGGATCTGATGTCAGGAAGCATCGAGTTTCTGACGCTACCATAGTGTACCGTTTCCTGGAAGGTTCGCCGGTAGAGAAGAGATTCTTTCGCTGACCAGCCGTCCCGTCGTGCTGGCGGGCACGCGAAGGCTGTTACAATCTTGGTCATAGTCGTCTTTTTACCGCTATTAAAACGTTTCTATGTTGGCTTTTACCGCTGGAAGACTGTTGACTCCGATTGACGTCGTCGAGCATCCTCTCGTGCTCGTCGAGGGAGGACGCGTCCTCGAAATTTCCCCTCGGAGCAGCCGGCAGGTTCCCGCCGGAGTTTCTGTGTCCGACTTCGGCGATGGCGTGATGGCGCCGGGTTACATTGATCTTCACATTCACGGCAGCGCCGGATATGACGTCATGGACGATACTGCTGAGGGGCTGCCGGCGATCGAACAACTGCTCGCTCGGCACGGGGTCACAAGTTATTTTCCAACCACCGTCACCGCCCCCTTGGATACGACCTTGCGCGCACTGGAACGGCTGGCAGATGCGATCGAAAAGCGCGAATTGGAGCGCGAACGACAGAATGCGGATGGCAAGAGTCGAGCCCTCCCGCTCGGAATCCATCTTGAGGGGCCATTCATCAGCCATGCTCGTCGAGGGGTACACCCTCTGGAAAATTTGCGGGCTCCGACATTGACCTTGTTCGAGCAGTTCTGGCAGGCGGCGCGCGGCCGTATTCACATGATGACGATCGCTCCCGAATTGGAGGGCGCGCCCGAGGTTATTGCCGAAGCGGCGCGGCGCGGGGTTTGCGTGAGCCTGGGACATTCCAACGCCGATTTTGCGGCGGCCGAACGCGGAATCGACGCCGGCGCGCGGCACGCGACGCATACCTTCAATGCCATGCGTCCGCTGGGTCATAACTCGTTAGACCATCGCAATCCCGGTATTTTGGGCGCGGTGCTTACGGATCGTCGCGTGAGCGCGGACATCATCGCCGACGGGGTCCATCTTGATCCGGCAATCGTGAAGCTGGTTGCTAAGGCCAAAGGCCGGGAGCAAACCGTGCTCATTACGGATGCTGTTTCGGCGACCGGCATGCCGGATGGACGCTATCGCCTGGGGTCTTTCGAAGTGGATGTTCGAGATGGCAAGTGCATGGTGGATGGCAAGCTGGCCGGAAGCGTGTTGACCATGGACCGCGCCGTACGCAATCTGGCGCATTTCGCAGAATGGGATCTGCCCCAGGCAGTGGCGGCCGCCAGCCAAAATCCGGCACGGGTGGCGCGGATAGCGAATAAGGGTGTTCTCGCGGTGGGAGCCGACGCGGACTTCGTGATCCTCAACCCGGAAGGCGAAGTGTTGCGGACTTTTATCGGCAGCGTGGAATGCTCCTGATAACGATTTAGAGATTGTCTGACGGCTAAAGCCGCTTGTGTGGCGGGTTCTAATGGCATGGCTGAAGCCATGCCCCTTCAAAGCGGGGCGGTTTAGCACAATGATGGTTAGAGCAATGATGGTTAGGAAGGTTGACGGTGAAGGAAAGTAATGGCTGAGACGCGCAAGTTTCCGCATCATCTGATTCGAGAGATTTTTGAGCAGCCCGACGCGTTGCGTCGCGCCATTGAACCTCGCGTCTCGCTGGCTGAGGGACGGGTTCGCCTGGACGAGATCCATATCTCGCGTGAGGAGCTGCGCGCGCTGCGACGGATTAACATCGTGGCTTCGGGAACCAGCCGTCATGCCGGGATGACGGGCCAGTACATGATGCAGGAGTTGGCCGGTGTGCCGGTCGATGTGGACTACGCGAGCGAGTTCGAATACCGCAACCCGGTGATTGGGCGGGGCGAACTCAGCATCTTTATTACTCAGTCGGGAGAAACCGCCGACACGATCGCTTCGCAGCGCGAAGCCAGGCAGAAGGGATCGCGCACCATTGCGATTTCGAATGTCGAAGGATCGACGATTGCGCGGGAAGCTGACGGTTTCATCTACACCCACGCTGGTCCGGAGATCAGCATCGCCTCGACCAAGGCATTCACGGCGCAGATGGCGTGCTTGTTTCTGTTCGCGCTGTACCTCGGCGAAATCAAAGAGAAGGTTTCGAAAGCGCTGGCCCAGCGCTACATCGGCGAACTTCTCGCGCTACCTCAAAAAACGGAAAGGATTTTGGGAGCGTCCGATCAAGTGGAGAAGTTGGCTGAGCTTTACTATCGAGTCGACGATTTCATGTTCCTCGGACGCGCCATCCATTACCCGATCGCGATGGATGGAGCTCTCAAGCTGAAAGAAGTTTCCTACATTCACGCGGAAGGCTATCCCACCGGCGAAGCCAAGCACGGGCCGAACGCGCTGATCGATTTCCGCTTGCCGCTGGTCATGATCGCGACCTGCGACCGCAACGATCCGGGTTCCGTGGTGCGCTATGAGAAGAACGTCAGCAACATGGAAGGGTTTAAGAAGCAAGGTGCGACGTTGATTGCGCTGGCGACGGAAGGAGATACAGCCGTTGCGCAGTTAGCGGACCACACTGTCTTTATTCCCGCGGCGCCGGAGCTGCTGTCGCCGATTCTGGAGATCATTCCTCTGCAGTTGTTTGCCTATTATGTCGCCGCCAAGCGCGGCCTCAATGTGGACCATCCGCGCAACCTGGTGAAGGCGGTGACGCTGGAATAGGAGCGGTGTTTCGTCGCTGATCGGTTGATCGCTTTATGGCGAATCCAAAGCTGCTATAGCACAGGCAGCTGCCGAGCTGCGCTCGGCTTGGACCCTTCGACTGCGCTCAGGGTAGGCTCGCGAGGGCGCCCGTCAACGAGCAAACCATCCCCCAGCAAAATTCTTCCCGATTGCTTATGATGAGGGATTGCATTTTACTCGTGGGGGCAGAGTGGCTGAGACGCAACCGACGAACGGAATCGAAGTATTGGAAACGCGGGAGTGGCTGGACTCGCTGGATTATGTGCTGTCACGCGGTGGACCGGACCGTGCGGGGCGGCTCTTGCAGCAACTGGCGCTGCATGCCCGGCGTGAGGCTGGGATCAACCTGCCGTTCTCGGCGACCACTCCCTACCAGAATACGATCCCTTCCCGGCAGCAACCGCCATTTCCCGGCAGCCAGGAAATGGAACGCCGCATCAAGAGCCTGGTGCGCTGGAACGCCATGGCCATGGTGGTCCGCGCCAACAAGATTCAAGAAGGCATCGGCGGTCACATTTCCACATTTGCGTCAGCGGCCACGCTCTACGAAGTCGCATTCAATCACTTTTTTCATGCAGCCACCGAATCCGGCGACCGCGATGTTGTCTATTTCCAGGGACACGCCGCGCCTGGAATGTACGCTCGCGCCTACCTCGAGGGCCGCATCCCTAAAGAGAAATTGGAGAATTTCCGGCGGGAGTTGAAACCAGGCGGCGGGCTCTCGTCCTATCCGCATCCCTGGCTCTTGCCCGACTTCTGGGAATTTCCGACCGTGTCGATGGGACTTGGCCCGATTCAGGCGATCTATCACGCGCGATTCATCAAGTATCTCGAAAATCGCGGATTGAAAACCTCGACCGGCGGCAAAGTCTGGGCGTTTCTGGGCGATGGCGAAATGGACGAACCGGAATCGCTCGGATCGATTACGCTGGCTTCGCGGGAGCGGCTGGACAACCTGATTTTCGTCGTCAACTGCAATCTGCAGCGGCTCGACGGACCGGTACGCGGAAATGGCAAGATTATCCAGGAACTGGAAGCGATTTTCCGCGGCGCGGGATGGAACGTTATCAAGCTTATCTGGGGCGGCGATTGGGATCCGCTCATTCAGGCCGATCGCGATGGCCTGCTCGTCCGGCGCATGGGCGAGATCACGGACGGACAGTACCAGAAATATTTCGTCGAGAGCGGGGCGTATTTCCGGCAGAATTTCTTCGGCACCGATCCCCGGCTGCTAAAGATGGTGGAGCATCTTTCGGACGAGCAACTGGCCCGGATGCGGCTCGGCGGCCACGACCCGATTAAGGTGTACGCCGCGTATAAGGTGGCGGTTGAGCACACGGGATCTCCCACCATCATTCTCGCCAAGACCATCAAGGGCTATGGACTGGGCGAAGCGGGCGAAGGTAAAAACATTACGCACCAGCAAAAAAAGCTGAATGACGAAGAGTTGCAAATCTTCCGTTCGCGCTTCGGCATTCCGGTTCCAGACGGCGAGCTTCACAATGCGCCGTTCTATCGCCCTGCCGACGACAGCGCGGAAATCAAGTACATGCAGGAGCGCCGGAAACAACTAGGCGGCTACATGCCGGTGCGGAAGGTGCGCGCCACGCCGCTGAAGCCGGTTTCTGAAGCGCTTTTTGAAGAGTTCTACAAGGGCACCGAGGGTCGGGAAGCTTCCACCACCATGGTCTTCGTGCGCATGCTCTCAAAGTTACTGCGCGACCCTGAAGTGGGCCGCTTCATCGTGCCCGTGGTTCCCGATGAAGCCCGCACGTTCGGCATGGAGGCGCTCTTCCGCCAGGTTGGCATCTATTCGAGCGTCGGGCAGCTCTATGAACCGGTCGATATGGCTACGCTCCTCTATTACAAGGAAGCGAAGAATGGACAGATTCTGGAAGAGGGCATTACCGAGGCGGGATCGATGTGCTCCTTCATCGCCGCCGGCACCGCGTATGCCAATCACGGCATCAACACGATTCCTTTCTTTATTTTTTACTCGATGTTCGGATTCCAGCGCATCGGGGACCTGATCTGGGCCGCGGCGGACATGCGCTGCCGCGGTTTCCTGATCGGAGGAACGGCGGGAAGAACGACGCTGGCGGGCGAAGGCCTGCAGCATCAGGATGGACACAGCCATGTACTGGCTCTCCCGGTGCCGAACCTGCTGGCTTATGATCCGGCGTTCGCTTATGAGATCGCCATCATCATCCAGGACGGCATCAAGCGCATGTACGTCGACGGCGAATCCATTTTCTACTACTTGACGGTCACCAATGAGCCGCTGCCGATGCCCGAGATGCCCAGCCAGCCGGGCATCCGCGAGGGCATCCTCAAAGGCTTGTACCGCTACCGGGCGTCTGAAAAGAAGGATGCGAAGCTGCGCGCGCAGTTACTGGGCAGCGGTGCCATCATGTTTGAGGTGCTCAAAGCGCAGGCGATTCTGGAGAAGGATTATGGTGTTGCGGCCGACGTGTGGAGCGTAACCAGTTACAAGGAGCTCTATCGCGAAGCGAACGACTGCGCGCGCTGGAACATGCTGCACCCCACACAGAAGGCGAAGGTAGCGTATGTCACCCAGACACTGAAGGGCGCGTCCGGCCCCGGCCCTTTTATTGCGGCATCGGATTACATGAAGGTTTTGCCGGAGAGTATCGCGCAGTGGGTTCCGGGCAAGCTGGTGACGCTGGGCACGGACGGTTTCGGGCGCAGCGAGAATCGTGAATCGCTGCGAGACTTTTTCGAGGTGGACGCAAAGCACATCGTGCTCGCCACGCTGCACGCCCTGGCGAGCGAAAAGTCCATTGAGAAGAAGGACGGCGCCGAAGCGGTCAGCGCAAAACTTTTGGAGAAAGCAATCCGCGATCTTGGCATCGATCCGGAAAAACGCAATCCGGCCACCAGCTAGTGCGGTGCCCTGAATTTGTGCGACATAAGTTTAAGTTGTCATCAGTTTTGAATTGTCATCCTGAGCGAAGCGAAGGACCTATGGATTTGACTCCGCCCCAATGCATGGGTCCTTCGCTTCGCTCAGGATGACAATGTGAAATTGTGATTGGCGAGCTAGAGGTAACAAGAAAGAATGGCGACGGAATTTAAGCTGCCCGAGCTGGGCGAGAATATCGAGAGCGGCGACCTGGTCCGCTTGATGATCAAGCCCGGCGCCAGCATCACTGAAGGCGAGCCCGTCATGGAACTCGAAACCGACAAAGCCGTCGTCGAAGTTCCTTCCTCAGTTAGCGGCGTAGTGGGCGAGATCAAGGTCAAAGAGGGTCAGAAGGTCAAAGTTGGTGAGGTCATCTTCACGCTGGAGGGCGGTGCAGTCGCCGAGGTGCGACCTGCTCGCAGGCACGAACCGGTGGAACACATCTCCGGACAGCAAGCGGCGCGGCTCGCGTTCCAACTGGCAATGCGCGCCGAGGGCAAAACGGAAGAACAGGCGCTGCCACCGGATCAACCGCAAGTCCTGGCACCGGCGTTCAGCATGCCCGTGCAACTGGCCAAGGTTGCCGGCACGGAGCACCGCGATCCAGCGCCGGCGGCGCCACACGTACGTCGTCTGGCGCGCGAAATTGGTGTGGATATTCACAGCGTGCAAGGCAGTGGACCGGGCGGGCGCATCAGTGAAGACGACGTGAAACTGTGCGCCAAGAATGCTCTGGCAGCCGCCGCCTCGGCTGCACAAACTCCTCGCGGGAGCTTCGTCGAACCTGAACTGCCCGACTTCTCCAAGTGGGGCAAAACGGAACGGGTTTCGATGCGCGGAGTGCGGCGTAAGACTGCCGAGCACCTTCGTCAGGCGTGGAACACAATTCCGCATGTCACGCAGCAAGATCGCGCCGACATCACCGAACTCGAGCAGTTACGCGCCAAGTTCGCGCCACGAGCGGAAGAAGCCGGCGGCAAGATGACGGTCACCGCGATTGCGCTGAAAGTCTGCGCGTCGGCGCTGAAAGTATTTCCCCAGTTCAATGCCTCGATTGATATGGGGAAGGAAGAGATTATCTACAAGCAGTACATCAGCATCGGCGTTGCCGTCGACACCGATCGCGGACTGCTGGTGCCGGTCATTCGCGACGTGGACAAGAAAAATATCGTCGAGCTGGCGGCGGAGATGACGCAGCTATCGAAGAAAGCTCGTGAGCGCAAGCTCACTCCCGAGGAGATGGAAGGCGGCACTTTCACCATCACCAATTTGGGAGGAATCGGTGGCACCGGGTTTTCTCCCATCGTGAACCATCCCGAGGTCGCGATTCTGGGCCTTTCGCGTTCACGGATGGAGCCAGAGTGGGTGCACGACAAATTCGAGCCGCGCTTGATTCTGCCGCTCTCACTCTCGTACGATCACCGGTTGATCGATGGCGCCGACGCCGCGCGTTTTCTGCGCTGGATCGCGGAAGCGTTTGAGCAGCCTTTCCTGCTTTCGGTTCAGGGGTAAGGGCTTTTGACCAGAGAGAACGCAGAGTTCGCGGAGAAGACAAAGAGCACTCTCATCCTGAGCGAAGCGAAGGACCTAATGTATTCTGCGGCAAAACGCATAGGTCCTTCGCTTCGCTCAGGATGACAAGACATGTTGATGAGGACAACTAACGCTATGGCGAACACATCAAATCTCCGTGTGGCGGTGATTGGCGGCGGTCCCGGCGGTTATGCCGCCGCATTTCTGGCGGCCGACCTGGGCATGAAAGTTACGCTGATCGATCCGGAAGTGAATCCCGGCGGCGTCTGTCTGTATCGCGGCTGCATCCCTTCCAAGGCCCTGCTGCACGTGGCGAAGCTACTCGAAGAAGCTGAGCAGGCAAAAAACTGGGGCATCGAATTCGGCGAGCCTAAAGTTGACCTCAACAAACTCCGGGGGTGGAAAGAGGGTGTCGTCAAAAAGCTGACCGGCGGGCTTGGACAGTTGTCCAAACAGCGCGCAGTTCAGTTCGTGCAAGGTAAAGCGGCCTTCGTAGATTCGACCACGTTGAAAGTGACCAAGACCGCGGCCGGCGGCGACGAGAACCTGACTTTCGACCGCATCATCATCGCGACCGGATCGCGTCCGACGGTTGTGCCGAGCCTTAAGCTCGACAGCCCGCGCCTCATGGATTCTACCGGCGCTCTCGACCTGCCGGACATTCCGAAGACGCTGCTCGTCATCGGCGGCGGCTACATCGGGTTGGAACTGGGATCGGTGTACGCCACGCTCGGCACCAAGGTGACCTGCGTCGAAATGATGCCCGGCCTGTTGCCCGGAGCCGACCGCGACCTGGTGCTGCCTCTGCACAAGCGTCTGGAAAAACTTTTCTCCGCGATCCTGCTGAATACCACGGTCAAATCGCTCAAAGACGAGAAGACTGGCATTCGCGTAACACTCGATGGTCCGGCAGTGAAAGAAAAAGAGCAGGTGTTTGACCGCGTGCTGATGTCGGTGGGACGCAGGCCGAATTCCGAGATCCCCGGCCTCGACCAAACGAAGGTCAAAGTCAACCAGAAGGGATTCATCGAAATCAACGAGCAGCGGCAGACCGCTGAGCCGACGATCTACGCCATCGGCGACGTCGCCGGCGAACCGATGCTGGCCCACAAGGCAATGCACGAGGGCCGCACCGCGGTTGAAGCCATCGCCGGCCACAAGGTGGCTTTCGAACCGAACGCGATTCCCGCGGTCGTGTTCACCGATCCTGAAATCGCGTGGGCTGGACTGACGGAGACGCAGGCCAAGGAACAAGGACGCGAGATCGCCGTCGCCAAGTTTCCGTGGGCCGCTTCGGGGCGCGCCATCACACTCGACCGGCCCGAAGGTCTCACCAAGCTGCTCATTGATCCGAAGACGGAGCGCGTGCTCGGTGTCGGCATCGTGGGCGTGGGCGCGGGCGAACTGATCGCCGAAGGGGTGCTGGCCATCGAAATGTGCGCACTGGCGGCCGATGTCGGCATGACGATCCATCCGCACCCAACGCTATCGGAGACGATGATGGAATCGGCGGAAGTCTTCTACGGACAGGCCACCGACATCTATCGTCCAAAGAGGTAGCGGCGGCTATTCTGGAGCTTTCGGGAACTACGGCAACTCCGGAATTTCTGTGTCCGCCGGCAACTGCCGAGCTGCGTTCGGCTTGGACGGGCGACGGCGCCCGTCCCCGCACGTACACTTACTGGAACCTCGATGAAAAAATTGGCACTGTTGGTTCTTGTTGTTTTCCTTTCTCTCCATGGGCTGATGGCCCAGTCGGTAACCAGCTTGCTGCCGGGTGGGGCAAAGGCTCAAACACCAACTCCCGCGCCCACTGATGAACTGGGACGCGGGACGCCTTCGGGAACCGTGCTTGGATTCCTGCAAGCCGCGCAGGCCGGAAATTACCAGACCGCCGCCGATTACCTGCAAATGAGCACTGCGCGCCGCCAGTCTCAGGGCCCAGACTTGGCCGAGAAGCTGAAGGTGCTCATGGACCGCACCTTCGTGGGCAGCCTGCGAAAGCTCAGCACCAGTCCGGAAGGCAATCCGGATTACGGTGTTCTCGATCAGCAAACCATCGGAATTTTTTCCAATGGCGATACGGATGTTCCCGTTGTCCTCGTCCGGGTCGGGGATCCGAATTCCGGAAAAATCTGGCTCTTCTCTTCCGAGACGCTCAGCAAAGTCCCTGAACTGTATGACAATCTTCAGGCTCATCAGGTTGAAAATAAACTCCCGCAAAGCCTGGTGCGCAATGTTTTCCTCGGGATGCCGCTCTGGCAATGGCTGGCGCTTCTTGCCGCGATTCCAGTGGCGCTCGCGATCGGCTGGGCGGTGGTTCTGCTGCTGGCGATTCCGCGCCGGCTTTGGCTCAAGCTCAAACATCGTCCCAACCTGCACTCCTACAGTCAAATGTCCAGGCCGCTGCTGTTGTCATTCAGCGCGCTGGCTCACCGCGTGATTGTCGGCTACCTCGGCCTGCCGTTGCTGCCACGTCTTTATTACTACCGGACCATCAATGTTCTCATCAGCATCGGATTCTTCTGGTTTCTGCTGCGCGCGGTCAGCCTCACGATGCAGCGCATGCGCACGCGTGCCATCAGCGCGGGCCGCACCGGCACCGGCACCCTGATGGTACTGGGCGAACGGTTGCTGGCAGCGCTGGTAGTGATCGCCGCCATCCTGACCGCATTCGGCATACTGGGCTTCAACCTGACCACCCTGCTCGCCGGCCTCGGCATCGGCGGCATTGCCATCGCTTTCGCCGCCCAGAAGACACTCGAAAATCTTTTCGGCGGGATTTCCGTTCTTGGCGACGAAGTCATCCGCGTCGGCGATTACTGCCGCTTCGGCGACCGCATCGGAACTGTCGAAGACATCAGCCTGCGCTCCACCCGCATTCGCACCGACGCACGCACCCAGGTCTCAATTCCCAATGGCACTCTCGCCACCATGAGCATCGAGAATTTCAGCCGTCGCGACAAAATTCTGTTCAATCCTGCGCTCGCGATCAGATATGAGACCGCGGCCGACCAGCTCCGCTATCTGCTGGCCGAAATTCGCCGCATGTTATACGAACATCCGAAAGTCGAAAACGAAAGCGCATACATCCGCTTCGCCAATTTCGACAACAGCGCTTTGCGCCTTGAGATCTTCAGCTACGTGCTCACCCAAGATGCCAACGAATACAGCGCGATCCGCGAGGACCTGTTGCTGCGTATCATGGAGATCGTCGAGAAATCAGGCAGCGGCTTCGCCTTCCCGTCTCAGACGGTATATTTCTCGCGCGATTCCGGCATTGACAAGGAAAAAGCCAGCGCAGCCGAACAGCAGGTACAGCAATGGCGGGACCAACACCAGTTGCCCTTCCCCGATTTTGCGGCCGCCGACAAGTCAGCCTTCCGCGGTTCGATTGTCTATCCTCCGCCTGAGTCGGCGATTGGAAAAACCCAAGAGTTTCCCTGAAACTATAGGGAGCGGCCCCACTTACCCCCGTAACTTGCGGCTTTCGATGGCGGTTCCTAGCATGGGAGAGCTATGCCCCATGCTCTGCTGTTGTCGCCGGATGATCAGGCGGTCAGCGCAATTACTGGCGTTTTAGAAGAAATGTCAGTGACTTGCGAGCGTCCCCTGGACGGAGCGTCCGCTGCCCAAAAACTCAATTCGCACAGCTTCGACCTGGTGTTGGTCGATTGCGAAAATCTGCCGGCAGCCAAGCTGATCTTTGACGTTTGCCGTCGCGGAAAAAACGGCAGCAATCCGGTCCCGATCGCCATTGTCGATGGCCGCGCTGGTCTACCCACTGCTTTTCGCCTGGGCGCAGAATTGATTCTGACCAAGCCGGTCGCGAAAGACCAAGCCCGGAGCACCATTCGCACGGCTGTCAGCCGTGTGCGAAAAGACGTTCAGCCAAACGAGCCTGTTCCCCCGCAGCCAGCGAGCGCAGTCATGCCCAGCGCGGTGGTCACCAGCGCAACCATGACCGAAGAACGCGCGCAGGCAGCCGCGGCCGCAGCGGTTTCTTCGCAACTGACAAGCTTTGCGGACCCCGCTCCAAGCTTCGTTCCAACCTCCGCTCCGACCGCTGCTCCAAGCGCTGCTCCAACCGCTGCTTTAACCGCGACGCTCTCCGCGCCAGCCCTTACGACGATGATGCATTCCGCCGTAGACGAAATCGATGCCACACCAGCCGCTCCAAAGTTGAATCCGCCGTCCGAATCTTTTTTAGCATCGTCTTTGTCAGAGTCATCTTCGGCTCGAGCGGTTTCGGTAGTTTCGAAGCCCGCGCGCCCAGTAAGACCTTCCGACGACCCGGTGCTTGCGGAACTGGAAGAAATGGAACGGGAAGGTTCGGGACTGGGCAAAGCAGCACCGGATCAACCGGCAGCAAAATCTATCGCCCCGGTTTCTTCGTCTTACCAGCAAGGCTGGCAGAAGAAACGCGGTCCGCTGGTCGCGTTGCTGATGCTCGCGCTCGCTGGCGGCGGCTTCTATGCCGCGTGGATGTATCAACCCGGATTCCGGGAAATCGCCCAACCGCAGATTAATCGCGTGCTGGCCATCGCCGGAATGGCGCTGCCGCCGACTCGGGCGGCAAATCCCACGAAGCGGTCGACTCAACTGGCTCCGGCCACCACCTCGGCACCTACGCCGGAGTCGGCAACCGCTCCGGCAACGAGTTCAGCCGCAAGTTCAGCGGCAGGTACAGCGACAACGTCCGCCGCTGCGACTGTTCCTGTCCAACCGGCAGCGACCCCGGGCACGGCAGTTACGCCCTCAATTCCCGGTGCCGCAACAGTGGCACCGGTTGTCAGCAAGCCCGAGGCCGACAAATCCGGCGCCACCAGGCCCAGCGACAGTAAAAAGGACGCCGCTGCTGCGACTTCGTCCAACGTCCAACTACCAGGGGAGAACAGCGCGATCATTCTCTCTTCCAAGGGTGCGGAGAAACGGCTGGCTCACAGCATTGCGCCGAAATATCCCGTCGAAGCGCGCTCGGGCGGAGCGGAAGGGACGGTTGTCCTCAAGGCGGTGGTTGATGAGAACGGCAAGGTTGACGGCCTGCGACTAATCGAAGGAAACGCTACCCTGGCAACCGCCGCCATCCAGGCCGTAAAGCAGTGGCGCTATCGGCCCTACGTCCGCGACGGAAAGGCTCAGCCCTTCCAGACCGTCGTGATCGTCGACTTTCAGCGGCCTTAGCGGAATGTCGTTGGTCGTTGGTCGTTAGTCGATCGCAGGTCGGAGCACGAACGACCCTCGACTATCCCCCAGCGATCATCGCTCAATTACCCCGGTAACTTGCTGGTATCCATGACATTACCTAGGATGGCCTCATCATGGGTTACCAAGCTTTACTTTTCTGTCCCGATGGAAAACTGGCTCGCGTCATAAGTCAGGTGTTCAGCGAACTGGACTTCACAATCGAGCCGGTTCAGGAACCGTTTGCTGCGGTCAAGAAATTGATGGCGCAGCGCTATGACGCCATCGTCGTGGACTGCGAGAACGAACAGAACGCTTCCCTGCTCTTCAAGAGCGCAAGAAACTCCAGTTCCAATCAGAACTCGCTGGCCCTCGCTTTGGTCGAAGGACAAGCGGGCGTGGCCAAAGCCTACCGCATCGGCGCCAACCTTGTGCTCACCAAGCCGATCAACGTTGAGCAGGC